>Ga0207897_100009_pt1 | contig 333450 bp, 308 predicted proteins | sample LinPmetageLP42_FD_184054 | JGI IMG/M metagenome (GOLD analysis project Ga0207897, IMG submission 184054) | Marine viral communities from the Pacific Ocean - LP-42 (SPAdes) | ecosystem: Environmental > Aquatic > Marine > Oceanic | place: Pacific Ocean | collected 2010-08-27
CGAGGCGAAGCCGAGGCGCGGCGGGCGCCGTGGCGCTCCGCCTTGAGTTTGGAATGGCTACGGAATGGAGCGTTACCGCCCGCCGCGCCGGCCAGGAATTTCGGCGAGCACCCTCAAGGGGGCCCATGGTCCCGGGTCTTCGTTACCGGCGCCGCGCGAACGCTGCCACCGTGCTTTCCCACGCATGGCCCATCCGGGGAGGTTCAATTCCCGTGCGACCGGACGAGGCGGATTCCCAACTTGCCTTCGCAAGCCCACCCTGGCCTGACCTGCCTAGGCACCGGCGAGACCGTCTCTCCCACCCGCACCCTCCTGACCCTGCCCCCACAACCAGAACGGTACCTGATCCGGCTCCTGTGAGAGCAGGGGGACAGTATGGTTCGGAGGGGTATCAGACGGATTCGATCCGCACGTAGGGCGGGTCATGACCCGCCATGCCGCGAGACCGGATGGCGGGTTACGCTGCGCTAACCCGCCTACGAGAGATCGACAGGCTAAAACATGTCATTCCCGTGTACGGAGGTTTCCGGGACGGGCTGTCCCGCGCCCCAATGTTCGGCAAGCTTGCCGTCCTCCATGCGGAAGATGTTGATGACGGCGGTGCCGCGCGCATCCGGTTCAGCCTTGAAATGAGTGTGGAGCCAGACGAGGTCGTCATCGGCGCCGGCGCGTTTGATCTCGGCATGCATCTGGGGGAATTGTTCGATGCGCCCGGCAAAATAGGTGAGGAAGCCGTCCTTGCCATCGGGCACATGTTGCGGTTGTCGAGACCGAAAGCAGGCTAGAATCCGGAGCCAGAGGAGTCGAAGCAACAAATTGTTACCGCTCCCGCAGCCTCACCCCATCTCTTCCTCATACCCCACCAGCCGCAACGGTTTCGCACGGCGGCCTTCGAGTTCGGCCCAGCGGACGAGGGCGTCTTCGCGGCCATAGGTGATCCAGAGGTCCTGCGGGTCGACCTCGCGGACCGTGTCGGTCAGTTCGTCCCAGTCGGCATGATCTGAGATGACCAGAGGCAACTCGACGCCGCGTTGCTTGGCGCGCTGTTTGACGCTCATCCATCCGGACGCAAAGCCGATCACCGGATCGGGGAAGCGCTGGGCCCATTTGCCTTCAAAGGCGCCGGGCGGGGCGACAATGATCTCGCCCCGGAACACTTCGCGCGCCGATTTTGACATGTCATCCAGGGTGGCCGGGCGCAGGTCGCCGAGGCTTACGCCCGCCGCCTCATAGACCTCGCAGAGCTTTTCGAGGCTGCCATGAATATAGATCGGCCGGTCATGGCCCGCCATGCGGAGGTGCTTGATGACGCGCTGGGCCTTTCCCAGAGAGTAGGCGCCGATGCAATGGGTGCGGTCCGGATTGTCGGCCACTGAGCGTATCAGGCGATCAATCTCGTGTTCCGTGGGCGGATGGCGGAAGACGGGCAGGCCGAAGGTCGCCTCGGAGATAAAGACATGCGTGTTCTCGACCGGCTCGAACGTCGCGCAGGTCGGGTCCCAGCGGCGCTTGTAATCGCCGGTGAAGACCATGCGCAGGCCCTTGTGCTCGACCACGATCTGCGACGAGCCGAGAATGTGACCGGCCGGGGAGAGCCAGACCGTGACGCCATTGATCTCGATGGCTTCGCCATATTCGACGGCTTGCGTCTGCCTGGCGAAGCTGTCGCCATAACGCGCGGCCATGATGGCGAGCGTGTGGGGATGGGCGAGCACTTTGCCGTGGCCGCCGCGCGCATGGTCTGAATGGCCGTGGCTGATGACGGCCCGGTCCACCGCGCCGCGCACAGGGTCCAGATAGAAATCCCCCGGCGGGCAATAGAGGCCCTTGGGGGTCGTGTGGAGCAGGAGGTCGGGGCGCAGCATGAGCCTAATGTAGGGTGTGCGCCCCGACGGGGAAGGGGGCTAGTCCTGCCGGGCCAGTTCTGCGGCCGCCAGCGAGAGCTGGATATAGCTAGCACCGAGCGGGATGACATATTCGTTCTGGCCCCAGAAGAAGGGCCAGTCCTCGCGGTTTTCCGGGAAGTCCGGCTTCAGGATCAGCACGCCGGGCACGATGCCGCCCGCGATAAAAGAGAAGTCCGCGCGATTGCTGCCATAGGCGACAAGCTTGGACTGGGCCCCGACGCCGGAGACGAGCGAGAGATTGTGCCCCGGATGGCGGCCGAGCACATAGTCGAACCCGTCCAGCACTTCCTGTTTCGAGACCAGATCCGGCCAGGCGCCGTGTATGGCGTCGGCCGTGTTGGCCTGTCCGATGATCGAGCCGGAGCCGGCCCAGCCGCCGCGTGTGATCTCGACGCCGAAGGGATTGTCCTTGCGGGCGGCTTTCATGTCCTGCGTCCATGCGGCTGCGGCGGCGCGCAGGCGCTGGTCATAGGCGGAGTTCATCATGGGGCGGATGGCAATCGCGGACGGGGCGATGGCGCCGAAGAAGGGCGTCGCCTCGTCGAAGGCCTGTTCCACGGCCATCGCGTATTGGGTGTCGCCCGTCGCGCGCAGGAGTTCTGCGGCGGCGAGGAAGCGCTCCATCGGCAGGGGGCCGCCCGTCGTGTTGCCATGCCGGTAGGTGTCCGGTTCGCGGCCGTTTTCGTCGGCAAAGGTTGCGACGGCCTGGGCCAGTGCCTTGTCGGCAAGGGCGTCATCATAGCCGCGCAAGGCGCTTGAGGCGGCGGCGAGGGCGGCGGCCGAGCCGTATTGCAGGGCGCTGGAGCGGCTGGTGAAGGCCCAGCGATCATCCAGCCGGCCTGAGCGGCCCTCCGTCACTTCGTCCGCGCCAAGGGAGGCATCATAGATCAGGCCATCGGTCTTGGTGACGGCGTCGCCGAGATGGGTGTACTGATCAAGGTCCGGCTCGACGATGCCGTGAATGGCAAAGCCGACCGCATCGAACTGGGCGAGCAATTGCAGCGTGCCATGCTTGATCTGCTGTTGCAGGTCGGCCGCGCCATCCGGCACATGGATGTCGGCGCGGCGGCGCTGCCAGTCCACCTTGGTGACGTCGCGGTCCGGACCGAAGCGTTCCCATGTATGGGCGAGGGTGCGGACCGTCGCATACTGGCTCTGGGTGCGGATGTCGAAATCGCCGGCATCGAACCAGCCGCCGACATTCAGGCCGGGAATGTGTTCCAGCGGCGCGAAAGCGGTGTCGGTGGTCGGCCCCTGGGCGTAGAGATCGTGATGCTCATGATTGACCGGCGCCTGAAGGGCATCATCCATATGGGCGGTGCCATGCCAGACACGATAGGCCTCGTTGACGAACATATGGTCCATCTGCACCGGCATGAAGACGTCGAGCGTGGCATGCCAGGCTTCGTCATAGGCGGTGTCCGAGATGGGGAAGGCGGCTGTGCGCTGCCCCTCATGGACGAGCTGGTAGAGTCCCGGCTCGGTCACGGAGGAAAAGTCGAATCGCGCATAGCTGTAGCGGAGGTATCGGCCCCAGGAGTCCGGCATGGCGGAGAGGACGGTCTCCTCGCTGCCATCTGGGAGCAGGCGGACCAGCTGCATCTCGCCGGGCGCGCCGGCGTCGCGGTCCATCTGCAGGATGGCGGCCTTTTCGCGGGAGGGCGTGTAGCCCAGCTGGTTGTAGGAGATGACAGGCGGGCTGACCCAGCCGTCCTGCGAGGCAGCTTCGAGGCGCCATTCCATCAGGCGGCCGGTCTTGCCGGCGGGCAGAACGGTACGGGCCACATACCAGCCATTGCTGGCCTGGTTGCGCCCGTCATAGAGCGAGATCGGGGCGCCCGAAGAGGACAGGGACACGCGGTGTTCGGCATCTCCCGGCGCGAGGACGAGTGTGGTGCCGGTCGCGATGGGGGCCGGGTCGGCAGCGGCGCCGTCCGGGCGCGGACCGCCTTCACGGGGCGTCATGTCGCTGGCGGCGGAGTGGGGGATGATGCGCGCGTCGCCATCGACCAGCAGGCCCTTGCCGCCATAGACGGACGGGACGAATTCCAGATTGAACCCGGCCTTGCCGGCCAGCCCCTCGGGGAGGGCCTGATCACTGTTGACCGAGATCACATAGCCACCGGAATCGCGCTCAACGCGGATCGTGTAATTATAGTCGTAGTCCGGATAGGAGAGGTCGGCCTCGATGAAGCCTGCTTCGCTGTCGACGCGGCGGGTCACGAAGGCGCCGATCGGCTCCCACTGGCCGGGGGTCGCTTCCAGGCGCACATCGCCATTGGTGACGGTGCGCAGGCCGTGATGGATGAGTTCGACGCCGGAGATCTTGGCATCGGCGAAGAGGCCATCATACCAATTGGAGAAGACGAGGACATCGGCGCCGGGCTGGTGGAAATATTCCCCGTCCCGGATTTCCTGCGCAGTGGCAGGCGCCAAAGATAGCGCTAACATGGACAGGCAGGCCGCGACGGGCGACAGGCGGGGATATCTCATCGGTTTCCTCCAGGGGGCTGGACTGCTTGGTGCAGCTTCTGAGGAAATGGTAGCGCGAACATTTTCCCGCTCGCAACCCCTAAATTAAATGAAACCGGTCTCCTGAGACCGAAATATTGATTTTCGATCCATACGGTTACTCCCTCGATGAGTACATGTTCCATGACTTCACACTGGAGCCGAGGGGGGCAGGGCTGGGCGCGGCATCTTTCGAAATGCCGACAGCTGGGGTAGGCGACGGGGTCGCGATTCAGGTCTCCGGAGGTTCCTCATGCAAATCGGCATCGATTTCGGAACATCAAACACATCGATTGGATATGCCGGGCCGCAGGGCGTGCGCCTGATCGAGCTGGAGCCGGACGCCACATCGATCCCGACGGCGGTGTTCTATGGATTGGCGTCCGGAGAATATGCCATCGGAGCCGAAGCCGTGGCGGCGTATGAGACGGGCGAGGAAGGCCGGTTGATGCGGTCGATCAAATCCGTGCTGGGCTCGTCGCTGATCGACGAGACGACGGATGTCGGCCGTCGGCGCCTGCCGTTCCGGGATGTGATTGCGCATTTCCTGCGCCGGGTGATCGCCAGGGCGGAAGCCGAGACGGGCGAGCGGGTTAAGTCTGTCGTGCAGGGACGGCCGGTCTCATTCAATGACCGGGACGCCGATCTTGACCGGCGCGCGCAGGCCATCCTGGAATCCTGCCTGCACGAGGCGGGCGTGGCGCATGTGGAATTCCTCGACGAGCCTGTGGCGGCGGCGCGTTCGGTAAGCTTTCCGAGCGGCCGGGAGAAGCTGGTCTTCGTGGTCGATATTGGCGGGGGCACATCGGATTTCTCGGTCGTGCGCATCGCGTCGGACAATTCCGGGTTCGACGTGCTGGGCAGCACCGGCCTCTATGTGGGCGGCAATGATTTTGACCAGAAGCTGAGCTTTTTCGAACTGTCGCGGCTGCTTGGGCATGGCGAGACGCTGGAGCTGAACGGGTTGCCGGTGCCATCTGCGCCATATTCGATCCTGTCTGACTGGAAAAGCCTGAACAAGCTCTATGCGCGGGACGTGCAGAAGCGGATCGGATGGATGGTGCAGAACAGCCCGAACAGTCGCGCAATCCGGGCCTTCGATCATCTGGTACGCCACCATGAAGGCCACGCCTATGCCAAGCGGACCGAGCAGATCAAGATCGAGTTGAGCGACACTGAGCAGCAGGCCTTTATCTATGACACCCCCGATTTGCGGCTGGAGCGTGTGGTGGAGCGTCGGGTGTTCGAGGGCCTGATTGACGAGGCGGTTTCACAGATGGACGCGGTGGCAGTGGACTGCCTGGGCCAGTCGGGCGTGTCGCCGGACCAGGTCACCGATATTGTCATGGTGGGCGGGTCGACCTTTATTCCGCTCGTGCAGTCCCGGTTGGCGGGGCGGTTTGGCAATGCTGCAGTCTCCGAGAGTGACCGCTTCGGCGCCGTCGCCAAGGGCCTCGCAGTTCACGGGACCAGCCATCTATGACAGGCGCGTGCAGAAGACGCGATCCGTGAATGAAACAAGGCACCGATACAGTGTCGGCCCTTGTTTCAGGTAGAGCCAGTCGCCATCAACCTGTTCGAGGTCAAACCCCGCATCCAGCAAATCCTGAAGAGGCGCCCTGTCGGCGGTGATCGTGGAGGAAGTGATGGACGGAGCAGTTGCAGGCATTTGGGTGCATGCGCCAAGTGCCAGGGCAGCAGCGGTTAGGGTGGCAGGCACAGGAGCGTGGAACTTCATGTTGATTCCTCCTTCGGACGATTTTAATTTCCCGCTATGATAGCGCGCCTTGCGCTTAAAGGAAGAAGTTTCGAAAAACGCATCCAAACTGAGTCGAAAGCTGCCCCGCCACACTTGCGACACGGTCATCTGTGCATAAAGTCAGGCCGATCAGAGGAGAATCACGCATGCGCGCAATCCGGAAATGTCTTGTATCCCTGTCTGCGCTAGCCGTGCTGGCCGCCGCGCCCGCGATGGCTGAAGAGGGCGGGTCGACACGGGCACTGGATGATGCGCTGGCGGCCGGTTACAAGGCCGCGTTCATCTGCTCCTCGACCTTCAATGCAGGACAGACGCTGGAAGAGATTCGCCAGAACGAGCTGTCAGGCATCTATCCGGATTACCAGCGCAGCTTTGACAAATTGCCTGATGCGATGATCGACCCGGCGCGCAAGCTGGTCTCGGTGACCTATTCCAATACGATGCCGCCGCGCATGGCGGCCTGGCGCCCCGGCTTTGGCTGTACGCAGCTGCCGATTGGCGCCGAAGAGGGCGCGCTGAACTTCCTGCCGCGCTTTGCCGCCTGGCCGGACTTCACCGGCGAGGACCGGGGCAGCGCCATCGGCTCGAATGTGAAGGTGCAGCTGCGCATCGAAGAAGCCGAACGTCTGGAAGCGCCGGTTTCGTTCGCGTTTGACGAGCGCACCTATGGCAATGGCACGCGCACCAGTGCGGTGGTCGTGGTGAAAGACGGACAGGTCGTGGCCGAGCGCTATGCCCGCGGTATCAATCACGAGACGCCGCAGCGGACCTGGTCGGTGGCGAAATCGATCTCTGCGACGATCCTCGGCGCAGCGCGCCGGAACGGGCATATCGATCTCGATTACCCGGCCGTGATCGCCGACTGGAACAATGGCGCCGACCCGCGCCGCGAAATCACACTGCGCGACCTGATGCAGATGGCGAGCGGCCTCGACAGCGGCGAAGAGGGCTCGCGCACGGACCGGATCTATTTCGGCGGCGGACGCGTGGTCGATCAGGCCGCCTCCAAGGTGATGGAAGCCAAGCCGGGCACACGGTTCAAATATTCCAACAATGACACGCTGATCGCTATGCGCTCATTCCGGGAATCTCTGGGGGCGGATGATTCCTATCATCGCTTCCCGTATGAAAAGCTGCTGCACAAGATCGGCGCGGTTCACACGACGCTGGAAGTGGACTGGAATGGTGATTTCGTCTCGTCCAGCCAGGTCTGGTCTACGGCGCGCGACCTTGCGCGGGTCGGCCAGCTCTACCTGCAGGACGGCGTGTGGGGCAATGAGCGGCTGTTGCCGGAAGGCTGGGCGCAGTTCGTGGCGACCCCCGGCCCGGCGCAACCGACGAGCGGGCCCGGCTATGGCGCGCAATTCTGGCTGATGAACCATGCCGAGGGCATTCCGGCGGGCACCTATTACATGGCCGGCAATCGCGGCCAGTATGTCGTGATCGTGCCGAGCATGAACGCGGTCATTGTGCGACGCGGCTTTGACGTGATCGGCGGCGCGCGATTCGACATTGCCAGCTTCACGCGGGACGCCTTGATGGCCCTGCAGGCGGCTGATGATGTGCGCGCAGGAGAGGCGGCCGAGCGGGCGCAGATCGAGGCTGAGATTGAAGCGACGATCGAGGCCCGCCGCGCGCGCAGTGACCGGGCCAAGGATGCGATCCGGGCGGAAATCCTCGCCAAGTATGGCCGCGAGGAATAGGCCCTATTTGGTGCCGGTTCCGGATTCCGGGCCGGATTGTGGAATGGCCTGAAGGTTTGAGATCCGCTGACGGTCTGACTGGCTGAAGCTCTGCATCATGGCCGAGCCACTGAGATTGAGATCGAGGCTGGCGACATGGGTGCGGCCGTCGGGCGCGCGGTCGCAGGCGATCTTCATCTCGAATTGCTTGATCTTGGCCACGGGCATCGGCTTGAACGCTTTTTTCGCGACCAGCTCGTAATTCAGGATGGCGGGCGACTGCTTGTCCACAATGACTGTCCCGGTGAGGTGCTTGTAGACCTTGTCCATGTCATCCGGTTCGGCGCCGGGCTGGGGCTCGAAACTGTAGGTCGCGGTTGTGTCGGTCTCACCGACCAGGGCCGCATTGGCGGGAATGTTTTCCGCAAATTCCTGGCACCAGATGTCCCCATCCGTGTTGGCCTTCATGTTTTTGACGCGCTTGGCGAAATCCTCGCTCCAGCTATCCGGGGCAGGGGAGACGACGCTGAGGCGTTCGCCTTCGGGCAGGCTGGGGTCGACCTTCATCAGGGCCTCGACCTCGCCGGTGGAGAGCGCGAGATCAAATTTGTAGAGCGGGCCATCCACGGAGGCGGCAAGGGCCTGTTCCAGAGGGGTCTGAGCAAAAGCCGGAGCGGTGAGGGCAAGCAGGCTGGCGGCGCTGGCGAGGGAACGGATCATGACGGGGCTCTGTTGCAGTGTCTGAAAAAGAAGTTTGGGCACAGCTCACCTGAACGCATAGTGAAAGACAAAGGAAATCTCCCACTCTTGCGATACTTTAATTCCTCTCATGGCTGACAGCGCGCTTTCCCCCTTTGTCCTGCCGGACCCGTTCGAGGCCTGGTTCACGGCACGTGGCTGGCAGGCACGTCCGCACCAGCTGGCGCTGGCCGAAGAGTCGCTGAAGGGTGAGAGCGCCTTGCTGATCGCGCCGACGGGCGGAGGCAAGACGCTGGCAGGCTTCCTCGGCAGCCTGATTGAACTGCGCGAGCGCAAGCGGGCGGCGAATTCCGACCGGCCCGCCCTGCACACGCTCTACATATCGCCGCTGAAGGCGCTGGCGGCCGACGTGCAGCGCAACCTCATGGGCCCGGTCGAAGAGATGGGGCTGGGCATCAAAATCGAGAGTCGGACGGGGGATACGCCCTCCCATGTGCGTCAGCGCCAGAGACGGACGCCGCCGGATATATTGCTGACCACGCCGGAACAGCTCGCGCTGTTTCTTGCCTCCGACCATGCGAAGGAATTCTTTGCCGACCTCAAATGCGTGATCGTTGATGAAATCCATGCCATGGCAGCCTCGAAGAGGGGCGACCTGCTGGCGCTCGGCCTGGGGACGCTGGCGAGTTGGGCTCCGGCCTGCCGCTTCATTGGCTTGTCGGCGACGGTGCGCGAGCCGGAAGTTCTGGCGGACTGGCTGGATCTGCGCCCCGGCGGGCATGATGTGCGCATCCTGACGGCTGAGGGCGGCGTCTCGGCGGATGTGGATATCCTGATCTCGAAACAGCGGATTCCGTGGTCGGGGCATTCCGGACGGTTTGCCGTGCCGGAAGTATATGAGGCCATCAAGAAGGCGACGATGACGCTGGTCTTCGTCAACACGCGCAGCCAGGCCGAACTGATGTTCCAGGAGCTGTGGCACGCCAATGAGGACGGGTTGCCGATTGCGTTGCATCATGGCTCGCTCGCGCGGGAACAGCGCACCAAGGTCGAGGCGGCGATGGCGGCTGGCGCCCTGAAGGCAGTGGTCTGTACGTCTACACTCGATCTCGGCATCGACTGGGGCGAGGTGGACCTCGTGATCCAGATGGGCGCCCCGAAAGGGGCCGCGCGCCTGATCCAGCGCATCGGACGGGCCAATCACCGGATGGACGAGGCGAGCCGGGCCGTCCTTGTGCCAACGAACCGGTTCGAGGTGCTCGAATGCCGTGCGGCCGAGGCAGCGGTCGAGGCCGGCGAGATTGACGGGGAAGGGGTCCGCGAGGGCTCGCTGGATGTGCTGGCTCAGCATGTCATGGGGCGGGCGTGTGGCGACGGGTTCCGGCTGGAGGAACTCTATGAGGATATTGTCCGCGCCGCGCCCTATGCCTGGCTCGACTGGGAGACGTATGAGCGCATCGTCGATTTCGTGGCGAGCGGCGGCTATGCGCTGAAGACCTATGACCGGTTCCACCGCATCGTGCGCAGGCCGGACGGGGTGTGGGTGGCGCGCACGGCCCGCGACGCACAGGCGCACCGGATGAATGTCGGCGCAATTGTGGAATCGCCCATGCTGGCCGTGCGGCTGGCGCAATTCATCGGCAAGGAAAAGCCGGGCGAAAAGCGCAGCGTGCGGGCAGGGCTGAAGCTGGGCGAGATGGAAGAATATTTCCTCTCCACCCTGACGCCGGGCGACACATTCCTCTTCGCCGGCGAAGTTCTGCGGCTTGTCGGCGTCGAGGGCATGGACGCGCTGGTCGTGCGCGCAGTTGGCGACCGGCCGGCGATCCCGTCCTATAATGGCGGAAAGTTCCCGCTGACGACGTTCCTGGCCGATCGCGTCCGCAAGATGATTCATGACCCGGCGCAATGGGAAGGCCTACCAGACCCTGTGCGCGAATGGTTCGAGATCCAGAAGTTGAAATCGGAAATTCCGCCACCGGATCATTTGCTCGTGGAAACCTTCCCGCGTGGCGATCGGCATTACCTCGTCTGCTATCCCTTCGAGGGACGGCTGGCCCACCAGACGCTCGGCATGTTGCTGACGCGGCGGCTGGAGCGAATGGGCGCCAAGCCCACCGGCTTTGTCGCCAGTGAATATGCTCTGGCGGTGTGGGGGATGGAGGATATGTCCGAAGTGGACATGGACGCGCTGTTCCATCCGGACATGATGGGCGACGATCTCGAAAGCTGGCTCGATGAGAGCGCGCTGATGAAGCGGACCTTCGGCCAGTGCGCGCAGATTTCCGGCCTGATCCATCGCAACCTTCCGGGCAAGGAGAAGAATTCCCGGCAGGTGAGTTTCTCGTCCGACCTGATCTATGACGTGCTGCGCAGCCATGAGCCGGACCATATCCTGCTGCAGGCCGCCCGGCAGGACGCGGCGACGGGCCTGCTGGATGTGCGCCGGCTGTCGGACGCGCTGGTGCGTATCCGTGGCAAGATCGACCATCAGGCGCTGGAAAAGATCAGCCCCTTCGCCGTGCCCGTCATGCTGGAGATTGGCAAGGAGCCGGTCTCGGGCGCGTCCGTGCAGGACGCCATCCTCGGCGAAGCGGAAGCAGATCTGGTCCGCGATGCAATGAGTTAGGCGGGCTGGCGGGTGAACCCCGACAGAAGGCGCAAGATCAACGCCTTCCAAGCCAGCAGTCGGCGTTCTGAAACTTCCGCTAACAGCAGACATGCGCCGAGAGTTGTGACGGTCAGCGCAGCCCAATGTACCGGATTGGCCGCGTTGTAGATGGGCAGGGCATGAAGGAAGGACAGAAGAGGATTGTGGAACAGATAAATCGAGAAGGTTGCCCCCGCTCCCCAGCGGATCACGGGTTCCAGCCCTGTCGTTCTCTGGCCTGCTGACTGCAAGAGCAGCGCAGCGCCCATAAAGTGAAGGGCGACCAAACAACCAAGCAGAAAATTCCAGATAAATTCGTCTGAAAAGCCGAACAAGGCATTCGGGGATTTTCCGCCGAGCAGTTGGGTGGTGAGTTCGGTCAGTATGTGCGGCAGGCCGACGGTCTGGGCCGTGCCGTAAAGCGCGACGGGCAGGAGGCACAGGGCGAGGGCCACCGGTCGTTCGATTGCGTCGTATGCCGATGACCGCATGAGTCTTTGCAATCCCACGCCGATCAGCCAGCATGGCGCTAACAGTAGGATGCGCGGACCGGCAATCAAGGCGATCACAGCCAGCAGCAGGGTGCGGGTTCGGGCCTGGCAGTATACGGCGACGCCAAAGGCAGCATAATACCAGGCCTCATAGGCGACGGACCAGAACGGGCCATTCGTGCCGAGACGAATGTCACCGCCCCATCCTTGGGACATGAAGGTGAGCGCCGTGACGATCTGCGAGATGCGCTGATCGCCATTATACCAATGCGCTGCGTAGACGTCCGGGAACAGTCTGGCACCCAAGGTATCGAGACAGACGGTCAGAATGATGGCGGGCAGCACAACCGAATACAGGCGGGCCAGCCGGGCGGTAGCATAGTCCTGTGCCGGGCGGTCCTTGCGGTAGGTTGTGTGAGCAATGACAAAGCCGGACAGAACGAAAAAGATCACGACCGCATCACTGCCGATATTCAGGTCCCGTACCCACTGGAATTGGCCGTTCGTGTAGCGCGCATAGGCCAGATGAGAGGCAACGACCATCAGCGCAGCACCGAGCCGGACGGCATCAAGATAGAGGGAAAACCCGCGATTCATAACCGATCGCGCGGCGATCTCCTCACTTGGCGTGTGATGCGGCAAATTCCTGTTCATGCGTCCCGGTGCGGTTTGCTTGTGCGCCAATGCGACCGACCAAGCATAGGCATGATGGGCTTAAGGCCATGTAAAGCAGCAAGGCACGTTTCTTTCAGCCCAGCCTGCCATGGCGAATTGACCGCTGCCCAAATGCACGCCAGATTCTTCTCCGATGACTGCCGCCGCCACGAAACCCGTTGAAACACATCTGCACCTAGCCGGGGAGCTGCTGAGGCCGCTGCCGGAGGGGGCGTTGTGGTGGGCGGCCGAGCGGGTGCTGGTCGTGTCCGATCTCCATTTCGAGAAGGGCAGTGCCTATGCGGCGCGGGGGCAGATGCTGCCGCCCTATGATACGGGCGCGACGCTGTCGCTGGTCGAGCGGCTGTGCGCTGCGCTCAAGCCGCAGACGGTGATCTCCCTCGGCGACAGTTTCCATGACCGGGCGGCCGAACTGCGCCTGCCAGAACCCTATGCCCGGCGCATTCAGGCACTGACGACGGCGCATGACTGGGTCTGGGTTGAGGGCAATCATGACCCCGACCCGCCGGCCCATCTGGGCGGCCGCGCCAGCAAGGTGCTGCGCATCGGATCGCTGGTTTTCCGGCACGAGCCGACGGGCGAAGTGGGCGAGATTTCCGGGCACTTGCATCCGGCGGCCAAGATCATCGGACGGGGGCGATCCGTGCGGCGGCGCTGTTTCGCCAGTGATGGCGCGCGGCTGGTCATGCCGGCCATGGGCGCCTTTACCGGCGGGCTCAACGTGCTGGACGACGCCTTCGCGCCGATCTTCCCGGAAGGGGCAATGGCCTTCGCGCTGGGGCAGGAGCGGGTGTTCATGGTCGCGGCAAAAAGCCTTGTGGCCGATTTGCCACGCACAGCGCGCTGGAAATTCTAAGCGGTTATAATCGTTTGTGCATTGCACAAAAGCGTGCCATATGCCGCTGTAGCAGGGCGAATAGCTGCTGCTCTCGCATTGATCGTTGCCTTTTCCGGGTTCGCGTCGAGTGCGCAAACAACCGGGATGCCGATTAAAAGCAGGCTTCCTAAAACTTAGAGCCTAACAGGGCGCGCGGACTATTGAGTCCGCTGGGCGCCCGCACATGAAAGTATTGATTTGACACAGTTTACCGAACTCGGCCTCGCCGAGCCCGTCCTCAAGGCCATTGCTGCTGAGGGCTATACCAAGCCGACTCCGATTCAGGAGCAGGCGATCCCGACACTGCTGACAGGCCGTGACCTGGTGGGCATTGCCCAGACCGGCACAGGCAAGACGGCGGCCTTCGTACTGCCGCTACTCAGCCGTCTGGCCGCCAATCCGGGCCGTCCGGTCTCCAAGATGGCCCGAATCGTGATCCTGGCGCCGACGCGCGAGCTGGCCGCCCAGATTGCCGAAAGCGTGCGCGTCTATGGCAGCCAGATGAAGCTGACCACGACAATCGTCGTTGGCGGCGTGAAGCCCGGTGGCCAGGTTCGCGCCCTTGCGCGCGGTGTGGACGTTCTGGTGGCAACGCCTGGACGCCTGCTGGACCATATGGAAACCGGCGCCGTGAAATTGAGCGGCACCGAAGCCGTTGTGCTCGATGAAGCCGATCAGATGATGGATATGGGCTTCCTGCCTGCGATCCGGAAAGTCATGAAGGCCATTCCGACCCGCCGCCAGACGCTGCTCTTCTCGGCGACGATGCCGAAGGAAATCCGCTCGCTCGCGAATGATTTCCTGAATGATCCGGCAGAAGTCACCGTCGCCACCGTTTCCAGGCCTGCTGAGAAGATTGACCAAGCGGTCTACATGGTGAAGGGCGATGCCAAGCCACGCCTGCTGGCCGAACTCCTGTCGGCTGACGACATGGACCGGGCCATCGTGTTCACCCGCACCAAGCACGGCGCCGACAAAGTGGTCCGCTATCTTGCCAATGAAGGCCTCTATGCAGAAGCCATTCACGGCAACAAGAGCCAGAACCAGCGCATTCGCGCCCTGGACAATTTCAAGAAGGGCAAGGCCCCGATCCTGGTTGCGACCGACATTGCCGCACGCGGCATTGATGTCGATGGCGTCAGCCATGTCGTGAACATGGACATGCCGAACCTGCCGGAATCCTATGTTCACCGCATCGGCCGGACGGCCCGTGCCGGCAAGAGCGGCATTGCGCTGTCCTTTGTGGGCAATGATGAGCGCGGCTATCTGCGCGACATCGAAAAGCTGATCGGCCGCAAGATCGACCGGATCGAACTGGCCGAAGACATGGCGCTCGACCTGTCCCTGCCGGAAGAGCCGGGCCCGCACACCAAGCAGAGCCGCGGTGGTGGTGGCGGTCGTGGCAGAGGCCAGGGCGGTGGACACCGTCAGGGCGGCCAGTCCCAGAACCGCAATCGCTCCGGCGGTGGTGGCGGTGGGAAAGGTCCCCGCAAGGCCGGCGGCAAGCCCGGTGGTTCGCGTGACGGCGGCGACAGAAGCGCTGCCCGCTCCGAGTCCGGTGGTGGCAGTTCCCGTCAGGGCGGTGGCCAGAAGCGCCGCAGCAAATCGACCAAGTCCTGGTCGCCTGTAAGCTAAGGGCCGCCAGGCACTCTTTCCCCAATGTCAGCCTTGTTTCCGCGCCTGCCTTCCGCCAAGGATAGGCCGGAAAACAAGGAGGACATGCCATGAAGACTGCCATCACAGAAATGTTCGGAATCGAGCATCCGATCATTCAGGGCGGTATGCACTATGTCGGGTTCGCCGAAATGGCTGCTGCCGTCTCGAACGCCGGCGGCCTCGGCATCATCACGGCCCTGACGCAGAAAACCCCCGCTGACCTCGCCAATGAGATCGCGCGCTGCCGGGACATGACCGACAAGCCGATCGGCGTGAACCTCACCTTCCTGCCGGTCGTCAACGCGCCGGACTATCCGGGCTATGTGAAAGCGATCATCGAAGGCGGCGTGAAAGCCGTTGAGACCGCCGGGAACAACCCGGTGCAGGTCCTGCCGATCCTGAAGGAACACGGCATCAAGGTGATCCACAAATGTACCGCTGTGCGCCATGCGCTGAAAGCCCAGTCGATTGGCTGTGATGCGGTCAGCGTCGATGGCTTCGAATGCGGCGGCCATCCCGGCGAAGACGACATTCCGAACATGATCCTGCTGCCCCGCGCGGCAGATGAGCTGGACATTCCGTTCGTGTCTTCCGGTGGTCAGGCAGACGGGCGCAGCCTTGTCGCCTCGCTCGCCATGGGCGCCTCCGGCATGAACATGGGCACGCGCTTCATCGCGACGAAAGAAGCGCCTGTGCACCAGAACGTGAAAGACGCGATTGTTGCTGCCAGCGAACTCGACACGCGCCTTGTCATGCGCTCCCTGCGCAATACCGAGCGTGTGCTGAACAATGCGGCAGTTGAGCGCCTGATCGAAAAGGAAAAGGCCCTAGGCGACAAGCTGGAATTCAAGGACATCATCGAGGAAGTCGCAGGCGTCTATCCGCGCATCATGAAAGACGGCGACATGGATGCCGGCGCATGGTCATGCGGCATGGTTGCCGGCCTGATTCATGACATTCCGACCTGTAAAGAATTGATCGACCGAATCATGAAAGAAGCCGAAGATATCATCACGAACCGTCTCGCGGGCATGCTTGCAGGAAAGGTTCCGGCTTAATTCCAGACCCAGAAAGATTCCTCATGATCCGTATCTCCCTTTTCGCCAGTGCCTGTTTCGCTCTTGCAGCGTGTGGCGCAGGCAATTCCGCCAAGGACGCCACATCTGCATGTAATGGCATGCTGGCAGGAGATCCGGAGATTGAGGAGGATCTGGCCGAAGATGGCGAGACTGTCGCGGCCTATTGTGGCTGTTTTGGCCAGTTGCTGGCTGACCAGCCTGAAGCGGATCAGACAGCTATCCTGGAGGTCAGTCAGGTGATCGGCGACATTCGGGAAGAACGAAATGTCGGTCTGGAAGACGCCGCCGAGGGTGTCGACAAATCCTTCGGAGCGGATGGTTCGAGCGAGGCGTATGGCGTCTCCTCCAGCGAGTTCGAGACAACTGGGAAATATTTCGATGTTGTCCGCCGGGAACTCAACAAGGATGATAGCGCCTGCACGGCGCCCTGATCGTCAGGACAGCGCCCCATCGATGGCGGCAACAATCTCGGCTTCTGACATGGATTTTGTCACGGTGCTGAGCACATTTCCAGAAGACCGGTCAATCAGATAGAGTTGGCCGGTCTTTATGTTTTCGGGGAAGATTCCGCGCATCGTTTCCGCAATACCAAGGGTTTCGGCGTCTGCGAAATAGGCGGCCTCGTCCTTGGCGGAATAGTCGAGGGCGAAGAATTCGACACCTTCAAAATCATTTGCAGCGCGCACGGTTTCGACCTTGGGATCGAGCACTTTGCAGCTACCGCACCAGCTCGCATAGCTCAGCACGGCGAGCACTGGCGTGTCTTCGGCAGGGGCGGTAACCGCCTTGACGTCGGCCAGGCTGCCGGGCGCGGCGACGGACGGGCCACACGCAGCGAGGACGGCGAAGGAAAGCGCGGCAAAACTGAAACGCATGGTGTTTCTCCAGTAGCGATGTTGAGACGGTCCTAGCACAGGCGGATGCGGGACGTGGTCACACTTGCGTTATGCGACGCACACGCCGGCGGGGCCTGCCTCGACCCGGCCGACAATGGTTGCGCCGTCATGTCCATGCTGTGCAAAGATGTCGAGCACGGCGCGGGCAGCATAGGGCGCGCAGGAGACGAGCAGGCCGCCGCTGGTTTGCGGATCGCAGAGAATATCCGTTTCCATCTCGGACATCTGGCCACTGACCATATGGGACACCGACTCCCAGTTGCGGCCCGAGGCGCCGGTCTTGACGCCGGCCTCGGCATGGCGCCGCGCGCCCTCGAAGACCGGCACCTCATTCTTCTCGATCACGATCTGAACGCCTGCGCCGCGCGCCATTTCGCTGGCATGGCCAAGCAGGCCGAAGCCCGTCACATCGGTCGCGGCATGCACGCCCGCAAGTTCGGAGAGCTCTGTTCCCGGCGTATTGAGCCGCGTCGTCGAGGCGACCATTTCGTCGTATTCGGCAGGGGAGAGGATCTCGCGCTTCAGGGCGGCAGAATAGATGCCGATGCCGAGCGGCTTGCCGAGGATCAGGACTTCGCCTGCCTCCGCCTTGGAGTTCAGCAGCAAATGGTCCGGATGACCCATGCCCAGCGCGACGAGGCCATAGATCGGCTCAGCGGAGTCAATCGAATGCCCGCCCGCAATGGGCGCGCCGGCGGCTTCCGCCACGCTGCGCCCGCCTGCGAGAATGGCGCGGATGGTCTCATTGGCAATCTTGCCGATGGGCATGCCGACAATGGCGAGACAGAAAATGGGTTTCGCGCCCATGGCGAAGATATCCGACAGCGCATTCGTCGCCGCGATGCGCCCGAATGTGTGGGGATCGTCGACGATGGGGGTGAAGAAGTCCGTCGTGGCGACGAGCGTGGTTGTCTCGTTGATGAGGTAAACGGCGGCGTCATCGCTCTTGCCCGCATCCACGATCAGGTCGGAATGGCCGAGCGAGAGGGGCATCTCGCTCAATATGTCGGCCAGCACATTTGGCGCGAGCTTGCAGCCGCAGCCGCCCCCATGCGCAAGGGAGGTCAGGCGGGGTTCAGTCTGGCTGGCTGTCAGGTCGGCTGGCATGGCGGGCTCCTCTTGGGCTGCAGGCTTACCGCGCTCGCCACTGGCGGGGCAAACAAAACCTGCTAATCGGGGTGGGATGCCTTATCTCGAAACCGTCACGGATATCAGCCCCGAAAACCTGTCGCGCTATGATGCGGTCATTGATGTGCGGTCTCCGGCCGAGTTCGAGGACGACCACTTGCCGGGCGCCATCAGCCTGCCGGTGCTGTCGAATGAAGAGCGTGCGCGCGTCGGCACGATCTACAAGCAGGAGAGCCCGTTCCGCGCCAATCGCGTCGGTGCGGCGCTGGTCGCGCGCAACATTGCGCACCACCTGGAGACGGCGCTGGCCGACATGCCGAAGAGCTGGCGGCCGCTGGTCTATTGCTGGCGGGGAGGGATGCGCTCGAACGCGATGGCGACGATCCTCTCATCGGTCGGCTGGCCGAGCGGGATGGTGAAGGGCGGCTACAAGACGTGGCGGCGAGAAGTTGTGACGGGGCTCGACCATGAGACCAGCCTGTTGCCGGTACGCCTGATCGATGGCCAGACCGGAACGGGCAAGACGGCTCTGCTGCAGGCCATTGCAGCGGCTGGAGGGCAGGTGATCGACCTTGAGGGGCTTGCCCATCATCGCGGCTCGGCCTTTGGCGATTTTGGTGACGAGCTGCAGCCGGCCCAGCGCCTGTTCGAAAGCGGCATCTGGGACCAGCTGCGTCAGTTCGATCTGAAGCAGCCAATCTTTGTCGAGGCGGAATCCGCGCTGGTCGGCCGGTGCCGTGTGCCCCGGCGCCTGTGGCACTCCATGCTGGCGGCGCCCCGTATCGAGATGAGGGTCCCGTCAGATGTGCGGGCGGATTTCCTGCTCTCTGCCTATGAGGATATCATCCGGAGCAAGGACCGGCTGATGGAGGCGCTCGCCAAGCTGAAGGGCTTGCAGTCGAAAGAGACGCTGGCCGAGTGGCAGGCCTTGGCGGAGGCGAACGACTATCGCGCACTGGCACGGCAGCTGATGGACCGGCACTACGACCCACTCTATGCACGCAGCCGCAAGCGGCGCGAGGATGCGCCGGCCGATGTGGTCAGGCTGGAGAGTCTGGATGATGCCGCGCTGAAGCAGGCAGCAGAGAGACTGGTGTCGGGCGCCTAGCGTCCGCGGGCTTCGTCGGTGCCGCGGCGGGCCAGTTCGTCGGCCTTTTCATTGCCCGGATCGCCATCATGCCCTTTCACCCATTTCCAGGTGATGTCATGGCGCTGGCAGGCTTCGTCCATGGCCATCCAGAGATCCTGATTCTTGACCGGCTTTTTTGCGGCGGTTTTCCAGCCATTGCGTTTCCAGCCATGAATCCATTTGGTCAGGCCGTCTTTCACATACATGGAATCCACATGCAGCGTGATCTTGGACGGGCCCTTCAGCGCGTTCAGCGCCTCGATCACGGCCAGCATTTCCATCCGGTTGTTGGTGGTGGCCTTGTCGCCGCCCCACAATTCCTTGCGCTTGTCGCCCGCCACGAGCAGGGCGCCCCAGCCGCCGGGGCCGGGATTGCCGCTGCAGGCGCCATCTGTCCAGATTTCGATCTTGTCAGTCATGGGATTTCAGGTGCGGGGCTTTGGCAGGTCCGTCAAGCATCAGAAGACGCTGATGTCTGCCTGATGAAGCTGTTCCGCAGGCCTCACGATCGCGAGGAAGAGCAGGCCGCAGAGCAGGCCCGCCAGCGCGCCGATACAGGCGCCGGTGAGGGCAGCGCCAAGGCCGGTCAGCAGCGACGCCGTGATACCGAATCCACCTGTCGTGCCACCGACGAGCAGCGCGCCCCAGATGCTGGCCCAGCGCAGGTAGGGCGCGCGGGCCGAAATACCCTGATGCGGGAACCTGCCGATGGACAGGCCCATGGCCAGCCACGCGGTCGGCACGGTGACGAAGAACAGGATGAAGTTGAACAGAGACATCATCGCGGCCATCTGGATGCCCATCACGAAGCCGCTATTTGGGCGATCGAACATGGTAGGCAACAGGCCAGCCCCTTCGAGGAGGCCGAAGACAAAGGTGAGGAAAAGTCCGATCAGCGTCACGCCAAGACAGGCCGCCAGGGAGGACAAGAGCAGGCCGAGTTTCACACGGCGGATCTTTCGGTTAGGACCGAGGGCGCGATAGTCAGCTGGAAGGGCAGAAGAATCGGTTCCAGCCACCGCACCATTTGGTCCGAACTCCGTCATGCACCATAGCCTTCCGCATGTGTCACCTTGCGATGAAAGGCGAGGCGGCCGGCATATTCGAGGGGATTCTTGGGCTTTACGAGGGCGCCTTCGGGGGTCGAGGTCCAGTCCACCATCCGCGTCAGGAAGAAGCGCAGCGCTGCGCCGCGTGCGAGCAGGGGCAGAGCGTCACGTTCTGCGGGGTCTAGCGGACGCACGCTTTCATACCCGGCGATCAAATTCGCGCCCTTGGAATAATTGTAGTCGATCGCGCCGCGCCCCGGATTGTCATCAAAGGCCCAGGCATTGAGACAGATGGCCAGGTCATAGGCGAGCGCGTCGGTGCAGGCGAAATAGAAATCGATGATGCCGGAAAAATCCTCACCGAGGAAAAATGCATTGTCCGGAAACAGATCCGCATGGATCGTGCCGCGCGGCAGGATCAGGCTTTGCGGCCTGGCCTCGGCAATGTCGCTGAGGGCTTCGTCGATCAGGCCCGGCAGGCCCGGCTGCAGCTTTTCGGCTTCCTCGGACTGGCCCGCCCAGAGGCGGGGCCATGCCGAAGGGCCGAGACTGTTGGGGCGGGCCATGTCGAAATCTGCGAGTGCGACATGCATGCGCGCGAGACCTTCGCCGAGGCCGCGGCACTGGGCGGGGCTTGGCTTTTTCGGGGAGAGGCCCTCCAGAAAGGACACGATCACGGCAGGACGACCTTCAAGCGTGCGGAGCGCCTTGCCATCTTTTGCGAGGATGGGCTCCGGGCAGGGGAAGTCCTTCGCGGAGAGATGCTGTTTCAGGCCGATGAAATAGGGCAAATCGTCCGCATTCACCCGTTTCTCGAACAGGGTGAGAATGAAGCGGCCGGTCGTGGTTTCGAGATAATAGTTCGAATTCTCCACGCCCTCGGCAATGCCCTTGAAAGACAGGGCCTTGCCGAGATCGTATTCCTCGAGGAACGCCGCCAGCGCGTCGTCCGAAACCTGAGTGTAAACAGCCATGAAGACCGATTAGGCGGTCTTGGCGATCATGTCACGCTGCAGCGTCTTGCCCGCCAGCAGATAGTGGATGGCGGCCCAGCCATAGATCGACGCGAAGATGATGATCGACCATTGCAGGCCCCTTGCGTCAGCGCTGTTGCAAGCCGTGACCTGATCGGCCGTAAGACCGACGGCCTCCTTGCACAGGTCCAGCGTCAGGCCGAGATCCGCCCCGGAAATCATCATGGTCTTCAGTACCGTTGACAGCAGGCCAATCAGCGTAGGCCCGAGCCCGAGCCCGATCAAATTGACGGCGAAGAGGGTGATCGCCACAGCGGTAGCGCGGGTGCGGGCGTCCACGACACCGGCAGAGACAGCATACATTGGGCCGAGATAGAAATAGTGCAGCATGGCAGCGGCCATCAGGGGCGGCAGCATCAGGGCCACGCTGGGGCTGAGATAGCCGAGCCAGTAAAGCGGCACGGACAGGCCCATGCCGAGCGCTGGCATCCAGGACAGGGCTGTCGGATAGCGCTTTGAAAGGCGGTCGGCCAGGAAGCCTGACAGGAAGACGCCGATCGCCGCCATCAGACCAAGCACCAGCGAGAAAATCAGGGCTGCCTGGGTAAGTGTGAGCTGGTGCGTACGTAGCAAGAAGGAGGTGGAGAAAGCGGCAATGCCATAGCCAGCAAAGGAGGCCAGGGCCGCGCCGGTCACGACATGGACATAGGTCGGTTTCTTGCTGAGCTTCTTCAGGGCGGCGCCAAAGGTTTCGCGTTCAGGCTTGGACGCGTTCGGCGGATCGGTGTAGCCGCGCGGTGGCTCCTTGACCGTCAGGCCGATGATGAGCGCAAAAAGCAGGCCGGGCAAGCCGACGGCAATGAAGGCAATCCGCCAGCCCTCAAGGCTTTTCCAGTCGACGAGACCGGTGGCCCAGTTCCAGCCCCAGCCTTCGAGCAGGGCATGAACATTCTCGCCGGTAACGTAATCATTGATGGGGCCGGCAGCGAGGCCGGCGCACATGCCGCCGAGCGGAACACCCAGCGCGTAGATGGACGCGGCGGTGGCCCGGCTACCGGGCTTGAAATAGTCCGCGATAACCGACTGGGCGGGCGGCGTGCACCCGGCCTCACCAACTCCGACCAGAAGGCGGAAGGCGAACATGGTCGCGAAACTGACAGCAAATCCGCACAGGACGGTCATCAGGCTCCACATGGTCAGCGACGCCACGATAATCATCATGCGGCTGGTCTTTTCCGAGAAACGGGCAATCGGAATGCCGAGCGTCGTGTAGAAAGTGGCAAAGGCGAGCCCGCCCAGCAGGCCCATCTGCCAGTCTTCGAGGCCCAGACTGTTGCGGATCGGATCGGTCAGGATGCCGAAGATCGACCGGTCGATGAAATTGAAGATGTAGACGATCAGGAGCGAGGACAGGACATAGGCCCGATATCCCTTGGTGCGGTAACCAGTTTCAAAACCGGGCTTTTCGTCCAATGTTGCAGAAGGGGCGGCGGTCGTATCTGTCATACTGTTGGTGTCTTTCCGTCGCTGTGTTTCAGGTGCCCATACCGGCGGTCGGTGCATCCGGATTGTACTTGTCCTTCATGAAGGAGCGGGCCGCCATGAAGTAGCAGATCGCGGCAGCGATGAAGACAAGGACCGTGGCGGCCATGGAATGGCGCAGGCCATTGGCATAGGCCCGGCAAAGCTCGGGGCCTTCCGCGCCGAGCGCCGCCGGGTCCGTGCCGCAGAGGCGCGGATTGAAGCTGTCTGCAAAGGCCGAGAGCCCTACCTTGCTGATTTCCTCGCTCATGAAGAAGTCGCTCATCGCGCCGACAAAGAGCGGCCCGATGCCATTGCCGATCAGGCTGACGATCAGCAGCAGGACGGCGATCGTCGTGGCGCGCGATTGCGGGCTGACGATGGCGGTGCCGACCATGTACTGGCTGGACAGGTAAGCGTAATGCATCGTGCCGGCGATGATCCAGAGACCGAAAGCGATCTCGATGGTCGGGGCGAAGAAGGCGCCCACATAGGCTGGTATCGCGATCAGCAGACCGACGCCGGGCAGCCAAGCGGAGATCGTGCTGAAACGGCCTTCGAGTTTCTCGGAAATGAAGCCGCCGAGGAACGTGCCGAAAGCCGCGACAGCGGCCAGGGGCGCGCCATAGAGCACGGCTGCGTCGCGCACATCAATGCCGTGCACACGCTGCAGGAAGGGTGCCTGGAAGCTGATCAGGCCATAACCGACAAAGGCGACGAGGGCCGCGCCGAGCGACAGCCACCAGAAGGTGGGCTTGGTCGCGAATTCCCGGAAGGCGTCAAAGAAGGGGGCTTTGCCATTTCCTCTGGCCGATGGCGGATCGGAATAGCCGCGTGGCGGTTCCTTGATGGTGAACATCAGAATGATGGCGATCAGCACGCCCGGCGCGCCCACCGCGACAAAGGCGATGCGCCAGCCCTCCACGGTCGACCAGTCGAGATTTCCGAACAGGCCGCCAAGGCCAATGGAGCCGATCCAGTTGCCGAAGTCCGCACCCTTGATGCCCGCAATCGTGCCGCCGAACAACTGGGCCAAGACCCCGCCTAGCGTCACGCCCATGGAATAGATGCCGAGTGCGCCAGCCCGGCTCTTGGGCGGGTAGTAATCGGTGATCAGCGAGTTGGCGGGCGGCGTGCAGCCTGCCTCGCCGACGGCAACGCCAACGCGGAAGATGAGCAGCCAGATGAAGCCCGCGGCGACCCCGCACAGGGCGGTCATGACCGACCAGATGATGATGCAGAGCGCAATGATCATGACGCGGTTGGCGCGGTCGGCCCACATCGCGATTGGAATGCCCATGGCGGCATAGAACAGCGCGAAAGGCGGGCCTGACAGCAGGCCCCATTGCGTGTCATTCAGTTGGAATGTGTTGATGATCGGCTGGGCAACGACCGAGATGAGTGTGCGGTCGATGAAGTTCAGCGTGTAGACCAGCATCAGGGCGATCAGCACATAGGTGCGATACCCTTTCGACCCGAAACCCGTAATATGTCCGCCCGTGGCCGTTTGGCCGGCTGTCGTGTCGGTCATCCGCCGAAATTCCTCCCGAAAATACCGGGCGCGTCTTGGCGGCGCCTCTCTACAAGTCTCCCTACGGTAATGTGATGCGCAGGGCGCGCAAGACCTTACTCTACGACAGCGTATGAGTGAGGTCTTGCGTTGGTAAAATTGTCGTTACTGGCTGAGAGCCAGCTGGACTTCCGATGCGGCCACGGCGAGGGCCGAGGCATCGGCTTCCATCGGATCGGGGCGCAGGGCCGTCGGGTAGGCATCGGCCAGTAGCGCGAGGGCCGCGCGGATCGCCTCAGCGGCTTCGGCATTCTCGGCCGCAATGTCGCTTTCGGCTTCGAGGAAGGTGCGTTCAGCAGCCTGGTAGAAGCCATATCCGTCAAGATAGGTCTCGTAGAAATCGGAATCGAGCGCGAGACGGTACATGTCGGAGGCGCGGTCAATCTGGTCAGAGGCGACGCGCGCGCTGATCATGGCATCAGACGCGTCCGTGGCTGGGGCGCTCTCGGCGGCCTTGTCCAGCGCGGCAAGGATCTTGTCGGTGCGGGCGCTGATCTCGTCCTGGCTCTCGCCAGCGAAGACCGCGGCGGATGTGTCGCTGAACAGGTCCGTGAAATCGGCGACGCCCTGAGCGGCGAAGACCGGTTCCATATCGAACAGGACTTCCGAGACCGGGTGGGCATACATCTCGGCGGCGGCCTGGGTTTCGCCTTCGGCGTGGGCATCGCGGGCAGCCAGCACGTGGGCCGCAGCAATGGCCAGCGCTGCCTTGTAGACGACCGGGTCTGTATAGGCCGCATCAATCGTCACGCCGCCTTCGCCTTCGCCGCCTTCAGTGGCGAGTGTGGTGGCCCCCGCTGCAGGGTCGGTTTCGGTGGCCGCTTCCGGCTGGGAAATTTCCGTGCCGGCGTCGTCAGCAGGCGCGGCAGGCTCGCTGCAGCCTGCAAGGGCGCCGGTCATCAGCACGGTCCCGAGACCAAGGCTGGTCCACTGCTTCAGTTTGGTGTCAAAGGCCATGATATACTTCCTCTTTGTGTCGATCTGCTATAGCGGTGAATGACGCAAATGCAAATTATTCGCAAGTAGGCGCAACATGCTTTTGACCCTTTCCAACGTCCTGGATGAAACAGATCTCAACGATGCCCGCGATCTGGTCGCGACGCTTGGTTGGCGCGATGGCGCCGAAACGGCGGGCGGCATGGCCCGCGCGGTCAAGCGCAACCAGCAGGCCGATCTGACGTCTCGCACCGGGGCGCAGGTGCGTCAGTTGCTGAAAGCCAAGGTGGAGCGCCATCCGGTGTTGCGGGCGGCGGCCCAGCCGCGCCAGTTCTCGAAACTGATCATCAGCCGGACGCAGGACGGCGGCGGTTATGGCCATCATGTGGACAATCCGTTCATGGGCGCAGGGGAGTCACGCCTGCGGACGGATCTCTCCTTCACGCTCTTCCTGTCTGACCCGGACAGCTATGAGGGTGGCGAATTGGAGATCGAGCTAGCGGGCATGACCCAGACGGTGAAACTGCCAGCTGGGGATCTGGTCCTTTATCCTTCGACGAGCCTGCACCGGGTTGTGCCGGTTACGTCCGGCACACGCCTCGTCTGTGTCGGCTGGATCGAGAGCGGCGTGAGCGATGCAGCTGTGCGGGAAATTGTTTTCGATCTGGAAAACCTGAAGTCCAGCCTGTCCGGCAAGCTGGACATGCAGTCGCCGGAAATGCTGGTCCTGTCGAAAAGCATTTCGAATCTGGTGCGCCGGTTCGGCCAGAGCTGAGACATCTAGATCAGGCCGGCTGACTTCAGGCTGGTAACGCCGCCGGTCCCGGCGATCAGGTGGTCGTGTACTGTGATGTCGAACGGGTCCAGCGCGTCGATGATTTCGCGCGTGATGTCGATATCGGCGCGGGAGGGGGTCGGGTCCCCGGACGGATGATTGTGCACCAGGATCAGGGCAGAAGCGTGCAGCTCCAGCGCGCGGCGGGCCACCTCGCGCGTATAGACCGGCGCATGGTCGACCGTGCCGTGTCCCATGATCTCGTCCGCGATCAGCTGGTTCTTCCGGTCGAGGAAGAGGATGCGGAACTGTTCGCGCTTTTCATGCTGGAGTTCGGTGCGGACATAATCAATCAGCGCTGACCAGGAGGATATGGCAGGTTTCTTCCGGATCGTCTCCCGGGAGGCCCGAGCATTCAATTCCGCGATGGCCTTGAGATAGGCGGCGACGGTTTCGCCGACACCGTCTATCTTGATGAGATCAGAAGTTGGCGCGGTGAGGATGGCCGACAGGCTTCCGAACCGGGTCTCCAAAGCCTTGGCGATCGGCTTCACATCCCGGCGCGGGATGAACGCCATCAACAGCACTTCCAGGACTTCGTAATTATTCAATGCAGTGGCTCCCCGCGTCAGCAATTTGCTGCGCAGGCGTTCGCGATGGCCTTTCCAGTGGGGTTCTTCGGGCGTCGTGCTCATTATGGTTGAAAGACCACGAAACGCGATCCCGATAAAGTAGCTACGATCATCTTGTTTTGGGTGGGGCTTTGAGAAGTGCTGGCCTGAGCGTAGACTTGCCGTGGGACAATCCGTGGGAGGACAACAGAATGCTCAACAGATTCATTGTTATCGGGGCGGGCGCGCTGGCGCTTTCGGCCTGCATGACCCCTCCGGTTGCGCATGTGCACGCCCACCCGGACAAGCTGGTTGTGTCAGGGGCAGGGGACGACATCGAAAACCCGTTCCATCCCGTGCGGCTGCTATTGTCATCGGAAGAGTCAGTGGGAGATGTCACGGTCTATGAGTTCGAGCTGCCGCCGCGCAGTCCGGGTTCGCCGCCGCATACGCACACGCGCGAGGACGAATATTTCTACATCGTCTCCGGCGCGCTCAGCGTCATGACGGGCGACCAGATCTTGTCGCTCTATCCGGGAGACTTTGCCGCGCTGAACCGGGGCAATACGCACATGTTCTGGAATGCCAGCGACGAGACGACCCGGCTGATCATGACCACGACGGGCGGATCGTTCGAAGGCTTCATGAATGAAGCAGGACCGCGGATCGCAGAGGCGAAACCGGACTCTGCAGAGGCGGCCGGCGCCGTGATCGGCGAACTGGCGGCTGAATACGGGATTACCATCTCGATGGAGAAGATGCCGTCGGAGGCCGCGCCATTTTACATGCCGCCGCCTCCGGAAGAATAGGCCTCGCTAAAGCTGGACCTTGTGAGGCTGGTGCCAGCCTTTCGGGGAGGTGGTGAAGATTTCCACGCCATCCTCGGTCACGCCGACGGAGTGTTCGTACTGGGCCGACAGCTGGCGATCGCGCGTCACAGCGGTCCAGCCATCCGGCAGGATCGCAGCGTCTTTGCGGCCAAGGTTCAGCATTGGCTCGACGGTGAAGAACATGCCGGGCTTCAGTTCCGGGCCGGTATTGTAGTCCGAGGAGTGCACGACATTCGGCTCGTCATGGAACAGGCGGCCCAGACCGTGGCCGCAGAAATCCTCGACGACCGACATGCGGTTCAGGCGGGCAATTTCGGAAATCGCGCCGCCAATGTCGCCAAAGCGCTTGCCGGGCCGGATCTGGGCGATGCCGGCCATCAGCGCGTCATAGGTGATGTCCATCAGGCGCTCGGCCTTCCGCTTCACATTGCCGACGCCATACATGCGCGAATGATCGCCATGCCAGCCATCAATGATCAGGGTGACGTCGATATTGGCAATATCGCCTTCCTTCAGCGGCTTGGCGCTGGGAATACCGTGACAGATGACATGGTTGAGCGAGATGCAGCTGGCGTGGCGATAGCCGCGATAGCCGATGGTGGCAGAGGTGGCGCCATGATCCATCACGAATTCGCGGACGAGAGTATCGAGATGTGCGGTGGTCACGCCCGGCTTCACTTCCGGCACCAGCATGTCGAGACATTCCGCAACCAGGCGACCCGCCTTGCGCATGCCTTCGAAGCCTTCGGCATCGTGAATGCGGATTTCGCCTGTGCGCATCGGCAGCAGGAGGGAGGTGTCGGTCATCAATCGGGGCCTTTCAGGGGCGGAAACATTTGTATCTGCCCCCTAAATAGCAATTTGCCCGGCGAAATTCCACCTACAGGCCTGCCAAACAGGCCCAGACTTAGGCCCCGTCCGTCTTGTCGCGCTTTTCAGCCGCCGCTTCGGCAGACTCTGCCGCGCGTTTCAGCTCCTCGCGCCGCTCGTCATCGAAGCGTTCGGGCTCTTGGTAAATTTCGCGTGTCCCTTCCTCGCTGATCGCTTCCGCTGTGCGGGATTTCAGCCGGCCCCGGCTGACCCCCCAGATGAGGGCGATCAGCAAGAGCAGCGCGCCTACGCCATATAAGAGTTCCGGTGCCATGGGTCTTGTTCCTCTGAAGGGGTTACTGGAGCTGGGTGCCGAGCGTAATGTCGATGGCGCCGAGGGCGACCGACATCGGGCAACCAGTCTTGGCCTTGTCAGCGATGGCGTCGAAATCATCCTTTTCAATGTCTTCAACCACGGCTGTAAGCGTCAAGGCGCTGCGCGTGATCTCAAAGCCGCCACCATCCTTCGGCTCGACGGAGACGATGCATTTTGTATCCAGATCAGTCGCAGGCGTGCCGTTCTCGGCCAGCAGGTGGGAGAGCTGCATGGTGAAACAGCCCGCATGGGCGGCGGCGAGCAATTCTTCCGGATTGGTGCCGGACGTGCCGCTTTCATCCTCGAAGCGCGCCTTGAAAGAGTAGGCATGATCGGTCAGCGCGCCACTTTGCGTCGTGAGCGAGCCCTGACCTTCGGCAAGGTTTCCGGACCAATGGGCCGTTGCATGACGTTTCATGGCGTGTCCTTTCAATCAATTGAGTATTGAAAAATGCAATGCGCGCAGCCTCAATACGTTCCCGCTTGCCTCGCTAAAAGGGTGCAGTCATGATCCAGTCCTGCGGGAGAAAAAGGAATGCGCTCAATGCCCAAATTGAAAGCCTGTCGTCGACACCTGGTCGGGTTCACCTTCGCCTTGGCGGCCTTGTCGCTGCCGGCATTACCCGCAACAGCGGAGCAGAATGGGGAGACAGACTGGCCGCCGCTTGCAGATGTTGATTCCGCCAAGGGGTTCCGTGCGGACGGGCTGAACGCGCTCGACGAGCGCCTGCAGAAATTTGTCTCCGACGGGCATGTCATTGGTCTGCAGGCCATGCTCGTAAAGGACGGACAGGTTGCCCATTACGGGGAATACGGGGTGCGTGATGTCGAGACTGCGACGCCGGTGCAAGCAGGCACGCTGTACCGGATCTACTCCATGACAAAGCCGATTACCGGCGTGGCACTGATGCAGCTCTACGAGGAAGGCAAGTTCGATCTCGACGACCCGATCACCCAATACATTCCCGAGTTCGAGGCGCTGAAAGTTCTCGCTGGTGAGCATGAGGACGGCACCCCGATCCTGAAGGATCTGCCGCGTCCGGCAACGATGCGGGAATTGATGAGCCACTCAGCCGGGTTCGCCTATGGCCTCGGCGGGGACGATTATGCCAACGCGCAGTTTCGCGAACAGAATGTCCTCAAATCGCCGGACTCGCAGACCTTCATAGACAGGGTCGCAGGCATCCCGCTGCTGCATGAGCCGGGCAAAGTCTGGTACTATTCTGTGGCGGTGGATATCCAGGGCTATCTGGTGGAGAAATTCTCCGGCATGTCTCTTGGCGACTATCTGACCGCGAATGTCTTCACGCCACTGGGCATGGATGACACGGGGTTCTACGTCTCCGATGCGGACTATGAGCGTTTGTCCGATGTGACCTATTATGCAGCCGAAGCGGAACAGTTCGTCCCTTTCTATACCGAAAACGTGCAGTTCAAGCTGGCGACCATCGCGTTCGAATCCGGCGGTGGGGGCCTCGTGTCGACGATCGACGATTATGCGCGGTTCTGCCAGATGATGCTGAATGGGGGCACGCTGGATGGCCATCGCGTGCTGGAGGAGAGCACCGTGGCCCTGATGCGGACAAACCAGTTGCCGCCAAATGCCGGCGTGGAATTCGACGGTACGCAAAGAAGCGCCTTCACGCCGAAGCGCCGCGACTTCGGTCTGGACTTCGCCATCATCTCCGATCCGGTCGCCATGGACAGCCCCGCCGGGACCGGCACTTATTATTGGGGCGGGGCCGCTGGCACCTGGTTCTGGATTGATCCGGAAAACGACCTATTCTTCATCGGCATGATCCAGCGCTTCGGCGCGCTGCCGGGGGAGCCCGCAGGTTTTCGTGAGGAATCGATGCGGCTCGTCTATGAGGCGCTTGAAGAATAGGCCAGTCTGGGCAAAGTGTTGGTATGATAAAAAAATCTCCTACGGCAGCCGTCCTCCTGATCGGGGACGAACTGCTCTCCGGCCGGACGCGCGACATCAATCTGCAACAGATCGCTTCCTATCTTGCGCCGCTCGGCATTCCGGTGCGCGAGACGCGGATCGTGCCGGATGTGGAGGAGGAGATTGTCGAGGCGGTGAATTCGCTGCGCGCGAAATACACCTATGTCTTCACGACCGGAGGCATCGGGCCGACGCATGATGACATTACCGCCGATGCCATCGCCAAGGCGTTCGGGGTGGAGATTTCAGAACATCCTGAAGTGACCGCCATGCTGGCGAAACGTTACGAGGAGATGGGCACGGATTACACGCCCGCCCGTCGGCGCATGGCGCGCATCCCGCATGGCGCCCAGATCGTGGCCAATCCGGTCTCCGGGGCGCCGGGCTTCCAGACCGGGAATGTCTTCACACTGGCCGGTGTGCCGTCTGTTGCGCGCGGCATGCTGGAAGATATCGGGCCGAGACTGGAGACAGGCGCAGTAATCCACAAGGTTACGATACGGGGCAGGGGCTTGCGCGAGGGCGACATTGCCGAACCGCTGGGCGCACTGGCCAAGGAGATGCCGGACGTGGCGCTCGGCTCCTATCCCTGGTTCCGGGGCATTGGCGACAATGGCGTCCACCTCGTCGCCAGCACGATTCAGGAAAGCCTGATCCCGATGATTACCGACAAGCTTGAGGCGATCATCTCCGCGACGGGCGTCCAGCCCGAGCGGGTCGAGGACGCAAACGCATGAGCTTCCTGGCGCGCACCCCGGTGATCTGGACCAGCTTCGTTCTGATGTTGGTGATCGGCGTGGGGTTCAGCCTGTTCCGGCCCATGGTCGGCGGCGCCTTACTCGACATGACCTCCGATCCGGAAGCCGCGCGGACGATCATTGCCACGATGAGCGATGCCCAACGCACGGCGCATGCCTGGGTAACCGTACTGCTGGATACGGCCTATCCGCTGGCCTATGGCGCCTTCCTTGGCGGGCTGGCGCTGCGCTTTTTCGGCAGGTTCGGGAGATATGCGGCGCTACCGGCGCTTGGCGTGGTCATTATCGACCTGACGGAAAACCTCGTACAGGTGCTGGCCCTTGCCGGATGGGTCGATGCGCTGGATGCCAAGGCCTGGCTGACTCCGTTGAAGTTCGGTCTCTTCTTCCTGGCCGCAGGTCTTGCCGTAATCGCGCTCCTCATCGGCGTCGTGAATCTCCTGCGCAAGCGCCGCGCCTGATCGCCGCAACGTCAGGCATGGTCCTTCCGAACTCCGCTCGCTAAGAGAGGGAAACAGGAAAATTGGAGGATCCCATGGCGGAAGACATCGTAAAGGTCGAACTGGACGGCCCGGTCGCGCTTGTGACGCTGAACCGGCCTGACGCCCTGAACGCCCTGAACCGCGCCCTGCGCGCCGAGATCGTCAGCGTCTTCAACGAACTGGCCCAGAACAAGGAGGTGCGCGCTGTCGTGCTGACCGGGGCCGGACGTGCCTTCACCGCTGGCATTGACCTGAAGGAGGCTGGCCAGACCGGCTTCGCACTCGGCGCGGACGAGGATTCCAAATCGATCGACATGGCCCGCGCGCTGCGTGACTATCCGTGGCCGATCATCGGTGCGATCAATGGCTTTGCCATCACCGGCGGCTTCGAGCTGGCCCTGATGTGCGATGTGCTGCTCGCCTCCGAACATGCCAAATTCGCCGACACGCATGCCCGCGTCGGCATCGTGCCGGGCTGGGGGCTGTCGCAGAAACTGTCCCGCATGATCGGCATCAGCCGCGCCAAGGAATTGTCCTTCACCGGCAACTTCCTCGACGCGCACACAGCCGAGCGCTGGGGTCTTGTGAACCGGGTCTATGAATCCGACGAACTCGTGCCCGCCGCCATGAAGCTGGCGCACGATATGTGCGGCTCGCAGCCAGACCTGCTCAAGCAGTACAAGGCGCTGATTGATGATGGCTACGGCATGAATTTCGCCGCCGCCATGAAGGAAGAAGTCAAACGCTCCATCGCCCATGCCGACTCCGTGACGGCAGACGCCGTGGAAGAGGCGCGCAAGCAGGTCACCGCGCGTGGCCGGGACCAGCAGGAGTAGGGCGCCATGAGAGATGTAGTCATCTGCGAACCCGTCCGCACCGCCGTTGGCGGCTTTGGCGGCGCCTTCAAGACCGTGCACGCCCATGAGATGGCATCGCATGTCATCCGTGAGCTGATGGCGAAAACAAAACTGCCCGCCGAGGCAGTCGAGGACTGCATCTTCGCGCAATGCTATCCGACGATGGAAGCGCCCGCCTTCGGGCGGATGGTGGCGCTGGATGCCGGGCTGACCACATCCACCGGCGGTTACCAGATCGACCGGCGCTGCGGCTCCGGCCTGCAGGCGGTGATTAACGCCGTGATGCAAGTGGCCACCGGCGCGAATGATGTCGTTATCGCGGGCGGGGCGGAGAGCATGTCGAATGCACCCTTCTTTTCCATCGACATGCGCTGGAACATCAAGGGCGATGGGCTGATGCTGCATGATGGCCTGTCGCGCGGGCGCTACACGGCTGGCGGCAAGTATCATCCCGTGCCGGGCGGCATGATCGAGACGGCAGAGAATCTCCGCCGGGACTACCAGATCACACGCGAGGCACAGGATCAGTTCGCCTGCAATTCCCACATGAAGGCGGCAGCAGCGCAAAAGTCCGGTAAGTTCGCCGAGGAAATCATTCCGTACACAGTGAAAGGTCGCAAGGCCGACACGGTCGTGGATCAGGATGAGCATATCCGTCCGGATTCGTCCCTGGAGAAACTGTCCACGCTGCGCGCCATCCGGGGCAAGGTGGATGACCAGTCGACCGTGACGGCGGGCAATGCGTCCGGCCAGAATGATGGCGCGGCGGCCTGTATCGTCTGTACGCGGGAAGCCGCAGAGACCTATGGCCTCAAGCCCCTCGGGCGGCTCGTCTCATGGTCGGTGGCAGGGGTTGGCCCGGAAGTCATGGGCATCGGCCCGGTGCCCTCCAGCCAGAAGGCGCTGAAGACGGCGGGGCTTGAGCTGAAGGACATCGACGTCATCGAACTGAACGAGGCTTTTGCCGCGCAGGTGCTCGCCTGCACCAAGGCGCTCGACTTCTCCGATGATGACATGGAGCGGCTGAACGTGAACGGCTCCGGTATTTCGCTCGGCCATCCGGTCGGCGCGACCGGCGTACGCATCCTGACCACGATGCTGCGGGAAATGGAGCGCCGCGAGGCACGCTATGGCCTGGAGACGATGTGCATCGGCGGCGGGCAGGGGCTTGCAGCCGTGTTCGAACGGGTCAGCTAGGCCGCAGCTACCCCGCAAATCCTATCCTGTATAGCCATCCCCGGCAAAACCGATTATGCCGGGGACCGGCCATGCGGGCGTGGCGAAATTGGTATACGCAAGGGACTTAAAATCCCTCGGCCGCAAGGCCTTGCCGGTTCGAGCCCGGCCGCCCGCACCACACCTTTCTCTGCCTTTGCTGAGGACCAGAAGATCCCCTGTCTGGTACGTGGCTTGCATATTTCTCGCCCAAGAGGAGAAATGTCATGTACCCAGCCATCCTGTCCTGTCGTCGCCCGAAACTGCAGCTGCTGCGCCTGTCCGGGGCCTGTCTGCCGGCCCCCTATGCACCGGTTTCATGCCCAAAACGCATAGAGCCTATCTCGCCTTTCGGGGAACAAAAGGACAATCTCGTACATATCTAGAGGGCAACACGACAAGAAGTCACAAGGATTTGCCCCATGTTACGCGCTCTTATCGCCTCGACTGCCCTCGGACTCATGGCCCTGCCGGCCTTGGCCGGCCCGGAAGCGGAAGCCGTCATCGAAGGCGCGGCCAAGCACATTTCCGATCCTGAAAAGGGACGCGAAACCTTGCGCGAATCCATGGATCTGGACTCCGTCGCCAACTTCACCTTGGGAAAATATGCCCGCCGCGTGTCTGACGCGGATCGTGCCCGTTTTGCGGAAGCATTCGAGACCTATCTGCTCAGTAGCTTCGAGGACCAACGCGACAAGTTCCACGATGCCGACATTACCGTTATCGGTTCCAAGGACCGGACCCCGACGGATTCCATTGTTGAAACACGCGTCGCCCGTCCCGGCGAAGACCCCCAGACCGTGCGCTGGCGTGTGATTGAAAAGAATGGCGAATGGCGCGTCGTGGATGTCGAAGTGCTCGGCCTGTGGTTGGCCATCGAACAGCGCGCCCAGATTGCGGCAATCATGGACCGCCCACGCGCGACGATTGATGATGCCATCAAGGCCCTCAATTCCTGATCCTGGGTAAGGGTCAGGCGGCCTCTTCGACCGCGCCTTCCAGATCTTCCTTTTCGTCCGCCTTTTCTTGACGGTCTGACGCCTCGCCGATGGTGAACAAATCGGCTTCGCGGGTAAGCCAGTCGGCCAGATCCTCGTCCGGCACACCCAGAACCCTCAGCATGTCCGCAACCATCTCGATGCCCTTTGGCTCGCTGGCCACCAGATGCGCGCGGACATTCAGTTCAAGATATCGGTCGAGGTCGTGAATGTTCTCGACCGCAACGAGACGGATCAGGTCAGGAAACCGGCGCGTGAGGCCGGGCGTCACTTCCTTGGACACTTCATACCGCGCTTTGCCGAGCACGACGGCGCGGGCGTTGCTGCCGCCGACTGCATCCATCAGTTTCACATTTGACGCATCCCCGAAGGAGACATTGTAGCCATCGGCCACCGCAGACAGGAAGCGGTCCGGGTCTCCGTCTGTGGCAATGTAGGGGATGTCGAAATCCGCGAGTGCGTCGACCGCAAGGCGGCCTGCTGCTGTCATACCGATCACGATGACCGGGCGTTCGCCCACCGGCTCGCTCGCCGTCTCCACCGTGACCTGCTTGCGGCGCGCCAGTTCACGCGACAGCTTGCCCCCAAGCATGGCCCAGCTCGGCGCGAGCGCCAGGGAGAGGGCGATGGCCGCGATCAGGCTGCCCATCAGGGCAGGGGGCATGTTGGCGGTGATCGAAGCCAACGAGAGAATGACCAGGGTGAATTCCGAACCTTGCGCCAGCAGCGTGCCGAGCTGCGTGGCGCCCGGAACGCTCCACCCATTCACGCGCGCGGCGATATAGCCGAGCGCCGTCTTCACGATCAGGATGCCGAAGGCAGCAATCACGACGAGGGGCAGGTTTCGCATCAAACCCGGCAGATCAATCGACAGGCCGACGCTGATGAAGAAGAACGACAGCAGCAGGCCCCGGAACGGGCCCATCTCTGTCTGTACCTGGTGGCGGAAGGGCGTACCCGACACAGCAAGGCCCGCCAGGAACGCCCCCAGCGTCAGCGACAGACCAATGACCGCCGTGGCGCAGGCCGCAGCCAGAACGAGCAGCAGGGTGAAGGCGGTGAAGGCCTCGTCATTGCGTGTGGCGGCCAGCGTGCGGAAAACCGGGTTCAGCAAATAGCGCGAGAACAGCATGGCCGCCCCGAAGGCAATCAGGGCCTGCGCGAAAGCGAGCAACAGCGTCGCCGCCAGCGGGACAGCGTTCCCATTCAGCATGTAATCGGACACAAGGCCTGCCAGCCCTGCCATGCCGGTCTCTTCCTCCCCCAGGGAGGTGGCAAAGATCATCAGGAAGATGGCCACAATGTCCTGGAAGATCAGGACATGCGTCGCGGTCCGGCCGATCGGGCAGGAATTCTGCTCCCGCTCGGTCAGGATGCGGGCGACCACGGCGGTGGAGGACAGGCCGAGGCTGAGGCCCACGGCAATGGCAATCGGCCAGGAGATGCCCAGCATGTAGAGCGCGCCGGCGCTGATCAGTCCGGTCAGCAACAGGTGCATCGGCGCGAGGCCCAGCAGGTCGCTGCGGCTCTCCTTCAGCTCCCTCAGAGAGACATGCATCCCGATGTCGAACAGCAGGAACACCACGCCGAGTTCGGCCAGAAGATGCGTGCCACCACTCTCATGGATCAGGTTCAGCATCCCCGGTCCGATCAGGATACCGGCTAGCAGGTAGCCGACAATGGGGCTGAGATTGAGCGCCCGGGAGACCAGGGCTGCTGCCGCGCCGAACCCCAGAAGGGTGATTGCAGGCACAAGCGCGCCCACGGCGTCGGCAGGGCTCATTTCAGCGGCCATGGAGGGGTTCTTTCATTCGGGTGCTTATGAATTCCCAACGTAAGCAGAATTGGCCAAAAATAAAGGCCGCCAGTTCTCCAGGGAACCGGCGGCCTTCACCAGACTGCGCACGAAGGAGGGCAAAGTCTCGCACACAGTTTGAGAAGAAATTTTCGAGCGTTAGAGGCTCTTCGCGATGGTCAGCACGACGCGCTCGTCTGCGATGCCCGTATCGTCGATATCGGTATCCCAGTAGCGGAGGTCGAGATCGATGCCGACCGATGTCGAATACGTGCCGCCGAGCGACCAGTTGGTGTAGTCGCCGCCACCATCGAAGGAATAGCTGCCGACAGACACGTCTGCTGCGAACACGTCGGTGAAGGCATACCCCGCAGAGCCTTCGACGTAGATGTTCTCATTGTCCGGATCCCAGTAGACGGCGCCGCCCACTTCAATGCCGCCTTCAAAGGCGTATCCCAGAGCGGCCTGCAGTTCGACGAAGTCGAGATCTTCATCGTCCGAGTCCGGATAGGAATAGTAGATAACCCCCAGATCCCAGGACACGCCATTGGCGAATTCGCTGGCGACACCGGCATAAAGATCGAGTTCCACGTTCGAGTCGGAACCGTCTTCAAAGTCGATGTTCGATGCCCAGGTGCCCGCATAGAAGATGCCGTTGGCATAGTCGAAGCCGCCAGAGATGGCCATGTCTTCATTGGACTGCGAGACGCCGCGCCAGACATAGTCAGTGCTGAGAGCGACATTGCCAGACCATTCTCCCTCGGCAGCCGCCGTACCAGCCACTGCCAGCATCGCTACCACCGCAACCCCTGCGCGTAAAAGCTGTTGTTTCATGTTTTATTCCCCGTTGTTGAATCGCGCTGTTGCCAGCGCCAAAACCACGATGACGTGGCTTCATCCGGGATCAGAAACAAAAATATGGAGGTTGCTGGACCGCAAACGGATCGCCAGTATTTTGTGCACGCAGGTGCGACTATGCCTGAGACTTGGGCGTGTTGGATTCCCTTACCGCGCGACCAAAGGGGCGTAACCGAGGTGGGTTCCGGCATCCACCAGAAGGGTTTCTCCGGTGACATGACGCGACGCATCCGACAGGAAGAAAAGCGCCGAATCCGCAATGTCGTCGGGGCCACTGGCGGCGTTCAGCGGGGTCGCCGCCGCCACGGAAGCTTCCATTCGCTTGTACTGGTCTTCGTCCATCTTGTCCTTGAACCAGCGCGTGCCGATGAAGCCGGGGCAGATCGCGTTAACCCGAATCTCCGGCGCCAGCGCCCGGGCCAGCGACAGCGTCATCGTGTTCAGGGCGCCCTTCGTGGCAGCATAGGCGACGGATGAGCCAATGCCCGTCACACCGGCAATCGACGATGTGTTCAGGACGGTGGCGGCGCGCCCCGTTTGACGGTGGCTTTCAACGAGCAAAGGCTTGCAGGCCTGCATCATCAGGAAGGGGCCGGCGACATTGACGGCGTAGAGATGCAGGAAATCCTCTCGCGTCAGGGCGTCGAGGTCGGAGTGGTCGCGGGCATGCTTTGTCGTGCCGGCATTGTTGACGAGAATATCGAGCCGTCCGAATTGTGCGGCCGCGTCGGCCAGCTTGCGGCAGCCTTCATCCGTCGACACGTCAGCCTGAACGAGGCGTGACTGTGACCCCAGCGCCTGGCAATCGGCGGCGGTAGCTTCGCCGTCCTCGACCGATCGTGCGCAATTAATGATCACATCCGCGCCGCGCTCGGCCAGTTTCAGCGCTATGGATCGCCCAAGTCCTGTGGCGGAGCCGGTTACAATTGCTTTGCGACCGGCGAGGTCTTTCTGGTGTGTCATCGCGTTTTCTCCCGTGAATTTCCGCATGTGTATGGTCTGGAATGTAGGGGGTGCGACGTAATAGTGGCAACAGGTTTCACCGAATTGGTCAAGAAAGCAGAAACCCCTGATTGCTACCTGTCGGTGGCTATACGGGAGACAGGGACCCATGGTCAGAACGGCCAGCGGTATTATCCAGCGCATTCAGGCCGTCTCGCACCGCTCACGCGAGGATGCGCGGCAGGTCGCGCTCGAAATGTGCTCGCGCGGGCCGAAATCCGACGCCGAGGCGCAGGCTCTGTTCGACTTCAACACACGGATGAATGGCACCGATCTCGATTGGGACAGCCGGTTTGTTCGTGTGATGGCCAGCTATGTGCTCGCACGGGAGGGCGCCAATGGCGCCCTGACCCGATCCAATCTGGACTGGTTGCAAGAACGGATCGTGTTGGGTGGCGGGCCACGCAACCGTAATCTGGCCGGCCTGTTCACGCGTCTGTTTCGCAAGGCCAGCCAGGCCCCGGACGGCTACGGCCTGGTCGTCCTCACTCATCTTTGTGAGCAAATGGTGCGGGATGGCCGCGCGCTGGATGACATAGTCGAACAGGTCGCCGAAATCGTGTCCCGTCTCGGCACGGAGCAGGCACCCTGGCTCAGCCGGGCCGAGGCAGCGATCCTCCTGCGGGCCCATGACCAGCTTGAGGGGTGCGAAAATGATCCGGCCTGGAATTTCCTGTTTTCGCGCGCCATCGGCAATCATCTGGTCGCCAGCGCTCATCCGAATCCCCACAGCGAGCGGCACGCGCTCAGCCGCAAGCACTGGCTCGACCAGAATGACGCGCATCCAGGGAAGTTTGTCGGCTGCCTTGCGCTCGGGTTCGACAAGGGGCGATGGTTCGAACACATAGGTCACGAAGCAGAGCGCGCGCGCCTGGCCCGTCACGCCGCAAGCCTTGCCGCGAAAGGCAAACCGGATGCGGCGCCGATGCGAAATGTGTGGTGGCGCAAGAGCCCGCCACCCACCCCCATCATGACGGCAAGCCATGCCCTGGTTGACTTCCTCAACCGTGAAGCGCCAGGTCTACTGGCCGGCTTGGTGGTCGCGGCGCACTGACACGGGGAATTTTGCCATGCTCTTGCTCAATCTGATTGTGGCCGGGGCTCTGGTCGCGATTACCTTCGCCATTCACTTTGCAGGGCTGGTCGGCTTGTCAGCGCTCATCCGGCGGCGGGATATGCCGCATGTGAACCTGACCACGGTGGCGGGGCAGGGACTAGCGATCTTTTTCATTCTGATCAGCCTGTTCGCGCTCCATTCGGTGGAGATATGGGTCTTCACCTTTGCCTATCTTCTGCTGGACGTATTCCCGGATATCGAAACGGCCGTCTATTATTCCACCTCTTCCTTCTCGACCGTCGGCTTTGGCGATGTCGTGATCAGCCAGGACTGGCGCATGCTGGGGGCGGCGGAATCGGTGATCGGCTTCCTGTTGCTGGGTTGGTCGACCGCCTTCCTCGTGTCTGTCTCCGCCCGAGTCCGCACCTTCGAGGCGCATATCGAGCAGCTCGACGACAAGGACTAGGCCGTCTTCGCATTCGGTCGCATCAGGAAGCGCGCGCCCGCGACCGCCAGCCCGACGAGCACCAGTCCGCCAATCACCAGCGTTTCCGGCTTCGCGCCCAGATATTCAAAGTACTGGGTGTAGCCATGAATCGTCAGGAACACGATCGAGGTGATCGACAGGAAACTGCTACGGCGTGAGGTGGCGATCACGGCCACGAGGGCGCCGATCCAGCCCAGCGTGAAGACATGGTCAGGGATTGCCAGCGCGGCTTCGCGCCACTCCGACCGGTCGGACCAGCGGCTCGGCGCAAACCAGTGCTCGCCCACATGATCGCCCCAGAGCGAGCCGACCCAGAACCCGAAATTCATCATGAAGAAGGCCGTCCGCGCGGAGACGGTGACCAGATTGGCCCAGGCATCCACCAGCGATTTGCGCGCATGGTAGAGGCCGGCGGCCAGCAGGCCGAAGACGATGATGGTGATGGTCGGTTCTTCGACAAACAGGGCGTAACTGGCATGCCAGTAGCCTGTGCCCGAGCCGAGAATGGCGCCAAGAGACAGGACTGCAAAGGCGGCCAACAGGGCGGATCGGAACCAGAGCGCCGACGCGGTCATGATGAGCGCGATCAGAAGGGTCGGCAGGGTGCCGTCATCGACTTCCCGGAATTCCCACCCGACCCAGCCTGCCAGGCCCAGCGTGCCCATCAGGGTGAGCGCCATGCCAAGGGTTTTCAGGGAATTACCACGTGCGCTGCGGCGCAGGAATTCCGCGCCGCCCAGCGACAAAAGCGCCAGGATGAGGCCTGTCATGGCATTTGGAACGAGGGCAATCGTGCCGCCTGCCACGGATATCGCGCCAAAAATCAGCAGAATGTTCACCAGCAGCCCATTGTGGCGATCCGGCAGGGCAAAACCCTGCAGTCGCAGCGCTTCGGCACTGTCTATTTGACCTTTTGCGAGCAAGGCATCGAGGTCCAGCGTAATCCGGGTCATGAGCGCATTCTCCATCAATAGTGAGCGCTTACTAACATATCTGCGGCATCGTGGCAACAGACTTCCCCTATGGGAATTGTGGACATCCCGTTTCGGGCGGCTTAGTGCAGTCGCTGAAAGACTTTACAATGGATCGAGGCAGCATGTTCAAAAAGATTCTGATCGCCAACCGGGGGGAAATTGCAGTTCGGGTCATCAAGACCTGTAGACGGTTGGGCGTGCAGACGGTCGTTGTCTATTCCGACGCAGATGCGGATTCGATGGCCGTCGAGATGGCCGACGAGACGGTTTACATCGGCGCGTCCCCGGCTTCGGAATCCTACCTTGTTGCCGACAAGATCATTGACGCTGTTCGCCAGACCGGCGCCGAGGCGATCCATCCGGGCTTTGGCTTCCTGTCTGAAAACCCTGTTTTCGCCAAACGGCTTGAGGAAGAGGGGATCGGCTGGATCGGCCCGAACGCCTACGCCATCGAAGCGATGGGCGACAAGATCAGCTCCAAGAAGCTTGCAGCCGAGGCCGGCGTGTCGACCGTGCCGGGCCATATGGGCCTGATCGAGGACACGAAAGAGGCCGTGAAGATCTCGCGCGAGATCGGCTATCCGGTGATGATCAAGGCGTCTGCCGGCGGCGGCGGCAAGGGCATCCGCGTCGCGGCCAATGACAAGGAAGTCGAAGAAGGCTTCCCGGCCGTGAAGGCCGAAGCAAAGGCCTCGTTCGGCGACGACCGCGTTTTCATCGAGAAATTCATCCTTGAGCCGCGCCATATCGAGATCCAGGTGCTCGGCGACAAGCACGGCAATTGCATCTATCTGGTCGAGCGTGAATGCTCGATCCAGCGCCGCAACCAGAAGGTCATCGAGGAAGCGCCTTCGCCGCTGCTCGACCCGGAAACCCGCAAGAAGATGGGCGAACAGGCCGTGGCCCTCGCCAAGGCTGTCAATTATGACAGCGCCGGCACGGTGGAATTCGTGGCTTCAGGCGCCGATAAAGGCTTCTACTTCCTTGAAATGAACACCCGCCTGCAGGTGGAGCATCCGGTGACCGAGATGATTACCGGCGTCGACCTTGTCGAGCAGATGCTGCGGGTCGCCTATGGCGAAAAGCTGAAGCTCAAACAGTCCGACATCAAGATCAATGGCTGGGCCGTGGAAAGCCGCGTCTATGCCGAAGATCCTTATCGCAACTTCCTGCCATCCATTGGCCGTCTGAAGCGTTTCCACGCGCCGGAAGAGGGCAAGCTGGCGGGCGGTGAAGTGCGAATGGATTCCGGCGTCCGCGAGGGCGACGAGATTTCCATGTTCTACGACCCGATGATCGCCAAGCTGATCACGCATGGCAAGGATCGCGACACCGCGCTGGATGTGCATGGCGAGGCGCTTGACCGATTCCATATCGAGGGCATTCAGGACAACATGCCCTTCATCGCGGCCGTGATTGACGAAAAACGGTTCCGCTCCGGTAATATCACCACCGCCTATATCAAGGACGAGTTCCCGGAAGGATTTGAAGGCGTAGAGCCTACCAAGGAACAGGAAACCCAACTGATCTGCGCCGCTGCCTATGTGCACGGCTTCTTCTCGCGCCGCGCCGCTGATACGAGCGGCCGCATGTCGCCGCTGCCCGAAGCGCGTCGCGACTGGATTGTCATTCTGGGCGACAAGCACCACCCGGTAACGTTGGATCTGGGCGAAGATGGCGACGCCGAAATCACCGTTAATGGTGGCAAGCCACATACGCTGGTGACACCGTGGTATCCTGGCCAGCACCTCGTGGAAGGCCTGCTGGATGGCAAGCCGTTTGCGGTGAAATTTGCCGACCGCACCGAGGGTTACCTGTTCCGCCATCGGGGTGTCGCTTTGCGGGCCCTGGTCTGCACGCCGAACGTGGCCGACCTGCATGCCCGTCTGCCGGAAAAGGAAAAGCCGGATACGTCCAAGCTGATCATTTCGCCCATGCCGGGCCTTGTCGTCTCAGTTGATGTCGAGATGGGTCAGGAAGTGCAGGAAGGCGAAGCGGTCTGTGTGGTCGAGGCGATGAAGATGCAGAACATCATCCGCGCCGAAGCCAATGGCACGGTTAAGGCGATCAATGTCGGCGCCGGCGACAGCGTCGCGGCCGACGAGATCATGGTCGAGTTCGACTAGGCAAACGTCGCCGCAAGCTGTGATTATTAACCCTGCCCTAACCAAATCGGCGCGGAATCCCGCCGCATGGGGCAGGGGACCATTAACGAGTCATCCCTTGACCTTGCTGCTGGTGCGCCGAAAATGCGCCAGTCTTTCGTGGTGAAAGCAATCAAGGGGGCCGAAAATGGTCAGTTTTCCAGACGCAGTCAAAATGTTCTTTTCCCGCTATGTGGACTTTCAGGGCCGCTCACGCCGCTCGGAATACTGGTGGGTCGTACTCTTCAACCTGATCGTTTTCGGGGTCCTGGCGGCTCTCGCATTCGGCCTCGGCGGCAATTTCGAAACCGGCGAAATGAACCCGATCGGGATGATCTTTTTCGCTCTGATGGGCCTGTATGGTCTGGCCGTGATCATTCCGGGTATTGCCCTGTTCATCCGCCGTCTGCACGATATCAACCAGACCGGCTGGATTTATCTCGGCCTTGTTGTCGCCAGCCTCATCCCGTTCATCAATTTGCTGGCATCAATCGCCCAGATCGTGATTGCCTGTATTCCCGGCACCGTCGGCCCGAACAAGTATGGTCCGGATCCGAAAAACCCCGGCGCAATGGCCGCCGACACCTTCGTCTAGGCACATGCCAGACACGGAGTTCAGGAGAGCCGGGCAGTTGTCCGGCTCTTTTTTGTTGCATGTATTTATCGTTTATTGATAAGGACGCGAAACACTATTCGCGGCTTTGAGGCGCGCAGCGCCGAAGTGAGGAGACTGAAATCCTATGGACATGAGATATGTCCTCTTGTCGTCAAAAGGCCGAATTGGCTCGCGCACCTTCCTGCGTGGCCTGTCCGTCATCACGTCGGCCTTCATCATCGTTCAGATCGCCAACACCTTCATTTCGCCAATCTTTGGCATTCTCGTTTATCCGATGGTCTATGTGTATGTCTGCCTGTTCTCCAAGCGACTGCACGATGCCGGGCATTCCGGCTGGTTCTACCTGTTGTTCCTGATCGGTTACGGTGTGGTCGGCAGCATTGTGAGCGCGCTGTTGATGCCCATCCTGTCGCCGGTTGCGTTCGAGATGTACGCCCAGTTCGGGAGTGACCTGTCCGGCGCGATGGAGGCCCTGACCGAGAATATCCAGGAATTCGAACGTCTGACGTCCCTCACCACGCTCGCGAGCTTCCTGCTCACGACGGCCTTGCTCGGCTTCATCGCGGCACGCTTGCCGACCGATCCGGACGCGAACCAGTACGGCCCGCCCACATCCCGCAATTCCATGTCCAATACTTTTTCCTGAAGCCCCCAGAGGACCCGACCGGCATGACCCATCATACGACGACGCCCATCGATCCGCATCGCCCCTGGATACGTGACGTACGGGATGATCCGGCGCGCATGGACTGGTTTCAGACCCTGTTCAATCCGATGGGGATGACCGGCAAGCTGCACTTCAGCCGGGCCTGGACCTTCATGTTCATGGGACGTGTGCTGTTGTTTATCGTGCCGGTTTTTGTGGCCTCTATTGCCGGTCTGGCAGGCGCGGACATGTCCGGCGCGTGGAAACCTATCAAGGCGATCAGCCTGCCATTGCCGGCGCTTCTGGTGCCGTTCTTCTTCTTCACCATTCTGACCGAGTTCACGTCCTGGGTGGCGCATGTGCGCCGATTTGCGGAGACAAATCGTTCCACACTGAAGGCCGCCATTGTCCTGATCCCGCTTTTCCTGGGCCTGCTGGGCTTTGCGGGCGGTGTCGTGATGGGCTCAGCGCAGTTCACTGCGCAGCAGGCGAAGGTGGCGCAAGCTGAAACCGCGGTTGCGGAAGGGGGCGAGGCGGCTGCCGCGCCTGCCGACGCCCCGCCGGAAGCGAAGGGACCGCGCCGCCCGGACGGCCCGCCGCCAACCCAGATGCAGATGGCGATGGGCGCCGGCATGGGCCTTGCCATACCGCTCTGGGCGATTTCGTCCTTCATCGTGATGCTCTGGACGCTGTTGCATGTCGCGCGCTTGCCGAATGGCGGGGTGGGCAATTTCCGCACCGGCAGCGACCTGACACAGGAAGAACAGCGGCTGGAAGCCTATAAAACGGCTTAGGCGGGTTCGCTGACCGGGTCGGGTGCCCGCACGAGGCGGCTTTCGAAGACGGTCTCGAAGGCGTCCTTAAGGGCAAGGTCGACCTCATCCATCGTGGTGGGAATACCAAGATCGACCAGGCTGGTGACGCCATAGCGCGGATCGGCGATGCCGCACGGCGTGATGCCGGAAAAATGTTCCAGATCCGGCTCCACATTCAGCGAGATGCCGTGGAAGCTGACCCACTTCTTCAGCCGCACGCCAATGGCGGCGATCTTGTCCTCACGAAGCGGCCCGCCCGCTTTTGTCCGGTCAACCCACACGCCGACGCGGCCATCACGCGGGCCCGCCTCGATATTGAAGGCTGCGAGGCCGGTGATGATCCAGGTCTCCAGATTCTGCACGAAGGCGCGCACGTCGCGTCCGCGCCGGGCAACATCCAGCATCACATAGGCCACGCGCTGGCCGGGGCCGTGATACGTGTACTGCCCACCGCGTCCGGCATCGAAGACGGGAAAACGGGCAGGGTCGCGCAGATCATCCGGCTTGGCAGACGTCCCGGACGTATAGAGCGGCGGATGCTCCAGGAACCACACCAGTTCCGGCGCGCCTTCCTCGCGGATCGCACGGGCGCGTGCCTCCATGAATTGGACCGCGTCCTCATAAGGAACCAGGCGCTTTGAGACGGCCCATTCTGTGTCGGGGAATTTCTGCATCACTGGGGGCATATAGGCGACATTCGGGGCTTCACAAAGTGCTGGTGTCGCCTTATACGGCCCGTCTGCCTCAATGAAGACCAGTGCGGTCATGGCGGAATTGGTAGACGCGCAGCGTTGAGGTCGCTGTGGGGCAACCCGTGGAGGTTCGAGTCCTCTTGACCGCACCATTTTCAATCGTTCCAGCTTCGCTGAAACATTTGCAAATGACTGTCTGAATTCACACACGGTTTTTGTGCGATGGATCGCGCTCAGGGCTGTCCGTTTCTGGTGCTGTCTTGCGCATCAGCCGTAAGGGCGTGGGGCGTCACCTGGAATCGCTTCAACATGTCCTGCGCCGGTCCAAAGTCCGGTGCCAGTTGGACTGTCTTGCGCAAATCGACAAAGGCTGCCTCGACATTGTTGCGCTGCAATTCGGCCGTTGCGCGATTGTAGAGCGCCTTGGCCAGCAATTCTTCTGAAACCTGATCCAGGTCTGCCAGTGCCAGGACGGCCTCGTCATAGCGCTCCAGTCGTATCAGCACCGCGCTGAGGCTGATGGCGATATCGGCAGAGGCGCCGCGCATGGCATGGGCTTCGGACAGCAGGCGTGCGGCGCCTTCAAGGTCGCCCCGCCTGATGCGGACTGTGCCCGCATTTGCGTGGGCGGCAGCGCGGCCGCTCAGCGTCAGGTCTGACTGTTTTGCGCCCGCATCGCACAGCCGCTGGAGGCGCAGCGTGGCTTCGGAGTGGCGCCCGAGTTCTGTGGCGCATAACTCGGCCGGGCTGGGGCTGGATCTGTAGACATCCGGGCTGGCACCGGCATGGGGAGCGGACATGCTGAAAAGGACGGAGAGCATACAGGCTGAGACGGCAGATTTCATGTTAAAGCTCCAATGGTGTATATGCACGTCATGAGGTGCGTGCATTTAGAAAAGGCCGCCCGGCAAGGTGTGCCGGGCGGAGGTATGTCGCTACGTCACGGGAAACTGACTCTGGTAGAGAGGCGTTAGCGACATATGACATGTATATGCACTATATATAGGAATCAATGACGCCCTCTGGAACGGATGTGTTAGATTTACTGATGTATTTGAAGTTTCGAGAAGAGTGTGTATTTACACGCTATGAATCAAACGAGAATTCATGAAGATGTGACCCAGCGCTGTACGGCTGGTCGCCTGCTGCGTGCGGCCCGGCGCATTACACGCGAGTATGACGATGCCTTGCGCCCGGTTGACCTGACCATTGCCCAGTTCGGGCTCTTGAATGCGGTAGGCCGGTTTGAACCCGACTCCATTTCGGAGCTGGCAGATTTGCTTGCCTTGGACCGCACCACCCTGTCCCGCAATCTGAAGCCGCTGGAGAAGGCCGGTCTCATCTTTCGGGGAGAGGAGGGAGATGGCCGGCGCCGTCGCCTGTTGCTCACCACGCTTGGGGTACGCCGTCTGGAGGAGGCCTATCCGCTCTGGAAGGAGGTTCAGGACCGGATTGAAGGCCGGTTGCGCGAGGATGGCTTGTCCCAGCTCACAGCGGGCTTGAAGCGCCTGCGCTGATACGGGGCAATTCACCTGTTCCAGACTCTGCTGTGGGCACCCTGTGAGATTCCTGCGAATCCCGGCTAGCTCAACGTATTCGGTTCTTGCCGACGCATCGTAACCCCGGCAAGAGAGGCCCCATGACAGACTCGTCCGCTCAGCCTGGCCAGACCGCCGAGACGCCCAACGTCGACCCGGAAATGCTGGAAGACATCATCGATGCCGTCGATGAAAAGGACACGCGCTGGCTGGCGCGGACGCTGCAGCGCATGCACCCGGCCGATGCTGCGGATGCGCTCGAAGCCCTCTCCTTCGATACGTTCTCGGAGGCCGTGGAATTGCTCGGCGGAGAGCTGCCGGCCGATATTCTCATCGAGCTGCGCGATTCCTACCGGGAAGAGGCGGTGGAAGTCCTGCCGGACGCCGCCGTGGCCAGCGCGCTCGACGAACTCGACTCCGATGACGCGACCACAATCCTCGAAGACCTTGAGGACGAGCGGCGCGAACGCATCCTGGAAGATCTCGCCCCGATTGACCGGGCCCAGCTGGAACGCGGCCTCTCCTATGAAGAGGACACGGCCGGCCGTCTCATGCAGACGGAGTTCGTGGCCGCGCCGGAATACTGGACTGTGGGTCATGCCATTGATCATGCGCGGGAGCTGGGCGAGGAATTGCCGGAAGTCTTCTACGAACTCTATGTCACCGATCCCGGCCACCGCCTGATGGGCATTGTCCCGCTGGCCACATTGCTGCGCACCCCCCGGGACGTTCAGCTGTCCGACATCATGGAAGACCCGCTTTCGTCCCTGAAGCCGGAGATGGACCAGGAAGAGGTGGCCTTCCAGTTTCGCAAATACTCCCTCGCGGCGGCGCCGGTCACCGATGAAGGCGGCCGTCTGGTCGGCATGATCACGGTCGATGACATGGTCGACGTCATGCAGGAAGAGAACGCGGAAGACCTGCTCTCCCTGCTCAACGTTCGCTCTGCCGATGGCGCCGATACGGTCTGGGACACGGTCAAGGCGCGCGCCCCGTGGCTGGGCGTGAACCTGTTTTCCGCCTTCATCGCCTCGGCCATCATTTCCCTGTTTGAAGCCGCCATCGCACAAGTTGTCGCGCTGGCCGTGCTGATGCCGGTCGTGGCGGCGCTGGGCGGCAATGCCGGCAGCCAGGGCCTCGCCGTGGCGGTGCGTGCCATCGCAGAGCGCCAGCTGGACGGGGCCGCCGCGCGCCGGGCCATCCTGCGTGAAGTGCTCAGCGGCTGCGTCAATGGCGTGATCTTCGCCGTCGGCGTCGGGCTGATTTCGCTCGTCTGGTTCCGCGACATCAAGCTGGCGCTCGTCATAAGCGTGGCCATGCTCGCGACCTTTATCTGGGCGGGCCTGTCGGGCATCCTCGTGCCGCTCGGCCTGAAACGCCTCGGCGCAGACCCTGCCGTCGCCTCCTCGGTCTTCGTCCTGACGCTGACCGATGTGATGGCTTTCTTCAGTTTTCTCGGCCTGGCGTCCCTCGTGCTCCTGTAAAGTGGGCGCATTTGGGCGGATTCTCGCGTCTCGGGTGAATGGGCGCGCGATTTGCAGCGCTTGGCCGTAGTAAAAAGTCAAACTGTCCCAAAACGGGAGCCATCTGCATGGCCCGTCAAATGCGCACGTCCGACAAGGGGGTCGAACTCATCAAGAGTTTCGAGGGCTTCCGTGCGCGCGCAAGCCGCCTGCCGGATGGCAAATGGCTGATCGGGTATGGCCATATGGAAACCGCACGGGCCGGACTGACGGTCAGTGCCTTCGATGCCGAACTGATTCTGCGCTATCGCGACTTGCAGCGGATTGAAAATCATCTGGCCCGGCAGGTCTTCACCCCGCTGAGCCAGAACGAGTTCGACGCGCTGGTCTCCTTTGCGTTCAATATCGGCCTGAAAGCCTTCGACGCGTCTGACGTGCTGGCGCATCTCAATTCGGGCGACCGCATTCTGGCGGCCGAAGCGATGAGTGGCTGGCGCCGGGGCAGGGTGGATGGCCAGATTCGCGTGATCGACGGCCTCGTGCGTCGCCGCGCTGTCGAAGTGGCCATGTTCCTGGATACACCGGGTAGGCGTGTGGCGATTCCAAGCGCACTTGTCCGGCCGGAGCGCGACGGACTGGCCGGCCTGAATGGCGGGCGTGAAACCTCCATCGTGGTGGAACCGCGCCCGGAGCAGGATCGCAGCCGCAGCGGCGCAGAGCGCGAAAGCGCCCCGGAAGCTGCGGCCCGCGCCGTGGCCCAGCGCCTGACCCGGATCCTCGGTGAAAATGGCTCCCGCGCGACCGGTGAACCGGAAGGCCAGTCTGCCGGGGACGAGACGGTTGCCGAGATTACCCGCGCCGTCTCCGCGCTGGCGGGCCCGGAAGGCAATGCTGATACAGCCCCCCCGCCGGCCTCCATGTCGGAACGCCGCCGCGCCTATCGTCCGCCAAACCTGTCCGACCCGGAAGGGCAGGGCATGACGCTCGACAATCTCGCCGTTCGCCCGTCCGACCAGGTCATGATTGACGACCTTGCCCCGGTCGAGGTCGATACATCCCGCCTGACCACCCCGGCCCAGGATGAAGTGGCCGAATTCGCCCCGGCCCATGGCTGGCGCTGGCTGCCTTTCGCCCTACTGGCGGGGCTTGGCACGATTGGCCTTTATGACGGGCTGCGGCGTATCCTGACGCAGTCGGGCACGCGGATGGGCGAGGCCGCAGGCCAGACCTATACCGGCCCCCTGATGGCGCTGGGTGGCGGCTTTCTTTTGTTCGTGTCTGTCTATTATCTGTACCGGATGCTGGCTCAGGAAGATTAGGCTGACAGGTAAGGGAAGTCTTGCTAAGTCAGCCGCATGATCCCGAACACATATCCTACATTAAACTTCGATCTCGGCGAAACTGCGGACATGATCCGCGAGACTGTGGCGAGTTTTGCCCAGAACGAGATCGCGCCCCGCGCCGCTGAAATCGACCGGACGGACACATTTCCGCGCGACCTGTTGCCCAAAATGGGCGAGCTTGGCCTGCTTGGCATCACGGTAGAGGAAGAGTGGGGCGGCACCGGCCTTGGCTATCTCGAACATGTGGTCGCGATGGAGGAAATCTCCCGCGCATCTGCCTCTGTGGGCCTCTCTTACGGGGCGCACTCAAATCTCTGCGTCAACCAGCTGCGCCGCTGGGGCAATGACGATCAGAAATCCCGTTATCTGCCAAAGCTGGTTTCCGGCGAACATCTGGGCGCCCTCGCAATGAGCGAAAGCGGAGCCGGTTCTGACGTCGTATCCATGAAGCTGCGCGCCAAGAAAAAAGGCGACCGCTATGTGCTGAACGGCACCAAGATGTGGATCACCAACGCACCCGACGCCGACACGCTGGTTGTTTATGCCAAGACCGAGCCGCAGGCGGGTTCACGCGGCATCACGGCCTTTCTGATCGAGCGCGACTTCAAGGGCTTCTCGGTCGCCCAGAAACTCGACAAATTGGGTATGCGCGGATCAGAGACGGGCGAACTCGTCTTTGAGGATTGCGAAGTGCCCGAAGAGAATGTCATGGGCCCGCTGAATGGCGGCGTGGGCGTTCTGATGAGCGGGCTCGATTATGAGCGCGCCGTCCTGTCAGCCGGCCCGACCGGCATCATGCAGGCCTGCTTGGATGTCGTGATCCCCTACATCCATGACCGGAAACAATTCGGCCAGTCGATTGGCGAATTCCAGCTGATCCAGGGCAAGGTGGCGGACATGTATGTCCAGATGAATGCGGCCAAGGCCTATGTCTATGCGGTCGCCAAATCCTGCGACCGGGGCGAGACGACCCGCAAGGATGCCGCCGGCGCCATTCTGTATGCGGCCGAAACCGCGACCAAGCTCGCGCTCGACGCGATCCAGATCCTTGGCGGCAATGGCTATATCAATGAATACCCGACCGGACGCCTGCTGCGCGATGCCAAGCTCTACGAGATCGGGGCAGGGACCTCGGAAATCCGCCGCTGGTTGATTGGTCGGGAACTTTTCGGCGAAACGGCTTGAATCCCGTCCGAAAGTGAAACATTATAACATGAGGTGGAGGCTCTCATGTTACGTTTGTTGATCCTGATCATACTCAGTCTGACACTTCTTGGTCGTGCGGGAACTGATGAAGTCACTGCCTGCATTCCGGACCGGGAGAAAATACTCAGCCTGGACTACAGCACCTTTGATCATGATCCCCGACTGGGGTGGCGATCCGTTGCTGATCGCCCGGCATGTCGGCTGGAGGCTGCGGACTTGCTTCGAGCGTATCATGAACGGCTGCAGGCGCAGGGCGAACCCGTCATATGGGAAGCCGAGCAAGGTGACGTTACTCTGTCAGATACTGGAGAAGTGGGGATCCTGTATTGGCATGAGGGGCAGCTGCGCGCTTTCGCCGGGCAGGCTGCAGAGGCGGTCGCTCTGTTCCGCAAGAGTCTCAAGCCAGCGGGCAAGAATTATGGTGCCTGGAACCAGTATGCCCTCGGATCAATAGCATTTCTTGAGGGTGATCTGCAGGAGTTAAAGCGCAACGCCAACGTACTGCAGGAATATGATTCGGCCTCGCCGAATTTACGAGTTTTACAGCGGATGATCCATTGTTTCGGAACTACGTATGCGCACGCGTACAGCAATGCGGACTGCACGCCGGAAACGGCCAGCTTGCCAGATGAAGTAGAAGAGCCGGATCATGATAGCGTCGTAGGAAAGCAGAATGCGTCATCCGCGCTGATGGAAATGGAATCCTGCGCTAGAGACCGAGTAGATTATGATAAACCCATCGACTTAACCGATTGCCGTTCTTCGACGTTCACGGAATGCATGGATGATAAGGGTGGCTCCTATGGGGGCATGCGGGTTTGTATGGGTATGGAAGCCGCACGATTGGATGAGCTTACGCAGCAGCAGATCATCCGGCTCAAGTCGGGTTATTGGAACCGCTTTAATGATCGACGCGGTCAGGTTGTCTTTGAAGCGAGCTTGGATGCGGCCCAGTCTGCGTGGGTCAGCTATCGAGAAGTTGAAATGGCTCTTCAAATCAATGCACATCCGGATGGAATGCGTTACAAGTCTCATGGCTCTCTGGAAGCAGCGGCAATTGGACTTCGATTGACCCAGCGACGATATGCGGATGTGTTGCTCATGGAATTGCACATGCGCTTGAATGAATCCGCCGATTAAGCAGGACAGCACTTTTCCTTGATCTTCGTGCCTTCGAAAGCCTGCATCGTGGCGACGTAGCCAGCTTCGACAGTTTCGTCGAATGCCTTCCAGTCGCGCAACTGGACACCCGCAAGTTGGGGCAGGACCAGTACGTCGGCCATGTCGTGCCCGAACTTCGTGTCTGCACGGATCGTCGCTGTTCGCATCAACAGGCCCGCAATCGGCGGCGGGCTGGAGAATCCATTATTGAACACCCAGCGAAAAAAGCCCGGGGGTTCTGAAAACTCTTCAAGGTCGATATTTTCCGGCTGGCGCGTGACATCAGATCCGACGACAAAGCCGCGATGCAGGTCGCGCATGATGTCCGCCGGGAAATTGTTCAGCACAGCGCCATCGACCAGCAAATCCTTGCCGTCCACGACCGGCGGCAGGATGCCCGGCAGCGAGATTGTGGCCCGCAGGGCCTCGCGCAGCAGGCCTTCGCGATGGATGCGGGTCGAGCCGGTGGTGAGGTTGGTGGACGTGCAGAAGAAGGGCAGGTGGAGATCGCCGATCTCGGCCTCTCCGAAATGTTCCTTGAGGCGCGCATTCACGCGCGCGCCCTTGACCATGCCGACCACGGGGAGGTGATAGTCCCCAAGCGGATTGCTGTCGACAAAGGCCTTGCGGATACGCATCTCGATTTCATCATCGCTCCAGCCCATGGCGACACAGGCCGCGATGACCGACCCCATTGAGGCGCCGCCCACAAAGTCGATCGGCAGGCCCAGTTCGCGCATCGCCCGGACGACGCCGATATGAGAATACGCGCGGGCGCCGCCACCCGACAGGATCAGGCCGACCGACACGCCGGCCATGATCCGGGCCAGCCGGTCGCAGTCCTGGCCTTCGACCCGGCTCCAGTGGAAGACGCGGGTCGCGCCGGAGGCCGCCATCCATTGGGCGGGCTTGGCGCCCTGGCGTTCGTCGCTGTGATGCAGCAGCAGGACATCGACCAGTTTCAGCGCGCGGGCAGGGGATTGGTCATCCGGCATCAGCGGATTGGACGGGCGCGCATCGGCGCGGCCAACGACCCAGATCCGGTCGGCCTGGCGCATCGACAGGCGGTACCAGGCATTGTCCCCGATGGCCGAGATCAGGATCACCACATCATGCGTGCGCTCCAGCTCGTCGAAATAGGCGGCGGGGCGCTCGTCGCCCATCTTCTCGTCCACGATGATGGCCTTGCGGCCAAGGCGTTCGAGCGCCTGCTTCAGGGACCGGGCGCGCAGCTTGAGGTCAATCGTCGGCGACGTCGCCACCAGCGTGAACACTTTCGGCGCGGCGCTGGCGACCCGGTCGCCGGACTTGCCGAGGCGAAGCAGGATCACCCGGATCATCGCTTCCAGCAGTTCCGGCTCGGCGCGGACCATCCGGTCCCATCCCTTGCGGGAGACGCCGACGAGTTCGGTGTCGCGCAGGGCATAGACCGAACTCGTGTGCGGGGCATCATTCGGCTGGCCGTCGCCGGTCAGATCGACCCCGCCCAGGAACAGGGACATCTCGCCCGCCGGTTCGCCGGAGCGGATATGGCCCACGAATTCGGTCTTGCCGTGCGGGCCTTCGCGGAAGATGCCCAGCGTGCCGGACAGGACGAAATACAGCGTGTCTGCGGGCTCGCCCGCGAGGTAGAGCGGCTTGCCGGCCGGAAGGGAAAACCAGTCGGCTTCCTTGCCAGCGGCCTTCATGGCCCGGCGCGGGACATCCTTCAGGAATTCGATGGCCCGCAGGCGGGGAGTGATATCAATGCCCATGTTGAAGAACATGCCCATTTCGATTCCCTTTTCAAAGCCTTTCGCTCATCCCCTGTGTTTCAAATTCGCATGACGCCCGCGTGACAGGTGGGCCGGGCGCCGCTAAGCAGGCACAAAATTCCAATGGGAGGCGTTATGCCGGTTCTGAAATCCAGCCTTGATGTGTCCGGTAGCAAATTTGCCGCCAACAAAGCGGCCATGAGCGCGCTTCTTGCCGAATTGCGCGAAAAAACCGCCGAAGCGGCACTTGGCGGGCCGGAAGCGTCCCGGAAACGCCATGTCGAGCGGGGCAAATTGCTGCCGCGGGAGCGAGTCGAACGCCTGCTGGATCCGGGCTCGGCCTTCCTTGAGATCGGCGCGCTGGCGGCCAATGGCATGTACGACAATGAAGCCCCCGGCGCGGGTCTCATCACGGGCGTGGGCCGGGTCGAAGGCCGCGAATGCCTGATCGTCTGCAATGATGCCACGGTGAAGGGCGGCGCCTACTTCCCGGTGACGGTGAAGAAGCACCTTCGCGCGCAGGAAGTGGCGCTCGAGAATCATCTGCCCTGCATCTATCTGGTCGATAGCGGCGGCGCGAACCTGCCGCACCAGTCCGAAGTCTTCCCGGACCGCGAGCATTTCGGCCGGATCTTCTACAACCAGGCCCAGATGAGCGCGAAAGGCATTCCCCAGATCGCCGCGGTCATGGGCAGCTGTACCGCAGGCGGCGCCTATGTGCCGGCCATGTCGGACGAGACCATCATCGTGCGCAAGCAGGGGACCATCTTCCTCGGCGGTCCGCCGCTGGTGAAGGCCGCGACAGGGGAGGTGATCTCCGCCGAAGACCTCGGCGGCGCAGACGTTCATGCCCGCCAGTCCGGCGTGGCCGACCATTACGCGGCCCATGATTCCCATGCGCTTGCCATTGTGCGCTCCATTGTTCGTACGCTGGCAAAGCCGAAGCCCCAGCCTTTCGACCTTACCGAACCGGCCGAGCCGCTCTATGATCCGGCCGAAATGCATGGCCTCGTGCCGCAGGATGTCCGCGAACCCTATGACGCCCGCGAAGTGATCGCGCGCCTCGTTGACGGGTCGGAATTCCATGAGTTCAAGAAGCTCTATGGCGAAACGCTCGTCTGCGGCTTTGCGCGCCTCTATGGCATGCCGGTCGCGATCCTCGCCAATAACGGCATCCTGTTCTCTGAAAGCGCCCAGAAGGCGGCGCATTTCATTGAACTGGCCGACCAGCGCCGCATTCCGCTGGTATTCCTCCAGAATATTACCGGCTTCATGGTCGGGTCAAAATACGAGGCTGGCGGCATCGCCAAGGATGGCGCCAAGATGGTGACCGCCGTGGCCACCGCCAGCGTCCCGAAATTCACCGTCGTCACCGGCGGCAGCTTTGGCGCGGGCAATTACGGCATGTGCGGCCGAGCCTACAGCCCCCGCTTCCTGTTCATGTGGCCGAACTCCCGCATCTCGGTCATGGGCGGCGAACAGGCGGCCAGCGTGCTCGCCACGGTCAAGCGCGACGGCATCGAGCGCAAGGGCGGTGAATGGTCCGCCGCCGAGGAAGAGGGCTTCAAACAGCCGATCCGCGATCTCTATGAGGCCGAGGGCTCGCCCTATTTCTCCACCGCGCGCCTCTGGGATGACGGCATCATCGACCCGGCCGACACCCGCCGCGTGCTGGGCCTCGCCCTGTCAGCCAGCCTCAATGCTCCGTTCCCGGACCGAGGTTTCGGCATATTCCGGATGTAGGGCATGACTAAATACAGCGATCTGCTTACATCGATAGGCCCCTATGTTTGGGAACTCACTCTGGCAGTTTTGTTTACGCTGATTGGTGCGGTGTTTTCCCGGCATGAGATTGGCAAGCGCGAAAGACGGGCTGTTGTAAAAGAAATTATCACGATTCAAAGGCGCTTATACAATTTCGCAACACGGAACTGGACTCAAGAAGGTGCCAATCGTGAAACCTGGATGATTGAATTGTTGAGAGAGCGAATTAGTACGCTCCGCACGATGGTAACGTCCAAGGACAAACTGCCTGAGAAGGTGGACCAGCATTTCACGTCATATGAGATCGCCCTGCAGGAGTTTGGCGCGATCTTTACATCAGCTGCGCGCCGGAGCGACCGCTTTTGGAAAGCCTACGAAAATACGACGTTCACTGCACGCCAATTGAGTCGAACGCTTTCCAAACATTATACAGCGGAACATTTGGAAGTGTTTGATATGTTCGATCGAGCGAGAGATTCCATCCGCCAAGCGGGCGATACAGCATATCTTACGTGAACAAGTCAGTAGTAATCCTACGTATAAAACCTGTTGCAGAGCCATGCTAGAAGCCCCCTGTCACATGGCAGGAGGCTGACCCCCATGACCCGCTCTATCTGTATCATCGATGGCCATCCCGATCCCGATCCCGATCATCTGATCCACGCGCTCTGCGATGCCTATGCCGAGGGCGCCGAGGCCACCAATCACAAGGTCTCCCGCATCCGCGTGGCAGACCTCAATGTGCCCTTCCTGACCTCGCAGGCAGAATTCAACGACCCGCCGCCGGAACCCATCCTCAGCCAGCGCGAAAAGATCGCCGAGGCCGACCATCTCTTCATCGCGTTTCCGCTTTGGCTGGGCGGCATGCCGGCGCGGCTCAAGGCCTTTTTCGAACAGGCGGCCCGGGCAGAATTCTTCCTGAAGACGCGTGAGTCCAATGCCGGCTGGCCGGAGCGGATGATGAAGGGCAAGTCGGCCCGCATTGTCGTGACGATGGGCATGCCGGACCTCATCTATCGCTTCGGCATGGATGCGGGCGCCCTGAAGGCGCTGGAGCGGGGCGTGCTCGGCCTTTCCGGCTTCAAGCCGATGCACCATACGATCATCGGCAGTGTGGACGAACTGACGCCGTCCAAGGTGGAATCCTGGTTCACCTTCATGAAAGAGATCGGCGGCGAAGCGGTCTGAGTCGCATTCATTACATCTTCGTCGTGAACGTCTTTTCACGCATCATTACCAAGTGTTTCGGGTAAGTTCAGTCCTGTCGCGGTCCCCTGCGACGCATAGAGTGAGAAGGAGTTCGAACATGGTCAGACGTAGCAGCTTTCTGGTAACGGCGGCGATGATGACGGCCCTGATGGGTCATGCGGGCGAGATGCCCGACTTCTCGTTGCTGGATCTGGATGATGATGGCCTGATCAGCGAGGATGAATATGTGAGCTATTCCGGCAGCGCGGGCATGGCCAGCGAGTCGGAGGCAAAAGCCAAGTTCACGAAATTCGACCTCAATTCGAACGGAACCGTTTCCGAGGAAGAACTGGCAGATGCCCTTGCTGCCTGGCGGGGACGGTCCGAGCACAGCGCCGTGACGGCGGCTGGCCTGCCGGGTCGGTAGGCTGCCCAGCCAGTCGGTGCTGAAGGGGTCCGCCGGTCCAGCGGGCCCCTTTCCATTTGGGGCCGATGCGCTAAACACGCGCGATGGCGACAGCGCACCGATTGGCGGCAAACAGGTTTGATCTCATCCGGTTGGCGCTCGCCTCTGCGGTGTTTGCCTATCATGCCATTGTGCTGTCCGCGCTGGTCCCGATGAGCGGGCTGGAGCGCGCCTGGGGGCATGTCGCCGAAATTGCCATTCAGGGATTTTTCATCGTCTCCGGTGCGCTGGTCGCCGGCTCGCTTGTGCGGTCTCAAAGCCTTGCCGATTATGCCGGAAAGCGTGTGCGGCGACTTTATCCGGCCTATGCCGCCGTGATCCTCATTCCCGCGCTCATCAGCCTGCTGATGGGCGGGACGGTCGGCGGCGTCGCGGAATATGTCGGTGCAAACCTCGTCTTCCTGAACTTCCTGTCGCCGGACTTGCCCGGCCTGTTCGAGGGCAATCGCTTCACAGAGGTCAATGGCGCCCTGTGGACGCTGAAGATCGAGGTCATGTTCTATCTCTGCCTGCCCATCATCGGATGGATCCTGCGGCGCATGGGCCGGGCGCAATGGATCGCCCTGGTGGCGCTCTATGCGGCAGGGGAGGCGTGGCGCCACTATGTGCCGGTCCTGCTGGATTATCCGCTCGCCCCTGTGCTGGCGCGCCAGCTACCCGGCCAGATGGCCTTTTTCGCCAGTGGCATTGCGCTGTGGCAGGTCTGGGATCTGGCCAGGGCGAGGCCGCTCTGGTTCGGCGCGGCGGGGCTGGCGCTGGCCCTCCTGTCGGCGCTGCATCCCTGGCTTGAGCCGCTGCGCGCTGCGGGACTGGCGGGCCTGATTGCCTGCGCCGCCTTCCTGCCGGGGCCGGCCCTCAATGTCGCGCGGTTCGGCGACATCAGCTATGGTGTCTACATCACCCATTTCCCGATCCTGCAGGGACTGGTCATGGCCGGGGCCTTTGCGGCGCTCGGCTATGCGGCCGGATTTCTCCTCTCTGCAGTTGCGGTCATCGCCGCCAGCTATGCGCTGTGGCATCTTGTCGAGCGGCCCGCCTTGCGCCCATCCAGCCACTACCGCAAGGTGGCTTCCAACACTGAACAGGACTGATCCCTATGCGCGATTCCGATTATGATCTCATCACGCTCGAAGCGACGCAGGAAGGCCTCGCCGTCGTCACGCTCAACCGGCCGGACGTACACAATGCTTTCAATGCCGAACTGATCGCCGAGCTGACCGATGTGTTCCACACCATCGCCGACCAGCGCACCATTCGCATGATGATCCTGCGCGGCGCGGGCAAGAGCTTTTCCGCCGGTGCGGACCTCAACTGGATGAAGCTGGCGGCCATGCACACGCGCGAGGACAATGAGCGCGATGCGATGAACCTCGCTGAAATGCTGCGCACACTCTACGACATGCCGCAGATGACGCTGGCACTGGTGCAGGGCGCGGCCATGGGGGGCGGGGCCGGCCTCGTGGCGGCCTGTGACGTGGCCGTGGCGATGAAGGGCACCAAGTTCCGCTTTTCCGAAGCGCGGCTCGGCCTGACCCCGGCCACGATCAGCCCCTATGTCATCGAGGCGATCGGCGCGCGCTGGGCCAAGGCCCTGTTCACCACGGCCGAGACGTTCGACGCAGACTATGCCGAAAAGCTGGGCCTCGTTCAGTATGTCGTCGAAAACCAGGCCGAGATGACGGCGATGGAAGAGCACCTTGCCGATCTCGTCTTCGCGGCGGCGCCGGGCGCGGTGGCCGAGAGCAAGGCGCTGGTGCGCGACGTCTCCGGCGTGTTCATCGACAAGGATCTCAGCCACGAGACGTCAAAACGCATCGCTGCGCGCCGTGTTTCGGATGAGGGCAAGGAAGGCATCGAGGCCTTCCTCGACAAGCGCCCGCCTAGCTGGGGTCGGTAACCAGAACGCTGTCCTTCGCGCTCACGGGCAGGCCAAGATCTGCCAGGAAATTCAGCGTCGCGCTCACCGGGTTTATCCCTGTGAGCGCCTCGATCTGGTGCTGGAAGAAATACGCCACAATGCCGAACAGGATGATGTAGATGACGAACTGCATCAGGGATTTCAGGAGGAAGGCGCCGGCGCTGCCCGCCACAAAGCCGATCGCCCCCAGGATCAGCGCGCCGGAAACCGGCTCCAGATTGCTGATATCCGCCGCCTGCGTGAAGCCGATATAGCCCCCGACAACGGCGCCGACGACGCCGGCGAGGCTGCTGATTCCGATACCTGATGCATAGGCCATAAGACACTCCCGTGTGGTTTCTGCCCGTTAACCCTTACGACAGCTCGGAAGGGTGTCCAAGCCGGAATTTGGACCGGCAAAGGTCTCCGCCGCGCCCGGATTGCGCCGTGATTGACCCGGATAGAAGAGGGGATGGAGACGCCCAAACCCGCCCCGACGCGCGCCCAGCAGCGCCTGCATGCTGCCCGCGCGGCCCTGCATGCCCGCTACGTGACCGGGCCGGTCCGTCAGGCGGTCTTTGAATTCATTGCCTTCGGCATCAAGCAGGGGTGGGCGTGCCTGTTTGGCGGCCTGATGCTGGGCCTGCTTTTGCTCACCTTTGTCTGGTATCCGGACGGCGCGCGCCTCTCGCGCTATGATTTCCTCGTGCTCGGCGCGCTCGCCATCCAGATCATGATGCTGTGGACGGGCCTCGAGACCTGGGAGGAGGCGAGGATCATTCTCGTCTTCCATGTCGTCGGCACGGTGATGGAGCTGTTCAAGACCGCGCATGGCAGCTGGATCTATCCGGAAGAGAGTTTCCTGCGCATCGGCGCGGTGCCGCTGTTCACGGGCTTCATGTATGGCGCGGTGGGCTCCTATCTCGCGCGGGTCTGGCGTATCTTCGAATTCCGGTTCGACCGGTTCCCGCCGCTCTGGCTGCAGGGCCTGCTGGCGACGGCGATCTATGTGAATTTCTTCGCGCATCACTGGCTGCCGGATGTCCGGATTGCCCTGTTCGTGGGCATAGCGATGGTTTACGGGCCCAGCATGGTCTGGTTTCGCGCCGATGAGGCGCACCGGCCGATGCCGCTCGTGATCGGCTTCGGGCTGGTGGCAATCTTCATCTGGTTTGCCGAAAATCTTGGAACATTCGCCCGGGCCTGGGCCTATCCCGGGCAAGAGCATGGCTGGCAGATGGTCTCTTTATCGAAACTCGGATCATGGTATCTGCTGATGATAATCAGTTTTGTCCTGGTGGCGGCCGTACATGGCAAAGCCCACCGGGCGCCGGGAGGGCCACGCATTGAAGATCCAGAAGCTGCTCGTCGCGAATAGGGGCGAGATCGCCTGCCGCATTTTTGAGACCTGTCGCCAGCTCGGTATTGCGACGGTCGCCGTCTATTCTGACGCCGATGCGCGCGCGAAACATGTCCGGGAAGCCGACGAAGCGATCCATATCGGCCCGTCACCTGCGCCCGAAAGCTATCTCAAGGTCGAGGCCATCCTTGCCGCGGCCAGGGCGACCGGCGCCAATGCCATCCATCCGGGCTATGGCTTCCTGTCCGAGAATGCCGATTTCGCCGAAGCCGTGGAGACAGCCGGGCTGATCTGGGTCGGCCCGTCCGCCAAGGCGATCCGGTCCCTGGGCCCGAAGGATGAAGCCAAACGCATTGCCGAAGAGGCCGGTGTGCCTGTGCTGCCCGGCTATCGCGGCGAAGGCCAGGAGCTGGAAACGCTCGCAAAGGCCGCGAAAGGCGTGGGCTTTCCGCTGCTGATCAAGGCGGTCGCCGGGGGCGGGGGACGCGGTATCCGCCTCGTCTCCAAGGCGGGCGAGCTGAAGGCCGAACTCGAAAGCGCTGTCCGCGAAGCCGAGAGTTCCTTTGGCGATGGCCGGGTCATGCTGGAAAAGCTGGTCGAGCAGCCGCGCCATATCGAAGTCCAGGTCTTCGGCGACGCACATGGCAATGTCGTCCACTTCTATGAGCGCGATTGCTCGCTGCAGCGCCGCCGCCAGAAAGTCATCGAGGAAGCGCCTGCGCCCGGCATGCCGGGCGAGGTTCGCGCGGCCATGACGGACGCGGCGGTGAAACTGGCGCAGGCTGTTGGATACCAGGGGGCCGGCACGGTGGAATTCATCGTGGACGGGTCCAAGCCGCTGGGCGTCGACACGTTCTGGTTCCTTGAAATGAACACCCGGCTTCAGGTCGAGCACCCCGTCACCGAGATGATTACCGGGCAGGATCTTGTCGCCTGGCAATTGCTGGTGGCCTCCGGCGAGGAAATCCCGCTGGCGCAGGACGAAATCCCGCTGATGGGCCATGCCATCGAGGCGCGCATCTGCGCCGAAGACCCGGCCGATGGCTTCCGCCCCGGCGCGGGCCTGATCCTCGAATTCGGCCTGTTGCAGCCGATTGACGGCGAGACGGTCCGCTGGGATGCCGGCTTCGAGACGGGCGACCGTGTGCCGGCGAGCTATGATTCCATGATCGCCAAACTGATCGTGCACGGAGAAGATCGCGACGCCGCCGTGGATTTGCTGATCGAGACGCTGTCGCACACACAGCTGGCGGGCGTGCCGGCCAATACGGGTTTCCTGCGTCGCTGCGCCCTGTCGGAGGCCTTCCGCGAAGGCACGCATCATGTGAACTGGATTGCGGAGCAGGGGGATGCGCTGACCCATCCGCCTGCCGCACATCAGCATGCGTCTGTCCTGGCGGTGAGTGATGTCGAACTGGATGATGCCGGCGCCATCACGCCGTGGGGAATCCGCGACGGATTCCGCTCGAACGCTTCGCCTGTGCGCAAGGCCGCTATTGCCGTAGGCGCCGATGCCGACTGGTTCGATCCGTCAGAGCATGAGGTCGATCCGGACGCGCCGCTGCCATTCGTGACAGACATCTCGCCGCGCCGCTATGCGGTCACGACCGGCGGCGACACGGTTCTGGTCGAAGTGCCGGACTATGACGCAGATGTGGAAGCGGTGCTGGGTGGCGACACTGTCAGCGCGCCGATGCCGGGCAAGCTGCTCGCCGTACATGTGAAGCCGGGCGATACGGTCACCAAGGGCGATCCGGTTGCGGTGATGGAAGCGATGAAGATGGAACACACCCTGCCGGCGCCGCGCGATGGGGTGGTGGAATCCGTGGAGGCTGCCGCCGGGGACCAGGTCGCCGAGGGCGATATCCTGGTTCATCTGGAGGCGGAGTAACCCCCACCCTTCACATGCTGGTGTGACCCCTCCAATCCGGTCAGGTGAGGCCGGATCAATCCTGCGCGCCTGGAGAGTGGGTGTGGAGACGCGTCAGGCAAGGAAACATGTAAAGGGTAGGGGCCGCTGCGTGACTAGGCCGCGACAGCGTATCCGGGATGGATCCGTGCAGGCATCTGAGCTTCGGGGCGATAGCGGCGGTGCACGATCGGCGGCGCGCTGATCTCGCCAAGCGGGTTGGCGGCGTAGGCCGTCGGCTCGGTTTTCAGGATCAGTTCGCCATATTCATTCTTGGCGACAGAGATGGGGGCGGCAGAGCCATCGCGCTCGGCGGCCCAGAATTCAACGCCCGTCGAGGCCAGCGCAATCGCCTGTTCCAGCTCCATCCGGAAACCATCGCCATAGACGACATCCTTGGACTCGATTGGATCGTACTCACATCCCTTGATCACCAAACCCGACATGCTGAAACCCCTCGTGAAACTGTGTGCTGAACCTGTTCTTCGCTTGATCTGCGATAAGAGAACATAACCAGAATATTCACCTTTTGGAAAGGAAAAAGTTCTGACTTTGTTCCAAAAAGTTCGAAATCCGAAAAGATTCAGGAGTCTAGGGGTAGAACGCTAGCCCTGCAGCCGTTTGAGCGCCCGGTCCCGCCCGATCAGCGGCAGCAGCGCGCCCATGTCGGGGCCGTGTTCCTGTCCGGTCAGCGCCTTGCGGAGCGTCATGAAGAGGCCGCGGCCCTTGCGGCCGGTCTCGGCCTTCACGGCGTTCGCCCACTGGCTCCAGCTCTCGCCCGTCAGGTCGCCCTCGGGCAGCAGGGTCGCGGCGGTCGCCACGAAGTCCTTGTCTTCAGCGTCTACCAGAGGCGTGATCTCGCCGAACACGGTCTCGACCCAGCTGGCCACATCCGGCAGCAGGGAGCAATTCTCGCGCACAACGGTCCAGAAGGCTTCATCCGCCGCGCGGGGGTCCACGTCGGCGAGCCGGTCCTTCACGGCCTCGAACGGCAGGCCATGCAGAATGGCGGCGTTCAGTGACAAGAGTTCGGTCTCGTCAAAGCGCGCCGGGGCGCGGCCGATCTTGCCGAAATCGAACTCCGCCACCAATTGGTCCAGCGTCTCGCGCGCTTCGACATTGTCGGACGTACCGATCTTGGCGAGCAGGCTGGAGACCGCCATCGGCTCATAGCCCTGCGCGCGCAATTCGCCCATCGACAGCGAGCCGAGCCGCTTCGACAGGCCCTGTCCGTCCGCGCCGATCAGCAGCGGCGTGTGCGCCATGTCCGGGGCCGTGCCGCCCAGCGCCTTGAAGATCTCGATCTGCGCGCCGGAATTGGTGACATGGTCCTCGCCGCGCACGACATGGGTGATCTTCGCCTCGATATCATCGACGACCGAGGGGAGGGTGTAGAGATAGGAGCCGTCCTCGCGGATCAGGATCGGGTCGGACAGGCTGGACGTGTCGATGCTCTGGTCTCCGCGCACAAGGTCGGTCCACTCCACGCGCCCGCCGGAGAGTTTGAAACGCCAGTGCGGCGTGCGGCCTTCGGCTTCCAGCTTTGCCTTGTCCTCATCGCTCAGCTCCAGCGCCGCGCGGTCATAGACGGGCGGGCGGCCCCGCGACAGCGCGATCTTGCGCTTGCGGTCGAGCTCGTCTGCCGTCTCGTAGCAGGGATAGAGCAGGCCCATCTCGCGCAATTTGTCCGCCGCCGCGTCATATTCCGCAAATCGCTTCGACTGGCTGAAGCTGTCATCCCAGACGAGGCCGAGCCAGGTCAGGTCGGTGCGGATGCCGTCTTCATATTCCTGTGTCGAGCGCTCGGTATCAGTATCATCAATGCGCAGGATGAACTTGCCTTGCTGGCCCTTGGCGAACAGCCAGTTGATCAGCGCCGTGCGCACATTGCCTACGTGCAGGCGGCCGGTGGGCGAGGGAGCGAAGCGAACAATCGGTGCAGTCATGGAGAAAACCTGTTTTGAAGCGTGCTTTCGACATCAAATTGCATAAAAAGCCAAGGGATCGATGCCACATTCTTGCTATTGTTCGTGCTAATGTGGCACGGGCATGTGAGTCGCCGTCAAGGAGAGGTAGATGAGACTGGGCTGTATTCTGATCGCAGCGGGCCTGCTCGCGGCCTGCGGACAGGAGCGCGCGGACGCCCCGGCAGCGACGCCGGCGCCCGCCGAGACCAAAGCCGATCCCGGCCTCGACAGCGCGCTGGAGGCAGAGCCTGCCGCGCCGCCCGTCGATGATCTCGATTACAAGGCCCTGTCCGGCTATGATGACAGCTGGTATGTCAGCCCCGGCTGGCCCGGCGAATACCCGGCCGGCTTTGCCGTACTGGATGCCGGTACGACCGTCCCCGCCTGGACGGTGCCGAATGGCGCCAATGAGGCCGACACGCGCTGCGCCCTGCCGCAATATGCCAATTACCAGCTCTGGAATTATGCGCGCGCCGACGCCGACGACCTCCGCTTCTTCGTGGCGACCAAGACCTTCCCGGTCACGCTCAACCAGGATGCCAGCATCGAATACATTTCCGAGGGCGGCATCCACACGCTGGACCTCAAGGCCGGCGAGCAGCTGACCTATCTCCGCTATCTGGGTGAGGGCTTCACCGTTGTTTCCCATGAGGGCGCCGAATACGACATCAACGAGGCCGAGCTGCGCGACATCAGCGACATCGGCTCCATGCCGACGGTCGAGGATCAATGGGTGCGCGTCACCTGTGAGGGTGGCGATCAGGCCTGGCTGCTCTATGCGTCCGTGATCGAGCATCCGGGCGTCGTGCCCTCGCCGATGCTGGCCTATGGCGAAGCGAGCGATATTGCCCCGGAAGATGCCGAGCAGATCCGCATGGATGCCGAGGCCAACCGTCTTGCCTATGAAGGGATTGAGCCCGGCTCGCTCGAATAGGGCCCTCGGCCCCGGTCAATCATCCCGGAAGCGGTTGGTGATCGGATAGCGCCGGTCGCGGCCGAAATTCTTGCCGCCGACCTTCACGCCGGGCGGGGCCTGACGGCGCTTGTATTCGGCGATGTAGAGCAGGTGCTCGATCCGCTTCACCACGGCCCGGTCATGCCCGCGCGCCAGGATCGCCTCGATCGGCTCTTCCTCGTCCACCAGCCCGCGCAAGATATCGTCCAGCACGTCATAGGGCGGCAGCGAGTCATCATCGCGCTGGTCCTCGCGCAGTTCCGCAGATGGCGGCTTGGTGATGATCCGCTCCGGGATCACTTCGCCCGCCGGGCCCAGCGCGCCGCGCGGCACCATCGTATTGCGCCATTTGGCCAGCTCGAACACTTCGGTCTTGTAGAAATCCTTCAGCGCATTGTAGCCGCCGCACATGTCGCCATAGAGCGTCGCATAGCCGACCGCCATCTCGGATTTGTTGCCCGTCGTCACCACCATATGGCCGAACTTGTTCGACAGCGCCATCAGCGTTACCGCCCTGAGGCGCGACTGGATGTTCTCTTCGGTCGTGTCCGGCTTGGTGCCGGCAAACTGGTCGGCCAGCATCTCGCCCATCGCGCCCACGCCGGGGGCGATATTGATGCTGTCATATGTTACGCCCAGCGCCTCGGCGCAGGCTTTCGCGTCTTCCAGACTGTCCGAGGACGTATATTTCGACGGCATCATCACGCACCAGACCCGGTCCGGCCCCAGCGCGTCCACGGCCATCGCCGCCGTCAGCGCAGAATCGATCCCGCCCGACATGCCCAGCACGACGCCAGGGAATTTGTTCTTGTTGACATAATCGCCGAGCGCCAGCACCGCCGCGCGGTATTCGGCATGCCAGCCGGTCGTCAGCTCCGCCTGCGCGCCGCTCTCGAAACAATGCGTGGCCGGATCATAGTTCACCATCGCCATGCCGGTGACGAAATCGCCGAGCAGCTGGTGCTCGGTGCCGTCATGATCGACCGCATAGGAGCTGCCGTCAAAGACCAGTTCGTCCTGCCCGCCCACCTGGTTCACGAACAGATAGGGCACGCCCGTCTTGCGCCAGGCGGAAAACGTGGTGTGCCGCTCCACCTGAACCGTCCGCCGCCAGGGCGAGCCATTCGGCACGATCAGCATGTCGGCGCCCGCATCATGCAGCTCGCTCGGCACGCGCGGATACCAGATGTCCTCACAGATCGCGACGCCGATCTTTACGCCCTGAAACTCGAACACCGGGGGAGGGCCCTCGCCGGCATCGAAGATGCGCTTTTCGTCGAACACGCCATAATTGGGCAGCTCGCGCTTGTCATAGCGGCCCTTGATGGCCCCGCCTGACAGCCAGACCGCCGAATTGTGGCGTTTGCCATCTTCCATCCACGGCGCGCCGATGATCATGTCCGGGGCACCGGCGGTTTCGGCGGCCAGCGTGTTCACCGCCTTCATGGAATCTTCCACCGCGGCGGGCTTCAGCACCAAATCTTCGGCCGGATAGCCCAGGATGAAGAGTTCCGACAGCACGACAAGGTCCGCGCCCTCGGCCTTGCCCTCGGCCAGCGCGCCCCGCGCCAGCTCCAGATTCCCCCGAATATCCCCCACCACCGGGTTCAACTGCGCGACCAAGATTCTCAGCTTTTTGCTCATAAGGAGCATTTAGGGGGCTGCGCAGGGAATGGCAATTGAGTGTAAGATGAATTTCAGGTCCATACGGTCGCTTCAAGCCCGAGAAGTGGAGGACCCACTAGACGGCTAATGCTTTTGGTCAGTTCTATTGAAAGGAAATGCACATGGCACTCGTCACACGAATTATCGGTGATTGTCCTTCCTGTGGTGCCAAAAACGCATTTGGAAATATCTCCGTGAAGTCAGAATTCGTAGTTAGAGGCTGCATAGCTTGCCGACACAAGAAGAAACTGCTGCTTCCGCCGATAAGGAAAAAAGTACTCTACTTGGACCAATTTTTCTTTAGTCGCGCATTCCGCCGTAGTTCAAAATACGACGCAAAGTATGCGAATGCGATTGATTGGATTCGGCAACTGGCACTCAATCAACAACTAGTGGCACCATTCTCGACTGTCCACGAGGATGAGACGCACCAGTGGAGTGGAGATGATCATCATACACCAGAGGACCTTATGAGATTCATAAAGAACTCTTCGGGTGGGCACAAATTTGAAGCATCTTGGTGCATTCAAAAAGACCAGACTGTTGGGTCGTTCATGTCCTTCTTAAAAGAACAGTCCGCGGAGTTCGGAGTTGATTCCGATATTGCCTTTCGTAATTCAGTGCACGGTTGGACAGATTATTTCTGGATCGACGTTGGCGGGTATATTGGTGATGTTGATAGGATCGCAAAGGCAAAAAACGATTCTGTTGCTGACTTGGTTGCGGAGCTGCCCCGCTGGCGTGAATCAAAGATGCCATTCGAAGAGAGTTTAGAGCTGGAGTACCGCGATGCTGGTCGAGGCTATATAGACGCCTATTCAGAATTTGTGATGAGGACAGGGTCCGGAGATGTATCCGCGCTCTTCGATGCACCAATAGCCTCAATGGTTATTGAGTCTATGATGCACGGCTTTGACCATGAGGTGTCAAACGACGTAAAGCTTAAAAAGGTTCTTGAGTTTTTTAATTCGGGTCACTTTCGTAAAATTCCGTATCAGTACATTTCTTGCCGCGCGTTTGCAGTACTTAAAGAGAGGGTAAAAAGAGGGGCGTATCAGAATCCAAAAACAGCTGAGCAAAAACTGAGCGGAATTTTCTCAGATATCGATCACGTGGCGACATTCGCCCCATATTGCGATGCCATATTTATAGATAAGGCTATGGAGGAGATTGTGCGTGATAAACGTGTTGGATTATCGCGGACATTTGGGGTTCAGGTTTTCAGCGAGTCAAACTGGGAGGAATTCGAAGCTTGGCTCCATCAAGTTCAAAGCAGTATATCTGAAGCCCATCGCTCGGCGCTTGCAGTGGCATATCCAGAGAGCATTGCTGATCCGGTAAAGGTCCTCCGTAGAATTGCCAACCCAGACAACTAGCAAAAATGTAGGTGTGAGCCACGAAATTTTGCAAAGCAATTCCCAACCAATACTTCCAACATCAGCTTGAGAAACTCCTTTGCAAACTCCTTCGTATGAAGGGGGGCTCGCGACGTCGGATATCAGTTAGGGCGACCTTCCCGCAATAAGGGGATTCAAAAGAAGACAACCCAATATCTCCAATCCGTCTGATAGCCCCATCCGCCATACTCTCCGCATGGACGCGCAAACGGACATTCTGAAACGGGGGCTGGAACATGCCGGGCGGGCGGTGCTGGATGCTTCCGCGCTGGCGAACTTCCATCTCGGGCCGAAAGTGATCGGGCGGGGGGTGGCGCAGCGGATTTCCGGGCGGCTCAAAATGCTGGAAACCATTGTCCGCCGCCTGATCCTGGTCCTCGCGCTCAATCTGACGCTCGCCCCGGCGGCCCCGCGCGCCGCGCCCACCGATCCGAAACCTGAACCGGACCTGCCCGACGGCGTCGAGCTGGCCATCTTTCCGCGCCTCTCTCCAAGGCGGTTGAAATTGCTGCCCGCACGCCAGACCTTTGAGAGCGGTTTTCCGGACATTTCCCGGACCCTTTCCGGACCCGTATCCCCGCACAGGCTGATGGCCCGGATCGCGGCGCTCCGGCGCGTGATCGCAGACCCGGACGGCCACGCCATCCGCCTCGCGCGCAATCTCAGACGCCTGCAGCAAAAGGGCGAGCCTCGCCCGATGGTCGGCGCGGCGACCTCCGCCTTCCGCCTCTCGCCAGAGCTGGGCGCGATTACGACGCTGCTGCCCGCGCAGATCAGGGCCGGGCTGGACTCGTGGGAAAGCTCGGGCTGAACGCCCTCAAAAATGTAAGGAGTGTGCCGGGCCGCCAGGGGCGTCTCCGGTCTTCCGTGCTGCGCGTCAGGGCAGGGGGGCTCAGCCCGTGGCCTGCATGTCCTCGACGAACGGCCCAAGGTCTTCATAGAAACGGTACTGGTTGCGGCCGCTGCGCTTGGCATCATACAGGGCCGTGTCGGCGGCGCGCAGCAGCGGGCCTTCAGCGAGGCAATCAAATGGCGCGGCGGCAATGCCGATCGAGGCACTGACCCGCACGCGGTGTCCGGTGGACAGGCCATAGGGCTCGCGCAGCTTGCGATTGAGGCGCATGGCGAGGCCTTCGACGGCAAGGCGCGACGGCGCGGTCGTGCAGACCACGAAGAATTCGTCCCCACCAATCCGCACGGCCAGGTCGGCGTCCCGGATGGTGGCCTTCATGCGGGCGGCAACGGCTTTCAGAACTTCGTCACCGGCGCCGTGGCCATACGTGTCGTTGACCTCCTTGAAGTCATCCAGGTCCATCGCCAGCAGGAACAGCGGGTTGGTGGTGGAGGCATTGTCGATCAGGCCCGGCAATTTGTCTTCGAGCGAGCGCTTGTTGGCGAGATGCGTCAGAGGATCGGAATAGGCCAGCCTGCGCACTTCCTCCTGTTTCACGACCTGGGCCGAAATGTCATTGGCGGTGCCGATATAGCCCGTGATCTGACCATTTTCGTCATGCCTCGGCGCGCCGGCCATATCCATGTGATAGGTCTCGCCGTCAATGTCCGTGAACGTGCCGCGAATGCGGGCATATTTATCGGCCGTGGCAATGGCTTTCTTCATATGGGCGGCGTTTTCCTCATCGAACTGGATGATGTCGAGATAGTTACAGTCGACCAGGGAGTCGCGGCCGCCCTTCAGCTTTTCAAGGAAGGCGCCCTCGGCATAGATCAGCTTGCCCCTGAGATCGGTTTCCCAGAACAGGTCGGCGGCAATCTCAGAGAAATTGGACAGGCGCTTCAGCGTGGCCTGGGCTTCGGAATGCTGCTGGTCGAGCTCCTTGAAGGCGCGGATCATGGATTTGTGCGCCGGCCAGAAGACAAGGAACACTTCGGCAATGACGGTCAGCACCAGCGCCAGGACCGTGTAATTCTGTATGCTGCTGAGCCAGGAGGCGCGCTTGTTGGCCTGCGCCTCGAACGCATCGGCCGCATCGCCCAGCCGGTCGGCCAGCGGGCCAGCCGCGTCATGCTCTATCGCTTCGAGTGCAATGCCCGTGTTCCGGCGGTCCACCAGAACCCAGTTCACATTATTGATCAGCTGCAGGACCTTGGCGTGAATGGAATCTTCGCCCTCGGAATAGATCGCATGCAAAGCGGCATCATCTTCGCCAAAGCGGATCAGCTCATAGTGCGAGGTCTCGAACAGCTTGATGCTGTCCTTCAGATTCTCCCGCAATTCCGGGGATCCGTCTTCGGCATAAGCATGGGCGGCATGCGACATCTGCTGCAGCAACATGCGCTGGCGCCCACTCATATTGATCGCCGTCGCATCATGCGCGCCCTGGCGCAGAGCGGTCAGGGACATGATGTGACTGGCCAGGATCAAGGCCAGGATAATGCTCAGCGCGAGAATGTACCGGTTGAGGTGCGATTCGAGAATCGCACGGCCGGGACGGCGCATTTTGGCCTGCTTGAAAAGGGTGCGTCCAGAAAACATGATGGCGTGGTGTACCAAAACAGGGTTAGAATCGCCTTTCGACAAGGCGGAAATTCCCTACCGTACCTTCAGTATCTGTTTACCTAGATATCCAGCTCTTCGACGAAAGCCGCATTCTCCTGAATGAAGCGGAACCGCAGTTCCGCCTTCTTGCCCATCAGCGTGTTGATCAGCTCCTCGGCCGGGATCTCCACGTCATCAATCGCTTCCAGCGTGACCCGAGCAAGCGTTCGCGTTGCCGGGTTCATTGTGGTTTCCTTCAGCTGCGACGGGTTCATCTCGCCGAGGCCCTTGAAGCGGGTCATGTCGACCTTCTGGTTCGGCTTGAAATGCTCTTTCATCTTCTCGGCCCGGTCGGCATCGTCCATCGCATAGACGATCGTGCCCTTGTTGGAGAGCTTGTAGAGCGGCGGCAGCGCCAGGAACAGGCGCCCGCTTTCGATCAGGCCCGGCGTCAACCGGTAGAAAAAGGTGATCAGCAGGCTGGCAATGTGCGCGCCGTCAACGTCGGCATCGGTCATGATGATGATGCGGTCATAGCGCAGATCATCCAGTTCGAACTTCTTGCCCAGCGCCGTGCCGAGCGCGAGCGAGAGATCATTGATCTCCTGATTGTTCATCATCTTGTCGAGCGAGGCGCTTTCGACGTTCAGGATCTTGCCGCGCAGGGGCAGGATCGCCTGGGTCTTGCGGTCGCGCGCCTGTTTGGCGGAACCACCAGCCGAGTCGCCCTCGACGAGGAAGAGTTCGGTGCCGTCCGGCCCCTTGTTGGAACAATCGGCCAGCTTGCCCGGCAGGCGCAGCTTCTTGGTGGCCGATTTGCGGCTGATATCCTTTGCCTTGCGACGGCGCTGGCGTTCTTCAGCGCGCTCAACCGCCCAGCTCAGCAGTTTGTCGGCTTCCTTGGGGCTACCGGCCAGCCAATGGTCGAACCGGTCGCGCACGGAGTTTTCCACGAGCCGGAACGCGGCCGTGGTGGACAGCTTGTCCTTGGTCTGGCCGACGAATTCCGGGCCCTTGATGAAGACAGACAAGAGCAGGCCGGAATGGCCCATAATGTCTTCGGCCGTGATCTCGGAGGCTTTCTTGTTGCCCGTCAGCTCCCCAAAATTGCGCAGGCCCTTGGTGATGGCCGAGCGAAAGCCGGCTTCGTGCGTGCCGCCATCCGGGGTCGGAATGGTGTTACAATAGGAGCGGGAAAAGCCGTCCGCCTCGCCAAAGCCGGCGCGCGTCCAGGCAATCGCCCATTCGACCTTGCCTTCGCCGCCCTGGTCAACAAGGCCGGTAAAGGCCGCGTCGGTGATCGTCGCCTTGCCCTTGAAGACCTCGTCCAGCTGGTCCGCGAGACCATTCGGATAGGAAAGGGTAGCTTCGGCCGGGACTTTGGAATCTTCCGGCAGCAGGGAAGGGTCACAGCTCCAGCGCACTTCGACGCCGCGATAGAGATAGGCTTTCGACCGCGCCATCTGGAACAGACGAGCCGGGCGGAAACGCATCTTTTCGCCGAAGATCTGGAAATCCGGCTTGAACTTGACCGACGTGCCGCGGCGGTTAGGGGCCGTGCCGACCTTTTTCAGCTTGTCCTGCGGAATGCCGCGGGAAAAGGTCTGGCGATAGAGAATCTTGTCACGCGCGACTTCCACCTCGACCAGTTCCGACAGCGCATTGACGACGGAAATACCGACGCCGTGCAGGCCGCCGGCCGTCTCATAGGCCTTGTCGGAGAATTTGCCGCCCGCATGCAGCGTCGTCATGATGACTTCCAAGGCGGACTTCTTCGGGAATTTCGGGTGCGGATCGACCGGAATGCCGCGGCCATTATCGGTCACAGCCAGAAACCCGTCGGCATCGAGCTTGATCTCGATCCGGCTGGCATGGCCGGCCACGGCTTCATCCATGGAATTGTCCAGAACTTCAGCGAACAAATGGTGATAGGCGCGCTCATCCGTGCCGCCGATATACATGCCTGGGCGTTTGCGGACAGGTTCGAGGCCTTCAAGGACCTCGATATCCTTGGCGGAATAGCCGGTACTTTCTGTACTCATTTGGTCAAACAGCTTTGCTTGCTTGGCGGCTGCCATATGATGTCTCCGATAAGGGCGGGCGACTCAATGTCGATATGGGAGAGCATAAGATGACAGCCTCGATTAATACGGCGTTAACCCTGGAGAGCGGGCTTACCTTCCCCAATCGGCTTGTGAAGGCAGCAATGACAGAGGGACTCGCCGATCCTCGCAACCGGGTAACTGAAGCTCATCTGACATTGTATCGCCGCTGGGCGGAAGGCGGCATTGGCGGGATGATCACCGGAAATGTCCAGATTGACCGCAATCATCTCGAGCGTGCCGGGAATGTGGTCATAGACGGCACGCCGTCAAATGAAGAGATGGACATGTTCTCTCGCTGGGCCGACGCGGGCAAATCGCACGGCGCGGCGATGATCATGCAGGTCAGCCATGCCGGGCGCCAGACCCCGAAGCTGGTCAATCCCCGTCCCGCCGCGCCGAGCCCGGTCGCCCTTGGCCTGCCAAGGGGTCAGTTCGGCCAGCCTCGCGCGATGACCCGGGAGGAGATCCGGGCCGTGGTCGAGGGCTTCGGGACGGCCGCCAGCGTGGCGAAGCAGGCCGGGTTTGACGGCGTTCAGGTCCATGCAGCGCATGGCTATTTGCTCTCCTCCTTCCTCTCGCCGCTCGCGAACCTGCGCGAGGATGACTATGGCGGCCCGCTGGAAAACCGCGCGCGGCTCCTGGTCGAGTGTGTGGACGCAGCCCGTGTGGCGGCCGGACCGGGCTTCTCGGTCTCGGTGAAGCTCAATTCGGCGGACTTCCAGAAGGGCGGGTTCAGTTTCGAGGACTGTCTCGCCGTTATCGACATCCTCAACGAGTTGGGCGTGGACTTTGTCGAGATCTCCGGCGGCAATTACGAACAGCCCCGGATGATGGATATGGACGGGCTGGAGCCGGTCTTGGAACAGGGCGTCCGGGAATCGACGCGCAAGCGGGAAGCCTATTTCCTGAAATACGCCAAGGCGGTGCAGGAACGCAGCCGTTTGCCCCTCATGGTGACGGGCGGCTTCCGCACGGTCGAGGCGATGAATTCGGCGCTCGCAGAAGGGGAGGCCGACCTGATCGGCCTCGGCCGGCCGCTCTGCGTCGAGATCGACACGCCCAAGCGGCTCCTGTCCGGGGAACTGGCCGCAGCCGAGCAGTGGGAAAAGAAACTGCGCCTCGGCCCCGGCCTGCTCGGGCCGAATTCCCCGCTCAAACTGGTAAAAGCCCTTAATGGGTTTGGCGCGCAGGCATGGTATTATGAACAATTGCGCCATCTGGGCGCGGGTGAGGCGCCGGACAGGAAATTGGGGGTTTTCTCCGCCTTCCTGGCCAACCAGAAAAATGAATCCCGGACGGAGAAGGCCAGAAAAGCCGCAATGCCCTGATTGCAGACAGTTTCCACAAGGGAGGGGATTTCCTGAGCATTCGGTGGCTTGAACCTGCCTGCCTTGCGCTCCACATCTGGTGAAACGCCCGACTCCTGCCATCTTCGGCAGGCAGGGTATCCTGAGCTGCCGCCCAGTCGGGGCTCAATTTGAAGAAGGAGGCATTGTAGATGCCAAGTATAAAGAACCTTCCGGTGTTGCCGTTGCGGGACATCGTCGTGTTTCCAGACATGGTTGCGCCCTTGTTCGTGGGACGGGACAAGTCTGTTCGGGCCCTCGAAATGATCGAAGAGGCCGATAATGAAATCATGCTGGTGGCCCAGCGCGACGCTGCGATCGACGATCCGGATTCGGGCGACGTTCACGAAGTCGGTACGATCGCCACCATCCTCCAGCTGCTGAAGCTGCCGGACGGCACGGTAAAAGTGCTGGTCGAGGGCAAGACGCGGGCACGCCTGAATCAGCTGCATGACCGCGGCGAATATTTTGAAGCCGAAGTCGAAGCCTATGACGAGGCGCAAGGCACCGATGATGACGTGCAGGCGCTGATGCGGGCCGTACAGGAGCAGTTTGAAAATTACGTCAAGCTGAACCGCAAGATCCCACCGGAATCCGTGACCACGATTGCCGCGCTCACCGAGCCTGGCCGTCTGGCCGATGCGGTGGCGTCGAACCTGTCTGTCAAACTCTCCGAAAAGCAGGAATTGCTCGAACTTCCCGATGCGAAAGATCGCCTCGAGAAGGTTTTCGCCCTCATGGAAGGCGAAATGGGCATGTTGCAGATGGAGCGGAAGATCAAGAACCGCGTCAAGCGGCAGATGGAGAAGACCCAGCGCGAATATTACCTGAACGAGCAGATGAAGGCGATCCAGCGCGAGCTGGGTGAACAGGGCGGTGATGGCGGCGAGCGCGATGAGCTGGCTGACCTCGAGCAGAAAATTGCGGACGCCCCGCTGTCTGAAGAAGCTCGCCTCAAGGCCGAGGCCGAAATCAAGAAGCTGCGTCAGATGTCGCCGATGTCGGCGGAATCGACCGTCGTGCGGAATTATCTCGACTGGCTGCTGGCCCTGCCATGGGGCACGCGCAAGGAAATCGAGACCAATCTCGCCAAGGCCGAGAAGCAACTTGATGATGACCATTATGGTCTCGACAAGGTGAAAGAGCGGATCCTGGAATATCTCGCCGTGCAGAAACGCACCGGCAAGATGAAGGGACCGATCCTCTGCCTCGTGGGCCCTCCGGGCGTCGGCAAGACCTCGCTTGGCCGCTCCATCGCTGAAGCCACCGGACGCGACTTTGTGCGCGTATCGCTGGGTGGCGTACGGGACGAGAGCGAGATCCGCGGCCACCGCCGGACCTATATCGGCTCCATGCCGGGCCGGGTGATCCAGTCTCTGAAGAAGACCAAGACGGGCAACCCGCTCTTCCTGCTGGACGAGATCGACAAGATGGGCATGGACCATCGCGGCGATCCGGCGTCTGCGTTGCTGGAAGTGCTGGACCCTGAGCAGAACTCGACGTTCAACGACCATTATCTGGAAGTCGATTACGATCTTTCGGACGTGATGTTCGTGACGACGGCGAACTCGCTCAACATGCCCCAGCCGCTTCTCGACCGGATGGAGATCATCCGCATCGCCGGCTACACCGAGGACGAAAAGGTGGAGATCACCAAACGTCACCTCATCCCGCAGGTCCGTGAAGATCACGGCCTGAAGGAAGGGGAGTGGATCGTCGAGGATGAGGCGATCCGGGATCTCGTGCGGTACTACACCCGCGAAGCCGGTGTGCGGAGCCTGAAGCGCGAAATCGCGCGGCTTGCCCGCAAGGCAGTCCGGATCCTGACCGACAAGGAAGGGGAGGTCATGACGATCAATTCGGAGAACCTTCCCGAGTTCGCAGGCGTGCGGAAATTCCGCTATGGCCTCGCCGACGAGACCGACCAGCTTGGCGCTGTGACGGGCCTGGCCTGGACTGAAACCGGCGGTGACCTGCTCACCATCGAAGCGGTCAAGATGCCCGGACGCGGCAACATGAAGGTCACGGGTAACCTCCGCGACGTCATGAAGGAGTCGATCCAGGCGGCGAGTTCGCTCGTGCGGTCCCGGTCTGTCATGCTCGGCATCAAGCCGACCGTGTTCAACACGACCGACATCCACGTGCACGTGCCGGATGGTGCGACGCCAAAGGATGGCCCGTCTGCGGGTGTTGCCATGACGACGGCGATTGTCTCGCTGCTGACCGGCAACCCGGTTGACCGGGAAGTGGCCATGACGGGCGAAATCAGCCTGCGTGGACGCGTCCTGCCGATTGGCGGCCTGAAGGAGAAGCTCCTTGCGGCTCTGCGCGGCGGCATCAAGACGGTGCTGATCCCGGAAGAGAACGAGAAGGATCTCGAAGACATTCCGGAGAATGTGAAGACCGGCCTGAAGATCGTGCCTGTGTCGGACATCAATGAAGTGCTGGCGATTGCCCTGACCCGGCCGCTGTCGCCGATCGAATGGTCGGAAGCCGACGAAGCGGCGCTGCAGGCGTCCCTGTCCGGTCAGCCTGGCAATCAGGCAACTGATCCGGCCCGGCCTCACTAGGCTGAATTGAGACTTATCGCAGGCGGCCGTTCAAACACTGAACGGCCGTCTTGCTTTTTCCCCCAAGCGCGTGCATTTGAGCGGGATTGGGGCGGTTAGCTCAGTTGGTAGAGCATCTCGTTTACACCGAGAGGGTCAGCGGTTCGAGCCCGTTACCGCCCACCATTTTCCCTGAATTCCAGAATGCGTTTTCTCGGGCCTCCCTCAGAGGACCGGCCATACTGACGGCACGCTGCGGCCTTCGCGTGAGATCAGCGCCATTCCGGCGGCCTGGACCTCGGCGAGCAAGCGGTCTTCATCGATCAGCGTGGAACGGTAGTTCTCGACCACGCGCCGTCCATCGACCCAGACACTGTGAACGCCCCGGCCATCGGCGGAATAGACAAGCTGGTTGACCGGGTTGAAGAGGGGCACCCATTCCGGCCGGTTGCGATCATGCAGCACGAAGTCGGCCTTCTTGCCTGGCTCCAGCGACCCAATCTGGTCGGCCATCTGCGCGCCTTTTGCGCCATTGATTGTGGCCGCCTCCAGCACGCTATAGGCCGAGAACAGGTTTGCGTCGCGGCGCGCATCCTTGAACAGGCCCGCCATGGCGAACATGGCGCGCATGATGTCGCTGGTATTGCCATTATTGTTGCCGTCCGTGCCGAGCTGAATGTTCACGCCTGCGGCGGCCATTTCGGGGAACAGGCCGGCAGAGCTCGCCCCGTACCCGCCCTTCATGGCGGTCATCGGACAATGCGTGACATGGGTGCCGCTGGCGGCGAGCAGGTCAACTTCGGCCTGGTCGAGATGCACCGCATGGGTCAGGGACAAATGCGGGCCCAGCGCGCCAATATCTGCGAGATGGGCGATGGCGCGCTTGCCGGAGGTCGCGAGATAATAGTCGGGGTCTGCCGGGTCCGCGCTCATATGTGCGCTGACGCCCAGCCCTTTCGAGCACGCGAGGTCCGTCGCGCCGCGCCATAAATCATCCGTGGCCGTGTTGTGACCCACCAGAAGCGGCCAGGCCGAGATCAGCGCATCTTCGGTCTGCGGGTAGGCATTTGATTGGGCTTCCATGCGGGAGAGCGCTGATTCGGTCAGCGCCGTCTGGTCATCATCCGGGGCGAAAGCCCGATCCTGCAACCATTGGCCGATCTTTCCGCGAATACCGATTTCGGCAAGGCCGTCCGCCACGGCATCAAGGTCCAGGATCGTGCCCGCTTCAATGAAGCTCGTCGTGCCGGTGCGAAGCATTTCTAGCGCGGCGAACTGGGCCGACAGGCGTTCGTCGGCCGGTGTCTGGGTCATGTACATCGGGATCAGCCAGCCAAAGACGTTTGCCTGCCAGTCCGTATTGTCCGGGACTATGCCGCGGGTCAGCGGTTCGCCGGTAAGATGAATATGGCAATTGACGAATCCGGGCGTGATGACGAAGCTATTGCCGTCCAGCGTTTCGCGGGGGCTGACAGCTTTCGAGACCTCGCTGTCCTGGCCAATGCTGTGAATGCGGTTTCCGCACAGGGCGATTGCACCGTCGCGATAGATCCGTCGCTCCGCATCCATTGTGACGATCCAGGCATTCCGGATGAGCAGATCAACGGGGGCAGGGTGGTCCATGTGCATCTCATCCCATCTGGCTGTACTGCGAGGTCCCCATGAGTGTGGCGATGCGGGGGGAGACCGTCTTGATCCAGCCTGCACAATATCTTTGCCAGAGAAGGGGCAGCTTGCTCGCGGGATGGGCAAAAACACCCGACGCGAAGGGGGATGCAGGCTTGGAGCTTGGAGATTCGGCGCAAGGTGTGAAGGTTGGGAGTGTGGCCTTTTTGCCAACCTTGTCACAAATCCAAAAAAAACGGTCTCTGAAAAATTTTCTAATGCGATCGCTCAGTGCGCCAGCGGATCGTAGAAGTATCAATAGATATGGGCCGTAAATTGTTGCAACAACCATGAAATCGGTTTCATTGCACCCGGCTCAGCCGGTGCGAAACCAAAATTTTCGTCATGTAAGACTTGATAGCGCAAACATTTGGTGATGGATTGCCGTTCGGGTAGGTAGATTGCAGGGGCGATCCACCTGGCCGAGACAAGCATTGAAGACCGGCACCATCTATCGTGAGTGGCCTGTCTCAGGGAGGATTGTAATGACTGTTTCCACGGACAAGGTCCGTGCGGTTTCCGCACGGAAAGTAAAATGGGGAACGCTGCTGTGCAGTGCGTCCGCGGTGTCTCTTCTGTCAGCCCTGCCATTGGCAGCGCAGGCGCAAGACGCGAATGACGAAACACTGACGCAGGAAACTGTGGTTGTGCAGGGCATTCGCGGATCGCTCGAGCGCGCCATGGATATCAAGCGCGATTCCAACGGCGTTGTTGACGCCATTTCAGCCGAAGATATCGGTAAGTTCCCGGACACCAACCTCGCTGAATCGCTTCAACGCATCACGGGTGTGTCCATCAACCGGGTCAACGGCGAAGGCTCCGAGATCACTGTTCGCGGTTTCGGACCGGGCTTCAACCTGGTCACGCTGAACGGCCGCACGATGCCGACCGCCAAGGTTCGCGCCATCGGTGCCCGCGGCAATTATGGTGCTGGCGGCGACCGCGCGTTCGACTTCTCGAACCTCGCCTCTGAAGGCGTCAACGGTCTGGAAGTCTACAAGACCGGCCAAGCTGTTCTGCCATCGGGCGGTATCGGTGCCACGGTCAACATCAAGACGCGCACGCCCTTTGACGATCCGGGCCTCAATGCGTCCTTCTCGGCCAAGGCCATCAACGACACGAGCGTGGAAGCCGGCGACGACTTCACGCCGGAACTGTCCGGCCTCGCAAGCTGGACCGATCCATCCGACCGCTTCGGCATCGGCATCTTCGGGTCCTACTCCAAGCGTGACTCCGGCGCGCCATCCCAGCAGATCAATGACTGGATCGTCCGCGAATCCGCAGACGGCACAATCGATGGCAGCTACACACGCGGTGACGGCTCGACCCAGATCACCAACCCGCCAGCTGCCGGCCAGCTCTACGCCATCCCTCAGGATAGCCGTTACGACTTCTCCGACATTTCCCGTGAGCGCCTGAACGGTCAGCTGGTTCTCCAGTTCCGTCCTGTGGACAACCTCACCCTCACCGGTGACTACACCTACGCCCAGACGGAGTCGGACGAACTGCGCTACGAGCAGACCAACTGGTTTGCCACACCGCTCGACCAGATCATCTTCGACAATGATGGCCTGGTCGCCACGGCCGTGTTCATGCAGGAAAACAATAATGGCTCGAAAGATATCGGCTTCGAGCAGACCAACCGCGCCACGAAAGACGAGCTGAACTCGCTCGGCTTCAACGCGGAATGGGAATTCTCCGAGCGCGGAACGGTCATCTTCGATGCGCATAGCTCCAAGTCGGAATCCGGCGGTAACAACCCGCTCGGCCATACGGCGACCTTCGTATCTATGGGTGCGCCGGTCATCCTCCAGCATTCCGTTGATTTCCGCGGAGGCACGCCGATCCAGTCCTACACCATCGACGATTCCGTTCGCGGGAATGGCAATGGCGTATTGGATGCTGGCGATCTCGGCAGCCAGGTTCAGCGGTCGAACTCCTCCAACATGGAGCATCAGGTCGATGAATTTGACCTTCGCTTCGTCTGGGACTTCGATGATCGCACCAACCTGACCGTCGGCAGTAATTACCGCGACTCGCAAATGGATCGCTCGACCCGTACGACGCAACAGGACCTGGGTTCCTGGGGTATCTCAAACCCGGGCGATATCGAACAGTATGCGCCGGGCATGATGCAGTCCTACTGCCTGTCCTGCCTGTATGATGATGTGGCTGTGGGTCAGGCCGATACGGCCTTCCGCGTTGATGCGGCTCAGCTCTATCCCATCCTCGAAGCGGCTTATGCTGGCAACCCTGTGAACATCTCCGAGACGGATGATACGGTGCAGGAAGAGATTTTGTCCTTCTACGCCCAGTTCAATATCGAGCGAGACTTCATGGGTCTTCCGACGCGCACCAACATTGGTGTCCGCTATGAAGACACGAATGTTACGTCGACCACCCTGCAGTCGATCCCATCGGGTATTCTGTGGACGGCCGACAACGACTTCCTCGTCGTTCAGTCTGGTGACAAGCAGGATCTGGCGGGCAAGGGTGCCTATGAGGAAGTGTTGCCGAACGTCGACTTCCAGGTTGACCTGACGGACAACATTGTCGCGCGCGCTTCGTTCAGCAAGACGATCGGTCGGGCCGGCTATAGCAGCCTGTTCGCCTCGACGACTGCCAACGCACCAAACCGTCCGACGGCCTTTGGTGGCTCGCTGACCGGCGACGCTCAGAACCCGGGTCTGCTGCCGCTCAAATCCACCAATTTCGACGTGTCTGTCGAATGGTATTATGGCGATACGAGCTATGTGTCGGCAGGTTACTTCGACAAGAAGGTGAAGAACTTCATCGGTAATGGTGTCGTTGAGCGCAACCTGTTCGGCTTGCGTGATCCGGCGTCCGGTGCGGCTGGTTCGCGTTCCGGGGACGCGCTGGACATCATCAATGATCTTGGTGTTGACCAGTCCGAAGCCAACCTCTTCACGCTGGCAGCCCTGATCGAAGCCAATGGCGGCGATGCGGCAGCGGCGCGTGCCGAATTCGAGTCCCAACTCGTCGGAGGCGCTCTGCCACAGAGCTATGTCGACCTGATCCTTGGTCAGTATGACGTGTCTTCCGATGGCAGCGACCCGCTGGCGGTGTTTGCCGTCAACCAGCCGGTCAACAACCGCGAAGGCAACATCGATGGTATGGAGTTCGCCTGGCAGCACTTCTTCGGCGAGACGGGCTTTGGCTTCCAGGCCAACTATACGCTGGTCAACGGCGATGTTGAGCTGGATCCGGCTGCAAGCATCAACGAGAACCAGTTCGCCCTGCTCGGCCTGTCCGATACGGCCAACCTGACGGCGATCTATGAGAAGTATGGCTTCTCCGCCCGCCTGGCCTATAACTGGCGTGACACATTCCTGCTCGCTACCAACGAAGGTGGTGATCGGTCCGGTACCTATGTTGAAGATTTCGGTCAGTACGATCTGAATGTCAGCTACGACATCAACGAGCAGATTGCTGTCTCCTTCGAAGGCATCAACCTGACCGGGGAAGACCAGCGCATCTACCACCGCGTGCCGGAGCAGGTGTACTATGTCTACGAGCTGGCACCACGCTACCAGATCGGCGTGCGCTACAAGTTCTAGTCGGAGACGACTGGACTGAGACGTGAAGCATTTCAGGAAAGGCCGCTGCTTGCAGCGGCCTTTTTTGCCCCCGCTTGTATGGGGCAGGGGATTGTTTCATCATGATGGAAACGCGCGCGACTCCGGTACGCACCCGGTAGACATCGCGCAGGCAGCACCGAAAGGCGCCCCATGACCAAGATGGCACTTCTCAACAATATCGATCATCCGGATCTGAAGGTGATCACCCGCTTTGGCGCGGCCTATGGCGACAACGTGAACCAGGCGGCCGTCTACCCGACGGAATTCTCCGAACTGCAGCGGGAATACCCGATCTTCTTCCGCAAGGATGCCGGCGGCGCATTTTATTGCGTGGTCCTGCTCGGCCTCGACAAGGCCGAGAACCTGTTTCTCGACGGCGACCGATGGCAGGCCCGCTACGTGCCGGCCATCCTCCAACGCGGCCCGTTCATGATCGGTTTCCAGAACCAGGATGTCGATGGTGAGATCCGCCGCGAGCCGGTGATCCATGTCGATCTCGACAGCCCCCGCATCAGCCGGACCGAGGGCGAACCGCTCTTCCTCGCTCAGGGCGGCAACGCGCCCTATCTGCAGCATATCAGTCAGGTCTTGCGTGTGATCACGGTCGGCGCGGACATGACGGCGCCGATGTTTGCCGCCTTCGAGCAGGCGGGCCTGATCGAGCCCGTCTCGCTCGACCTCAAGCTGGACGACCATACCGAATACAAGGTGCCGGACCTGTTCACGCTGAACGAAGACAAGCTGGCTTCGCTGGAAGGGGAGGCGCTGCAGCAGCTGCATCGTGGCGGTTTCCTGCGTGCGGCCTATCTTGTGCTGGCATCGCTGGGCAATGTGAACCGGCTGATCAACATGAAAAACGCGAAGCGGGCAGCAGGCGGCTGATCCGTCAGGAGGCAGGAACCAGCCATGCTGGCCATTGAACGCAGGACCCGGGTGATAGAAGGCGTCGCGCCAGACGCCATTCCCTATGCTGAGCTGATGCAGAACCAGCAGCCGGTGATCTTCAAGGGTGTGGCGCGGCACTGGCCGCTCGTCCAGTCCGGGCTGGAATCCCCGGACGCAGCCATGGATTATATCGCCTCCTTCCATGAAGGGCGTCCGGTGGTCGGCTATAGCTGCGCCCCGGAAGAGGGCGGGCGCTATTTCTATACAGACCAGGTCGATGGCTTCAATTTCGAGCGCGCCCGTGTTCAGCTGATAGAATTCTTCGCGAAAATCCGTGAAACCATGACGGCGTCAGACGGGTCTTCCTACTATATCGGCTCCACCGACCTCGATACATTCTTTCCGGGCATGCGCGGCGAGAACGACCTTGTGCTGAACGACCCCATGTTTGACGCGCACAAGCCACTCGTCAGCATCTGGATGGGCAATCGCACAATCGCATCCGCCCATTATGACATGTCCAACAACCTCGCCTGCTGCATGGTGGGCAAGCGGCGCTTTACGCTTTTCCCGCCGGAACAGGTGGCCAATCTCTATCCGGGTCCGCTGGAGCCGACGCCAGGCGGGCAGGTCGTCAGCATGGTGGATTTCCGCGATCCTGATCTCGAGCGCTATCCGCGCTTTGCCGAGGCGATGGCCGCCGGGGAAGTGGCCGAGCTGGAGCCGGGCGACGTGCTCTTCTATCCGGCGCTCTGGTGGCACAATGTCGAAGGCATCGGCGACTTCACCGCGATGATAAATTACTGGTGGAACACGTCCCCGGCCTTCATGGATACGCCGCAGAATACCTTGCTGCACGCCATGCTCAGCCTGCGGGATCGTCCGGAGCCGGAGAAACAGGCCTGGAAGGCCTTGTTCGACTATTACATCTTTGGGCCCGCCGACCAGCCCGCCGCCCATTTGCCAGAGGGTGCGCAAGGCAATCTCGGGCCCCTCGACGAACTGAAGGCGCGCCGCTTGCGCGCCCTGTTGCTGAACAAGCTCAATCGCTGAAAACCACAAGAAGAACCGGGGACTCCATTGCACACGCAGAACATCAGGAGAGTTGTCATTGCCGGGGGTGGCACAGCGGGGTGGATCGCAGCGGCGTCGCTCTCCCGCTTGCTCGGCCCCTTGCTCGACATCACCCTTGTGGAATCCGATACCATCGGCACGGTCGGGGTAGGCGAGGCGACCATCCCGACCCACCGGACCTTCCACCATCTGATGGGGATCGATGAGCGCGACTTCATGCGCGCCACCAAGGCAACCTTCAAGCTCGGCATCGCGTTCGAGAATTGGGGCGGCCAAGGCGACCGCTACATCCACTCCTTCGGCCAGGTTGGCAAGTCGAACTGGATGGGGGAGTTCTACAATATCTGGATGTATGCGCAGGAGCGTGGCATCGGAGATGAACTGGATGCCTATTGCTACGAACTGCAGGCAGCCGAGGCCGGGCGGTTCTACACGTCTGAAAAAGCCAACATCAATTACGCCTATCACCTCGATGCCAGCCTCTATGCCAAATTCCTGCGGAATTTCAGCGAGGCCAAAGGCGTCAAACGCATTGAAGGCCTGATTGAGGAAGTCGAGCAGGATGGCGAGAGCGGTTTCATCACGGCGCTGAAGCTGCAATCGGGGGAGCGGATTGAGGGCGATCTCTTCATCGACTGTACCGGTTTCCGGGGTATGCTGATCGAACAGACCCTCAAGACCGGCTACGAAGACTGGACGCACTGGCTGCCGACCGACAGCGCTCTGGCGGTGCAGACCCGCTCGGTCGGTCCGGCGCTGCCCTATACGCGCGCCATTGCGCACCATGCCGGCTGGCAGTGGCGCATTCCGCTGCAACACCGGGTCGGCAATGGTCTCGTCTTCTGCAGCGAAAACATGCAGCCCGACGAGGCAAGGGACTATCTGCTCAGCCATGTAGAGGGCGAGGCGCTGACCGAACCGCGCCTGATCCGTTACAAGACGGGCCGCCGGAAGAAGATGTGGAACAAGAACTGCGTCGCGCTTGGTCTGTCCAGCGGATTTGTCGAGCCCTTGGAATCGACCAGCATCCATCTGATCCAGGTCGGCGCGACCCGCCTTGTCCAGCAATTCCCCTTCGCGGGGATCAGCGAGGCGATAGCGACCCACTATAATGAACAGGCCGAGCGGGAACTGGAAAAGATTCGCGATTTCATCGTGCTGCACTACAAGCTGACAGAACGCGACGATTCAGATTTCTGGCGGGCCCGCCGGGACATGGAAATTCCGGACTCGCTGGCGCAGCGTATTGCCCTGTTCCGCGAGAATGGACTTGCCTATCAGGCTACGGATGATCTTTTCCGCGTGGATTCCTGGCTGCAGGTGATGATGGGCCAACGGCTCAGGCCCAAGGGCTATCACCATATGGGCCATCTGATGACGGATGAGCAATTGAAGACGGCGCTGAATGGCCTGCAGGCGAATATTTCGCGGGCAGTCTCACAGATGCCCAGCCATCAGGATTTCATCAACCAGTATTGCGCCGCGCCGGAAGCGGAGCCGGTCTAGACCGTTTCGGCGGTTTTCGGCGTGTCCTGAGTGGCTGCCGGGGCGGGGGCGCGCGCGAGCTCGCCCAGCATGTCCCGCACCATGCCCTGGGCCTGCTCCACGACGCTGCAAACCAGTTCGTGTGAAAAGCTCGCTCCGCTGAACCATGTATGCTGGTGGCCTTGCACACGCTTCAACGCGCCGAACAGACCTTCCCGTACGGCCTCGATCTTGTATTGTGGGAAATATTGCCAGATTTTTTGCTGGATCACGCTTTCGACCGTAAAGCCGTGCCGCTCGGCATCCGCCAGCAGGATTTCGCGGAGTTCCGGCCCCGTCAGGCCGGTCGAGAACTGGCCCGTGACGTACAGGCGCCCGCCAAGTTCCTCGCTTTCGCCCTCACGGCGCCCGCCCAGAATGGCGCCCTTGCGAGTACTGTCCATGCTTGCCTGAGAATAGCCGATGATCATGTGACCCTCGAACCAGTCCGGCGAGGTCAGCAGGGTCGTCGTGTAGTTCTGCCATTCGATGCCATTGCAGATGAACATCTCGTCGCGCGTCGCCGCGCAGAATTTGACGAAGTTCTGCATGGGCACGGTTGAGACAACGGCGTCGAATTCCTCACTCTTCCCGGCGGCGGTGATGACAGGTTTGGGCCCGGCCCGGTCCAGATGCGTCACCGGGCTCGACAGGCGCACATCGAGATCCTGGGAAAAGCGGTACCAGAACTCGCTCCAGCCCTGGTCGGGCATGTGCATGTCATTGAGTACGCCGGAGAGGAGATAATTGAGGTCACACCATTGGACGGTCTGTCCGATTGTGGCCTCGTCGGTAAAGCCATAGCCCTGCGTTGTCTGGATCCGGTGCGACGCCAGCTCGATCTTCGGCAGGTTCAACCGCTTCACCCATTCTGCAGTCGTCATTGCAGCTTCAGCGCGCACATCCGGATCGTCCGGCCGGTTGCGAATGTCCCGGCGCAGGCGTCCGGCGGCGCGAATGAACTTCAAGGCCTGGAGGACCATGGGCGGGCCGCCCCCGGTTTTCACATAGTCGACGACTTTCAGCCCGTCATACCGGGCCTCGCCCAGCCGCGTCAGCGTGATGCCATGCTGGCGCATCCACTGCTTCACCAGCTTGTGTGAGCGGGTCGTATAGCAGGTGCCCATTTCGTTCATGGCGTCACCGCGCACCACGGAAAACGACTTGCCACCCAACCGGTCATCGGCCTCGAACAGAATGGGGTGGTGGCCCGCCTGTTTGATGAAACGCGCGGTGCTGAGTCCCGCTGGACCGGCGCCAATGACGGCGATCTTGAAAGGTGCAGTCGTGCGGGTCACCGGCGCGTTGATCTCCTTAATCGGAATGCACGCTACAGAACAGGTGACATGATAGGCAACCGCTTCAGGGCATCTATTTTTGGTTAACAGACGCGTTAACGACAAGTTTCCACAGTCTGGCAATCCCATCAGGCCCGTAGAGCGGAATGTTCACTTAGCCTGTGTATAGCGGTCTCATGGTGAAACCGGAAAAATCCTTTCTGTCTTATGTGACCGGGAACAAGATTCCCCGGGCGACGGCGGTTGACCGGCTGGTCCTGCTGCAGCAACACATGGATTTTTCCAATCACAAGCTGGTCATGGCGACGATCATGCTGGTCAACACGATCGGCGCGAGCTTTCTGGTCCATCGCTGGGTTCCGGATACGAACATCGAAGCCTGGATCGCGATCAATCTCTGCCTGGCCACGCTTCTCGTTATTGATTTCCTGCTGAAGCGGGGGCGTCCGGCGCCCAAAACGGTCAGCGGCAAGTATCTTCGCCGCTCTGAATTCCTCGCCATCCTGTTTGGTCTCGCCTGGGGCTCTCTGCCCTTCTTCGTCGGACCCGACGAGAATGCCGCGATGATCATGGGTGGCCTGATGATCACACCGATGGCGGCTGGTATGGCCAGCATGCTGACGCGTGTGCCGCGGATCGTCCTGCGCTATGCCTTGTCGGCATTTGTGGCGAGTGCAGCCTATAGTGCCTATGCCCAATCGGTAACCGGCGCCACGATCTGCTTGATGATGATATCCTTCATGCTGGCGCTCTTTCTTGGGGCACGCTCCAGTTACATGGTCTACAAGTCGGACATCGACGCCACGCGGAAGGCTGAAGAATCCCGGGATCTCCTTATTGGCGCGCTTGAAGCCAGCCACCAGGCCTTCGCAATCTTCAATGAGGATGGCGACGTCATTGTAGAAAACCAGCTACACCAGCAGGTCTTTGGCACGCGGGAAGACGCGCTCGACCCGGCCGACAAGCCGATCCGCCGCGATGGGGTCTTCTGGCAGAAATCCGTCGAATGCATTTCTGGCGTCGGCACTGTGGTTGTCTACACTGATGTGACCCGCATGGAAGAGGCCCGCTCCGAGATCGAGCATGCCCGGAATGACGCCGAGGCGGCCAATGAAGCCAAGACGCGTTTCCTCGGTTCGATGAGCGCCGAGTTGAAAGTGCCGCTGGATGTCATCTCGGCTTGTGCGGGCGTTATCGGATCGTCGTCCAACATTCCGTGCAGTGAAGAAGAAGTCCGCTCCTATGCTGACAAGATTGGTGAGCAGGCCATGATCCTGTCCTCCACGCTGGACGGCATTATCAACTTTACACGGATGGAGCGCGAAGACTATCTGGCGCAATCGTCCGAAGTCTCGGTATCCGAAGTCATTCATAATGTCGTGCGCAAGCTGACCGAAGGCGAATATTCGCGCTTTGCCGACCGGCTGAAAGTCAGCGTGCCCAGCAATCTGGCTGCAGACATGGATGATAACAGCTTCGAGATCATCGTGCGCAACGTCATCAAGAATGCGCTCGAATCCGGTTCGTCCGCGCCAATCGTGGTCAAGGCCGGCATGGTGTCCGGGGTTGGCCTTGTGGTCATGGTCCGTGACCGGGGCAGGGGCATGACGGCCGATGTGCTGGAGAAGGCGTTCGAACCTTTCTTCCACTCTCGTCCAGCCCACCAGAAATACGATCATTCGACTGGTGTCGGCCTGGGTCTCAGCGTCGCGCGTCGTCTGGCCGATGCCCAGGGCCTGCGCATCAAGCTTCGCTCTGAGCTGGGCCGTGGTACGACCGCCTTCATCACCATACCGGAAACGCTGGTGCGCCGCTCCCCTACGCCCGATGGCGTACAGGCGACCGAAGTGCCGCTGATTGACTCGGCTGAGCTGCAGAAGAAGACCGGCTGATCGGCTGTCTGCCGAAAGACTCGATTCTCCAGATACATTTGAGATCGTCCCGTCCGTCGCCGGACGATGCGGGTGACGGCAACCTGTCTGACAGGTCGCTGGGCTGTCCGACTCAGGGACGTGAAGAAGGGATCAGGCGCCGGTCTTGCGCAGACCGGGACCCGCCGGCTGGTCACTGGTATTGCGGCGGTCGGCGACCGAGGCCGTGCCCCGGAAATGGGTCTCGCCGCGGGCTGCGGCAATCGACAGATAATGGATCCGCTTTTGCTCGATGCGGGAGCGCGACAGGGAATCGAGGATTACACCCGCCGTGAAGGACATCATCGCACCCAGCAGCAGGGTCATGGTCAGCATCCAGGTCGGCATCCGGCTGACAAGGCCGGTTTCGAAATACTCGGCCAGAATCGGGACGCTCAGGATGGCGGCAAGGCCGAACAGGCCGGCGGCGACAGAGCTGAAGAACAGGAAGGGCTTGGTTTCCTTTACCAGCATGCCCATCATGCGCAGAATGCGGAATCCGTCGCGGAATGTGGACAGCTTGCTCTCGGAGCCTTCGACCCGGCGGCCATAGTCGAATTCGATCTCGGAGACCGGCAGGCGCAGCGTTGAGGCGTGCACCGACATTTCGGTCTCGATCTCAAAGCCTGGCGAGGAGGCAGGAAAGCTCTTGGCAAAGCGGCGGGTGAAGGCGCGATAGCCGGAGAAGATGTCAGTGAAGTCGCTGCCGAACAAGGTGCGGTAAATCATATTGAACAGGCGATTGCCGAAGGCATGGCCATTGCGGCCGGCATCTTCGGTAACATTGCGGCGTGTGCCGACCACCATGTCGGCCCGATCGGCCAGAAGGGTATCGATCATGCGCGGCGCGGCGGCCGGATCATAGGTGCCGTCCCCATCGGCCATGAGGTACACATCCGCTTCGATGTCAGCGAACATCTGGCGTACGACATTGCCTTTGCCCTGTCGGCGGGAAGGCACGACGGTGGCGCCGGCAAAGGCGGCCTGAGCGGACGTGTCGTCGCTGGAATTGTTGTCATAAACATAGATGCGGGCGGCGGGCAGGGCCTTGCGGAACCCGATGACGACCGACGCAATCGACTTGCCCTCATTATAGCAAGGTAGCAGGACGGCGATGTTCAAACGTGAGAAGTCTTCTTCGGCCATAAGTATCCAGCGCCTCCCTCTTTAGGGTTTCCTACACCCCCACTGGTTAAGTTTGCCTTTCGGGATCAGGGCGCAGGGATGCCCGTAGAAGGGGAGAGGAACGGCGTGCAGATCAGGTTTGACGCCAAAATCGCGTTGCTATTCCTCATCGTGTCGGTCTGCCTGGTCGCGTCCAGCATCTTGCAGGGAAGCTTCGGACAGATAGGTCCGGACAGTGATGACGTTATGCGACTGGTCCAGATAAAGGATCTGCTGAACGGCCAGGACTGGTTTGATCTTCACCAATACCGCATGGGCCCTGATGGCGGCACGCTGATGCACTGGTCGCGCCTCGCTGACCTGCCCATTCTTGCGCTCTACAGCCTGTTCGATCTGTTCCTGCCATCGGACACAGCGCTTGTCTGGGCCTATTCAGCTTGGCCTCCCTTGAGTGTACTGGTCGTTCTTGGCGGCTTGTATGCGGGGGCGCGCCATGTGAGTGACCGGGGCGGGGCGCTGGCTTGCCTTGTGCTCGGCGTATTCGTCTATGCCACGCATTACCGGTTCAGTCCGGGGGCGATTGACCATCACAATCTTCAATTGGGCCTGACAGCGCTGGCTATAGGGCTTGCGCTCGACCCGCTCCGCCGGGCAGGGCGATTGGTCGGGGCCGGGCTTGCGCTCGCCGCTTCTGTGGCCATTGGCGGCGAAGTCTATGTCTTTGTGGCGGCGATCTGCGCTTTCATCGCGCTCGACTGGCTCGTGGCCGGGCGGGCGGCGATGCGCGGCGCCATAGGTTTCGGGGCTGGCTTGGCGGCCGGGCTGGAAATCGCCTTTTTTGCCACGATCACGCCGTCGCACTATGAGGTCGTGGCCTGTGATGCCTTGTCATCGGTCAGTCTGCTGGCCGGGATGGCAGGCGGATTCGGGCTGGCCGCCGCCGCCTTGGTGGCTTCCGGGCGCAATATCTGGCTGAGGCTTGGCGCGCTCATGCTCGTGGGTGCCATCTGCGCTGCGACGCTGGTCATGGTGGGCCCGGAGTGCCTGTCAAATCCGCTGGAGGATCTGTCGCCAGAGGTCAAAGCCCTTTGGCTCGACCGGGTGGATGAGGCACGCCCTGTCTTTTCAAACCGGCCGGACAGGGTGTCGACCCTCGGATTTGCTCTCGGCATCTCGATTTTGGCGCTCGGCCTCAGCCTGTTTGGCCTGTACCGCCGCCAGCGTCTGCGCGCGAATCTCCTCTTCTCCGGCCTTCTGCTGGCGGCGTTGGCGATGACACTGTACCAGATCCGTTTCTACGTCTTCGGCCATCTCTTCGCGATCATTCCGCTGGGGCTCTGGATTGCGGACGTCTACCGCGCGGGCAAGGCGAAGAGCCCCTCCAGCGTCACCTATATTGGCGCGCTGGCGCTCAGCCTGCCCTTTCTGTGGGCCCTGCCGGGCCTGCTGGTGACGGACAAGGCCGAGACAGGTAACAAGACCGGGGACAAGGCCGATTGCCTGCAAGAGGGGGTCTTCACCACGCTGGAGACGCTCCCCGAGGGCCGTATCCTCGCTTCCGCCGATGTTGGGCCGATCATCCTGAACCAAACGGGCCACAGCGTTCTTCAGGGCAATTATCACCGCAATCAGGAAGGCATCCGGCAGGCGATTGGCCTCTGGCTGTCGGAGCCCGGTGATACGCAATCACTTCTGGCCGCCAGCGGGATCGACTATGTCATGACCTGTCCGGCCGATGCGGAAACCAAACTCATGTCCAGGCATGATCCGGAAGGATTTGCCGCGCGCCTGAAACGGAATGAAATCCCCGATTTTCTCGAAAACATCCCGTTTGAATCGGACGCTGAATCGCCTGCACGGCTCTATCGGATACGCCGGGGTGACGACACCAATCAAAAAGATGAAGATGTTTCTTAAGTCGGATTTGGGGTTTGTTAATAAAAGCCGTACGTAGCGTTCCGTTAACGCTGGGATTGGTTGTGATTTTGTCCAAAAAAATCTTTTTAAAACAGCGCATATCTTTACCATGAACGCAGCGTACCACTTATCTGCCGAGCGACTCTTGCATTAAAGCGGCGTTAACGGCAGATGTTGTATGGGGCTGTGTAAAGAATTGCACATGCGCACCGGGCAAAACCGTCCGGGCGCTCAAGAAAGAGCTCGGGTACGACATGATTGGTAGCCTCCTCGGCATGCTGTCTACGGACATGGCCATTGACCTTGGGACAGCGAACACGCTGGTCTATGTGAAGGGGCAGGGCGTCAAGCTCGATGAACCCTCTGTTGTCGCCTACATGACGCAAGGCGGTCGCAAGATCGTCTACGCAGTCGGCGAGCAAGCCAAGAACATGCTCGGCAAGACTCCGGTGAACATGGAAGCCATTCGCCCGATGCGCGATGGGGTGATCGCCGATTTCGAAGTCGCCGAGGAAATGATCAAGCACTTCATCCGGAAGGTTCACAACCGCCGGGCGTTCGTGTCCCCCCTCATCATCATCTGCGTGCCCAGCTCCGCGACCAGCGTTGAGCGCCGCGCCATTCACCAGTCGGCCCTGGCCGCTGGGGCGCGCGAAGTGCAGCTGATCGAAGAACCCATGGCCGCCGCCATCGGTGCGGGCCTGCCGATCGATGACCCGGCTGGCTCCATGGTCGTTGATATTGGGGGCGGGACGTCGGAAGTCGCCGTGCTGTCGCTGGGCGGCATCGTGTATTCACGCTCGGTCCGCGTCGGCGGTGACAAGATGGACCAGGCCATTGTCAATTATCTGCGCCGCGAGCAGAAGATCCTCATCGGGGAAATGTCTGCCGAGCGCATCAAGAAGGAAATCGGCACGGCCCAGCCGCCGGAGAATGGCACCGGCATGGCCCTGACCGTGCGCGGCCGCGGCACGCTGGACGGGGTGCCGAAGGAAACCGAAATCACCGAAGCGATGATCGCCGAAGCGCTGCGCGAGCCCGTGACGGACATCATCGATGCTGTTAAGATCGCACTGGAAGCCATGCCGCCGGAACTGGCTGCGGATATTGTTGATCGCGGCATTGTCCTGACAGGTGGCGGCGCCCTGTTGCGCAATCTCGACACGGTCATCCGTGAGCAGGCTCAACTGCCGGTCATGATCGCCGACGATCCGCTGAAATGTGTTGTGAATGGCTGCGGGCATGTGCTCGAGAATTTCACGAAGATGCGTACGGTGCTCTCACCCGAAGTCTGATTGAGATGAGCTGACAGGGGTAATTTCGCAAGGGAACTGGCCAATGGCGCGCCTCGGCCGATCAGGAACGAAGAGTCAGAAACGCTCTCCCAAGCGTCTCATACTCGGCGTGTTCATTTTTGCCGCGATTGCGCTCGTTCTCGCCCAGTCCGCCCCGCAAATTCGCACTCTGTTCAATCCCGTCCGGACCACGGTCGGGGATCGTCTCGGAGGCAATGAAGGCTTCAATGCCTGGGCCTGGGTGACCGGCCAGGCCAAGCGCGAGCGTCGCATCAAGGAACTCGAAGCCGAAGTGCGCAATCTCTCGCGCTACAAGGCCGCCGCCATTTCCATGGCAGAGCGGCTCGAAGCCTATGAGGAAATCCTGAATTTGATGGGCGAGCCGCCCGCACGCGGTGTGACGGCGCGCGTGACCGCAGAGAATGATGGTCCGTTCGCACAGACCATCCTCGCCAATGCTGGCCGCGCGCAAGGTGTCGAACCTGGTGCTGTGGCCCTGAACGAAGGCGGCCTCGTAGGGCGCGTCATTCAACTCGGCGAATATTCGTCTCGCATCCTGCTGATTACCGACTTCAACAGCCGTGTGCCCGTGATGGGCGAAGTCAGCGGCATTCGGGCCATCCTGTATGGTGGCCGTGACGGCCTCGGCAGCCTGACCGATCTGCCGGAGCGCGATCAGTTCGTTGAAGGCGAGCGTATCCTGACCTCGGCCGAGGGCGGGGCATTCCCGCGGGGCCTGATCGTCGGGGAGGTCCGCAAGGCCGGTGATGACTGGCGGGTCAAATTCTCGATGGCAGAGCGCGACGGCGGCTATGTCCAGATGATCCCGCCGCCAGAGATCCGCAAGCCGGTGGAGCTGGAAGTGGGAGAGCCCGAGATAGCGGCCAGTCCGGCGCAGGGGGCACGCCAATAGGATGCCCCGTTCTACTCCCCGCAACAAGAAGAGCCTGTGGTCGCAGACCGGCCCGACGCCCCGTCTCCTGTTCGGGGCGTTTGCGATTGCGGCCATTGGCGTCCTCGGTCTGACACCACGGGAATTCTTCGGTTTTTCGGTTGCCTGGCCCTATGCGGCGCTGTGGGGCGCGGTGGGCTGGGGCAGGGTGGGCCTGTCGGTTCGCCCGATGATCCTTCTGATCCTTTTCGGCCTCATACAGGACGTTACCTTCCATGCGCCGCTCGGATGTTTTGTCATCCTGAACCTGCTTGCCTACGGTGCCAGCGCCGCGATTGCTGATATGTTCGACGTCATGAACGAACCTCTCGTTGCGATCCTGTCGCCCGTCCTCCTGTTTTCGGGGGCGTTTCTCCTGTTGTGGCTGATGGCTTCGACGCTGGAGGATCATCCCGTGCGTGTGCTGCCCCTGTTCGCCTCCTTGCTGACGACAGGGCTCGTCTATGCCGTGCTGCAGAAAGTATTCGATCTCGGGCGTCGGCCGGGAGAGCTTGCGGGGCAGGCCGGATGAGCAAGAAACCTGCCGATCTCGATTTTGCCTTCACCCGCCGCACCGCGATTGCGGGCACGGTAGGGGGGATGGTCTGGGCCGGACTCATCGCACGCCTGTTCCAGTTGCAGATCCTCGACAAGGAGCGCTACCAGGCACAGGCCGAGGCCAACCATATCAAGCTGCAGCTGGCGCCGCCGCAGCGGGGCCGCATCCTTGACCGGTTCGGTCGTCCGCTCGCCTCGCACCGCCGCGCGGGCCGTATTTCGATCACGCCGGAACAGACCGATGATCCCGAGCACACGCTGGCGCAGATTGCTGCCCTGATCGAGCTGCCGGATGAGCGGCTTGAGCGCATTGCCAACGAGATCCGTCTCAGCCGGCGCCGCAATGCCGGCTTTGTGCCCGTCACCGTGGCGCATGAACTGACCTATGAAGACTTCGCGCGCATGAATGTGCACGCCGCCGAGATGCCGGGCGTGAACGTCGAAATGGCGCTGACGCGGTCGTATCCGCGTGGCCGGGATTTCGCGCATGTGCTGGGCTATGTCGCGCGCGCCAGTCAGGACGATCTCGTGCGCCTGACTGAGGGCATGTCCGATAAGGAAAGCGAGACGCTGAAAACCATGTTCCGGCATCCGGACATGCGGACGGGTCGTCAGGGCATGGAGCGCTTTGCCGAGGAATGGCTGCGCGGCAAGCCGGGCTATCGCAAGCTGGTGACCAATGCGCATGGTCGCGTGATCGAGGAAATCCCCGATGAACGCCTGGCGCCCACAGCGGGCCGCGACCTGTTCGTGACCATCGATTCAGACCTGCAGCGCGTTGCCATCGAGCGCTTCGAGGGCGAAAGCGGCGCGGCCGTCGTGATGGATGTGGAAACCGGCGACGTGCTGGCCATGGTCTCGACGCCCGCCTTTGATCCGAATGATTTCGTCAACGGCATCTCCACGGCAAGCTATGCAGAACTGCGCGATGACAAGCGCTCGCCGCTCTATCCGCGTGCGCATGGCGGCGTCTATCCGCCGGGCTCGACCTTCAAGATGGTGGTGGCGACGGCCGCGTTGGAATCCGGGGCCGTGAAGCCCACCGACCGGGTCCATTGCAATGGCTATTACCATTTCGGCAACCGCACCTGGCATTGCTGGAAAAAGGGTGGCCACGGTTCGGTCAACCTGCATACAGGCATCAAGGGCTCGTGCGACGTCTATTTCTACGAAATCGCCCGCCGCACCGGGGTCGACAAGATTGCCGAGACGGCGCGAAAATTCGGCTTTGGCCAGGACTGGGTGCTGGGCATGACCGGCGGCCGGGGCGGTCTCGTGCCGGACCGGGAATGGAAACAGCGCGTCCGCAAGGAAAGCTGGTACGAGGGCGAAACGCTCAATTTCGGGATTGGTCAGGGCCAGCTTGGCACCACGCCGTTGCAGCTCGCGCTAATGACCGCGCGGATTGCCACCGAAGGTAAGCCGTTCAAGCCGCGCATGATCGGCATCGGGCCGCAATCGCAGGACGACCATACGCTCGATGCGCCGCTGGACCCGGAAGTCATGAAACTGATGAAGGCGGGCATGTATGGCGTGACGTCCGAAGGTGGCGGCACGGCCTATCGCTCAGGCGACCTCGGCCTTGGCGGTCCGCGCCTCGCCGGCAAGACGGGCACGGCGCAAGTGCGCCGCATTTCCCGTGAGGAGCGTCTCAGCGGTGTCCGCTCGGGCAGTGAGATCGCGCGCGAACTGCGCGACCACGCGCTGTTCGTGGCCTACGCCCCGGCAGACAATCCGAAATATGCGATCTCGGTTGTCGTCGAGCATGGGGAAGGGGGCTCGCGCACTGCGGCGCCGGTCGCCCGCGACATTCTCCACTTCGCGCTCAAGACCGACAGCCGCCGCAAACCGGCCTATTCGCAGAGCGCTTCCCTGCCGAAATCCATGACGGATGACGGAGAGCCGACATGAACCGCGAAGGCTTTACCGGCTTTTCGCGGGGCGAGGCCCGCACCCGTACCGCGACCTCGCTCAATTTCGAGACGCAGGGCCCGCTCAACAAGCTGATGCGTCTGCCCTGGGGCTTCATCCTGCTGATTGCGGCGATGGCGCTGACGGGCATTGCGATGCTCTATTCTTCCGCCCACACCAATCCGGTTGAAGCGCATCTCTGGAAGCTGCAGCTGGTGCGGTTCGTCTTCTGTTTCTTCATGATGATCGGGCTCGCTCTGTTGCCGCTGTCCTGGTGGATGCGGCTGGCCTTTCCGGCCTATGCGGGGACGGTGGTCTTGCTGGTCCTGGTGGAGCTGATGGGCGTGACAGGGGGTGGCGCGCAGCGCTGGTTGCAGATCGGCCCGGTTGCGGTCCAGCCCTCCGAATTTGCGAAACTCGCCGTCACCATGGCGCTCGCCCGCTATTACCAGATGGTGCTGCAGCCACAGTCCGGGCGCATCCTCGTGCATCTTGGCGCATTGGCGATCATCCTGTTGCCGGCCGCGCTGATCTTCAAGCAGCCGGATTTCGGCACCACGCTCGCCCTTGTCGCTTCCGGCGGTGTGGTCATCTTCCTCGCCGGCCTGTCGGTTCGGGTGATCGGCACTGCGATCATTGGCGGTGTGGCCTCGGTCTGGCCGGTCTACCAATTCGTGCTCGCACCCTACCAGCGTGAACGGGTCGATACCTTCCTCGCCCAATTGTTCGGGGGCGCCACCAATGCGCTGGGCGAGAGCTACCAGATCGAACAGGGCAAGATCGCCATCGGCGCGGGCGGCTTCAACGGGCGCGGCTGGTTGCAGGGCATCCAGTCCCAGCAGGATTATGTACCCGAACAGCATACGGACTTCATCCTCACCGTGATTGCCGAGGAATTCGGCTTCCTCGGGTCGACCGCCTTGCTGCTCTGCTTTGCGGTGATCCTCGGCTGGTCGCTCTATAGTGCGGCCCGGTCGGTCAGCTGGTTCGGGCGGCTTGCCTCGGCGGGCGCCGTGGCGACGGTTGGCTTCTACATCGTGTTCAATGTGGGCATGGTGCTCGGCCTGTTGCCGGTGGTTGGCATGCCATTGCCATTGATCTCTTATGGCGGCACGGCCATGCTCACCACCATGGCGTGTTTCGGCCTGATCATTGCGGCGCACATGCACCGTGACGAGAAGCTGACAGCCCGAGGGCTATTTTAGCACTAAAACATAACAATCGTTGATTTTTGTTTTGCCGAAGATAGGTTCGCGCGAAACTTGTACCCGGGGAGAGGGCGTATGGCAGGAGAAATTGGCCGCAAGACGGATCATTGGGGCTCGCGCTTCGGATTCATCATGGCGGCGGTCGGTTCGTCGGTAGGTCTGGGCAATTTCTGGCGCTTCCCGTTCACAGCCGGTGAGAATGGCGGCGGGGCCTTCATCATCATCTATCTGTTTTGCGTTCTGTTCCTCGGCCTGACCGTGCTGATGGCGGAATACGCGGTTGGCCGGAAGTCCGGCATGTCGGCGATTGAGGGCATTCACTCCCTGGCCCGCGCGGAAAGCAAGAGCGAGAACTGGCAGGTTGTTGGCTGGATCGGCTCGCTGGGCGCCTTCTTCATCCTGACCTTCTACATCGTGATTTCGGCCTGGGTGCTGGCCTTCATCCCGCAGGCTTTCGGCGGCACGTTCAACGGGTTTGCCGCCGAGGCTGCGCGCCTGACAGCGGAGACGGGGTCGACGGTTTCGATCGCGGATGTTTCCGCTGGCAATTTTGGGGAGACGATCAGCAACAAATACATGATTGGCGGCCTGCTTGTCGCTTTCCTCCTCGCAAACGTTATCGTCGTCGCGCGGGGCGTCAAAGGCGGGATCGAGAAAGCGGCGACCGTACTCATGCCGGCCTTTTTCATCCTGTTGATCGGGATTGTCGGGTTCGCGTTGATTGAAGGCGATGCAGGCGCAGCGGCTGATTTCCTGCTGACCCCTGATTTCAGCGAAGTGACGATGGGCACGTTCCTCGAAGCGGTCGGCCAGGCCTTCTTCTCGCTGTCGGTTGGCTCCTGCCTGATGGTCACCTATGGTGCCTATCTGAGCCGGGACACCAACATCCCGCGCGCCTCGGCCATTGTGGCCAGCGCTGACACGATGGTGGCGCTGATTGCCGGCTTTGCCATTTTCCCGATCGTCTTCGCCTTTGGCGCAGATCCTGCGGGCGGTCCGGGCCTGTTCTTCGTTTCGATGCCGATTGCTTTCAGCCAGATGGGCGCGCTAGGCGTCTGGGTCGGCGGGGCCTTCTTCCTGCTCGCCCTATTTGCCGCCTTCACCTCTTCGATCTCTCTGATGGAAGTGGGCGTCGCATGGCTGGAAGAGCGCGAAGGCGTGACCCGTCCCGGCGCAGCCATGGGCATCGGCTTCGTGCTGTTCATGATCGGCATGGGCTATGTCTACTCCACCGATTTCATCGACTTCGCAGACATCATAACCGGCAACATCATGCTGCCGCTCTGCGCCCTGCTGCTGGCCGTGTTTGCCGGCTGGATCCTCAGCCGCGAAATGCTGACCACGGAACTCGGCGAAGGGACGATCATGAACCTCTGGCGCTTCATGTGCCGCTGGGTCGTTCCACCGGCGCTGGCTTTCATCCTTGTGCTGGGCACGCTGACCAAGCTCGGCGTGATATAGACGCCGCCGACACAAGTAAATCCGGGGAAGAGGGGGCGGCTATCCGCCCCCTTTTTCGTTGTGAGGACAAGCGATCAGGACACGCCAATCCGGCGCAGCGGCGCGCATGGCACTCTCTGCCTGTCTCCGGCCGTGATGCTCAGCGCGGCGGGAGGGGGCGATGGCGGCCCATAGCCGGAGCCCCAGCGGCGGAAGGTATGAGGGTCGCACCCTGATACTTCCCCAATACCCAAGACTGCGTGGCCTTTTGTATCTTCCGCCCGCTACACACCCCGACACACCCGGAAGGCGAGGCCTGTCCGGCGTCTGGTGCTAGGCGGATACCAGTCCGGCATATTTGTCGGCGAAATCATCCGTTGCCTGAATGAGCTTGTCGACAATGCCCGGCTCCATGGAGGAGTGTCCGGCATCCGGAATGACGTGCAGATCGGCTTTCGGCCACGCCTTGGACAGCGCCCAGGCGGTCGAGAGCGGCGTCACCACATCATACCGTCCATGGACGATCACACCGGGAATGTCCTTCAGTTTCGTCTCCGCTTCCTCAAGCAGCCAGGAATCCCTGGCGAAGAAGCCGCGATTGACGAAATAGTGGCATTCGATGCGCGCGAACGCATCGACGAATTCATCTTCGTTGAAGCGGGCAGGGGTCGTTGTCGGGCCCTTGATGGACAGGGTCTCGCCCTCCCAGCGTGACCAGGCGCGGGCCGCTTCGACGCGCACCTGCTTGTCATCCCCGGTCAGGCGGCGATGGAAGGCCATCAACAGATCATCCTGTTCGTCATCCGGGATGGGCTTGATGTAGCGATCATAAGCATCCGGAAACAGGCGGCTGGCGCCGGACTGGTAGAACCATTGGATCTCGGCCTTGGAGACCAAGAAGATGCCGCGCAGGACGAGGCCAAGCGTGCGGTCCGGATGGGTCACGCCATAGGCCAGCGACAGGGTCGAGCCCCATGACCCGCCAAACACCAGCCACTTGTCGATCCCGAGCATGTCGCGAATCGACTCCATGTCGTCGATCAGGTCCCAGGTCGTGTTTTCGCGCAATTCGGAGTGCGGTGTGGAGCGTCCACAGCCGCGCTGGTCGAACAGAATGATGCGATATTTGCCCGGATCGAAGAAACGCCTCATTTCCGGGCTTGAGCCGCCTCCGGGGCCTCCATGAACGGCAATGACCGGAATCCCGCCCGGATTCCCCGATTCTTCCCAATAAATCTCGTGAATTTCACTGACTCGCACCCGTCCAGAGCGTCTGGATTCCAGTCTCGGGTACAAAATGCGGCGGTTTGGGCGTCTGTTCATGCAGTCTTCACCTATTTTCAGTCAAATTCACAGCCATTACTGGACTTGAACCAATAGCGTCCGTAAACATTATTACAGGTGTGGTCCCAATCAGGTGTGCAGGTGGCTGTCAAATGCGTAGTATAGTTCTGGGTGCATCCCTATGCCTTTTGGCAGGGTGCGCAACCGTTTCGATGGTACCCGGTGAGGCGTCGGTGGAAACCAGCCTTACGCAGTCCCAGTCTGCGCTGCGTAAAGTATCTGCCGATTATTGCGCGAATGCCGTCAAGAATGGCTGGATCGAAGCGACCGGCGGCCTGGCTGCCTTTGCTTCTACGCTGATCAACGGAAAATCCGACAAGAACACATCCCGCGACTATGCGTCCCGCATTGGCGCGAAGTCCGATGCGCCCTCGCTGGTGCTGGCGCGGATCGTGTCTGACACCCAGTCGGCCCGCGACGGCCTCGCCGATGTCAGCCGCGAAGCCCGCGACGTGCTGCAGACCGGCGGTGAAGATTCAGCCAGCCGCGCCGACGTGATGAGCTATGAGCGGGCGCTGGTGCGCGCGCAGATGGCCTACCGGAATTTCCAGGGCGCCCTCGGCGAAGTGACCACACGGTCCGACATGGACATGGACATTGCTCCGGTGGACCGTGAGCTGAAATCCTTTGCGGATACGATTGACGATGCCCGCGAGACGGCCGATGGCCTGGCCGACAAATACGCCTCGCTGGATCGCTCGACGTCCTAGGAGCGGCTCGCGCCGAGCGCGCAAAGCCCCCATCCCACCAGATATGAAACACCGCCAATCGGCGTGATCGCACCGAACCAGCGCGGTGCGCCCAGTGCCATCGCATAGAGCGATCCGGCGAACACGATTGTCCCGACCACGAATGCCCAGCCGGCCTTGCGGATGAGACCGTTGCCGGAGTGCAGCGCGATGGCGAGGGCCATTGCCGCATGGGGCAGGGCATAGAGCGTGGCCGTGTGCCACCAATCGGTCCCTTCCGCGGTCAGCGTGCCGTCCAGCGCGTGTGCGCCGAACGCGCCAAGGGCGACGGCGAGAAAGCCTGTCAGGGCCGCGAAGAGGCCGAGCCGGTTCATGCCATGCCGCTCCGTTCCCGGGGGATCGCATATGTCACCACGGCGTGGCTGGACGGTTTCTCTGCGCCTTCGATCCGCACATCGACATCCATCACGGCGAGGGCCTGGCCGATCTTCATGATCCGCGCATCCGCCACAACGACGTCGCCAATGCAGGGGCGCAGGAAATTGATGCTGAGATTGCTGGTCACCGTCATCGGTTCATGGCCTGTCTTCGTCATCACCGCCATATAGGCGGCCGTGTCGACCAGCGACATCTGGGTCGGCCCGGAGATATAGCCACCGGGGCGGAGATGGGTCGAGTCGGCAACCAGTCGCACCACGGCGCGGCCCTCTTCCATCAAAGTCACCTCGCTGCGGGACGCATGCGTGTCGAACGCGCCTCCCAGGAATGTGTTGGCTTCCTCAGCCGTCATCTTGCTCGTCAATTCGGGGCCCTCCCTTTGCGTCACGTCTTGAACCGCGTGTCTGCCTCGTTCACCCTATCGGCAGGACGTTGCCCGCCAAGTGGTGACGCGAAGGAAGGAAACGCCATGCTCACCGCCGGAGACGAATATCCGATTCACCAGACCCCGGAACCTATCGCCTTTTCAGGCTCCGACCGGAATTTCTATGACCGCTACTTCTTCAATGGCTATTCCCCGGATGGCGAAACCTTCTTCGCGGCGGCGATGGGTATTTATCCGCATCTGAACATTATCGATGCGGCGGTCTCTGTGCTGCGCGGCGGCAAGCAGCATTCGGTCTTTTTCTCGCGCCCGCTCAATATGGAGCGGATGGACACCTATGTCGGCGGGTTCTCGGTCGAAGTGCTCGAACCGCTGAAGCGTATCCGGCTGAAAGTGGAAGAGACCGAAGGCATCGCGCTCGATCTGGAGTTCGAGGGCCGCGCCTTTCCAATCGAGGAGCCGCGTTTCACGCGCCGGCAGGGGCCGCGCATGCTGATGGACGTCACCCGCATGACGCAAAATGGCCGCTGGTCCGGCACGCTGCGCCTTGATGGACAGGAGATCGCGGTCTCGCCGGAGACATGGACCGGCACGCGCGACCGCAGCTGGGGTGTGCGCCCGATCGGCGCGCAGGACACCCAGCCGCTGATCCCGCCGCTGCCGCCGCAATTCTACTGGATCTGGACCCCGACGAATTTCCCCAATCTTTCCATGTTCTATCATGTGAACCATGATGAGGCGGGTGAGCCGTGGAACACCCGCGCCGTGCTGGCCATGGATGGCGCCGGGCAGGGCGAGTTGGTCCATCTGGACAAACCGCACATGGATATCCATTACACGCCCGGAACGCGCCGGATGAAATCGGCCAAGCTGCATGTCGAGGATGGGCAAGGCAATCCGCATACGGTCAGCTTCGAGCCGTTCGGAACGTTCCTGATGAAGGGCATCGGCTATGGCCATCCCGAGCGCAAGCATGGCTCCTATCATGGCGACCAGCTGTCGGTCCTGCGCGAGGATTACGAGCCGGAGAAGATGTCATGGCAACAGCCGGAAAATCTCCACATCCAGGCCATTGCCCGCGCGCGGCATGAAGGGCCGGGGGGGCTGTCATCGGAAGGCATCGGCGCCTTCGAGCAATTGTTCATGGGCCCGCACGCCCCGAGCGGCTTCCGGGATATTCTCGACGGGGCCGGCTAGGCCAGCCGGTCTGTCGCGGGTATCGGTGCGCGCTTCGACTCGCCGAAAATGCTGGGTCGCAGCCAGGAGCTGATATTTCGTGTCAGGCTGGGTTCGCCATGCACGTAGAGATCGCCTGACTTGATCGCGTCGCGATAGGTGCGGTCGCCCATCCAGACATCATGCATGGTGCGGATGGTGCAGGTGAAATAGACGTCCACATCCTTGCCCGGATCCTTGAGGCAGAGGTCGATATTCTCATTCTTGACCAGTAGCCAATAGTCGCTCTGTTCGGTGAGGTCGGTGAATTTGAACCGGATCACGCTCTCATTGCCGATCAGTTTTGACGGATCGACGCTGCGTTCGAGATAGAAAATCAGGAAATCGACATCGAAATCCTCGTCCAGCACATTATGCCGGGCCCAGATGAGGCCCCATTCGCCCATGGAAATGAGGACAGGCAGCAGGGCCTGGCACGCCTCGGTGGGGTAATACTCATACCCTTTCTGGCCGGACACCTTGCGACGGACGACCATGCCTTGCGCCTCCAGGGATTTCAGGCGGCTGGTCAGCAGGGCTGGCGAAATGCCGCCGAGGCCACGCTGCAACGTGTTGAAACGACAGCCCCCCATGAGAATTTCACGCAGGATGATGATGGTCCATTTCTCGCCAAGAATCTCGGTTGCCTTGGCGATAGGACAGAACTGGCCGTATTTCATTGGGAGCCTCCCAATACTGAACAAGACGGGCAATATAGCTTTTGAAGTGAGTTACTTTAGATTCTGAAGTGCATTGCTTCAACGTGTGAACTATAAACAAAATCACATTTCACGCAATTTTCTCCCATGGCCGGATCGTCCGGTCACGATTCAAATAGGAGAAACGAAATGCCACTCGTCACAATCGATGTTATCAAGGACGTGTTCACCCCCGCTCAGAAGGCGGACATCATCACCAAGGTCACCGACACAATGGTCGGGATCGAAGGCGAAGCGCTGCGCTCCGTCACCTGGGTTCGCATCAACGAGATCGAACAGGGGGATTGGGGAATTGGCGGACACCTGCTCAGCGCGGCAGATGTTCAGGCCATGGCAAAGGCCGAGCCCGCGCTCGCCTGACGCCGCTTTCCGGGGCGCCGCAAAATGTGGCGCCTCCCATCTTCTTTCCACGGCAGGGGACCAGACATGCCATTCGACACACAGATAGTAGATGCTGCCATTGGACTGGGCAGCCTGTTTTCAGACAAGTCCGCTGAATTCGAGTGCAAGGACGAATTCGTTCACGAGAATTATGAGGCGTTGAAGGCGCGCAAGGTATTTTCCGCGCAAGTGCCTGTCGCCCTGGGCGGTGAGGGAGTTTCGCATCGCGAGATGTGCGCCTTCCTGCGCCGTCTCGCCCAGGATTGTCCGTCTACCGCGCTGGCCGTTTCCATGCACCAGCATCTCGTCTCGGCCGCGCGCAAGAATTTTGAAGACGGCAAGCCGGGTGAGGCCCTGCTGGAAAAGGTTCTCGCCGGGGAACTCGTGCTCGTCAGTACCGGCGCAAATGACTGGCTGGACTCCAATGGGTCGGCGGAAAAGGTCGATGGCGGGTATCTGATCAATGCGGTAAAGCCCTTTGGCAGTGGGTCGCCCTGCGGCGATATTGCCATCACCTCCTGCGCCTATGATTGCCCGGAAGAGGGGCCGAGCGTGCTGCATTTCCCGGTCTCCCTGAAGGCCGACGGCGTGGAGATGCTGGATGACTGGCAGGCCATGGGCATGCGGGCAACGGGGTCTCAGACGATCCGCTTCAACAAGGTGTTTGTGCCGGATGCGGCCGTCGGCCTCAAACGTCCGCGAGGGCCGTTCCACGGCGCGTTCAATGTGATTGTGACCGTGGCCCTGCCGCTGATCATGTCGGTCTATACGGGCCTTGCGGAAAAGGCGGCTTCGGTCGCCACCGAGAAGGCGAAAATCAAGGCGGATGATCCGATCACGGCGCTACAGCTCGGCGAGATGCAGAACCTGCTTGTCACGGCGCAGATGGCGACCGAGTCCATGATCGAGCTATGTGATGATCTCGCCTTCACGCCGAATGAAGTGCTGACCAGTCAGGTGCTATCGCGCAAGACGATTTGCGCCAATGCGGTGATCGGTGTTGCCGAGAAGGCGCTGGAAGTTACGGGCGGGGCCGGCTTCATGCGCAAGGCGGGCATTGAACGCCTGCTGCGCGATGCCCATGCCGGTCAGTTCCATCCGCTGCCGGAAAAGCGTCAGCAGATGTTTTCCGGCCGCGTTGCGCTCGGACTGACGCCCGTCGCGAGCTGAGCTTGCGAGTCTATCCCCAGAGCGCCCGCTCTGGGGGGCTGATATGTCCGTCCGTATAGGTCAGGCCATGCGCAATGTCCTCGGCGAGCCAGAGTGGCCCGTCGAGGTCTGCGGCGTCCGCAAGCCCGGCGAGCAGCACAGCCGGCGCCATCGACAATGATCCGCCCACCATGCAACCGACTAGAACGCCCAGCCCGCTGTCGCGCGCAGCCTGCACCATGCGGATTGCTTCGGTCAGGCCGCCGGTCTTGTCGAGCTTCACGTTGACTGCATCATAGCGTCGGGAGAGGTCCTGGATTTCGGCGCTCGTATGGGCGCTCTCATCCGCGCAGACCGACACCGCACCGGGGCGGCGGAGCAGGGCTTCATCCTTGCCAGCCGGGAAGGGCTGTTCGACCAGCACGACGCCAAGGTCTGCCGCGCGTTTGACGATGGAGGGGAATTGCTCCGGCAGCAGGCCTTCATTGCCGTCCACGATCAGGCGCGCATCGGGCCGGGCGGCATGTACCGCTTCGATCCGTTCCAGATCTTCCGGGCCGCCGAGTTTCAGTTTCAGCAGTCGGCTTGGCTTTGAGCGCGCGGCCTCGGCCATCGCCTCGGCGGTATCGAGGCTGACCGTAACCGCGGTCTCGATCGGCTTGGGTTCTGGCAGGCCCGCGAGTTTCCAGACCGGAAGGCCGCCTTGCTTGGCTTCCAGATCCCACAAGGCGCAGTCCAGCGCGCAGCGCGCCGCCCCGGCCGGCATCTCGGCCTGCAACGCCTCGCGGCTGAGGCCGCCTTCGATCTGGGCGCGCAGCGTTTCGATGGCGGCGCGCACGCCGGACTGGGTTTCGCCATAGCGGGGATAGGGCACGCATTCGCCGCGCCCGATGGCGTCGCCCTCCCGGAGTGTGACCCGAATTGTCTCCGCGCTGGTCTTCGCGCCTCGCGAAATGGTAAACGCCGTCTTCAGAGATGAAGAAATATCAGTAATTTCAAGTGTTCGCTGGCCCATATATGGTCCTGATAGGTGAAATTTGAACAATCCTGCTTTTCAGGTCTTAAGCATGTCTGGATAGGGTGGTCAGGTAGAAAAGTATTAGCATGGCAAACCCTAGCACCCCCGAATTCGCGCTGGAAACCAGCGGCGAACAGACCATCCTCCGTGTCTCGGGAGACTGGACGGTGCGCACGGTGCAATTTGTCGATGATGAATTGCGCGAGCTTGAAGGGCAGGGCCGCGTGGTGCTCGACGCTTCAGCGCTCGGCAGCCTCGATACCGCCGGCGCCTTCGTGATCGACCGGACCTTGCGCCAGCTCTCCGAGGAGCCTGCCCGGATCGAGGGCGATCACGCGAACGCCGAAAACCTGATCGGCCAGGTCCATGCCGTGACCGATGTGGAAGACCCGAAGCGGCCCCCGCATGGCGGACTGGTCGACATGCTGGAGCGGACCGGCCGCGGCTTCATGAATTTGCTCAGCGAAGCCAAGGACACATTGGCCTTCCTCGGGGAAACGCTGGTGACGACATTCCGGCTTGTGCTGACGCCTTGGAAGCTGCGCTGGACCTCAATTGTATCGGTGATGGAAGAGGCGGGCCTCGACGCCATGCCGATCATCGCCTTTCTTTCGTTCTTCGTCGGCATGGTGGTGGCGTTTATCGGCGCGACCACGCTGAGCGACCTTGGCTCTGAAATCTTCGTGGTCGAGCTGATCGGCTTTGCCATGCTGCGCGAGCTGGGCGTCATCATGACCGGCATCGTTCTGGCCGGCCGGACCAATTCGTCCTTCACCGCCCAGATCGGCACGATGAAGATGCGCCAGGAAATCGACGCCATGCAGACGCTCGGCCTGAAGCCGATGGACGTGCTGGTGGCGCCGCGCATCATCGCCATGGTGGTGACGACGCCGGTGCTGACCTTTGTCTCCACTCTGGCGGGCATTGCGGGCGGCGTCATCGTTGGCTGGCTGGCCCTGGACATCAATCCGGCGCTGTTTCTTGACCGCCTGCAGTCGAATGTGCCGCTGGACCAGTTCTGGGTCGGCATGTCGAAGGCGCCCGTGTTCGGCTTTGTGGTGGCATTGATTGCCTGCCGTCAGGGCCTGAATGTCGGCGGCAGCGTCCAGTCACTCGGCAGCAAGACGACCACTTCCGTGGTGCAGGCCATCTTCTCGATCATCGTGATTGATGCGCTGTTCGCCATCTTCTACATGGAGATGGACATTTGACCGACGACATCATCATCCGCATTCGCGATCTCAAGACAGCCTATGGCAGTCATGTCGTGCATGAGCATCTGGACCTCGATATCCGCCGCGGCGAGATCATCGGCATCATCGGCCCGTCGGGCTGTGGCAAGTCCGTCCTGCTCCGCGCGATCACCGGGCTGAAGGAACCTTCTGCCGGCAGCATCGAAGTGTTCGGCAAGCGGCTGGAAACCCTCGACCCCGACGAGCGGGCCGCCGTTGAGCGCAGCTGGGGCGTCATGTTCCAGGATGGCGCCCTGTTCTCGAACCTCACCGTGCGCGAGAATGTCATGGTGCCCCTGAAGGAGCACACCGATCTCTCGCCGCAGCTTTGCCGCGAACTGGCCGACATGAAGATCCTGATGGCTGGTCTGGGCGTACAGGCCGGGGCGAAATACCCCTCCGACCTGTCCGGTGGCATGCGCAAGCGCGCGGCGCTGGCACGGGCTCTGGCGCTCGACCCGGAACTCCTGTTTCTCGACGAACCGACCGCCGGGCTCGACCCGATCACAGCGGCCAATTTCGATGCGCTGATCCGCAAGCTGCAACGCGCATTGGGCCTGACGGTCTTTCTAGTGACGCATGATGTGGATACGCTGAATGCAACTTGTGACCGGATTGCCGTGTTGGGCGAGAAACGCGTGCTGGCAGTCGGCACAATAGATGAATTACGGGCCTTCGATCATCCGTGGGTCCAGGAATATTTCGGAGGTCCGCGTGGTCGGGCCGCGACGGGACACTAGAAGGGAGCCCGGAGACGATGGAAACACGTGCGAATTACGCCCTGATCGGAGCATTCGTCATCATAGCGACGCTGGCCGTGGCTATGTTTACCCTGTGGCTGGGCCAGTCCCAGTTCCGGCAGGATTTCGAAGCCTATGACATTGTGTTCGAGGGCCCGGTCTCGCTGGAGCAGGGGGCTTCGGTCCGCTATATCGGCATCAAGGTGGGCGAAGTGTCCTGGGTCCGGATTGACCGGGGAGACCCTTCCAAGGTGCGGGCCCGCATCCGGGTGGATTCCGAAACCCCGGTGAAAGTGGATTCGACCGCCTCGATCCAGCTTGCCGGCATTACCGGCATCACCTTCGTCCAGATCACGGCCGGCTCGCCCAATGCGGCGCCGCTGAGGGCGCGTCCGGGGCAGCCCGTGCCGGTCATCAAGGCGGAGCGAACGCAGCTTGACGAGATTTTTGCCGGTGGCGCGGAAGTGCTCGGCAAGGCCACACGGACCATCGAACGGGTGAATCTGGTGCTGACCGATGAGAACATCGATTCCCTGTCGGCAACGCTTCGCAACATCGAAACCCTGAGCGGCAATCTCGCGGCGAATGACGGTACGATGGCGCAGGCGACCCAGACCATGAAGGATGTGTCCGACGCCGCTGCGCGATTTGAGCAAGCCTCGGCGTCACTGCAATCCTTCGGCACGAATGCCGACCAGCAGATCACCGAATTTGGCGCGCAGGCAAATGCCCTCGTCGCCGACATCCGTGAAGTTACCGAGAATGCCAACAAGACCGTCGAGCAGAGCAATCGCGCGGTCAGCGCTGCGGCCGATGCGATTGAGGGTCCGGCCACAGGCGCGCTGGAAGATGCCCGCCTCGCCAGCCGTGAATTGCGTGTGCTGATCTCCCGGCTCGACCGGGTGGCCCGCGAACTGGAACAGAACCCCCAGGGCTTCGTGGTCGGCGACCCTGCCCCGTATGAGGAGAGCCGCTAGATGATCCGTATTCTTGCAACTGGCCTTGCCGCCTGCAGCCTCGCTGCCTGTGTGTCCGTGCTGCCGGAGCCGAAAGTGCCTGAAGGGCTCTATCGCTTCGCGCCGATGGAGACCGTCTATGACCTGGAGGACTCTGTCATTGTCCGCGAGCCGGACGCCTCGCGCCTCGTGGCCGGACGGGCCATTGCGTCGGAGGATTCCTCGGGCGCCCTGCGGCTGGTGCCGAATGTCGAATGGACGGATTCGTCCACCCGCCTGATGCAGATGGCGATGCTGGACGCATTGCAGGGGCAGGGCGCGGGCAAGGCGATTGCGCCGGAAACCGGTGCCGCGGCCCCCTATGAATTGTCCTGGCAGGTTACGGATTTCACTCTGTCGGGAACGACAGGTCGGTGCCGCGTGCGCGCAACACTGCTCGATGGCGCCTCGCGGGACGTGCTCGATCAGACGGTGGTTTCGGCGTCAGCCGATGCCAGGGGCGGGTCCAATGCAGACCGTGCCAAGGCGCTCGGCGAAGCAGGCCAAGCCTGCGTGAACGATGTTGCGGCCTTTGTCAGCCAGTACATCAACGCTCACGCTGCCGAGCCCGAACCAGAGCCCGAAGCCTGATCTAGCCGCTTTTCATCTGGTCGAACGCCACGTCCTTGTCGACGCGGACATCCTGGGGCAGGCCCAGAACGCGTTCGGCAATGATGTTCTTCAGGATCTCGTCCGTGCCGCCCGCAATCCGCAGGCCAGGGGCCCACATGAAGCTTTGCTGGAAGATGGCATCGGCCGGCATCCGGTCTGAATCTGTCAGGATGCCGTAATGGTCCTGCATCTCGATGGCCGAGTTACAGATATCCTGAAGATGGTTCGCGGTGATGATCTTGCCGATCGAGTTTTCCGGTCCCGGTGTCTGGCCGCGTGACAGGGCCGTCTGGGTACGGAACTTGGTCAGCTTGTAGCCTTGCGCGGCGACATACCAATCGGCCAGTTTCTCGCGGAAGGCCTGGTCGGACATGGTGCCGGCTTCCTTCGCATAGGCCATGATCTCAGCCCAGTCGGGGCCGGGCGAACCGCCGACAGCAAGGCGCTCGTTCATCAGCGTGACGATAGCCACTTTCCAGCCCTGTCCGACTTCGCCGAGGCGGTCGGAATCCGGGATCCGGACATCGGTGAAATAGACCTCGTTGAACTCGCGTCCGCCGGAGGCCTGGTGAATCGGACGCACTTCGACGCCGGCCTGTTTCATGTCCACGATGAACATGGTCAGGCCCTTGTGCTTGGGCACGCTCGGATCGGTCCGGGTCAGCAGGATGCCGTAATCGGAATAGTGCGCGCCAGAGGTCCAGACCTTCTGGCCATTGATGACCCATTCGTCGCCATCCTTGACGGCGCGGGTCTTCAGGCCCGCCACGTCAGACCCGGCAGACGGCTCGGAGAAAAGCTGGCACCAGATTTCCTCGCCCTTCATCGCCTTGCCGACATAGCGCTTCTTGTGCTCATCCGAGCCGAACGCAATGACGGTCGGGATACACATACCAAGGCCGATGGTGAACGGGCCGGTCGGCGCATCGAACTTGCCTTCTTCCTGGTTCCAGATGACCTGCTGCATCGGCGTACCGCCGCGCCCGCCGATCTCTTTCGGCCAGGTGATCTGGGCGTAGCCGCCTTCGGACTTGGTCTTCTGCCATTGCTTGGCAAGTTTCATGAATTCGGTGCCGTCCACGCGCTGGCGCAGCGGCTTGTCGCCCTTGGGCTCGAGATGTTTGCCGAGGAAAGCGCGGGCTTCTGCGCGGAATTCGGCTTCTTCTTTGGTGTCATTGAAGTCCATGAGTCATTCCTCCTTAGGCGGCATTCTTGTTTTCGAGGGTGCGGACGAGTTTTTCCTTCCACACTTTCGGGGCACCAGCCTGAACGGCCAGCAGCTTGGCGCGGCGGTAGAAGAGGTGGCAATCCACCTCCCACGTAAAGCCCATGCCGCCATGGGTCTGGATGTTTTCCTTCGAGGCGAACCAGAAGGCTTCGCAGGCCGCGATGCGGGCAGCCGCTGCCGCTTCCGGCAGTTCGGCGGCACCCGTCGAGACGGCCCATGCGCCGTAGAAGCAGTTCGACCGCGCCACTTCGTTCTTCACATACATTTCAGCGAGCTTGTGCTTGATCGCCTGGTTGCCGCCAATCGGGCGGCCAAAGGCGTAGCGTTCCTTGGCATAGGCGGTCGCCATTTCCAGCGCGCGGGAGGCCCCGCCCAGCTGTTCAAAGGCGAGCAGAACGGCGGCATGGTCGAGCACCTGATCGTTCAGCATCTCGCCATCGCCAGCCTTGCCGAGCCGTGTGGCCGGGGCCTTGTCGAAAGTGATCTCGGCGTGGCTGCGCGTCGGGTCCAGTGTCTGGAGCGTCTTGCGGGTGACCCCTGCGCCGGTCAGATCGACCAGGACGAGGCTTGCGCCAGAGCCTTCCTTGGCGAGCACGACGGCATGGGTTGCCACATCGCCATCGGTAACCGGCAATTTGGTGCCGGAGAGGGTGGTGCCGTCGAACACGGTCTTGAGATTGGCGGCGTCCGGATTGCCGGGGCCTTCGCTGGCGGCGTAGCAGCCGACGACATCGCCGCTGACAATGCGCGGCAGGATGTCGGCCTGTTGCGCGTCGGAGCCTGCAATTTTCAGCGCTTCGGTAAAGAAGTAGACGGTGGATGCCCACGGCACCGGCGCCAGGACGCGGCCCATTTCCTCAGCGAGCACGCAGACTTCCAGCAGGCCGAGGCCGAGGCCGCCATGCTCTTCCGGAATGGCCGTGCCCAGCCAGCCCATTTCCACCACCTTGTTCCAGACGGTTTCATTGTGGCTCATATCGTCATCATTCAGCACCAGACGGACAGCCGTCATCGGGCATTCGGCTTCGAGGAATTTTCGGGCCTCATTGCCGAGAAATTTCTGGTCTTCAGAAAAATCGAAGTTCATGTCGCTTGCGCTCCCCTTGTCGGCCCGGTGGGGCCTCTTTTTCTTCACTGACGCTGAAAATAGCGCGGTTTACGTGCGCGGAAACCCGTCACCCAACGGAAACACGGTAATCCACTTTTAGTGGGAAATCGTCCGGGTAGGTTAAATTTGATCAATCGGTTTCACTGCGTTGAAAGACCCAGATGCCAGTATTTGCGTCTGAATTCGGGAGCAGTTGATGGCCAAAGCGTTATTTCACAAATCGCAGCGCGTCTTCGTGAAGCCCGTCGGAACATGGGCGCTGGTTGAAAAAGTCGTACCCCATTGGGTCAAGGACGTGGATGAACCTCTGCGCGTGACCTATGAATGCGGGTTGGGACGCAGCTTCCAGGCGCATGAACTGACCGCGGAAGAGAGCTTTGCGGCAGAAACGCATGTGTTGCGCCCGGACGAGGATGACTCGCTGCTGGAGCATTGGCACATTGCCCGCCGCCGCGCCAAATGGCGCGCGAGCATTGGTGGTCTCGGCATCACGGATGTCGGCACGTATCCCGTGATCGTCACCGATGAGGATGACCAGGGCGGCTGGCGCGTGACGGGCGGCGAATATGATCGCGACCCACAGCGTATTGAACACCAGGCCCGGATGATCGCCTGCACGCCGGACCTGTTGCAGACCGCGCGTCAGATTGCCGATTTCTATCAGGAAAACCCGGATGACTGCCCAGCCGAGTTGAAACAGGCTGCCCAGCGGTGCGCGTCGATCCTGCGCTTCGTTTACCAATTGGATCAGGCGGCCGAAACCGAGTCAGCCACCGTCGCGGCCGAATAGCGGCCACGCCCTCCCAAGACCCCAGACAATAAAGAGTCCGATGAGCGCGCCGCAGAGATTTGCGGCGACGTCCAGCAGAGACCCTTCGCGGCCAGCATCGCCGAGCATTTGCGCAATCTCAAGCCCGATGCCGAACAGGGCTGCTACGCCAAATGCGAGGATGGCTGGGCGCAGGCCCCGCCCGAATGCGACCGACAAGGGGGCGGCCAGTGCGGCATAGGCTGCGATATGCTTGAGCTTGTCCGACAGGTGCGGGGCAGGGGTCTCGGAGGCCGGGACGAGGGAGTAGATGGCAATCAGCGCGGCGAGCCCGATGGCGGCCCCCGCCGCGAGGAGACGTATCAGGGGGTGACGGATCAGTCCGGGCATCTGGTCTCGCTTTTCCGGTAATATCTGCACGCTCATGGGGACGAGGCCTCGACGTTGCCAGCCTGAATGCCTAACTGAAAGACTGGAATTCTGTTTGCCGGAGAAAACATGCGCACTGAAGCCCCCGTCGCCGTTCAATTGTCGGACTATTCACCCTATCCCTTCGAAATCGAGCAAGTGGATCTGAGGTTCGACCTTCATCCGGATGCGACCCTGGTGCGGGCGGATCTGAAGATCCGGCGGACCGGCGATGCGAACGCGCCCCTCGAACTGGACGGCGAAGCGCTGAATTTGAAATCGATTGCGATTGACGGCAAGCCGGTGCCGGATGATGCGGTCGCGCTGACCTCCGCCGGGCTGACGCTGGCAAATGTGCCGGATGATTTCACCCTCGTCACCGAGGTCGAGATCGCCCCGTCCCAGAACACGGCGCTGTCGGGTCTCTATATGTCCGGGGGCCGCTTCTGCACCCAGTGTGAAGCCATCGGCTTCCGCCGCATCACCTTCTATCCGGACCGCCCCGACGTGATGAGCCGCTTCACCGTGCGCATGACAGCGGACAAGGAAACCTATCCGATCCTGCTGGCAAACGGCACGCCGGGCGAGGCAGGCAATGTGGATGATGGCCGCCATTTTGCGGTCTGGGATGATCCGCACAAGAAGCCGGCCTATCTCTTCGCCCTGTGCGCTGGCGATTATGATGTCTATCCCGACCAGTTCACGACGATGAGCGGCAAGACGATTGACCTGGCCATCCATGTCGACAAGGGCGATGCCGACCGTGCCGCCTGGGCGATGGACAGCCTCAAGCGCTCGATGAAATGGGATGAAGAGACCTATGGCCGGGAATATGATCTCGGCGTGTTCAACATTGTGGCCGTGCGCGATTTCAATTTCGGCGCCATGGAGAACAAGGGCCTGAACATCTTCAACTCCGCCTATGTGCTGGCGGATGAAGACACGGCGACCGATGCGGATTTTGAGGCCATTGAAAGCATCGTGGCGCATGAATACTTCCATAACTGGACCGGCAACCGCATCACCTGCCGCGACTGGTTCCAGCTCTGCCTGAAGGAAGGCCTGACGGTCTTCCGTGACCAGAACTTCTCTGCCGACATGCGGTCGCGCCCGGTGCAGCGCATCAAGGATGTCATCCGCCTGCGGGCGCGCCAGTTCGCCGAGGATGCCGGTCCGCTCGCCCATTCCGTCCGCCCGGAAGCCTATGGCGCCATCGACAATCTTTACACGGCAACTGTCTACGAGAAGGGCGCCGAGATCATCGGCATGTTGCGCCGAATGCTCGGCGAGGAAACCTATCGCAAGGGGATGGACCTCTATTTCGACCGCCATGACGGCCAGGCGGTGACGATCGAGGATTTCTATGCCTGTTTCGAGGAAGTCAGCGAACAGGACTTCACCCAGTTCCGCCTCTGGTATTCGCAGGCCGGCACGCCCGAGATCACCATGGAGGAATCCTGGGATCCGGAAACGCGCGAGATCGCCGTCACGCTGAAACAGAAGACGCCCGCCACCCCCGGTCAGCCGGACAAGAAACCCTTGCTAATCCCGATGGAAATGGCGCTGATCGACGAAGAGGGGAACATGGCCGAATGGATCACCCTTCTGGAAGATGAAGAGCTGACCATGACCTTCGACCTGCCGGAAGGCTCCGAGCGGCCGCTGGTCTCGATCAACCGTGACTTCACCGCGCCGGTGCGCATCAAGCGCGACCTCAGCCGCGACGACCAATTGGCGATGATCCGTCTGGAAACCGATCCGTTCAATCAGTGGGACAGCGTGCAGAGCCTCGTGAAAGAGGAAATCCTGGCCCTGTCCGAAGGCTCGCAGACCGAGCCGGATGATGCGCTGGTGGAAGCCGTCGCCGTCGCCATTCAGGGCGCGGTGGATGATCCTGCTTTTGCGGCGCTGCTGACACGCCTGCCGGATGTGGGCGAAATGCTCCTGGAACGCCAGCCGGCCGATCCGGTGGCGTTGAACACAGCCCGCAAGAAGCTGCAGGCTGCCCTGTTCGGGAAGCTGTCCGGCTTTGCCGACGACATTCTCGCCAAGTCGTCCCCTGAGCCCTATGATCCGGGGGCAGAGCAGGCGGGCGAACGCGCGCTGCGCACGGCCCTGATCAATTTGCTGGCGGCTTCTGGCGGTGAGGAAGCGGGCGAACGCCTGCTGGGTCTTTATGAAGCGGCCCCCAACATGACCGAGAAGCTGGCCGCGCTGCGCGGGCTGGCCGGACTGAAAGGCAAGGCGCGGGAAACCGCCTTGGCCGATTTCGAGCAGGACTGGAAATCCAACCCGCTGGTCATGGACAAATGGTTCGGCGTGCAGGCCGGCACCGGCGATGCCGAGACGATCAGCAAGCTGGTCGCGCATCCGGATTTCGATTTGCGCAACCCGAACCGCGTCCGCTCCGTGGCGGCGGCGTTTGCCATGCAGAACCTTGCCGCCTTTCACGCGCCGGATGGCGTCGGGTACAAGGTGGTCGAGGACATCATCCTCAAGGCCGACAAGGTGAACCCGGCCCTCGGCGCCCGCCTGCTGACGGCCTTTGAACAGTGGCGCATCCTGGAACCGAAGGCGAAGGCAGAGGCTGAAGCCTGTCTACGGCGTCTGCAAGCATCTGATTTGTCAAAGAATTCTGCTGATATTGTCTCGCGCGCCCTGGGCTAGGCCGATGCCGCCGATGTTTGGGTTAACGAATTCTGTACCTTTGTTAAGATTTGGGCAAGGATTACGTCCGACAACCAGAGCTTAGTCCTTGTTTTTCTAAGGTACCGGTACAGGAAACGCCTTGTCCAAGTCGGCCATCCCTTCCGAGACGGATGCCGTCGCATCGGGAGTCCCCGAACGCGATAACCGGCGGCTGAAATGGACCGTTGTGGCCATCATCCTGCTGCTGGCCGGGGCCCTGGGCCTGAAAGCCTGGGAAGAGCGCCAGACGGCGGATGCGACCTTGCTCGCGGGCCTCCAAGCGAATTCACGCACGATTGCTGCCAGTCTGGCAGGACATGCCGGGACAGCCGAGATGGCCATGCGGCTGATTTCGGATGCGGGCGCCTCGCGGTCGGCGATTGCGTCTGCGACGCCCGGCGTCGATGTGGTCATGTCCCTGGAAGATGCCCGGACCGCGCCGGAGGATAGCCGTCTGGCGGCGGCGGTCCCCGTGGCAGAAGCGATGCTCGCCAGCGGTGACCGGATCGGCCTGTCCAGGCAGGGCGACCTCATTGTCGCGACAGCGGCCCCCGACGACGCCATCATCCTGGCGCTTGCGCCTACCGGGACATGGCTGCCGGCAAGCAAGGCCGGGACCGGCATTTTCGTCACGGACACGCATTTCAGTGCGGGCAGGATGTTGCCCGGCACGGGAGGTCTGCGGCCTGCGACGGGGTTCCGGTCGCTCGGCCTGTTCAGCCGGGCCGCCACAGGGTGTGCGCCTGTGGGGGGCAGCGCGCTGCTGGTCTGTTCCAGTCAGAGCACGCCCCTGTTCACGCTGGACGATCTGGTCCGGCTCCTCATTTTCGGATTGCTGCTGGCGGCGCCGCTGCTTGTCATCCTCGGCCTCATGAACCGGCTGTCGGCCGCGGCGGAAATTCCCTTTGTCGAGCCAGTGGAGGAGGTCGAGTCGGATCGCTTCATGAGCCCCGTCATGCTGGGTGTGCGGGCAGGCTATTGGGAGTGGTCGGACGATTCCAGCGCCGTCTATCTCAGCGACGCGGCGTCCGAACTGCTGGGTATGCTGGGCGATGGCGAGATCACGATCGATGAAATGCTGCCGCAGGTGCATCCCGAGCACCAGCAGCGCGTTCAGGCCGCCTTCCGGAAGGGCTACAAGGAAGGCTGGGTGCAGACCAGTTTCGTGACGAGCTTCCAGCCGGCCCGGTGGATGGAATTGCGCGGCAGCGTGACCACCAATCCCGACACCGGCGCCAATGTGTATGGCGGCGTGGTCCTGGACATCACCGAGCGCAAACAGGCGGAAGACCGCGTGAAAGCGGCCGAGCGCCGGCTGCGCACGGCCATTGAAGGGTTCAACGGCCCGTTTGCATTGTGGGACAATCGCAAGCGCCTGCTTTACTGGAACCGCGCGTTCGCGACGGATTTCCTGCTGGATGAAACGCTGCGGCCGGGCATGGCGCATCATACGGTGAACATTGCGCGGGCAGGGGCCTTGCGCTCCGAACACCCGTCGCTGGAAGATCCGCAGACCACTTTGCTGGAGCTGAACACCGAGCGCTGGATCAAGCTGGTCGAACGCTCGACGCTCGATGGCGGCCTCATCTCCGTCGGTGTGGATGTGACAGAGAATGTCCGCAACGAGGAAGAGCTGAAGAAGCAGAAGGCGAAGATGCACAAGACCGCGCTCGACCTGGAGCGGTCCGAAGGGCGCGAGCGCGAACTGTCGCGGAAATACTCCGAGGAAAAGGCCAAGGCCGAACATGCGGCCCATACCAAGTCCGCCTTCCTGGCCAATATGAGCCACGAGCTGCGCACGCCGCTGAACGCGATCAATGGCTTCTCGGAAATCCTGTCGAATGAGCTCTACGGTCCGCTGGGCGACCAGCGCTACAAGGGCTATGCCCAAGACATCCTGACGTCCGGCCAGCATTTGCTGGACATGATCAATGACATTCTGGACATGGCGAAAATCGAAGCCGGCAAGATGACGATTGATCCGCAGCCGATTGATCCGGTGGATCCGGTGGACGCCGCCGTGCGCATGATCCGCCGCAAGGCCGAGGACAAGGAAATCGCCGTCACACTCGACACCCAGCCGCACCTGCCGGAGATCGACGCCGACCACAGGGCGATCCGGCAAATGGTGCTGAACCTCGTGTCGAATGCGATCAAGTTCACTGATGCCGGCGGCAAGATCACGGTCACGGTCGAGCAGCGCGGACCGGAAATCTATGTCGGCGTGACCGATACAGGCATTGGGATTCCGGCCGAAGACCTGCCGCGCCTTGCGACGCCGTTCGAGCAGGTGTCCGGCACCAAGGACCGCAATTATGAAGGCACGGGGCTCGGCCTCGCGCTGACGAAATCCTTTGCCGAAATGCATGGGGGCCGGATGATCCTGTCCTCCATCGAAGGCGAAGGCACGACGGTGGCGTTCACCCTGCCGATCTCCGGCGCGCGGGAACTCGTCGATGAAAGCAATGCACGGGACGTCGCCTAGGGGCGCTGGTTCCAGCTGGTGATGCGCGACGCGGCGCCGTCTATTTCGACAACGCCCCAGGCCCCGGTCTTCAGCTTGCGGTCAAGATCATCCGGCTGGGCATCCACGACATCCGGCAGGAAGCGGGCGATGCCATTTGAGGTGACGACCAGCGCCGTGTCTTTCGAATCCAGGCTAGCTGCGCGCTCCAGCAGGCCGTGCCAGCCCTCGCGGAGCGCGTCCGGGTTCACCAGCCAGCCCTCGGGCGGCGTGGCATCACGCTCCCAGGCTTCGAGCGCTGCTACGCCAATCCGTGCCACGACCTTGTCTTCCGGCTGGTTTTCGTCGGGGCCGTAATCAACTTCGGTCAGGAAAGGCAGGACGATCAGGGCAGGCGCGCCGGTGTGCATGCCGATCATGGCACGTGCGGTCTGCCGTGTACGCATCAGCGGCGAGCAGAAGGCGGCGACAAAGCGTGTGCCTGCGAAATGATGGGCGAGCGCGTCAGCCTGTGCCAGTCCGGATGCGGACAAGGGAAGGTCGGTGCGTCCGCCCACACGGGTGACCGTGTCGCCCTTGTCGAAGGTGTTTCCGTGCCGGACGATGATCAGTCTTGCCATAGCTCGTTCAGTCCTTCAGCGGATCGCCATGCGCCGCAATCAGACGCTCGGCAAGTACCACGTCTTCCGGCGCATCAATGCCGGGAATGGCGATCGTGTCCGGCTCGACTTCCACACATTGCACGCTCATCCCGTTTTCGAGGAAGCGCAACTGCTCAAGACCTTCGAGCTTTTCATAATGGCCTTCCGGCAGGCTGACATATTTGCGCAGGGCGGGGAGTCGATAGGCATAGAGCCCGATATGGCGGCAGACCGGAGACATGTCGCCTTGCTGGCGCAGCGCGTCTTCCTTGCGGATGGCCGGGATCAGGTTCTTGGAGAACCAGAGCGCGCGGCCTGAACTGTCATGCGCCAGTGTCGTGCCGGAGAAGGGGGTGGTTTTCTTGTGCGCGCGGAAATCGTCCAGCGCCTGCCAGGTCAGGCGGACATAGGGCGTGGCCGCATCCGCGCCGGACTTGGCGGCGGCTTCAGCCACAGCAACGACATGGGCGGGCGGGGTGAAGGGCGAGTCGCCCTGCAGGTTGACGACCACGTCTGGTGTGACCCCCATCGCATCGACGGCGGCGAGGGCGCGATCAGTGCCGGACGGGACGTTCGGATCGGTCATGACGACCTCAATGCCAAGGTCCCGGCAATGGCTGGCGATGCGCTCGTCATCCGTGGCCACGACACTTGCGGCATCTTCCAGTTCAGCGGCCGCGCGCGCGGCCATGGCGGCCACACGGCTCACCATGCTGCGGCCGGCAATCTCGACCAAGGGCTTGCCCGGAAAACGGGTTGAGGCGTAGCGGGCGGGGACAACGATCAGCGTTTTCATGGCCGCGCTCTTACATGGCCCGCGGCGGGTTGCCCACATCATCTTCGCGTATTTGTTGCATCAGGCCGATGATCGGCGCGACCCATTGCAGGGCCTCTTCGTCGACGCCCTCATCGCGCAGGAAGCTGGTAAGCGCAGGCGCGAACTGGTCGCTCTGACCACACTCAATCAGCGCCGATTCCAGTTCCGGAATGACGACATTCTGGAAACTGTCGGCAAAATTCTGAAGGTCGTCTGTCCGGGACATCAGCCGCATCGTAGCGAACGTGTTGAGTTCGCCTTCAGTATCGGTCATGCGCCGCAGATCATTGATCAGGCCGCGATTTTCGGAGGCGAATTCGCCGAGGATGCGATCGGATTTGTACTCGACCCATTCCTGCGTGCAGGGCTCAGGCGCTGTGACACAGGCAGCGAGCGGGCAGGCGGCAATGGTCATCGTGGCGAGCAGGCGTTTCATGGAATCCTCCGGAGCGCGATTCAGGAGTCCACCCTAGACGCCCATCCCATTGCCGCAAAGCGCGGGACTCACTCGCAAAAAAAGCCCCGGCGCAATGGGACCTGCGCCGGGGGACTCCGCCTATGCATTCCGTGCAATGCGCGAGCGGGACCTGTTATTCGTCAGTCGTGTCGGTTTCAATCGTGATCGTGTGGCTGGACGAACCGTTGATCTGCTTCTTGAAGGCCTTCTTTTCGGCGGCATCGAGCTTATCGCTCTTCATCACGGATTTGATCGTTGCCTTGGCTTTCAGCGTGTCCTTGTCACCCTTGATGCAGGCAATCTTCACGTCCTTGGTCTTGTCCTCGCTGCTGCTCTGTTCGAGGATCCGGGTCTCGCCCTCTGCCAGATTGGCGTCGCGGCATTGTTCGACCAGATCGGTCAGAACGATATGGGTGTGCTCCATGTCGTCTTCGAACTCCTCGCCATAGGCGATCTCGATCTTGCGTTCGAGCGCATCGGCATGGGCTTCGATGCGGGCCTCAAGGGCGTCCATCTGGGGTTCAAAGCGGGTTTCCCAAGCGTCTGCATGAGCTTCGGCGCGCTCGGCAATCGCTTCGGCATGGGCTTCCCATTCCTCGGCCTGTGCCTCGACTTTCTCTGCCCAGGCTTCCCACTCGGCTTCGGATTTCGGCATGGTTTCTTCGGTGAAGCTGAAGGCCATTTCCATCTTCCGGTTCAACTCTTCGTCAAAGCCTTCGAAGGCGAGTTCGATTGGCGGCATGGAGGCCACCAGAGTTTCGATTTCGGCTGTCTCGGCTTCGATCTTTGACGTCAGGATTGCAATTTCCCGCTCAAGTTCCGGCGTCATCGCATCGACCGAGAAAGGATCGCCGATGATGACGACCTGCCGATCCTCGACCTTGTCGCCATCGATGTACAATGTGCCATCCTTGAAGTGGAGGCTACGATGTGAAGAGGTTTCTTCCATCCTGTCCGGCGCGCCACCGGCCAGTTCAGCCATGTCGACCTTGTCTTCGGCTTCGGCGGAGGCGCAGGCCGTGGCCACGAAGGCGGACGACATGAGCGCGGCGCTGCCGAGCAGACCGGAGACTCCGGCCCCTACCAGGCGGCGTGAGCGGGAGGGGCTGGGTGTGGTCATACGGATCATTCTTTCCTTCAGGGCGTGGGTCAGGGGCAGGCTGGCGGCGGCGGTCAGGCGTTCCGGCAGGGCCAGCTGCACGGCTTTCAGCAAGGTCTCGCCATAGGCGCGCGGCGAGGAGGCACCGGATTTCAGCACGTCGCTGTCACAGGCCGCTTCCTGGTCGGTCCGGAAGGCGCGGCGGGCCAGATAGGCCAGGGGATTGAACCAGAGCGCCGCCACGAAGATTTCCGATAGCTGCAGCGCCCAGAGGTCTCCGCGCTTGACGTGGGTCAGCTCGTGAGCCAGGGCGGCACGTTGCTGGGGCTGGGTGTAGTCATCCTCGAACCAGGCCGGGAGCAACACGGTGGGCCGCAGGAGACCGGACACGAGCGGTCCTGACGAAATGAAGCTGGTGGAGACACGCGGCTTGCGTTTCAGGCCGATCTGCCGGGCGACATCCTGTGCGAGCGCATCGAGCCGGGGCGAGGCGGGGGCTTCTTCCCGGCGCAGAGTCCGCATGAAGCTGTGATGGGCCAGGCTGCTGCGGGCGAGCATGTATAGGGCTCCGCCAATCCACACGGCCAGGATGGTTCCAAGCAGCAATCCGCCGAACAACGGTTCCGTCAATTCGGGGAAGGCCACAGGACCATGAGCTGCATCGGGCAGGGGACCCGTGTGCACAGGGCTGGCGACTGGCGGAGCCCCGACGACATGGGTTACGGGTCCTACGGGTTCAGGTGAGCGAACGAATGCAGGGGCAACTTCTGTCGTCCCGGCCGAGGCAGGCAACTGGGTCTGGAAGACCGCAAAGAAAGCGGCCAGCGGCGAGGGCATGGAAAGGGGGGGCAGGACAAGCCGGGCCAGCGGGATGGCCCAGAGGGCATAGGCGACGCCCGCGCCGAACTGGCGGGCCACATGTTTGCGTGCAATGAGGATGAGAGCGATCAGGACGGAAACAGCAATGACTGTCTGTACACCGTAGCTGAAATTGAGGCTGTTCAGGTCGAAAATCATTTCTTCAACTCCCCCAAGAGCTTTTCGAGTTCCGCAATGTCGTCGGCCGTCAGACCGCGTGTATCGGCAAGGTGAGCGACCAGAGGGGCGGCCCGGCCGGAAAACACCTGATCCACGAACTGCCGGGCGGCGCCGGCCTTGTAGGTGCCTTCCTCGACAAGCGGGAAGTAGAGATAGCGCCGGCCGTCTTCTTCGGTGCGCAGCGCACCCTTTTCAACGAGCCGGGCCAGCAGGGTCTTCACGGTGCGGCTGGTCCAGTCCTTTTCCGTGCCAAGCGCGTCATGGACATCCGAAGCGGCAAGGCCCGGCTGCTCCCAAAGCACGCTCATCACGTCAAGTTCTGCGTCGGAAATCTTCATGGTGTAGAACCCCTCTCTGGACTACAAGCGTAGTCGTATGACATGACTACACTCGTGGTCAACACCTTTTAGATGACACTCTTGTAAGGTGGACAGGCATTACAGGAATACGTCCTCGCGTGGCTTCTATTCGGGCACGGCGTCGAGTACGGTCCTCCCGGAGAGGTATTGGAGGACCGGGTTATGAGACGAGTGACGATTGCGGCGATGGCGCTGCTGACCGTACCGATGGGCTGTGCAACCACGGGAAGTTCCGGTGATTTTGGCCGGGTCCTGGGAGAGGTGATCGGCCAGCAGACAGGCGGGCAGGGCGCCCTGACCCAGGCCGAGATCGATGCGGGCCTGCGTGAAGCACTTACCGTGGGCACCAATCTCGTCGCAGCCCAGCTGGGCCAGACCAATGGGTATTTCGGCGATTCGGAGATCCGGATTCCGCTGCCGAAGACGTATCGCGACATCCAGTCCGGCCTGTCGCGCGTCGGGGCCAGCGGCCCGCTGGATGATCTGGAGCTGCGCATGAACCGCGCCGCCGAAGCCGCCGTGCCGGAAGCCAAGACGCTGGTGATCGGCGCGATCCGCCAGATCACGATCGAGGATGCGGTGCGCATCCTGAATGGCGGCGACACGGCCGCAACCGATTATCTGCGCGAGAAGACCGAGAGCCAGCTGCGTGCCTCCTTCACACCCTATGTCAAAACGTCGCTTGCGCAGGCCGGCGCCTTCACCTCTCTTGAGCAGGTCGCCACCAATTATGGCGTGGGAGGCGTGACCTCTTCCCTGCAAAACGATCTGACCCATCACGCGGTCACGCTGGGCCTCGATGGCATGTTCCATTACGTGGCCCTAGAGGAGCAGAAAATCCGTGAGAATCCTCTGGCTCGGACGACCGACCTGTTGCGTCGCGTCTTTGGATCGAGGGGCTGATGCGTCGCTTTACGTATGAGGCCAAGGCTGGCGGAGAGATGGCCGGCATAGAATTCGGTGATCCCATCAAGCCCTTCTCGGCGGTGTGGCTGCACGCGACCGGATTCAACGGAATGACCTATCAGTCATTGCTGGCCCCGCTTGGCCTGCGCCAGCGTGTGGCGGCGCTCGATATGCGCGGACATGGGCGCTCGACCCTGCTGGCCAAGCCGGGGCGGATGAAATCCTGGAAGCGCCACAGGGATGATGTGATCGAATGGCTGGAAAAGGAAGCGCCGCAGGGCGTGATTCTCGGCGGGCATTCGATGGGCGGTTGCGTGGCCCTTCTGGTGGCGGGCAAGCGGCCGGACCTCGTGAAGGGGCTGGTCCTGGCCGACCCGGTGATCCTGTCGAAATCAGTCTATTTCTGGCAGCATATGCTGTCGCCCATTTCCTTCCTCATGCGGCGCAATGCGATGGCCCGCCAGGCCAAGAAACGCCGCGCCGAATTCGGGTCGTTTCGCGAAGCGCTGGAAGCCTATACCGGCCGCGGCGCATTCCAGACCTGGCGCGCGCCTTTCCTGGCCGACTATCTGTTGGACGGGATCGAGCGCACGGACCACAATTCGCCAGATAGCGAAGACCAGACCTGGCGCCTCTTGTGCGAACCGAAATGGGAGGCGGCCACCTTTGCCGGCCAGCGTAATCGCCCTTGGCATGCGCTGCGCCGCGTGAAGAAGCACCGCATCCCGATGACCATATTGCGGCCCACGCGTGGGTCCGTGATCACCGACAAGGTGCGCGCGAAGCTGATCCTGTCCTATCCGGCGATGATGATGAAGGCTGTGCGCGGCACGACCCATTTCCTGCCCATGGAAGCGCCTTATGAAGTGCGCGACCAGCTGTCGGCGTTCCTGGCGCGCCTCGTCGAGCGGTTCACGCTGGAAGAGGATGCCTTCGTGGAGCGGTCCCTGAAGATGCGACGGCGGGGCTCACGATAGGCGAGGGCGACGCCTGACTTGAGAAAAGCTCAGTGGTGGAACAATAGGCGGTCGTGTAAGGATGCGCGGTTGCCATTGGAGCTGACCTCATGCCCGCTGATATCCTGGCCCTGCCGGGGGTAGAGATTGCCATCGTGCTGTTGCTGGTGGGAATCGTGTTTTTCGGCTTCGTGCGGGAAATCCTGCCGTCCGATGTGGTCGCCTTGCTGGCCATGGGCGCGCTGCTGCTGACGGGCATCCTGTCCGTTCCCGAGACACTTGCCGTTTTCTCCAATTCCGCGCCGATCACGATTGCCGCCATGTTCGTGCTGTCGGCGGCGCTGGAGCGCACCGGCGTGATTGATGCGGCGGGGCGACTGGTTTCCCGCCTTGCCAGTGGAGCTTCGCCCGTGGTGGCAATGGTGGCCATGATGCTGGGCGTGATGATCCTGTCGGCCCTCATGAATAATACGCCGATCGTCGTCGTGCTGATCCCGGTGGTGATCCAGCTGGCGCGCACTATTGGCGTGGCGCCGTCAAAACTGCTGATCCCGCTCTCTTTCGCCGCGATCTTTGGCGGCACGACCACGCTGATCGGCACATCGACCAACATCCTTGTGGACGGCGTGGCGCAGGAAGCCGGGCTGGCCCCGTTCGGAGTTTTCGAGATTACCGGCGCAGGGGCAATCCTGGCGCTGGTCGGCGCGGCCTATCTGGCGCTGACCTCGCCTTTCCTGTTGCCGACGCGCGAGTCGCTGGTCGACATGTTGCCGAATGCGAAGAACCGCCGGTTCCTGGCGCAGATCCTGATTCCGCTTGGCTCGCCCCTGATCGGCAAGACGGTCTCTGAAACGGGCTTCTCTGCGGAGAAGGGGTTCAAGGTGATCGACGTCTTCCGGGAGGGGCTCTCCCTACGGGCTGATTTGCGCGACCTCTCGATCCATGCCGGAGACCGGATCGTATTGCGCACGCCCGTGTCCGAAGTCCTGACACTGAAGGAGGCGGGCAGCATCGCCATCGGCGCGTCAGCCTCTGATGCGCGACCTGCGTTCGAGCCGATCCAGACCAGCGAGACCGTCATCATGGAAGGGGTGATCGGTCCGCAATCGCGGTTGATCGGCCGGTCGCTGAATGGGCTCGGCCTGGCCCGCCTCTATGGCGTCTATGTGCTGGCGATCCACAGGCGCGGGGAAAACATCACGACCACAGAGGATATCCGGTTCGATGTCGGGGATACAGTCCTGCTGGAAGGTCCGGCGCGGGGCATGCGGCAACTGTTCGATGATGGCATTCTCAACAATCTCACCGAGACCACCGAGCGGGCCATAAGGCGGGGCAAGGCGCCGATTGCGATTGTGGCGCTGGTGTCGGTGATGGGACTGGCGGCGCTGGGTGTGTTGCCGATCTCGGCGCTCGCGCTGATTGCAGCAACATCCGTCGTGGCGCTCGGATGCCTCGACCATCAGGAAGCCTATCGCGCGATCCGCTGGGACATCCTGATGCTGATCTTCGGCATGCTGGCCCTCGGCACGGCAATGGAGAAGACCGGCGCGGCCAGCCTGCTCGTTGGGCAGCTTGCCGGCCTGACGGGCGGTCTGGGGCCGCTGGCCATGCTGGCGGTGCTCTACCTCGTCACATCCTTCTTGACCGAGATCATGAGCAACAATGCCGCCGCGATCCTGCTGACGCCCATCGCCATCGGGCTGGGCAGCCAGCTGGGCATTGATCCACGCCCCTTCGTCGTGGCGGTGATGTTTGCCGCCAGCGCGAGCTTTGCCACCCCTATCGGCTACCAGACCAATACGCTGGTCTACAGTGCGGGCGGGTATCGCTTCTCGGACTTCCTGAAGATTGGCGTGCCGCTGAATCTGGTGATGTTCGCGGCCTCCATGATCGTCATTCCGATGTTCTGGCCGCTGGCCTGAGACCTACCAGAGCGGACGGTCAGGGGAGGCGGCATCGGCGAGCTTGCCCATCAGGCGTTCAAGTTGTTTCTGCTCGTCTTCCGTCAGGCTGCTGGCGAGTTCCTGTTCCGCGCCGAGGGCCATCGGCACGATGAGTTCGTACACGTCGCGGCCCGCCGGTGTCAGGAAGAGCTGCGAGCGCCGGCCATCGGTCTCTGACGTCTTGCGCTCCAGATAGCCCATCTGGATCATGGCGGCGATGGCCCGGCTGACCGCGACCTTGTCCATGGCGGTCAACTGGCCGATTTCGGTGGCGCTGATGCCGGGCCGGTCGCCGGTCACGGCCATGACCCGCCACTGCCAGATCGAGAGGCCGAATTCGCGGTCATACAGACTCGCGATCCGGGTCGAGATCGTGTTCGACAGGACCGACAGGCGGTAGGGCAGGAATTCGCGCAGGCGAAGCAAAGAAACGTTTTCAATATCAGGCATGGTTTACTGATTCAGGGTTGCGTTCCGCCTGTCAAATAGTTACATATGAAACTAATAGTTTTGACCCCCGGAATTACGACTGGAGCGCACCATGGCAGACCTGTTTGAAAATCCCGCCGGCCTCGACGGTTTCGAGTTCATCGAATTTTCCGCGCCTGAAAAAGGCCAGCTGGAAGCGGTGTTCGACCTCATCGGTTTCACAAAGATTGCCCGCCACCGGACCAAGGATGTCGAGCTGTGGCGCCAGGGCGGCATCAACCTCATCACCAATTACGAGCCGAAATCCGCGGCCTGGTATTTCGCGCGCGAGCATGGCCCGTCCGCCTGTGGCATGGGCTTTCGCGTCCGCGATGCCCGCAAGGCCTACCAGCATCTGCTGGCGCAAGGCGCCGAACCGGTGAATGTGAATACGGGTCCGAGCGAGCTGCACATTCCGGGCATTCGCGGCATCGGCAATTCGATCATTTACCTGATTGATCGCTATGGCAACGATCTGGATATCTATGACATTGACTTTGAATATTTGCCGGGCGTGGACAAGAATCCTGTCGGTGCGGGCTTCAAGCTGATCGATCACCTGACCCACAATGTTTATGGCGGCCGGATGAAATATTGGGCAGATTTCTACGAGAAGCTCTTCAACTTCCAGGAAATCCGCTATTTCGACATCAAGGGCGAATATACCGGCCTGACCTCCAAGGCGCTGACGGCGCCGGACGGGAAGATCCGCATTCCGCTGAACGAGGAAGGCGAGGGCGGCAAGGGCCAGATCGAGGAATTCCTGCGCGAATACAATGGCGAAGGCATCCAGCATATCGCGCTGATCTGTGACGATCTCTATGCGTGCTATGACCGCCTGAAAGAACGCGGCGTGCCCTTCATGACCGCGCCGCCCGCCGCCTATTACGAGATGCTGGACGGGCGTCTGCCGGGCCACGGTGAAGATGTCGAGGGCCTGAAGGCCCGCGGCCTGCTGCTGGACGGCACGACCGAGGGCGGCGAACCGCGCCTGTTGATGCAGATCTTTGCGCAGGCCCAGATCGGCCCGGTCTTCTTCGAGTTCATCCAGCGCAAGGGTGACTACAAGGACGGTTTCGGCGAGGGCAATTTCAAGGCCTTGTTCGAAAGCATGGAACGTGACCAGATTGAGCGAGGCGCGCTCAAGGTAGGGGAGGACGCGTAATGACGACTCCCGCCCCCCTGAAAGGCGTTCACCACGTAGCCTATCGCTGCAAGGATGCGAAGGAGACGGTGGAGTTCTATCGCGACGCGCTGGGCATGGATTTCCAGTTGGCCATCGCCGAGGACAAGGTGCCGTCGACCGGCGCGCATGATCCGTACATGCATGTCTTCCTGGATGCCGGGAATGGCAATGTGCTGGCCTTCTTCGAACTGCCGACCCAGCCCGACATGGACCGTGACCGGAACACGCCGCAATGGGTGCAGCATATCGCCTTCCGCGTCGGCTCCATGGACGAACTGATGGCGACCAAGGCGCACCTTGAAGGCATGGGGCTCGAAGTGCTCGGCCCGACGCATCATGGCATCTTCAAGTCGATCTATTTCTTTGATCCGAACGGCCACCGCATCGAACTGGCCGCCGACATCGGCACGCCGGAACAGATGAAGCAGCTGAAAGACGTTGCCAAACCCATGATCGAGGAATGGAGCGCGACCAGGAAAGCGCCGCGCCATGCCGCTTGGCTACATGAGAAGATCGCAGACGAAAGCTAACTTGCGCGTGGGAGCACTACTGATCAAAGTACCTGTGCGTGCAAATGGTTAGGGTGAGGTTTGATATGGGGCAGAGTGAATTGGGATTATGTGGTCGATTTGCGCTATTTCATATTGTTGATAGTAATTCGAAGAAATTCTACCTTTGTAAAATTCTGGACGCACAAGTGGGATACTTGCTTTTACAAGGTTGGAGTCTCCACAAAAATAAGAAATTGCTAGAGCTACCTGCTCTGTATCCAATTAGCTTAATCGCTGTCGGGAAAAACCGAACTCCTTGGAATACTATGTGGTTCGACAAAGAATATTTGGAAGAGAATGGGCCATACCATTTTTCTCAACTCTTTCCGGATTGGAAGTCTGCGATCAAGGAGTACGAGCTGGAGATGTCTTCCAAAGAATAGTTGCGGTCTAAATAGGCTTAAGTCGAGTGCAGACTCCCTCTCCGTTCGACTAGAAAAAGATTGAGAGGGTTTTGCAGGAGCATTTCATGAAACTCGCCACACTGAAGAACGGCGCCCGTGATGGCCGCCTTGTTGTCGTTTCGAAGGATCTGACCCGCTACACGGACGCCGCAGGCATCGCGCCGACTCTGCAGGCCGCGCTCGACAAATGGGACGTTTACGCGCCGAACCTGCAGCAGTTGGCCGAACAGGTGGAACTGGGCAGCGTGCCAACCGCGCGCTTCCATGAGCATGATTGCGAGAGCCCATTGCCGCGCGCCTATCAGTGGGCGGACGGATCGGCCTATATCAATCATGTCGAATTGGTGCGGAAAGCGCGCGGCGCTGAAGTGCCGGAAAGCTTCTATGATGACCCGCTGATGTATCAGGGCGGCTCGGATGCGTTCCTTGGGCCGCGCGACGCGATCCCGCTGAAGGACGCGGCCTGGGGCTGTGACATGGAAGGGGAGATTGCGGTCATCACCGACGACGTGCCGATGGGCGCGAGCGAGGCGGAGGCCGCCGGCCACATCAAGCTGGTCATGCTGTGCAATGACGTGTCGTTGCGCGGCCTGATCCCCGGCGAACTCGCCAAGGGGTTCGGCTTCTTCCAGTCCAAGCCGCCGAGCGCGTTCTCGCCGGTCGCGGTCACGCCGGACGAACTGGGCGAAGCGTGGCAGGGCAATCTCGTCCATCTGCCGCTGCATGTGGACTATAATGGCCAGCCTTTCGGACGCGCTGAGGCCGCCGAAGACGCCACGTTCAGCCTTGCGCGGCTCGTCTCTCACGCCGCCAAGACCCGGCCCCTGTCAGCTGGCACGGTGATCGGCTCTGGCACGGTGTCAAACAAGGATGCCGATGGCGGCGCCGGAAAACCTGTCAGCGAGGGCGGGCGCGGCTATTCCTGCATCGCGGAAATCCGCATGATCGAGAAGATCGCGACCGGCGAGTTCAAGACCCCCTTCATGTCGCCGGGCGATGTTGTGCGGATGGAAATGCTCGACAAATCCGGGCATTCGATATTCGGAGCAATTGAACAAATGGTCGAGCAGGTCTAGAACCCCTGCTGCACCGCAGCATTACCCAAGGGGAGGCCCGCACTATATGGCGAGCAAGATATACAAGACGGCCGCAGACGCGCTGGATGGCGTGCTGTTTGACGGCATGACGATTGCCGCAGGCGGGTTCGGCCTGTGCGGCATTCCGGAACTGTCCATCGCGGCGATCCGCGAAGCCGGCACCAAAGGCCTCACCGTCTATTCCAACAATGCGGGCGTGGATGATTTCGGCCTGGGCGTGTTGCTGCAGACCCGCCAGGTCAAGAAGATGTGCTCGTCCTATGTTGGCGAGAATGCCGAATTCATGCGGCAATACCTCTCCGGCGAGCTGGAGCTGGAATTCAACCCACAAGGCACGCTGGCCGAGCGCATGCGCGCCGGTGGCGCCGGCATTCCCGGCTTCTACACCAAGACGGGTGTCGGCACGCTGGTGGCCGAGGGCAAGGAAGAGAAGGTCTTCAATGGCGAGACCTATATCCTGGAAGAGGGGATCTTCGCAGACCTCGCCATCGTGAAAGCCTGGAAGGCCGACACGACCGGCAATGCGATTTTCCGCAAGACCGCGCGCAACTTCAACCTGCCCGCCGCGACCTGTGGCAAGATTTGCGTCATGGAAGTCGAAGAGATTGTCGAGCCGGGCGAACTGGACCCTGACGCGATCCACCTGCCGGGCATTTATGTGCACCGCCTTGTGCAGGGCGAATTCGAAAAGCGCATCGAACAGCGCACCACGCGGTCGCGGTCCGATACGAGCAATACGCCAGCTGGAACAGGGGAGGAAGTCTGATGCCTTGGGATCGTAACCAGATGGCGGCGCGGGCCGCGCAGGAACTTGAAGACGGTATGTATGTGAACCTCGGTATCGGCATTCCGACGTTGGTAGCGAACCACATTCCGGAGGGTGTGAATGTCACGCTGCAATCCGAGAACGGCATGCTGGGCATGGGGCCATTCCCGTTCGAGGGTGAGGAAGACGCCGACCTGATCAATGCCGGCAAGCAGACGATCACGGAGCTTCCGCAATCGGCCTATTTCGACAGCGCAACCAGCTTCGGCATGATCCGCGGCGGCAAGATCGCCATGGCGATCCTCGGCGCAATGGAAGTGGCCGAGAATGGCGACCTCGCGAACTGGATGATCCCCGGCAAGCTGGTCAAGGGCATGGGCGGCGCGATGGACCTTGTGGCCGGTGTCGGCCGTGTTGTGGTCATCACCGACCACGCCAACAAGCGCGGCGAGTCCAAGGTTCTGAAGGAATGCACGCTGCCTCTGACGGGCCTGAAAGTGATCGACCGGATCATCACCGATCTCTGCGTCATGGACGTGGTTGAGGGCGGCCTGAAAGTCATCGAACTGGCGCCAGGCGTGACTCTGGACGAGGTGAAATCGAAAACCGAAGCGACCCTCGTCGACTAGGCAGGCTCAGCTGACAGGGGATGCGAGCGTTTTGAGCGTGTTGCCTGACAGTTTCGGCACGATGCGATAGCGCGCCATCACGAAGCAATAGATGGCAAAGCCCACAAGGCCTGCGCCCGCAAGCGCGAGCAGGACACGTCCATAGGCCTGCGTCTCAAGGATGCGCAGGGCCTCGCCCAGGCCTGCGGCATGTTCGGGATTGGCCGAAATGCCGGCCCAGAGGATCAGCCCGCCGACGATCAGCAGGACGAAGCCATGCGCGGCAAGACCGAAACGGACGGCCGGCTCCAGCCGTTCGGCCATTTCCCTGCGGATGATATCCTTGCGATGGGCTGCGTTCCACGCCTTGTGGAACAGATAGATGGCGACGCAGAGCGTTGTGATACCGGCGGCGATGACCACCAGCTGCCCGGCCGGATGCTGCATCAGGGACGCGCTCCAGTTCTCGGCCGAGGAATCATCGCCGCTGGCCCGCGCGCCTTTCATCAGGATCAGGATGGCCGAGACGCCGAGTGCGGCATGAGTCAGGCCGGACATGATCTGGCCGGCCCGGTTGGCGTAGCCTTCCGCGTCATCGCCTTCATTCTCGAGGTCCATGATGCCATCGACCAGCCGCCACAGCGTATAGGCGAACAGGCCCGCTGCGGTGATAGCGAGCAGTACGGCGCCAAAAGGCTGGCGGATCAGGAAGTTCAGCGCGCCGGAGGTGCCTTCCGCTTCCCCGCCATTCAGGGCGGCAAAGAAGGCGATCCCACCAACGATCAGGTAAACCACGCCCCGCGCCCCATATCCGGCCCGCATCAACCATTCGAGGGCGGTATTGGCATGGTCGGTCATCAGGGGCCTTTCTGTGTCTGAAGAATAAAGTCTCCACGCGACAATCGGTTCCCGGTGCGGCGGTTGCGAAGGTGCCCGCAACTGCATAGGGTCCGCCGCGACTTCCCAGAAGAAACGGATTTCCGACATGTCTCAATTCTCCACCCTTACGCCCATGCCGGCGGATGCCCTGCTCGGCCTGATGACGGCCTATCGCGAAGACCCGCGCGATGAGAAATTCGACCTTGGCGTCGGGGTCTACAAGAATGACAAGGGCGAGACACCGGTTATGTCGGCGGTAGCGAAGGCAGAAGCGCTGATCCTGAAATCCCAGACCACGAAAGTGTATGAAGGCCCGCGCGGCAATACCGAGTATTGCGCCGCCATCGAAGGCTTCGTGTTCGGGGAAGGGGCGTCCGCCGTCCAGGAAGGGCGCACGCTGTCCTTCACCGCGCCGGGTGGATGCGGGGCGCTGTTCCTCGGGACCGGCCTGATGAGCCGGATGGGCGTGAAGACGGTCTGGGTGTCGAACCCGACCTGGCCGAACCATCCGAACGTTGTCCGCTTCATGGGGCTGGATGTGGCCGAATATCCCTATGCCGATCCGGAGACGGGCGAGCTTGACCTTGCCGCCATGCTGGCCGGAATTGAAAAGGCCGAGCGGGGCGATGGCATCATCATCCAGGGACCGTGCCACAACCCGACCGGGATCGATCTGACCGTCGAGGACTGGAAGGCCGTCGGCGCGCTGGTCAAGGACAAGGGCCTCATCGCGATGCTGGACGTCGCCTATCACGGCTTTGCGAAGGGGCTGGACGAAGACGTCAAAGGCGTGCGCGCTTTTATCGAGGCAGCGGGCGAAGCGCTGGTTTCCTATTCCTGCTCAAAGAATTTCGGCCTCTACCGTGAACGCGCCGGTTGTTTCCTCGCGGTAGGAGAATCCGCTGAGGGCATTGCGGCGGCGGTAACCCATGTCGCGGCGCTGGCGCGGGCGAGTTATTCCATGCCGCCCGCCCATGGCGCGGCGATTGTCGCCACCATCCTGAACAATGCGGACCTGCGCGCAGAATGGGAGGCCGAACTGACGCAGATGCGTGAGCGGATGATCTCTCTGCGCAAGGCGTTGGCCGACGCGCTGGTCGAGAAGACAGGCTCCAACCGGCTCGCGGCCGTGGCCAACCAGAATGGCATGTTCAGCCAGCTGCCGCTGTCGAAGGATGGCATCACGGCGATGCGTGAGAAAAGCGGCCTCTACATGCCGAATTCCGGCCGGATCAATATTGCGGGCCTCAGTCTGAATGATATTCCGGCCGTGGCCGACATCATCGCCAGCGAAGCCTAGATTTCGAGGGCTATATTTCGAGGCCGGGCGCGGCCATCGAGCTCAGTTGACTGAGCATTTCCGGTGGGGCGGGGATGGCCTTGCGGGCGTCGAGGTCCAGCGTGATCGCGGTTGCCTGCATGGTGGCCCAGGGGGTGCCCGTCGCCGGGTTCATCATCCAGTGGATCAGATTGTGCGTCTTGCCCGACGCGCCCCCGAACGAAGTGTAGAGCTCATACACATCGCCCGCGACCGGCATGGCATGGTAGCGGATGCGATATTCCAGCACGGCGGCGCCCATGCGCAAATCGCCCGCAGCGTCCGCGACGCGTTTGCGCCAGGTGTAGAGAATGTTCGGCACCGAATCCGACGTGCGCCCGATCATCCAATAGGGGTACATGCGACCATGCACGTCGATATGGTGGGGCGGTATGGCGCCGCGGCCGGCGAGCGGTGCGCCGACTTCCTTCACCCGGTCGAGTGTGATCTCTTCCAGAGGCAGGCTGGGCTTGGACATGTCGATGGAGCGGGGCGCGGATTCCTCCGGTGCGGTATCCATGAAGTCCGGGAAAAGCGCGCGCGTGCGGGAGCTCCACGGGAAGGGCTTGCGCATGGTCGTATCGACATGCAGCACACGGGTCCGCATTGCGGCAGCGAGTGAGCCGTCGGCATGGCGCAATTCCTGATAGATCAGGGCGTCGTCTTCGCCGGTTTCCAGTACGCAGCCATTCATGGTGAGGGGTCGGCCCGGCAGCACTTCGCGTACGAAGCGGATATGCTGGTCGACTGGAATGATGGTCGAAGGCGACGACGCCTTGAAAGCGTGTGGCATGCCAAGGTCCGGCGCAAAGGCGGCGAGGCCCTCCAATTGCTTCTCGACATAGACGCGCACATTCATGTGCCCCATCTCGTCGCAATCCCACTGATTGCAGCTCCCCCTCCACAATGTGATCATGCAACGCAGTCCCGGCAGGTGCCCCGTACTTCAACGACTGCGCGGCTCATCTTGAAGCCGGCGGCGCTCGTCTCGGCGTCCAGCGCCTCGTTCGTCGCTGTTGCGTGCAATTCCTCTGCGCCATGGCAGGTGTCGCAAATCAGGAACACGGCGGAATGATTGTGGCTGGCATGGCCGCAGGCGACATAGGCGTTCAGGCTTTCGATCTTGTGAGCGAGGCCGGTTTCCTGGAGAAAATCGAGCGCGCGATAGATGGTAGGGGGCTTGGCAGAGCCTTCGCCGTCCAGATTGGCCAGCAAATCATACGCCTTGGCGGGCTCCGTGCTCTCGAGCAGCAGACGGAGCACCTTGCGGCGAATACGCGTCATCCGCTGTCCCTGGCGCATGACGAGGGTTTCTGCCTCATTGATAAAGGCTTCCACGTCCTGCGGGCTGCAGGGGGTATTTGCGTGAATGTGACTGTGTGACTGGGCCATGCCTGTAATGTCGTGCGTTTCGGCCGGAATGTGAAGGCCCCTGTCCCCAGCTTTACAGGACAAGACCCCTAGACGGAGTCTGCAAATCACCTGAGATTCTCCACTAAGGCGAACAATAAGGGTAGAGAAATGGCACTGTCTGAGCGCGAAGGTCTGGAATTGTGGCGACGCGCGGTGACGGCCTCCGTCCGATCCGACGCGCCGGATCTGACGGCCCGCCAGCAGGCCATCCTGATGACGATTGCCCTGACGCCCGGCCCCCACACGGTGCGGGGCCTTGCCGAGCATCTCAACATTGCCAAGCCTGCAGTCACCCGCGCACTGGATGCGCTGGCCCGGCTCGATTTCATCCGCCGTATCAAGGACGATACGGATCTGCGCAATATCTTCATTGAGCGCACGCCCGCAGGCATGGCGTATCTTCGGACATTTTCCGGCCTTGTTCTTGCCGCAGCTTCCGGCAAGGATGACAGCCAATTGGCGCCCAAGCGCGGCGGGAAGACCAACGCCGCCGCCTGAAGCGCCCGAATTCGGGAACAGGCATGCCGACATTTGACGACAAGAGACTTCAGCGACCTGCGGGTGAGGCTGTCGCCTATCAGGTGACGGCCGGTGTGGTGGCCGTACGCGAGACACCTGCGGCGGATGGACGGCTCGCCACACAAGCCTTGCATGGCGAGATCGTGGACGTCTTCAGAGAGGAAGGCGCGTTTGGCCTGGTCCAGTGCCGCCGCGACCGATATTGCGGCTGGGTGCGGATGGAGGCGCTGTCAGCCCCCTTGTTGCAGGCAACCCACAAGGTCTCCTCGCCCGGAACCCATTGCTATAGCGCACCCGACCTCAAATCCGCGCCCCGTTTCCTGTTGAGCCACGGTGCCTGCCTGTCGGTCAGCGGCCGGGAAGGGGACTGGCTCCATTCTGATCGTGGCGGATGGGTTCATGCGCGCCATGTGGCTCCGGCCGAAAAGCTGGAGGATGACCCGGTCACCGTTGCCGAGCGGTTCCTGCGCACACCCTATCTGTGGGGCGGCCGGCAGAGTCTTGGCCTCGATTGCACTGGGCTCACCCAGCAAGCCTTCGAGGCGGCCGGTGTAATGCTGCCGCGCGACAGCGACATGCAGTTCGACTGGGCTGGCGCGGATATTCCGGACTGGCGCGCGCCGAACGCCCTGCGGCGGGGTGATCTCGTCTTCTGGAAAGGGCATGTGGGCATCATGACTGATGCCGACCATTTGCTGCATGCGAATGCGTGGCACATGGCTGTGGCGGTCGAGCCGCTGGAGTCTGCCATCACCCGGATCGCAAACTATTACGCCGAGCCCATAGGGGCCCGGCGCATAGATGTTTCGTCGGAACGGGGACGCATCCCCGACTGGCTAAGCGCAAGCGCCTAGTTGTCGTCCGTGGCTTCAGTCACGGTCTCTTCGGCGTCGCCTGCAGCGTCTTCAACTGCTTCGACGGCTTCTGCCGGAACGGTCACGGTCTCACCCGTGCCGCCATCATCACGGCCGGTCGCATCAACAGAATCAATGGTTTTGACTTCGCCTGTGGCCAGTGTCGGGTTTTCCATGTCGTCCACGCCATCGGCCGGAAGGGTTGCTTCGACGGCGTCGCCGGACTCGGTGGCGTCGCCTTCGGCAGCTTCCGCACCCTCTTCGCCCTCAGCGCCTTCTTCAGCAGAAGCAGCGAGGGGTTCCGGGAAAGCCGGTGGGTTGGTGGTGTTGGACGCGAGGTAGGCAATCACGTTCACGCGGTCATCGTCGCGGCGCAGGCCGGCGAAGGACATCGTGGTGCCGCGAATATAGGCAGACGGATTGTAGAGCCACTCATCAAGGGCTTCATACGTCCACTCGCCGGGCGTGCTTTCCATTGCGGCAGAATAGGCAAAGCCGTCATGATGGCCCTTGTCGGCGCCGACCACATTGTGGAGGTTCGGCCCCGTGCCGTTCGAGCCACCCTGGTCAATCGTGTGACAGGTGGCGCACTTGCCCTTGAAGGTGCGTTCGCCGCGGGCAACGTCCGCGCTGGCCAGCAGGAGGCCGAGGTCAAAGACTTCTTCCTCTTCAGCGCCGGCGCCGCCTGCATCGGCAACTTCGACACAGTAGGCGAATTTCTCGCACATCTGCTCCGACATGGAGGCCGCTTCAGCGTGCTCGTCGCCGTGATGGGCGCCCTCGCTTCCATGGCTGAACACGATGCTCGAAAGTGTCTGCAGGGCAAATACCCCGAGGGCCGTTGCGAGCAGCGCACCGAAAATCTTGTTGAGACCGAGTTCTCCCATGGAGGTATTCCTTCGAATCTGTCTGGTCATACGTCTTGGCGCGCGCCTTTTGGCACGCTAACGGAGTGCAGACAATATAAAGGCTGTGCGTTATAGGGCTTCCCCCTTTCGTCGCGGCGATCCGACGCACATGATTCCAAGAAAAAGGGACATCAAACCCATGACCGGCAAAATCGCGTACCAGGGTGAACCTGGCGCAAATTCCCATATCGCCTGCAATGAAGCCTATCCCGACCTGGAGCCGATGCCGTGCCGCACGTTTGAGGATTGTTTCGCCGCTGTGGAGCGCGGGGACGCTGATCTGGCAATGATTCCGGTCGAAAACACGATTGCCGGCCGGGTAGGGGATATCCATTACCTGCTCCCGAACACTGAGCTACAGATCGTGGCCGAATACTATCTGCCGATCCGGTTCCAGCTGATGGCCCTGAAGGGGACCAGACTGGACGAGGTGAAAAAGGCGCGATCCCACATTATGGGCCTCGGTCAGTGCCGGGATTTCCTGCGCGCACACAATATTGATTCGGTGACGTCGGCGGACACGGCGGGCGCGGCGCGAGAAGTCGCTGAACTGGGCGATCCATCGGTCGCAGCCATTGCCCCGCGTCTTGCGGCGGAGGTCTATGGTCTCGAAATCCTGGCTGAAGACATTGAGGACGCCGCCCACAACACAACGCGTTTCATCATCATGTCGAAGGACCATTCCGAGGTGGAAGCCAAGGATGGCCCGGCCAAGACCGCCTTCATGTTTGAAGTTCGCAACATCCCTGCCGCGCTTTACAAGGTGATGGGCGGATTTGCGACGAACGGCATCAACATGACCAAGCTGGAGAGCTATATGGTCGGCGGGTCCTTCACGGCGACACAATTCTACGCCGAGATCGAGGGGCATCCGGATGAGCGCCATGTCCAATTGGCGCTGGAAGAGCTGGGCTTCTTCTCACAATCGCTGAAAATTCTCGGCGTGTTCCCGAGTTCGGAACATGCGCCGGATTAGCAGTGAGACATGGCCAGTTTGAGTTCTTCGGTGATGTGATCGGCGAAGAGCTTGGTCTTTCCCCGGAGCCGGCCAGCTGTCCAGACGCAGTTCACGGGCAGGCTCTCCATCTCCCAGTCGGGAAGAATCCGGACCATCTGGCCCTCGGTGACGCATCCTGAGACCAGCCAGCTGGGCGCCATGAGGATGCCGAGCCCGGCGAGGCCGGCCTGGACCAGATTGTCGCCTCCGGAGGCGGCAAAGGGCCCGTCCACGCGGACGGTAACGCTTTCCTCGCCGCGTGTGAGCGTCCAATCCGAGTGGAGCCCTTTCCGGAACAGGACGGCATCATGCTGCGCCAGATCCTCTGGCGTTTGCGGCGTGCCTTTTCGGGCGAGATAGTCCGGCGAGGCCCAAAGCGCGCGCGGAGTATCTGCGAGTTTGCGGGTCATCAGGCGGGAATCGCTGAGATGACCAAAGCGGAACGCCAGATCGATGGCCTCTTCGACGAGGTCAGTGAGTGCGTCGTCCGAAATCACGTCGAAGCGTATCCGGGGATATTTCTCGAGAAACGGCGGAATGGCCGGGACGATGATCCGACGGGCGAAGGAATTCGAACAGGATATGCGGAGCAGGCCGACAGGCTCGTGCTGCAGACCTCGGGCTTCTGCTTCGGCCGATTCATAGTCGGCAATCAGGTCCACGGCGCGCCGGTAGAAGCGCTCGCCCGCCTCGGTCAGGCTGAGTGCGCGGGTTGTTCGCTGGAAGAGGGTCACATCCAGCTGGGCTTCCAGATCCTGGATCCGGCGAGACACCGTTGGCTGGCCCACGCCGAGGGCCGAGGCCGCCTTGGAGAAATTGCCCGCTTCGGCTACGCGAACGAATAGGCGCATTGCGTCGATACGGTCCATCTGACCCCTCCCTGCATGTCGAAATGCTATGTAGGGACGCGGAGGGCATTTCGCGAGACCGCAACGGTAATTCACGAAAAATAGCCGTTTGGCTCACACAAAAGTGGGCAAACCTCACACGCCCTTGTTTTGAGACGCCGCCCCGTTTGTGAGAAAACAGCGCCCAGGGAGGACGCTCAACATGTTCGCACAACTCAGGAAATATGCGCCCGTGGCCTATGCTCTGATCGCCGGCGCAGTCTTTTTGGACAGCTTGCGGTTCAAATTCACGAATGCGCCGGAAACGCAGGTCATTTTCGGCAAGCTCGATGCGTGGGCTGCAAGTTTCGGGGCAGGGGGGCTGTTCGATCAGACCGGCCTGTTCAGCCAGTACGTCATCGGATCAGCGGAACTGGTCGCCTCAACGCTTTTGTTGATTGGCCTCATTCCGGCCTTGCGCCGGTTGCAGACCCTTGGCGCGTTGATCGCCACCGCCGTCATGACCGGCGCGGTGAGCTTCCACCTGTTCACGCCGCTCGGCATTGATCCGAATAATGATGGCGGTGGCCTGTTCGTCATGGCGGTGACGGTCTGGCTCGCTTCGATTGCGTATCTCGTGTTCCATCGGGACACGCTCCTTTCCCTTCTCACCGGGGTCGGCCGCGCCGTCCTGCCAGGACAGGCAGGTGCTGTGGAACCCGCCTCCCGGACGGCCAAGCTGGCGTCTGTCCAGACATCCCCGCAATAGGAGACTCCGTCCATGAAACTTCGTGCCATGATCCTGGCCACTGCGCTTGCTGGCCTGCCCATGATGGCCGCTGTGCCAGCCGCCCATGCCGAACCGCCGATTCATACCGGCGTGTTTTCCGACACTGCCCTGCAAGGGTATGATCCCGTCGCCTATTTCACAGACGGCACGCCGATGAAGGGCAATGATGCGTTCACGGCCGACTATAGGGGCGCAAAGTTCAAATTCTCGGACGCGGCCAATCGCGATGCCTTCATCGACACGCCCGAAGCGTATGCGCCGCAATATGGCGGTTATTGCGCCTGGGCCATGGCCGACGGTAAGCATGCCAAGGGCGATGCGCGGTATTGGAAAATCGTCGATGGAAAGCTCTACCTGAACTACAACAAGAGCATTCAGAAAAAGTGGGATGCCGACATTCCGGGCTTTATTGACCGTGCCGACACGGCCTGGGCAGGCATTAATGATTAGGGCAGGCGGCCCTATTGGTTAAGCGGGCCTATGAAACGGGCAGCGATAAGTGTTTGCTTCCGCGTGCCACAAAATCCCATGGAATCAATCCGCTTGTATGCAGACCATCTGTCTGCGCGGCGCAGGAACAAAAATTCGTGAGGTAAATGGCAAGCGAAAAGAATTGCCACAATAGGCCGGTATCATGCTGACAGGGTCAAGCGGCCACAGCTCCGTGATGATCGATCCTGTCTGAGCGGGTCGGAGGGCACTCGGTGCCGTTTGCCACCGGCCCGCCAGCGCCCCCGTGTCCCCTGGATACGGGGGTTTTCGATTTCTCTGGGGGCAAAAAAACGGGCGGGAGGCCCGCCCGTTTCCGACAAGCGTGTCCGCAAGCTTATTTCTTCTTTGCGGCCGGCTTCTTTGCAGCAGGTTTTTTCGCCGCTGGCTTGGTGGCCTTTGCTGCAGGCTTCTTTGCCGATGCGGCCGCTTTCGGGGCGGCGGCCTTCTTTGCTGCCGGCTTTGCGGCCGTTTTTTTCGCAGCAGGTTTTGCCGCTGTTTCCTTGGCTGGCTTTGCAGCCGTTTTTGCCACGGTTTTCTTGGCCGCGGGCTTTTTGGTGGCGGCCTTCTTGGCCGGCTTTTTCAGAGTTGCTGTTGCCATGTCGGGTCTCCTGTAAATGGCAACAATCAACCTAGATTGATTCGAGTAAAATCAACTCCATTTTTGCGTATGTCCGCAAGGGGATAGTCAGAGGTCAGAAAGCGCGGTTACGCTCTCTCAGCCCACACTTTCAGGAGATGATGGGCAATGGCCATGGGCGGCGGGCAGAACAGGCGATCATGTGTGCCCGCAAGCATGCGCTTTACGTCCTCGCGGCTGATCCATTCGGCCGATTCCAGCTCGTTGGTATCGACCGTGATCTCTTCGGTCTGGGCTTCCAGAATCAGGCCCACCATCAAGGAAGACGGGAAAGGCCAGGGCTGGCAGGCGATATATTCGGCACCAGCCGGATCGCAGACAATGCCGGCTTCCTCTTCCAGTTCGCGGGCGGCGGCCTGTTCGATTGTTTCGCCCGGCTCGCAGAAGCCTGCGAGGGAGGAGACAAAGCCTGCCGGCCAATTGGTCTGGCGCCCGACCAGGCATTTTTCGCCCTTGACGGCCAGCATGATCGCTACCGGATCTGTACGGGGGAAATGCTCTGTTCCGCAGGCTGGGCATTCGCGTTTCCAGCCTGCTTCCACGATGGCGGTTCCCGCGCCGCATTTTGCGCAGAAGCCATGCGAGGCATGCCACAGGAAAATGCTGCGGGCCGTGGAGGCGCAATTGGCTTCCAGTGGGCTCATGCGGCCGGCTGCCGCCCGGAATTCGATGAACTCCCCGGCGCCGGCGATAAGGGAGGTTTCCAGATCAAATTTTGACGGCAAATTGACCGCGAAGACGGGTGCGCCGCTCGTGTCCTGCCCAAGGAAAATACGGGGAGAACCCGGCGAGACTTTCTCGATTTCGGGCCCCATCCAGACAAGGCCGCCATCCTTTGCAGCGAACGGATCGCCATTGCGTAGCATCAGGATCAGGACATCCTCCCGCGCAAAGGCTGCGTCCAGCCAGGCATCATCCTTGCGGTGGTGCGCGGCCCGGTCGATGGGCTTTGCGGCAAGCGGCATGTCGTTCGAATTGGTCATGGGCGATCCTCACTTTGCCGGGCTGGCTTGCCGCCTGATGAGGCATTTGTAAACGATGCCGTTCGGGCAGATAGGGGAAGGGCCGAGCGCTTATTGCGCGGCAATCAGCCGGTCCAGCACATCGCGTGACACCGGCAGAACGCTGCCGTGGCGAATACCTTCGGGAAAGGTGATCTGGTCGCTGATATCTTCCCAATGCTCAAGATCCCCGGATCGCATCGCGCGCATCCGGTGCTCCATATAGGCGTCGAAATAGACGTAATGGACGCCATTGATCGTGACGGCGGTGGGGCCTTCGACCCAGACGCCTTTCGGTGAGAAGGGCGCAGAGGCCGGGCCATAGGGGCCTTGCGCCTGGTCTGCCACCGCGATGCGGATGTTCTTCTCTGGCTCCGGGCGCTTGGTCTCATCCTTCAGGAACATGATGTAGTGGTCGCCGTCCTTCAGCAGGGAGGCGTCAATCGAAACGAACCCGCCATCATAGAATAGTTGCGTCTCCGAGAAGATCTCGAAATCGCGGGTCGTCACGAAATAGATCCGGTGGTTGAGGGACTTGCCTGTAGTGGACCGGATGTCGCCCCGGTCATCGGTTTCCGGAAACCGGTCCGGCACGGATGACGACCAGAAAATCACATATTCAGTCGTTTCTTCATCATAGAAGATTTCGGGAGCCCAGCTGTTCATGACGCCCGGTTCGTGGGCCATCACGTCCAATTGGGTTTGGTCCGTCCAGCTGATCAGATCCGAAGAGTGGGCGATGCCGATATTGTTTTCCCACCACCCTGTCGTCCAGACCATGTGATAGCGCCCGTCCGGGCCCTTGATGATGCAGGGATCCCGCATAAGCTGTCCGCCCACTTCGGGGATCATGTATGAGGCATCACCGCGCAGGGCGGTCCAGGTCAGGCCATCAAGCGAATAGGCCAGATGCAGGCCGGTTTCCCCATCTCCCCGAAAGGATGAGAATATATAGGCCGTATCTTCAGCAGGGGCCGGTTCGGGCGCGACAGCGCACCCTGATACCATAAATGCCGCGACCAAGCCGGCGAATGCGCGCCTGAAGACCATAATCCCCTCCCGTCAGAGTGTCTGGGCCAAACATGGCACGCTCAGGCGCAGCCTGACAACAAAGCATAGCCAACCGCGGCGGGCCCGTGTATGTGCGCGGCAAATCAGCCTCCCTCCCGAAAGCATACCCTCCATGTCCACGCCTATCGAGAAAATGCGCAACATCGCGATCATTGCCCACGTTGACCACGGCAAGACCACGCTCGTCGATGAATTGCTGAAACAATCCGGCACGTTCCGCGAGAACGAAAAGACCGCCGAACGGATGATGGATTCCAACGATCTGGAGAAAGAGCGGGGCATTACCATTCTCGCCAAGACGACATCGGTGGAATGGAAAGACTATCGCATCAACATCGTCGATACGCCCGGACACGCCGATTTCGGCGGTGAGGTGGAGCGTATCCTGCAGATGGTGGACGGCGCCATCGTGCTGGTCGACGCCGCTGAAGGTCCAATGCCGCAGACCAAATTCGTCGTGTCAAAGGCCCTGAAAGTGGGCCTGCGCCCCATTGTGGCCGTGAACAAGATCGACAAGCCGGAACGTCGCCCGGACGAGGTCATCAATGAAGTGTTCGACCTGTTCGCCAATCTCGACGCGACAGACGACCAACTCGACTTCCCGATCCTCTACGGATCGGCCAAGCAGGGCTGGATGAACACCGAATATGAAAACCCGACCGAGAACATGGATTCCCTGTTCCAGATGGTCGTCGATCATGTGCCGGTGCCAAAGGTGGAAGAGGGGCCGTTCCGTTTCCTCGCCACGACAATTTCTTCCGACCCGTTCCTCGGTCGCATCCTGACGGGCCGCGTTTCGTCCGGCACGATCAAGCCGAACCAGTCCATCAAGGTGCTGAATCGCGACGGTGAACTGGTCGAGCAGACCCGCGTCTCCAAAGTGCTGGCGTTCCGCGGCCTGGACCGCGTGCCGGTTGATGAAGCCCAGGCTGGCGATATTGTTTCTCTCGCTGGCACGACCAAGGCGAACGTGGCCGATACGTTCTGTGATCCGTCCGTCAGCGAGCCGATCGAAGCCCAGCCAATCGACCCGCCCACCATTTCCATGACGTTCCGCGTCAATGATTCTCCGCTGGCCGGTACCGAGGGTACGAAAGTCACCAGCCGGATGATCTGGGATCGCCTGCTGAAAGAAGCCGAAGGCAACGTTGCCCTCAAGGTCGAGCGCGCGACGGACGCTGAAGCCTTCACCGTCTCCGGACGCGGCGAACTTCAGCTGGCCGTTCTGATCGAGACGATGCGCCGCGAAGGCTTTGAGCTGGGCGTCTCGCGTCCGCAGGTCGTGATGCAGGAAGGCCCGAACGGCGAGAAGCTTGAGCCGATCGAGGAAGTCGTCATTGATGTCGATGACGAGCATTCCGGCGTGGTCGTGCAGAAACTGTCCGAGCGCAAGGCCGACATGCTGGACATGCGCCCGTCAGGTGTGGGCCGTACCCGCATGATCTTCCACGCGCCGACGCGCGGGCTGATCGGTTACCAGGGCGAGCTGCTGTCCGACACGCGCGGCACTGCGATCATGAACCGCGTCTTCCATGAATATGCCCCGCACAAGGGCAAGATCCAGGGGCGCCATACGGGCGTTCTGATCGCGATGGAGCAGGGCGAGGCCGTGGCCTTTGCGCTCTGGAACCTCGAAGATCGCGGTCCGATGATGATCCATCCGGGCAACAAGGTGTATGGTGGCATGATCGTTGGCGAGCACAATCGCGACAATGATCTCGAAGTGAACGTGCTGAAGGGCAAGAAGCTCTCCAACGTGCGCGCATCCGGCACCGACGAGGCCGTGCGGCTGACGCCGCCCCTCCAGATGACGCTTGAGAAGTCGCTCGCTTATATTGCGGATGACGAACTGGTCGAGGTCACGCCGGAGAATATTCGCCTGCGCAAGGTCTATCTCGACCCGCATGAGCGCAAGCGCGCCGCCAAGAAAGGCGACTAGGACGCGATCCTAATACAGGCCTGATGCGGTCCGGGGAACCGGATTAAGGGCGTGACGTTGTGTCTCCAGATGTTTTAACAGCACTGGAGCGCACAATGTCGTCTTTCGGATTGTATCTGATCGGTTTCCTGATCCTGATTTCCGGCCTCGCCTATGCAGCCTACCTGATTGGCGCACCCCCTGTCTGGATCGGCGTTGGCGCTATTGTTCTGATCGGTTTTGGCATCATCACCGGTGTCGCCAAGACACGCCGGCGGGACGAAACGGCGACCAGCGAATAGGTCGGCGGCCTATACTGCCGTGGGACGCATTTCCGGCGTTGCATTCCTAACCGATTTCAACGGAAGCTTGGGCAGGTGCAGGATCTTGCGCAGTCACGTATTTGGCGGCGTCTCGAAATAACGGAAGCTGAGATATGCCAGCACAGAGGTGAACGGCAGAACGGTTACGTGCATCATCAGGTTGCGACCCCGTCATTGCTTGCGATGCGGAGCAGCGTCACGCAAAGAAGGCCAGGCAAGGCAAGAAGGGTGCCAGTAGCGTTCCGGGTGCGGGCATTCCGCAGGGGAGGCGCCGCGTCGTCTTGAGCCGGGTGAGACACGGAGCGGCAGGCATGCCATCCACGAGGAAACGTGCACGGCATGCCTTGAGAGACTATTCTTCGTCCGTGTCGTCTTCCTTTTTGGCCGGATCATATTTCGCAAACCAGCCCATGATATTGTCGGTTTTTGCGATCAGGCGGCTCGGACGGCTGGCGATATAGTGGGAAGACCCCGGCACACGGATGAGGGCCGTCTCCACATCATTCATCTTCAGCGCGGTGTAGAATTGTTCCGCTTCCCAGGCCGGCGTACGCCAGTCTTCTTCGCCGACCATGACGAGGGTCGGGGTAACGACCTGGTCGACATAGGTGATGGGCGAGAGTTTCAGGAAGGCTTCCGGGTTGGACCATGGGTCTTCCCGGATCCAGTGACGGCGGACATACTGCGCAATATCGCCGGCAAGCGCCATCGTCATCCAATTGATGACCGGCTTGATGGAGGCCGCGGCAGCGAAACGATCCGTTTTGGTGACAATCCAGGCTGTCAGGATGCCGCCACCGGACCCGCCGGTCACGAACAGGCGGTCTGGGTCGGCATAGTTCCGCGCGACGAGATCATCGACCACGCTCATCAGATCATCATAGTCGTAGCCCGGATAAGCATGGTCTATCTCCTGAGCGAACTCTTCTCCGTAGCCTGTGGATCCGCGGGGGTTCACATAGACGGTAACATATCCTTCTGCCGCATAGCGCTGGATTTCGCTAGCGAAGAAGGGGCCGTACATGGAGAATGGGCCTCCATGGATTTCCAGGATCAGGGGGAAGCTGCCATCGGCCTTGAAGTCATGGGGCAGGGCGACCCAGGCTTCGATTTCCAGTCCGTCATGGCTGGACGCAACCTTGAACTCCTCGATGGAGGCCATGTCGAGATAGGGCAAAACGTCCGCATTCAGATCCGTCAGGACACGGGCATTCTTGCCGTCGGAGCGGATGGTGGCGATCTCGGCCGGGCGATCCGTGAAGCCCGCCGTGTAGGCGACCTGCTCGCGCCGTCCGGATTTTGCGACAGAGAAACTGCCTCCCGCATAGGGTCGGCCAATGGATGTGCCGCCAATGCCGGTGACGACTTCATTCATGCGGCCTTGCAGATCCACCTCATGGAGGGTGAGGACGCCGTGATCTTCAAACAGCATGAACAGGCTCTTGCCATCCGGCGCCCATTCGATCTGCGCGGGCGCCCCGGCAAAGCCCGGCATCAGTTCACGCACGTTCGACCCATCGGCGGACATCAGGTAGAGATGGTCCTGCTGGTAGGATTTCTCCTCGTCATCATAGCCGCGAAACGCGATCAATTGCCCGTCGGGTGAAGGCATGGGGGCGTAGTCTGGCCCGTTGCGGGATGTCAGGGGGCTGATGGACAAGTCAGCCAGTTCAACGGCGTAGATCTCGCTTTCGATTGGGTCCATGTCCCGGTCGTCTGCGAGATTGCCGGTGACCAGAAGCGTATCATTGTCGAGCCAGGCTTGCCCGCCCATTTCAGCCTCGCCCTTGGTCACCTGGCGGGGCGTACCGCCTTCGGCCGGGAGCACGAAGACCTGATCCGCGCCGTCCTCAAGATAGCCTGCGCCGTCAAACCGGAAGGTCAAATCGTCGATCACCTTGACCGGCTCGGACCATTCCGCGCCCTCTGGCTGTTCCGGGGGCGTGGCAAAGCCCGGCTTGTCGCCCGGCACGAACATGGAAAAGGCGATGTTGCGCCCGTCGGGGGACCAGGTGGCGCCTGAGGGACTCTCTTCAAGCTGGGCGATGGAGTAGGAAAGACCTGTATCCATATAGACGAGCTTCAACTCGGGCTTTCCATTTGCCGTGCTCGTGTAGAGGACGCGGGAGCCATCGGGGGACCAGCTTGGCGCCCCGGCGCTGCCGCCCGCGCCGAGCAGGGGCCGCTGGGCGCCGCTCTCGACATCGATGATCCAGAGATGACCGGTGTCGCGGTCCGTCATCCGGTCCATGCTGTGGCGGACATAGATAATGGTCTTGCCGTCCGGCGAGATTTGCGGGCCGGTTGCATATTCGATGTCGAACACGCGCTCGGCGGTGAACCGCTTACTGTCGTCAGCCGTGTCTTCCTGGCCGAGGGCCGATGTGACCGCCAAGGCCGCTGTCAGGCCGGCGGCCGCGCAAAATTGGTGAAGTTTCATTGAGTATCCCTCCAAGAACCCTATGCGGGGAGGCTAACATGGGATTTGGGGAAGGGGTAAGTGTTTCGCGATGGATGCTGGCCCTTGCACCGGGGCGCTGCTCGACGCATATAACCGGCAGGAGGCAGGCGGCGGACGGGTCGCTCGCCAATCGGGTCAGGTCGGGAACGAAGCAGCCCCAACGAGTTTTTTCGCCCGGGTCGCTCGTCTGTCTCCGCTTTCTCAGAAAACGATTAGTTGATTTCGCTGAGGTCCGTGCCGAGTTCGAGGTGCAGGCGCAGACGTGCGAGCGTGCGGAATACCGAGAAATTCAGCTTTGCGCGCTCCAGGACATATTGATCACGACTGAGTCCCGGTGCCAGCGTGCTGGTCTCCTGGAGGTGCAGCAGGTGCCGGCCATCCTTTTGCGGGATGATCGTGTATTCGCAGGCCGATTCGAGAACCGCACAGTCCGCATCGTTCGACCGCGTGGTCGTGCGGTAACAGTATCGCTTGCGCGGGCGGGATTCGGTGACTTCAAATACCAGAGTGGCGCCCGGCTGGTCGGGATCGGTGACCTCAAAGATGTCGTAGGCCGGATTGCCTGCACCAAAGACGAAGCCGCGCTCGCGCAGGGCATTGCGGGGCGAGGCGAGGTCGAGCTTCTCGAAGATTTCTGCGGCGGGGGCGTCGATGATCGTTTCACCATCATTCACGATGGGCGCGCTCGCCCAGTTCTGCAGGGTCTGATTCTTGAGCCAGTTCAGCATAGTGTCCTCTTGCGGGTCGAAATTGGACCGATGAGGCCATAATGCACGGTGGTAGTTAGCGATTGTCTCAACAGGCCGGACCAATCGGTTGAGGAATCGTCACACCGCGTTAACGGAATCCCTGTCGCTTGGTCATCCGGCAGGTAAATTTTGGCCGGTTGGCCCAGGTGGTTTTGGCGCAGATTTGTGCAGTTCCCGAAAGGCCAATACTGGCGGGCCATCGGTGGGTGTGTTAACCATTGATTAACCAGAATTCCACGGCAAATTTGACGTTTTAGAGACAAGGGCCGTTGACCCGATATTAACCTTCAGACACTATATCTAGTGTCAGGAACGGGGTTGAGAGCAATATCTGGCTTTCAGGGGCTTCCGGACCTATATGTTTCTATCGAATCTGGAGGGCTGCTCTAATGTCTGCAACCGAGGCCAAAACTGTGTCTAAATCTGCGCTGCGCAAAGGAAAGCCCAAGGCCGGGGTGGAAGGCCTGCTTCGTGTTGTTGAAGGCAGCCCGATCGTGATGGATCCATCGCGCGATTCCCTTCTGACCGAATTCGGCAAGAAGACCCTTCAGGACCGCTATCTGCTGCCCGGTGAATCCTATCAGGACATGTTTGCGCGCGTCTCGCTGGCCTTCGCGGACGACACCGAGCACGCCCAGCGCCTGTACGACTATATGTCCAAGCTCTGGTTCATGCCTGCGACGCCTGTTCTCTCGAACGGTGGCGCGGCCCGCGGCCTGCCCATTTCCTGCTTCCTGAACCAGGTTGGCGATTCGCTGGACGATATCGTCGAGACTTGGACCGAGAATGTCTGGCTCGCTTCCAATGGCGGTGGCATCGGCACCTATTGGGGCAATGTCCGCTCGATCGGCGAGAAGGTCGGTCAGAACGGCCAGACGTCCGGGATCATCCCGTTCATCCGCGTCATGGACTCGCTCACGCTGGCCATCAGCCAGGGCTCGCTGCGCCGGGGGTCGGCTGCTTGCTATATCGACGTGCACCATCCGGAAATCGAGGAGTTCCTCGAAATCCGCAAGGCGTCCGGCGACTTCAACCGGAAATCCCTGAACCTGCACCACGGCATCAACATCACTGATGACTTCATGGACGCGGTGAAGAAGGATGAGGATTATGGCCTCATCAGCCCGAAATCGAAGGAAGTGATCCGCACGATCAATGCCCGGAAGCTGTGGCAGAAGATTCTCGAACTGCGCATGCAGACGGGCGAGCCGTACCTGCTGTTCACTGATACGGTGAACAATGCGATGCCGGCGCACCAGCGCAAGCTGGGCCTGAAGGTCACCCAGTCCAATCTCTGTTCCGAAATCACCCTGCCGACCGGCGTCGACCATGCCGGCCAGGACCGCACGGCTGTGTGCTGCCTGTCTTCGGTCAATGCCGAGAAGTATCTGGAATGGTCCAAGGACGAGACCTTCATCGAAGACATCTTCCGCTTCCTGGATAATGTGCTTGAGGACTTCATCGAACGCGCGCCGCCGGAAATGGCCCGCGCGGTCTATTCCGCCAAGCGCGAGCGCTCGGTCGGCCTCGGCCTGATGGGCTTCCACTCCTTCCTGCAGACGATGAACGTGCCGCTGGAAAGCGCCATGTCGAAAGTCTGGAACGAGAAGATGTTCAAGCATATCCGTCAGGGCGCTGATGCGGCTTCGGTCAAGCTTGCCAAGGAGCGGGGCCCCTGTGAGGATGCCCGTGACGTCGGCATGATGGCCCGTTTCAGCCACAAGATGGCTGTCGCGCCGACCGCGTCGATCTCCATCATCTGTGGCGGTACCTCGGCCGGCATCGAGCCGATCCCGGCAAACGTCTACACGCATAAGACGCTGTCTGGCTCCTTCACGGTGAAGAACCAGCAGCTCCAGCGCCTGCTGGCCAGCAAGGATATGGACACGGACGAGGTCTGGACCTCCATTCTCGAGCATGAAGGCTCCATCCAGCATCTCGAATGCCTGGACGAGCACGAGAAGTCTGTCTTCAAGACGGCGTTCGAAATTGATCAGCGCTGGATCATCGAACTGGCTGCCGACCGTACGCCTTATATCTGCCAATCGCAGTCCCTGAACCTGTTCCTTCCGGGCGACATCGCCAAATGGGATCTTCACATGCTGCATTGGACAGCGTGGGAGCGCGGGCTCAAATCGCTCTATTACTGTCGCTCCAAATCGGTACAGCGCGCGGCTTTTGCCGGGTCTGAGAAGGCGGAAGTCCTGAAAATGGACACCCCGAACACCGATTATGATGAATGTCTTGCCTGTCAGTAGGGCTTCAACCCGAAATTGCGCACATAAATTGGCCGGCATCCTGGGGGGTGCCGGCTTTTTTTCGAGATTCGGGAGAGGGGACAGGTGCGTGATTAAGGCGGTTTCGACCTAAAACGCTGCATGATTTCCCTAGATTTTACAGTTGGTTAACGACGGAATAGGCCGGAAATCAGGCCATTTGCCCCCTAAAAAACATAATTTTACCGGGTTCTGGAACAAACTCTACAGAGGCGAGTTTGATAGGCAGGTATTAATGCAATTCGACCGATTGGCGTTTGGGGCGCGCGAGTTCTTTATGCTAAGTTAAGCGTCGAGCGGTCTAATCCTTGAATACGTTATCGTTCAGGGATGAAGGCATGAGAGGTATAAGGCACATGGTGTTTGCAATTTCTTCCGCAGTCATCACGATGGCGTGTCAGGGATGCGTATCGACGTCCCCCCATGATCAGGTCCGTTCCGAACCCATAGCCCCTCCCACACTGGGCATGCAGCTCGCTGCACCTGCCAGCTACGCACCCAATTCAGGCGCAACCGCGCCAAGCGCGGCGTCTGTCCATGTTTTCAGTGTCCAGTCCACACGCTTCAGCGGTGTGCCGCTTGATGCCACGAACACGGTTGCGGCGCAGTTACTCGTCGATCAACCCGTCGATTATCGGTCTGCCCCGGCAGCAGAGTATATTGTGCCCAACAACACACGTGTTGATTGGGGCAATAGCGAAGCCCTGGTCGCTGTTGCAGCCGAGCGAAGCCGTTCCGCGCTGTCGCGTCCTGGCCGTATCGAAAAGGACATCGCTGCGGAGATCGCCATTTCTGCACCGAAGGAAGTCACTGGTCTGAAGTTCGATGTCGGCGTTGCGCCGCGTATTGCTGTCCGCGAAGAGGGCGAGATTCTCACGCGCCGCGTTGGGGGTGAAGTTCGGATCGGTCAGGATTTTGACCTGCTGGACCGCAATGGCCAACCGCAGGGCTGGTACATCTTTGCTGGCGCCGACGGGGAAGCCCTTGTCTGGGATGCCGATGCCAGCGGATTCCGGCCGAATCTGGGTGACATGTCCCTGACTGACCAGGTCACAGTGGGTGACCTTCAGGCGGGTGTTTCCGTACAGCGCAGCGGCGGCGAACTGTCGCTCAGCTATATCCGCCGTGAAGTGAAATATTCCGACCGGAATGTCAGCATCAGCGAGACTGAAGATTTCGCAGGTGTTAGTTTCACGATGCGTCGTTAACTGTTAATCAGAGCCCATGCAGGCTCGATTCACACCCATTCAAGCTGCGGCCCTTGTCGCAGCTTTTTTACATGTCCCAACCGCTAACGCGCAGGCCGATCAACCGACTGCGCCGCCGAAGCCGGCCGTCGTGTCCTTTTCAACAGAAAATGACTTCTTCGGAGGGGGGACGGATCGTAATTATTCGAACGGACTTCGTATCGAACGTGTGTCGGGCGCCGACAATGTCCATCCGGGCCTGAAATGGGTCGCTGACCGTCTGCCCTGGCTCGATCTGGATCGTACGGAGCTCCGGCAGGGATTTGCGCTTTCGCATGCCATCTTCACGCCGGAAGACATCCAGTCATTTACCCCGGACCCTACCGATCGCCCTTATGCCGCCTGGCTGGCCCTGTCATCGACCGTGGCCGCCAGCAGTGACAACACGCAGGATACATTGCAGGTGAATCTCGGCGTCGTCGGCCCATCCGCAGCCGGCGAATTCGTCCAGAACACCTGGCACGAAATCATCGGTGTGGCGACGGCGAAGGGGTGGGATCACCAGCTGAAGGATGAGCCCGGCATCGAAATCATCGCGCAGCGTATGCAGATGTTTGACGGACCGGATCTGCCGCTGGGCATCGAGACCGATTTCGGGGCCCACCTGGGCGTCGCGCTCGGAAATGTCCGGACCTATGGGTCGACCGGGCTGACCGCACGGATCGGGTGGGATCTGAATTCGAGCTTCGGTCCGCCGCGCATCCGCCCGGCCCTGTCCGGGGCAGGGGAGTTCGTGCCCGGCACGCCCGAAGATCCATTGGGCGGGTACTTCTTTGTGGGCGTGGATGGCCGGGCGGTTGCCCGCGACATGTTCCTGGATGGCAATCTCTGGCGTGATGGCCCGAGCGTGGAAGATCGCCGGCCCATAGTCGGCGACCTGCAGGCCGGGGTCGCCATGCATTATCGCAGTGTGCAACTGGCCTTCACCTTCGTGAACCGGACCGAGGAATTCATTCGGCAGGACGGCCCGCAACGTTTCGGCGCGCTGTCGATCAGCATCTCCCGCTAAATCCGCATTTCCCTCGCGGCTGTCTTGCGCCTCTTCCGGCCTCGTCGCACAGTGCCTGAAAAGGGCGCGCAGGAAAGTGCCGATACGGGAGGAAACTATGCGAATTCTTTGTAGCGTGGCTGCAGCCATATTGCTGGCGGCCTGTTCCCCAGGTTCAAAGAGTGATGCACCGGACCCTGCTGCCAAGGCCCCACCCATCGGAGAAGCGACGGATGTGACCCGCGCGGCAAATGCGGCGGTGGCCGAGCGCCTGCCGCTGGAAGAGACATCCGATTTTGTCGACGCAACGCGCGGCTTGCTGGCCCAGCTGAAGCAGGACACGATCACGGACGGGGAGGGCAATGTCGTCTGGCAGGTCAGCCGCCGGGATTTTATTGCCGGTGATAGCCCTGACACGGTGAACCCATCGCTCTGGCGGCAGGAACGGCTGAACTCCGAGCACGGCCTGTTTGAGGTGACGGACGGCATCTATCAGGTGCGAGGCTACGACCTTGCCGTCATGTCGGTGATCCGGGGTGACACGGGTTGGATCATCGTGGATCCGCTGCTCAGCCAGGAAACGGCCGCTGCGGCGCTGGGCCTGGTGAACGACACACTGGGCGACCGTCCAGTAACCGGTGTGATCTACACCCATTCGCATGGTGACCATTTTGGCGGCGTGCGCGGGGTGATTGACGAGGCTGACATTGAGGCGCGGGACGTGCCGGTGCTGGCGCCCGTCGGTTTTACGGAATCTGCCGTGGCCGAGAATTTGCTCGCGGGAAACTATATGAGCCGCCGGGCGGTGCTGATGTTCGGCAACACGCTGCCCAGCGGTCCGACGGGTCAGGTGGGCGTGGGGCTTGGGCCCGCCTTGTCACAGGGGACGATCGGCCTGATCGAGCCGACGGAAGAGGTGCCCGGCCGGGGCACAATTCGTGTGATTGATGGCGTGACATTTGAATTCATCGACGCGGCCGGCACGGAGGCGCCAGCCGAATTCATGTTTTACCTGCCGGACTTCAACGCGCTGTGTACCGCAGAAGTCGCCACGGCCACCTTCCACAATGCGCTCACCCTGCGCGGCGCGAAGGTCCGCGACCTGCTGGAATGGAGCCGGGTGATCGATTATGTGCTGACCGAATATGGCGAGCGCTCGGATGTCGTGTTCGCGTCGCATCACTGGCCGACCTTTGGTCAGGAGAATGTCGAGACCTTCCTGCGCGGCCAGCGGGATATCTATCGGTACACGCACGACCAGACCGTGCGGCGCGCCAATCGCGGGGAAACCCAGTTCGAGATTGCAGAGGATCTGGCCGAACCGGCCGTCCAGTCCGAGCATTTCGACACGCGCGGGTATTACGGCACGCTGAACCACAACGCGAAGGCCGTCTATCAGGGCTATTTCGGGTGGTGGGATGGCGTGCCTGCCACGTTCAATGCCCATCCGCTGGAAGCAAAAGCCAGCCGGTTCATCAAGGCCGTCGGGGGGGAGGATGCGGCGCTGGCCATCGGCCAGGAAGCCTTCGATGAGGGCGACTATCGCTGGGCCGCCGAAGTGCTGAACTATGCGGTGTTTGCCAATCCGGAAAATCAGGCGGCGCGCGATTGGCTGGCGGCGAGCTACGAACAGATGGGGTTTCAGGCCGAGAGCGGCGCTTGGCGCGACTTCTATCTTACGGGCGCGCAGGAATTGCGGAATGGTCTGGCCGATGCGGGCGCCGTGCGCACGCGCAGCCGGGAGTTCGTCGAGGGCGTGCCGACGATTGAATTGTTCAATGCGCTGGCGGTGCGGTATGCGCCGGAGAAACTGAGCCGGGATCCGTTCGAGCTGAACTTCCGCTTCACGGATACCGAAGAGGACTTCGTGATTGACGTCGGCAATGCCACGGCATTCCCGCGTCCGGGGATGCAGTCTGAGGGAGCGGTGGCGACCCTCACCCTGTCCCGCGATGCCTTCAACGATCTGATTCTCCAGACTCGCAGCTTTCGCGAGATCGCGGCAGCGGGGGAGGCAAATCTCGAAGGGGATCCGACCGCGCTGCTCGCCTGGTTCACGGCGCTGGAGACGCCCGACTTCTGGTTCAATGTCGTCGAGCCCTGAGGCCAGCTAGTTGTCCAGCTGGTCGCGGAAAAAGTCTGCGATCATTGGTGCGGCCTTGTCTCCCTTTGCACCGAGGCGCTCGTTCAGGCTCTTGTGGTCGCGATTCTTGACGAGGCGCGCTTCGGCCTTGTGCCCGGCGCTGTTGAGCGCTTCAGCCAGTTCCTTGGCCCGGCTGGGCGCGACGGCGCGGTTCACATAGAGCAGCAGGAAGGGTGGAATCTCGGTGCTTTCCTCGACCTGCAAGGTGGGGGAGGCGGCCGCCCAGACGTCCTGATCGTTGCTGGTGAAGGTCGGATGGTAGAAGTCGGGGATGTCGCCGTCATGCCCGGTGCGGGCCAGATTATAAGCGGCGCTGTCCATTGCGACGACGCCCTTGATGACCGCTGGTGTCAGGTCGAAGGCGTCCAGATAGTCAGGATCAATGGCGACGAGCGCGGCCATGTGCGCGCCGGCCGAATGTCCCATCAGGAAGATCTTGTCCGGGTCGGCGCCAAACGCTTCCGCATGTTCATGGAAATAGGCGATGGCGGCGGCGGCATCTTCTTCCTGAGCGGGGAAGGGATGGCCGGGCGCAAGACGGTAATTGATGGCGACGAAAACGAATCCCTGATCGGTGAAATAATCTGACTGGAACATGCCCAGCGCATTCTGCTTGTTGCCGAAGGTCCACGCGCCGCCATGCATCATGATGATCATGGGCGCGCCTTCGGCATCCTCGGGAATGTAGATATCCGCGCGCACATCGCCCGGATCAAGGCCCGGCGCTTCGGCATAGATGACATCCCGCACCACTTTTGCGCTGGCGGGCGCAGCACATGCAAAGGCCGAAACCACGGCAAAAAGAATGACACTGAAGAAACGCATAGATATCTTGTCTCGCAAGGCGGGGATGGAACGCTTGGGCGCCCGGAATGTGCTGATCATTCTGCACTAATCCGGACGGCGCCACCCCTAAGCGGGAAATATGCCAAAACTGTGGGCAAGCTTGTGAACAAGTACGCTTTGCCGCAGTCAAACATCTTGCGGCAAGAGCCTCAATGAGGCACTATATATGGTGTAGATTGTTCCAGAAAACGCAGTAAATGACGTAGGAGGCCCTGATGGCTGACGGAAATTCCAATGTGCCCGGACTTTTGACCGCGAGCCGGGCGTACAAGCCCTTCCGTTACCCGTGGGCGTATGATTTCTGGAAGGTCCAGCAGCAGGTGCACTGGATGCCGGAAGAAGTGCCTCTCGGCGAGGATTGCAAGGATTGGGCGGTGAAGCTCAATGATTCCGAGCGCAATCTGCTGACCCAGATCTTCCGCTTCTTCACCCAGTCTGACGTGGAAGTCGGTGCGAACTACATGGAGCATTACATGCCCCTGTTCAAACCGACCGAAGTGTCGATGATGCTGGCCTCGTTCTCCAACATGGAGACGATCCACATCGCGGCCTATGCCCTGTTGCTCGAAACGATCGGCATGCCCGATTCGGAATTCTCGGCCTTCATGGAATATGAGGAGATGGCCGCCAAGCATGACTATCTCGGCCAGTTCGGCACCGAGACGAATGAAGACATTGCCGTCTCCATGGCCGTGTTCGGCGGGTTCACCGAAGGCCTGCAGCTGTTTGCCAGCTTTGCCATGTTGATGAACTTCCCGCGCTTCAACAAGATGAAGGGCATGGGCCAGATCGTGTCCTGGTCGGTACGCGATGAGTCGCTGCACTGCGAAGGCATGATCAAGCTGTTCCACACCTTCTGCGCCGAAACCGGCGTCATGAATGATGCGCTGCGCGAACGGATTCGCGAGTGCTGCCGCACTGTCGTGGCCCTTGAGGACAAGTTCATCGAACTGGCCTTCGAGATGGGCCCGGTCGAAGGGATGACCGCTGACGACATCAAGCAGTACATTCGCTACATCGCTGACTGGCGCCTGAGCCAACTGAAGCTGGAGCCTGTCTTCGGTGTAACCAAGCACCCAATCCCGTGGCTGACGGAAATCCTGAACGGGGTTGAGCACGCGAACTTCTTCGAGCAGCGCGCCACGGAGTATTCCAAGGGCGCAACCAGCGGCGACTGGCATGGCGACGACGGCGTATGGTCGAAATTTGACCAGCGCAAGCTGGTAGATGCGACCACAAGCTAGGCGCCACCGAATCCATGCATAGCAAGGCGCGCTACCCTGACTGGGATAGCGCGCCTTGTTCTTTGCGGTCTGCCTTATTGATCAATACCAGTACGGTATGGCGCCATAATAGGAATAGACGCTGCGGCCATAGGCGTCGTCACGCAAACGGTCGTATTCGGTGCGCTTGAGCGTCGGGGCTCCGCGCAGCTGATCCTCGTCGAGGTCCACGACATAGCCTTCCTTGGATTCGTCATAATCGAGCGATTGCCAAGGAAGGGGATGATATTCTTCCCCGATCCCGAGAAAGCCCCCAAAGGACATGACCGCATAGGCGACCTTGCCGCCGCGTTTGTCCAACATGAGGCTGTCGATATGACCGATCTTGTCGCCAGCCATGTTGTAGACACTGGTGCCTTCAACCCGATCTGAACTGATCAGCGGATTTGAACTCAATGTTGCATCGTTTGACATGGATACCTCCCTGTCATGGTGAAAGCCCCACCAGTAAGAAACCAATGCGTGAGGCGGGCGAGCGATCCATGATTGCGCGGGTTTAATCCGGGAAAGGGGGGGCGACTGATCGGGAATGGGCCCCCGATCCAGAACGAATGAGGGGCTGCCCGTGGCCCTGGGCAGCCCCTCCAACGCTATTCCGGGAGGAAAAGGTCTAGCGTTGTCCCGCGTCAGCGACGAGGGTGGTAACCTGGCGCGCAAAAACAGGCGCAGTTGGACGGTTCGCAACTTCCTGCTCTTCCAGAATTTTCTTCAGAGCGGCCTTTGTGAGGTCCTTGGCGCATGACCGGTCAACATATGGCTGGTTCGTGACCGGCATGCGTGTTGAGCAGGCTGCTCGGGCCTGTGCGTCAATGGATTCGAGCACGGCAGCAGCGCCGGCATCGGAGGCCAGCAAAGCCTTGTCGTAGGCAATTTCTACAGTGATTGGAGTGCCTTCTGCAGTCGCTGCAGCAGGAACGATGGTTGCGGCGGCCATCAGGACCGGGATGATGAACTTTTTCATGTCAAAACTACCTTCAGAGTTAGCGTCGGCGTGTGCCGACAGGAAACTCCTCCCGCCCCATGCAACGTCATTCTTTTGTTCTCCCCACAGTGACGCCGAAGCGTCATGGCCTTCCGCGCGGGATTGACGTTTCATGTTGCACTGCAACAAAAACGCATATTCGCGCATACCTCAAGTGAAACCTGCACGGCAGAAAGTCATGGCTGCCTTGCGCACCGGGATTGCACGAAGCCTATGCGAACGATGCTCATTTGTTTGTCATGTGTGACCCGCAGAGCGCCGCAGATTGACAGAAGGTCGCATTCCCGCCATTTGACGCCATGTCGAAATTGAACACACCCGAACACGTAATTGACGCGCTTGAGAAACTCTATTCCGAGGCCGTTTCTGCCCTGTCCTCAGCTTTGGACATTTTCCTGCACTCAGGTACCCCGCCATCACCGAATTTGCGGGAATCCGGGGCTTTCTGCTATCCGCAAATCCGGCTGGTCTATAATCCGGACGGGCCACCTCCGCCGATTTCACGGGCCTTCGGAAAGATGTCCGAGGCGGGAACATATGTTTCCACGATCACCCGGCCAGACTTCTTCCGCGACTACCTGACCGAACAGCTTGCCCTGCTGATGCGCGATTATGACATCGACGTGTATGTCGAGCAGTCGGATTCCGAAATTCCCTATGCCTATGTCTGGGAGCAGGGGCAGGCGAGTGGCCTGGAGGAGATTTCGCCGGCCGAACTGGCGCGACACTTCCCAAGCCCGAACCTTGCCGATATTGGCGACGAAGTGGCCGATGGCGAACTCTACGAGCCATATGAGACGCACCCGCTTGCGCTGTTCGATGCGCAACGCGTCGACTTCTCCCTGAAGCGGTTGCAGCATTATTGTGGTACGCCCGTCGAGCATTTCCAGCATTATGTGCTGTTCACGAACTATCATCGCTATGTCGACGCATTCTGTGACTGGGCGTTGCAGAAGCTGACGGAAGACAATCACTATACGTCATTGTCTGTTCCGGGCGGCCTGGAAGTGTCGGAGCCGACCGATACGACGCGGGCGGAAATTGATGCCTCCCCCTGGCGGCGTTTCCAGATGCCGGCCTATCATTTGCGCGCCCCGAATGGCGGCGGCATCACGCTGGTGAACATTGGCGTGGGGCCTTCAAATGCAAAGACGATCACGGATCATCTGGCCGTGCTTCGCCCGGAAGTCTGGCTGATGGTCGGGCATTGCGGCGGTCTGCGCCATAGCCAGGCGATTGGCGATTATGTTCTGGCGCACGCCTATCTCCGCGAGGATCACGTGCTGGATTCCGTGCTGCCGCCGGAAATCCCCGTGCCGCCGATCGCGGAAGTTCAGGTCGCCCTGCAGGAGGCAGCCGCGACTGTGACAGGGGAGAATGAGAAGCAGCTGAAGCGGCGGCTTCGGACGGGTACCGTCGTGACCACGGATGACCGGAACTGGGAGCTGCGTTTCTCGGCCACGGCGCGCCGGTTCAACAAATCCCGGGCAATTGCCATTGATATGGAAAGCGCAACCATCGCGGCGAATGGGTTTCGCCTGCGTGTGCCGTATGGCGTCCTGCTGTGCGTGTCGGACAAACCGCTGCATGGTGAGATCAAGCTGCCAGGCGCCGCCAACCGCTTTTACGAGCGGGCCATTGGCGAGCACATTCGTATCGGGATCGAGACGCTGGAACGGCTTTCCGCTGACAAGGGCGCCAAGCTGCATAGCCGCAAACTGCGCGCCTTTGATGAGCCACCCTTCAGGTAGGCTGGACCTCTCAGGCAGAAAAAAGGCGCAGGGTCCGATGAACCGGAACCCTGCGCCTTCACCCTGGCTCACCTGAGCCCAAGCTTGGTTAGTCCATTTTGGTGATCTTGGTACCTTCGATGCTGACGCCAGCCATCAGGCCTTTCTGGTCGAACACAAAGGCGTAGGCATCTTCTTTCAGCGTGGACGTCGAGAGGTTCTCCGCCATGCCGGCATTGACCAGCACAACGGTCGGGCCGACGCCGATTTCCCAGCCATCGGATTCTGACAAATACTCTACGGCATCGTTATTCATCAGGAAGACGGCGTAGCCATAGGACTGGGCGCCAGCTTGAAGGCCCCAGGAGCCGGTCATGGAATTGTAGTAATCAACTGTCGCACCATTGCGGATCAGTTCACCCTCACCATAGGCGCCACCGAGACCAAGTCCGGCCTTCACCATGGACGGGAAGACCAGTACGGCGCGGGACTGGTTATTGATTGCCCGGGCGGCAGCATTCTCACTGACCAATTTGTTCAGCGCGGCGCGGCTGCCGGCGTCAATCTGGGCGCGGTCCACTTCGTCCGGGAGGGACGAGCAGGCGCTGAGGCCGAGGGCAGTGGTGGCGGCAAAACAACCAGCGAGGAGGGCGGAACGGAATTTCATCATGGATAGACTCCTTCATGATATAGATCAGCTTGAACTCCGCAGACGGGCCAAGGTTCCCGTCAATAAGAGGCAAGGTAGCGTTATTTCGTTGATGCGTATCAATCAGCTGATCGGCTTACCGCCGGTAACTCCTATGATTTCGCCGCTGACATAGCTGGATTCCTGTGATGCAAGGAACACGAAGGTTGGCGCCAACTCGGCGGGCTGGCCGGGGCGGCCCATGGGCGTGGCCTTGCCGAATTCCTGCACTTTCTCCTGCGTCTGGCCGCCGGACGGCTGCAGCGGGGTCCAGAACGGGCCAGGGGCAACACCATTGACGCGAACCCCACGGTCCAGAGCGCCTTGTGCCAAGGCTTCTGTAAAGCCGCGAATGGCGAATTTGGTGGTCGCGTAGTCGAGCAGGTACGGCGCTGGGCTGAAGCCCTGGTTTGAAGTGACGTTGATGATCGCCGCGCCCGGGGGCATCAGCGGCAGCGCGGCCTTGGACAACCAGAACATGGCATAGACATTGGTTTTCATCGTCTCGTCGAACTGCTCGTCGGAAATGTCCTCGATGCCGGGCTGGCGTACCTGCTTACCGGCATTGTTCACGAGGATGTCGAGTCCGCCCATCTTCTCGTGGGCATCCTTGATAAGGCTGTTGCAGAATTCCTTGTCGGTCAGATTGCCGGGCATCCGGTGGAGAGTATGGCCTTCGCCCTCCAGCAGATCGCAGACCCAGTCGGCATCTTCTTTCTCTTCCGGAAGGTAGTTGATGCAGATTTCTGCCCCTTCGCGGGCATAGGCGATGGCAACCGCGCGGCCTATGCCGGAATCGCCGCCGGTGATCAGCGCCTTGCGGCCCTTCAGGCGGCCGAAGCCTTTGTAGCTGTCTTCGCCATGATCGGCCTTCGGCTCCATCTTGTGGTCAAAGCCGGGCTTCTCCTGGGGTTGTTTCGGGAAGGGGGGCTTGGGATATTGCGCACGGGGGTCGCGCATTTCGTACTGGTTCTGAACGGTGTCGGTCATGGGGGCCTCTTTCGTGTGAGTGTCTATGAATTCAACCGGCTCGCGCGCTGGCGGTTCCGATGAATTTTCACCCTCTGTTAACGGCAGGTTGTGAGGGCAAAGGCTGTCCGTGCGTGATGAGGGTCACAAAACCTTCCCCGACGCCCATCTGGACGTGCGCGGCCGGGCGCGGTACCTCGCAGACCATGACAGACAGAATCCATACTCTTCAGGGCGTCCGGAATTTCCGGGATTTCGGTGGCTATGCTTCCCGGCATGGCGGGCAGGTGAAGCGCGGGCGGTTGTTCCGGTCGGGCCATTATGCCGAGGCGACCGAGGAGGACCTGGCTGCGCTGGGTGCGCTCGGCATCCATTTGCAGGCAGATCTCCGCCGCCCGGATGAGCGCGAGCGCAATGTGGCGCGTTGGTCGGCGCCCAACACGCTGACTCATGATGGCGGCCGCGAGCATGAAGCCCCGCACGCGCAATTCCTGAAGAAGGTCGAGGCCGACGCCCAGAAGGCGGACGACTGGATGAATGATTATTACGCGCTGGCGCCCTTCAAGGCCCACCATGCCGAATTGTTCTCGGGCTGGTTCGAGCATCTGGCCGGACTGGAAGGCGACGCCGCCGGGCTCGTGAACTGCGCTGCCGGCAAGGATCGGACGGGCATTCTCTGCGCGCTGACGCATCATGTGTTGGGGGTCGAGGAAGCCGACCTCCGGGCCGACTATGAGCTGACGAATACAGCCGTGAAGGTCGACGAATTCCTGCCGCAGGCAGCCGCCTTCTTCAATGAACAGGTCGGCAAGGCGTATGAACCGGAAGTGTTCCGCCCATTCCTCGGCGTGCGTTTGCGCTATCTCGATACCGCCTTCAACGTGATCCATGACAAGCACGGCACCGTCGATGCCTATCTGGTGGATGTGCTGGGTGTGGATGAGGCCGCGCAGGAGCGGCTGCGGGCCCGGTTGCTTGAGGCCTGATCCTGTTGTGGGCAAATGAGATGAGCCCGCCCCATTGCGGCCGGGCCGCATGAGTCGTTAAAGTCCCGGCTGATGAGCGATTCCGAACTCCCCGAAGAACGTGATGACCAGACCTTCTCGATGTTCGGGGAGGATGAGGCCCCGAAATCGGCTGAATACCAGGTGCTCGCGCGCAAATACCGCCCGCGCCGCTTCGAGGACCTGATCGGCCAGGAGGCCATGGTCCGCACGCTTTCCAATGCGTTCGAGACGGGCCGCGTAGCGCATGCTTTCATGCTGACCGGTGTGCGCGGGGTTGGGAAGACGACCACGGCCCGCCTGCTGGCGAGGGCCCTGAACTATCAGTCAGACGATCATGACGGCCCGTCGATCCGGCTCGACCCGAAGGGCGAGCATTGCGATGCCATCATGGCGAGCCGTCATCCGGACGTGTTGGAACTTGACGCCGCCAGCAGGACCGGCGTCGCAGACATGCGCGACCTGCTGGACGGGGCGCGCTACGCACCGGTCTCGGCCCGTCACAAGGTCTATATCATCGATGAGGTTCACATGCTGTCGACGGCCGCGTTCAACGCGCTGCTGAAGACGCTGGAAGAGCCACCCCCGCATGTGAAGTTCATCTTCGCGACGACCGAGATCCGCAAGGTGCCGATCACGGTCCTGTCGCGTTGCCAGCGGTTTGACCTGAAACGGCTCGATGCCGTGAACCTCGCCGGACATCTGGGCCGCGTTGCCACGAATGAAGGCGCGAAGGTCTCGGAAGAGGGGCTCGCTTTGATCGCGCGCGCGGCCGAAGGTTCCGTCCGCGACGGCCTCTCCATTCTCGACCAGGCCATCGTGCAGACCATGGACGGCGAGGAAGTCACCGGCGCGGCCGTGCGGGACATGCTGGGTCTTGGCGATCGTGCGCGCCTGCTGGATGCGTTCGAGAAAGCCATCTCTGGCAGTGCTTCAGAGGCGCTGGCCGAGGTGAAAGACCAGATCCATGCGGGCGCTGATCCGGCGGTCATCCTGAAAGACCTGATGGACGTCTGCGCCGACGTATCCGTGGCGCAGGCGACTGGCGGCGAGTTCCAGTCTGCCGGGCCCGCCGAATGGACCGAACGCACACTGGCCATGGCGCAGAAGCTGACCGCGGCGCAGGCTGCGCGGTATTGGCAAATTCTCCTGTCGGGCTTTAACGACCTCCAGACGGCGCCGGACACGGCGACCGCGCTAAACATGATCATCCTGCGCCTTGCGGCAGCAGCGAACCTTCCGTCACCGGAGGAGGCTGCGCGCATGATCGCCGAGTCAGGCGGTGCGCCGGGAAAGCCTGAGCAACATGGCATGGCCCCGTCTCCCGCCGGCGGGCTGGAGAGCTTTGCCCAAATCGTCGCCTATCTGGGTGAGCACAGGGAAGTGAACTTGCAGGTCGAGTTGGAGCGATACGTTCGGCCAGGTCCTGTGCGCTACGGCTATTTCTCATGCGAACTCGAAGACAATGCCCCTAACGATCTGCTTGCCAGGCTCAAGGCGTTCCTTGAGCGCGACACGGGCGACGATTGGGTGGTCGAGCAGATTCGCACCAATGCCGAGACCATGCGCCAGACGGAAATCCGCACACGGGAGGAATTGTTTGCCTCTGCGGCCGCCCATCCGGCTGTCGCGGATGCCTTGAAGAGCATTCCCGGCATTACCATTGTTGATGTAACCGAGCCGCCGGCGAGCGACGGCAATGTCATAGACCTGAATTCCAGACGATCGGCCTGAAGGAGGCCCGCTTCCCATGAAAGACCTTGGCAAGATCATGCAACAGGCCCAGCAGATGCAGGCCAAGATGCAGGAAGCGCAGGAAAAGATCGAATCGACCGAGGCTGAAGGCGTCGCCGGGGCTGGGCTTGTGTCCGTGCGCCTGAAGGGCAAGGGCGATATGGTCAGTGTCAGGATTGACCCATCCCTGATGGGCGATGACCCGGAGATCGTGGAGGACCTCATCAAGGCCGCGCATTCGGATGCCCGAAAGCGCCTTGATGAGGCGATGGAAGCGGCCATGAAGGAAGCGACCCAAGGCTTGGGCGGCGGCATGCTACCGGGCTTCAAGCTGCCTTTCTAAGGCGGATCAGTAGAGTTCAGGTTCTCTTGTGCTGAAGGCCGAGGCCAGGCAGCCGCGATGGAACATTGCTCGCATCACCCAGAAATTCCGCTTTTTCTCGGACCAGACGAACACGGCCGCCATGGCGTAGCAGAAGATGATCTTACTCAATGAGGCGAGCATCGTAATGCCCAGCGTGACCGAATTGCGTGTCGTGAGAGAGTGGTAGCCATAACTCATCCCTGAGCGGAATTTGCGTTGACGAATCCAGCTTGCGTCGAGCCGTTTCGGGTCGACCGCTTCATGCACGATGGCCGCTTCGCTGATGTCGAATTTCGCACCGGCATACCAGAGCCGGAAGAAGAATTCGGTGTCTTCTCCGCCGGTCTTTCCTTTTTCAAGCAGGAAACGCTGGCCTTTCACAATCGGGGAACTCGCGCGCATCAGGGCGTTGCAGGTATGGCCGGTCTGAACCACGCCGCCGCGGCGCGTGGGCATGTTCGAGTGATAATCTTGCTGGCGCATCCAGTCGGGTGCAGTATCGGGATAGACCGCGATCGCCGGCCCAAACACGGCGTCCAACTCATTTACGCGCGCCATCTGGAGCAGGGAAGCGAGCCAATCGGTGTCGGCCACTTCATCATCATCGATGAAGGCGATCCATTCGGCTGTAGCCGCATCGAGACCGGCATTGCGCGCGATCGAGATATTGTTGGCCGGAGCATGGAGGTATTTGACAGGAATCGACAGGGTTTGCGCGATCGCTTCGACCCGGTCACACGCCGATGGGGTTTCGTCATTGTCGATGACAATCGCACGCGCCGCCACACCTTCCGGCAGGGCCTGCCGGTCAAGGGATCGCAACGTGTCCTCGATTGAGGGCCTGCGATAGGTGCAGACGCATATGTCGATATTCAATTCGGCGACCTCATGGGGGCTTCGTGCGCGTCAAACATGTCGGAATGCAAATCAGCAAGTCCCATGCCACGCATGAGTGATTACTCAAGCCGAAAACAGTGTCAGAAACCTGGATTCGGCGCTGAAGCGGCGATCAGCTTGTTTATCAGGCGTTTTGCAGCTTTCGGATCACGCGGGTCAGGTGCTTCTGTCGCATGGGACCAGACCAGATCGCCGGTCGCTGGGTCGAAGAGGGCGATCTGGGCCGTCTGGTCAATGCCATCTGGTCCCGGGATACCCCCGAACATGAGGCCAAGCCCGCCCTGGACGAGCCGGCTGGCGGAGCTTTCCAGATCATATTCCACCCGGATCAGCGCAATAAGTTCGGCCGGAGTCTCGCGCGCAGGCGCAGGGGGATCAGGCTGCGCGTCCAGCTTCTGGGCCAGCGCTTCTGCCTGCGCTCGCGCCGGGTCGCTGGAGTCCAGCGCTTCTGCTGGTACGGCGCTCGCCAAGGCATCGGCAAGATTAAGTCGCGCTGTTTCAGTTTGCTCCGATTGCGGCTCTCGGAGACCGGAGGCGGTGACCAGGGTGATTTCCACGAGGGGGGGCAGGTAGGTGATCGTGCCCTCTGGCGGCGAGGCTGAGTCAACCGAGGGCACAGGCGCAGAGGCGCACGCCGTGAGCGCCCACACCGCACTCAGCAAAACCAAGCGCATTCGATCCTCCCCTTTGCATCCCGGTAGAAAGGGGCTCAGCCTGGGCGGGAAGTCAAGCGGACGCTGAAATGATCGCGCTTGATAGACATCGCAGCATGTTCCTTATATGTTCTGAGCAGAATCGTGCGAGGATGCCCGTATGGACCCAATCATCATTATCGGCGGGGCCGGCTTTGACGTCGTGCACCTTGTTCTGTTCCTCCTAGCCCTTGCTTTGGCAGGTACGGCCTGGTGGCTTGCCAGCAAGTCCGGCGCGAAGGCGGAGCGGCTGACGCTGGACCTTGAGCGCGCGACCGATGAACTGGTCGAGGCGAAACAGCGTATCCGCACGCTGGAAGAGGTCTCGCGCAAGGCAGAGCTGGAATTGGCTGAAGCCCGCGCCCGCAGCGCCGAGGATGAACGCAAGTTCGGAGAAATGGCGCAGGGCGTTCTGCAACGCGCAAATGCGCAATTCCTGCAGCTCGCCAATGAGACGTTTGAGAAGCACAAGGAAGGCGCACAGGGCCACCTGAAGGAGTTGATGAAGCCGATTGGCGAGAATTTCGATGCCTTCAAGAAACGGGTGGATGACATCGAGAAAGTCCGCACCGAAGACAAGTCGCTGCTGTCGGAACAGGTCAAGGCGATCGGGGAAAGCCTGCACCGTAACACGCAGGAGACCGGAAAGCTGGTCAACGCGCTGACCGCGCCGAAGGGCGGCGGGCGCTGGGGCGAGATGACCCTGAGAAACGTCATGGAGCAGGCGGGCCTGTCGGGACATTGCGATTTTTCCGAACAGGTGCACGACCAGACGGAAGAGGGACGCCAGCGGCCGGATGCGATCATCCGTCTTCCAGGTGACCGCCAGATCGTGATCGATTCCAAGGTCTCGCTCGCCTCCTATATGGCGGCGGTAGAAGCCGAGGATCCGGCCCAGAAGGTCGTCCATCTGAAGGCGCATGCGACCAGCGTCCAGCGGCATGTGAACACGCTGGCCTCCAAGGACTACCAGTCCAATCTCGGCAACCGGTTTGATTACATTGCGATGTTCATTCCCGGAGAAAATTTCTTCGCGGCCGCACTGGAGCATTCCCCGGACCTGATCGAAAAAGCGATGAGCCGTCAGGTGATCGTGACAACGCCGACCACGCTGATCGCGCTGGCCCGGACGGTGGCCCATCTCTGGCGCCAGCATCACCAGAACGAGAATGCGATGGCAGCCGCCGAGCTTGGCGCGGAACTCTATAGCCGCATGGGGGTGATGCTGGGCCATATTGAAAAGCTCGGAAAATCGCTGAACGGCTCGGTGGACCATTTCAATTCCGCGATGGGATCGTTTGACAAGCGGGTCCTGCCGACCCTCCGCAAATTCGAAGACATGGAGATTGCGCCGCCAGCCAAGGCGCTGGCAGAACCCAAGCAGATCGAAAATCGGGCCAATGTTCCCGAAGATACAGGCGAACTGGACTTCGGGGATTCCAAAAAGGCCGTCGCGGCCGAATGACGGCCAAGTGTTGACCAGAGGCCCCTCCGTGCATATCTGAAACTCATGGCTATCAGAGAAATCCTCACCGTCCCGGACCCGCGTCTGAAGGAAGTGTCGAAGCCCGTCGAGGGCGGCGTCACCGACGAGATTCGCGCGCTCATGGATGACATGCTGGAAACCATGTATGACGCGCCGGGTATTGGCTTGGCCGCGATTCAGATCGGCGTGCCGCTGCGCGTGATCGTGATGGATCTCGCAAAAGAGGGGGAAGAGCCCCAGCCGCGCTATTTCGTGAACCCGGAAATCCTGCCTCTGACTGAGGACATGGCGCCTTATGAAGAGGGCTGCCTGTCGGTGCCGGACATTTTCGATGAAGTCGAACGTCCGACCGAGTGCCACGTCCGCTACCTCGACTATGACGGCTTCAAAGTCGATGAAGTTGCAACCGGCATGTATGCGGTTTGCATCCAGCATGAGATGGATCATCTGGAAGGCACGCTGTTCATCGACCATCTGTCGCGCCTGAAGCGCCAGCGGGCGATCGACAAGGTGAAGAAGGCCAAGCGCCTGCACGCACGCGAGTCGGCCTGATCGTCATGAAGAAGCGCGGCAGCTTCTTCGCGCGTCCCTGGGTCCGTTGGACCGCCGCTTTTTTCCTCGCTGCCCTGATCGTGATCATTGTAGGCGGCAATGGGCTCACCCCATTCAGCATGACGGGCGCACTGCGCTGAGGCGCTTGCGAAACGTTGCTTCCAAAATGACCCCGAACCGACTATTCCCGGCACGATGACCAAACCCCTTCGCCTTGCCTTCATGGGTAGCCCGGATATCGCCACCGGTGTGCTGGGTGCGTTGATCGCGGCCGGGCACGAGATTGTCTGTGTCTATTCGCAGCCGCCACGCCCGGCTGGACGTGGCAAGAAACTGACACCCACGCCCGTGCATGCCTTCGCAGAGGCCAGGGGTATCGAAGTGCGCACGCCCAAATCCCTGAAGAAATTGCCGGAGCAGGAGGCGTTTGCGGCGCTGGATCTCGATGCGGCTGTGGTCGTGGCCTATGGGTTGATCCTGCCGCAGGCCGTTCTCGATGCACCGCGCCTTGGCTGTCTCAACATGCATGCGTCGATCCTGCCGCGTTGGCGGGGCGCTGCGCCAATCCAGCGGGCCATCATGGCGGGGGACACGGAAACCGGCGTCGATGCGATGATGATGGAAGCCGGGCTTGATACCGGGCCGGTGCTTGCCTCGGCGCGCACGCAGATCACCGAAGAAGATACCGCCGGTAGCGTGCATGATCGGCTGGCCGCGCTCGCCGCAGAGCTCGCGCCCCGAGCGCTTGAAGGCCTCGCCGATGGCAGCCTGACCCCTGTTCCGCAGACGGAAGAGGGGATGACTTATGCCGCCAAGCTTGGCCCGGATGACCAGAAGGTCGATTGGTCGCGGCCTGCGCGAGAGGTCGACTGCCATATCAGGGGTCTGTCGCCGTTCCCGGGGGCGTGGTGCTACTGGACGCCGCCGGGCAAGGACGAGCCGGTGCGCCTGAAATTGCTGATGTGCCGTCGCTCCGGTCGGGAAACCACTGCGCCGGCCGGCATGGTTCTGGATGACCGCCTGCTGGTCGCTTGCGGCGATGGCGGCGCTGTGCGTATCCTCCGTCTGCAAAAGCCAGGGGGAAAGCCAATGGATGCAGACCAATTCCTGCAGGGGCAGGCGATTGCTCCGGATACGGTGCTTGGCTGATGAGTTTCTGGATTCGCCCCGCCCGCGAAGAAGATCTCGACGAGATCGTTGCGCTGAATGATCTTGCCTTTGGCGGCAAGGCTGAGGGCCGCATCGTTCGGGATCTCGCCAAGAGCAGTGAGAGCGTGCTCTCCCTCGTGGCGAGCGATGACAAGACCATTGCCGGCCATATTCAGTTTTTCCGCATGCTGCTGGATGATGAGCCCGTAGCTGTCGGTCTCGGGCCGATGTCAGTGCATCCCGATTTCCAGAAGACCGGTATCGGCAGCGGCCTGATCCAGATGGGCCTTATGGCGCTGGAAGGGGCGGGGGAGCAACTCGTCTTCGTGCTTGGCCACCCCGAATACTATCCCCGATTTGGGTTTTCCGCCGATCTTGCCCAGCCATTCGAGTGCAAATGGTCCGGTGATGCCTTCATGGCGCTGCGTCTTGATCCGGCGGCACCGACATCCGGCCGGTTGACCTATCCGGCGGCCTTTGGCTAGGGCCGCTGAATGCCGCGTTACAGACTCCTCCTCGAATACAATGGTGGCCCGTATCAGGGCTGGCAGCGCCTGCCCGGAATCCCGACTGTGCAGGGCGCCCTGGAAGAAGCAGCCGCAAAGCTCGATGGCGCGCCCGTTGAGGTGCATGGCGCCGGGCGCACCGATAGCGGCGTTCACGCGACGGGACAGGTCGCGCACATGGATTTGCAAACGGATCGCGGAACCAAGGTTGCGGACGCGATGAATTTCCATCTGCGTCCGCATTCGATCGCCGTGCTGAAGGCCGAAAAAGTGGACGAGAATTTCCACGCCCGGTTCAGCGCAACTGAGCGGCATTATCGCTTCATCATCATCAATCGCCGGGCGCATCTGACGTTGGACGACGGCCAAGCCTGGCGGATCTCCTCCAGGCTGGATGCCGACAAGATGCACGCTGCGGCGCAGACCCTTGTTGGAACGCACGATTTCACGACCTTCCGCGATACAGATTGTCAGGCCAAGTCGCCGGTAAAGACGCTCAACGCGATTTCCGTTTCGCGCTATGGTGACCGGGTCGAGGTGACGTGCCGGTCGAGGAGTTTCCTGCACCGACAGGTTCGCTCCATCGTGGGCAGTCTTGTGGATGTCGGCCGGGGCAAGCAGCCGGTTGGCTGGATTGCGGACATTCTGGCCGCCGCCGAACGGACGGCCTGCGGGCCGATCTCCCCGCCGGATGGGCTCTACCTGGAAAAGGTCGATTACGAATAGTCCCGCCTGACGCGAAGTCAGTCTGTGCAGAATTCGGCTTCCGCTCTAGCCTCTCTGGAAAACAAGAGGGAGCGAAAAGATGGCCATCGATTTTACGATACCGGAAGAGGCAAAAGAAATCCGCGAGCGGGTGCGCAAATGGGTGCAGGAAGAATGCATTCCCGCCGAACAGGAAATGGCGAAAGGCCGCGCGTTCAAGGACGTGCTGCCGGAATTGCGCAAGAAGGCGCGGGCGCAGGGGCTCTGGTTGCCCTTTATTCCCATCGAGCATGGGGGGATGGGACTTGGGCCGCTGGCAAATGCGCTGGTCCAGATGGAGCTTGGCCAGAGCCATCTCGGCGCGCTGTCGATGAACTCGCAGGGACCGGACGATGCAACCATGCTGACCCTGCTGGCGCATGGCACCGATTTCCAGAAAGAGAAATACCTGAAGCCGCTGCTGAATGGCGAAAAGCGCATTTGCTATTCCATGACGGAGAAGGCCGCCGGCGCGGATGCCACCGGCATGCAGACGCGCGCAGAAAAGGACGGGAAGGGCAATTACGTCCTGAATGGCGAGAAATGGTTTTCCAGTGCCGCCTCCGCCGCCGACATTGCGGTCGTCATGGCCAAGACCAATCCGGATGCGCCTCGCCATCAACAATTCTCGACCTTCATCGTGGAGCTGCCCAATCCGGGTTACAAGATCATCCGCGATATTCCGACCATGGCGGTGCACGGGGCCCATTATGAAGAGATGGGCGGCGGCCATGCCGAGGTGAAGATCGAGAATTTGGTCGTTCCGGAAGAAAATCTGCTCGGCGGGGAAGGGGGCGGATTCTCCATGGGCCAGCATCGCCTGGCCTATGGTCGCCTGCGTCACGGCATGCACAATGTGGCGATGGCTCAACGCGCACTTGATCTGGCCACGGAACACGTCACGAGCCGCGAGACCTTCGGCCAGCCACTGGAAGACCGGCAAGGTGTCCAGTTCATGCTGGCAGAATGTGCAAGCCAACTCTACATCGCGCGGTTAATGCTGATGCATATTGCCTACAAGGCCGAGAATGGCATGGACCTGCGACAGGAAAACGGTATCGCCAAGGTCTTCCTCGCAAACATGGTCCACAAGGTGGTCGATACGGCAATCCAGTTGCATGGCGCACTTGGCTATTCGCTCGATACGCCCCTGGCGGCCTGGTACACGCATATCCGGTCCCAACGCCTCGTAGATGGGCCGGACGAAGTGCACAAATGGATCACCGGCAAGAATGTCATTCGCGCGTTCCGGAAGGACGGCACGACCGCGGCCGCAGCGGGTGGGGATCTGCTTTGATCAAGCTGACCTTTTGCCTGCGCCGCTTGCCCCATTTGAGCCGTGAGGCGTTCCAGCGCTACTGGCGGGAGCAGCATGCCCCGCTGGTCGCGAAACATGCCGAAACGCTGGGTATCCTCCGCTATGTGCAATGCCATACAGGGCATGATGCACTAAGCGGGGCCATGCAAGGTTCGCGAGGTGGTCCCGACGCCTATGATGGCGTTGCTGAACTCTGGTTCGAAAGCGAGGCAGCCTTGGCCGCGAATACCAGCGAAGCGGCGGTGAAAGCCGGCGCAGAATTGCTGGAGGACGAGAAGAAATTCATCGACCTTGCGAATTCGCCGCTCTGGTTTGGAGACGCATTTGAGATGGTCGGTTAGGCGTTAGACGAAAGTAACACAATGTCACTTCTAAGTTCGCCAATTTCATTGTGCACGACACGGATAGAAATGTGGTTCAATGATACTCCACTGGCTACAGGAACGGCCTTCCTTTACGAGTGCAATTCTAGAACGTTCTTGGTCACCAATCGGCACAACTTAACCGGGCGCCACCAAGATACTGGAAAGCCGCTGGACGAAAAAAATTTGGGGATTCCGAATCGGATCAGGTTCAAAGTTCCTGTTGCAGAACAACAGGGAAATTTTATGGTATTCGCTCAAAACCAAGTTGCGACCATGGAGCTAACTTGGCCTGATGAAGACTCCTACCCGTGGCTTGAACACCCGACTTGGAAGAGTAAGGCGGATGTTGTTGCATTGGATGTTCAAAAACATTGGCCAGAGCTGCCGAAGCCTTTCGCTCACGCCAACATAATACCTCACGCTACGCCGCTTTCACTGCATCCAGCATTGAAAGTTTCGGTGATCGGCTATCCCTTTGGACAGAGTGTTGGCGATTATTACCCTGTTTGGGTTTCAGGGACACTGGCTTCTGACCCCTCCTTCGATGTGGCGGGAAAGCCAGCGATGTTTGTAGATTGTCGAACCAATAAGGGCTCGTCTGGATCACCTGTCTTTGCCTATGTAGCAGGTGGTTTAGCCCAGGTTGAGCATGGAAAGCTAAACACCGATAAGAACGGTGTGTTCATGCAGTACAATCATACCGATGGCACTCACTGGTGTATGTTCGGTGTCCCTGCTCAGCGGTTTTTGGGCATTTACAGTGGTCGAATTAATTCCGGAGCGGACATAGGATTTGTGTGGCGTGCAGAGGTTATCGAAGAGGTTTGTCGATCCGCGTTCGTGAAATAGAGGATTCCGCCATGAGTGGAGTCTTGGCCTCGTCGCCTTTTAGCTCCAAGGCTAAATTTCCGAGCCATGTGATGGAGCCAGAAAGTAACCACTTTCGGGATGAAAAAGCCCGATGAGGAACTGTCAGGCGAGCGCGGCCTCAAGGTCTGCGAGGATGTCCTCGACATCTTCCAACCCGACCGAGAGCCGGATCAGACCGTCGCTGATGCCGTGCTCCAGACGTTCTTCCTGCGAATAGGTCGAATGGGTCATGCTGGCCGGATGCTGGATCAGGGATTCCGCGTCGCCGAGGCTGACAGCGCGCTGGATCAGGGTGAGCCTGTCCATCATGGCCGTCCCCGCGTCAAAGCCCCCTTTCAGTTCGAAGGCAATCATGCCGCCGAATGCACTCATCTGCCGGCGAGCGAGTTCATGCTGTGGATGGCTTGGCAGACCGGGATAATGGACTTCCGAGACGGCGGGATGAGCTTCCAGCCATTCAGCGACAGTCAGCCCACTCTCGCAATGGCGCGCCATGCGCAGCTGCAGCGTTTTCAGGCCGCGCATCACCAGCATCGCCGTCAGCGGAGCCATCACCGAGCCCGTCATGTCCTTGACCCCGATCATCCGGACTTCATGAATCAGGTCAGCCGGGCCGCACACGACCCCTGCCACGAGATCGCCGTGCCCGCCGAGATATTTCGTGGCCGAATGAAGCACGAAATCCGCGCCAAGCTCGATGGGCCGAGTCAGCAGAGGGGAGGCATAGGTGTTGTCGACCACCGTCAACGCACCGGCCTGTTTCGCGATCGCTGAGACAGCGGCAATGTCGACCAGTCGCATGTTCGGATTGGCTGGGGTTTCGAAATAGACGATCCGGGTCTGTTTGCTGATCGCTTCGCGCAAATTGGCCGGATCGCGCAAGTCGACATGGGTGACCTTTACGCCGAAGCGTGAAAGGCCGTCGCGCATGAACGCAAATGTGCAGCCATACAGCGTCTTGTCCGTTATGATCTCGTCGCCGGGTTTTACCATAGTCCAGAGCGTTGCGGAGATGGCGCCCATACCACTGGCTGTCGCCAGACCCGCTTCGGCGCCCTCGAGATTGGCGATCCGGGATTCGAGCAGGGCAAGGGTTGGATTGGAGATACGGGAGTAGATATGACCTTCGGTTTCCCCCGCAAAAAGTTCTGAACCTGTTGCAGTATCAGGGAAAACGAAGGTAGACGTCATGTGCACGGGCGGAGTAAGTGCGTGCGAATGATTTGCAGGTGCGTAGCCATGGTGGATGGCGCGCGTTGCGGGTCCGTGGGAGCGAACAGGTTTGTGAGTCATCGGGGGAAGTCTCCTGATCTGTTCGGGTAGAGTAGCAGCACATTTGGGACATGTGCTGTCAATTAATGCCAATCTCAGAATGAGAATTGGCAGAAATAACCAACTGGGGGTTATATGGACAAGATTGATGCTAAGATTGTGCGCGCCTTACAAGAAGATGGCCGCCTGACCAATCAGGACCTCGCGGAAAAGGTCGGCCTGTCGCCATCGCCTTGCCTGCGCCGGGTTCGGAATCTCGAGAAAGCCGGGATCATAAAGGGCTATTGCGCCACGATCGACCAGAAGGCCTGCGGCTATCCAATTACCTGTTTTGTGCGCATCCGCCTGTCGATCCATACCGAGGACACGATCCAGAAATTCGAGAAGATCGTGAATGATACGCCGGAGATCCTGGATTGCTACCTGATGGCAGGCGGGTCGGATTATCAGCTGCGGGTCGTGACGGGCAGCCTCGACGAATATGAGGAATTGGTGCGGAAGACCTTCCAGAAATTGCCCGGCATCTCGTCTGTCGAGACCAGTTTTGCCTATGGCGTCGTCAAGAAGTCGCGTGTCCTGCCGGTCAAGATCGGGGCTTGAACGGCAATATGCCGGGTGAAATGCCGGAAATAGGCGCAGTTTCCGGTCTCTCCTGTCTCAATCCCGCTATGACAGCATAGGCGCGGGAGAGGGAGCTGCTATACAGGCAGGTAATGAGCACAGATTCCCCCGTCCAGCCGCCGCAAGAACCCACTCTTGTTGAATCCCGCAACCGGCCGAGCCGCCGGCCCGGCAAATGGCGCATTTCAAACATCATTGATGGCCGCGCGCTGCGGGTGAAGCTGACCGCTGCGGCGCTGGATAATCTGGGGGATGCCCAAGCGATGCGGAAGGCGGCGCTGGATCATCTGCACGGCGCCATGTTCCGGGGCCGCATGATCGCGCAAGAGCGCCTGCAACAGGGCGCTGACGGGCTGGACACGGCGCGGCTGATCGCGGCGGTTCAGGACGAAGTGATCCACGCGCTGTATGATTTCACCACCACGCATGTGCACCGCGCGCGCAACCCCACGGAAGCAGAGCGCCTCGCCATCATCGCAACCGGCGGATATGGCCGCGGCGTGATGGCGCCGTCCTCCGACACCGATCTGCTGTTCCTGCGCGCCTACAAGGCCTCCCCGCATACCGAGAGCGTCATCGAATACATGCTCTATGCGTTGTGGGACATGGGGCTGAAAGTGGGCAACGCGTTCCGCACCCCGGCCGAGTGCGTCAAGCTGGCGGCCGAGGACGTGACGATCAAGACGTCCCTGCTGGATGCGCGCTTCATCTGTGGCGACCAGGCCTTGTCGGCCGAGATGCTGACCAAGTTCAAGAAGGATGCGGTCGACGGCAAGGATGCCGACTTCATCGCTGACAAGCTGGCAGAGCGCGATGCACGCCATGCGCGCCAGGGCGATGCCCGCTACGTGGTCGAGCCGAACATCAAGGAAGGGAAGGGCGGCCTGCGCGACCTGCAGACGCTCTACTGGATCGTCAAACATATCTATGGGGGCCACACCCTGGAAGACGTGATGCAGGGCGGGCCGTTCACGCGTAGCGAGTATGGCTCTTTCATCCGATCGGCCAAATTCCTCTGGACAGTGCGCTGCCATCTGCATTTCGTGACCGGCCGGGCCGAAGAACGGCTTAGCTTTGACCTGCAGTCCGAAATTGCGGCCCGCATGGGCTATCGTGACCGGACCGGCCAGTTGGGCGTCGAGAGGTTCATGAAGCGCTATTTCCTCGTGGCCAAGGATGTCGGCGCATTGACGCGGATCATCGCGGCAAAGCTGGAAGCCGAGCAGAAGAAGAAACCGGAAGGATTCCGCCGGCTGTTGCCGCAGAAGACTCCGCAGGCGCTGGAAGACGAGGGATTTGTCATTGATGCCGGGCGGGTGAGCATAACGTCCGAGGCCGTAATGAAGGACGATCCGCTCAACATGTTGCGGCTGTTCGTCATTGCGCGGCGGGAAGGCAAGGACATCCATCCGGACGCCCTGTCGGCGATCACCCGAAACCTGAGGGCGCTGAACGAGAGTATTCGGAATACGGACGATGCCCGAAAGCTGATCCTGGATGCGATCCTGGGTGGCCGGGATCCGGCGCTGATCCTTCGCCGCATGAACGAGGCAGGGGTGCTCGGCAAGGCCATTCCGGAATTCGGCGGCATCGTCGCGCAGACGCAGTTCAACATGTATCATCATTATACGGTGGATGAGCATACAATTCGCGCCGTCGAGGCCATTGCGGAAATGGAGCAGGTCAACGGGGAGCGCGTCCCTCTGGCCAGCGAAATCTTCCCACTGATCGAGAATCGCCGCGCGCTTTACCTCGCCATGCTGTTGCATGACACCGGCAAGGGCAGAGGCGACCAGCAGATCGAAGGCATGAAGACCGCCACCCGCGCCTGCCAGCGTCTGGGGCTGCCAGAGGACGAAACGGATCTGGTTGCGTGGCTTGTGGGCAATCATCTGGAGCTCAGCGAGACAGCGCAGAAGCGGGACATTTCCGATCCGCGCACGGTGACGCAGTTTGCCAACCTCGTTGGTTCGTTGGAGCGGCTTCGGCTGCTCTACATCCTCACGGCGGCGGATATTCGCGCCGTTGGCCCCGGTGTGTGGAATGCGTGGAAGGGACAGCTGATGGCCGACCTCTACCACAATACGGCTGCGGCCCTGCGTGGTGGCCGGGCGGACGAAGCCGGCGTGCAAGCCCATCTCGAAGGTCGCGCCGAAGCCCGCCGCGAAGCGCTGATCGAGGATCTGGGAGAAATCCCGCCGGTCTTGCTGGAAATGGAAACCGCCTACTGGACAGGCTTCGACGTGCCAGACCTGACCTGGCATGCGACCGCCCTCAAGGATTCCGGCAATGTCGTCTGCTACCGCTTCCCGCCGGAAGGCGGCGCGCTGACCTTGCTCGTGTCAGGGCAGGACCGTCCGGGCCTGTTCGCTGACCTTGCCGGCACGCTGGCCAGTCTTGGCGCCAATGTCGTCTCGGCGCAGGTCTTCACGAACCGCAGCGGACGAATTGTCGACATCTTCATCCTGCAGGATGCCTCGCAGAAGCCGTTCGGCCAAAAGGATTCCACACGCCTGAAACGTCTTGAAACGGCGTTGATGGACACGCTCGGCGGAACGCGCGTCGAGGAACTGGCCACCTCGCGCATGGGACGTCGGCAGGCGGCTTTCCTCGTGCAGCCTTCCGCTCAGATCCGGGACGACGTCTCGACGGAATATACGGTCGTCGATATTGCCGGCCGGGACCGGCCGGGCCTGCTGTATGATGTGGCCAGTGTCTTGGCTGACAGTGGCCTGTCGATTCATTCCGCGCATGTGGGCTCATATGGGGAACGCATGTTCGATGCGTTCTATGTCCAGACGGCCGACGGACGGAAGCTGACCGAAAAGGCCCGGATTGAGACACTGAAGGACCGCCTTCTCGACGCATTGGGGCAGCATGAACCGGATGCGCCGGAAACGCCGGCCCGGAAATTGAGACGCTCTCGCGCCGTGGACAGTTTCTGAGAATTCGATCAGGGATTCCCGCATGAGCGTCGCCCGCAATACCCTTGTGCAATCCTCCCTGACTCTGGGTAGCCGTATCCTGGGCATGGTGCGCGACATCCTGCTGATTGCGAAGATCGGCGCAGGGCCAATCGGAGATGCTTGGGCGACGGCGCAGCAATTCCCGAACCTGTTCCGCCGCATCTTCGCCGAAGGGGCCTTTGCCTCGGCCTTCGTGCCGACCTATGCGCGCACACTGGAAGCCGAAGGGATGGAAGCCGCGCGCGATGTGGCGCAGGAGGCCCTCCGCGTCCTGTTCGCCGCGACGGCGGCGCTGACCATCCTTGCGCAGATTTTCATGCCGTGGGTCCTGTTGCTGATCCATGGCGGGCAGGCGGATGATCCGGAAAGCTATGGCCTCGCGGTGCTGTTGACGCGGATCACAATGCCGTATCTCACCTTCATGGCAATGGCGGCGCTCCTGTCCGGCGTGCTGAATTCGGCAGAACGTTTCATCCTGTCAGCGGGCGCGCCGACCTTGCTGAACCTGTCCCTGATCCCGGCCGCCTTCGTGGCTCCGGATGCCAAAGGCACGGCGCTGGCGGCGGCGATGGCCTATTTTGTTGCAGGCGTGCTGCAGGCGGGGGCCCTCTGGTGGGGCGTCAACCGGCAGAAAGTACGTCTCAGCCTGATCGGCTGGCCGCGCATGACGCCCGCTGTCAAGAAGGTGCTGAAGCTCGCCATTCCCGGCACGATTGCGGCTTCGGGCACGCAGATCAACATCATTGTCAGCCAGTCGCTGGCAAGTTTCGAAGTCGGCGCGAAATCCTGGCTCTATGCGGCCGACCGGCTTTACCAGTTGCCGCTGGGGCTTGTCGGAGTTGCCGTCGGTGTCGCCATCTTGCCACGTCTCAGCCGGGCCGCGCGGGCGAGCGATGACGGCTCCAGCCGCCGCACTATGGATGAAGGCATTGGCCTCGCCATGGCGCTGACCCTCCCGGCGGCCGCAGCGCTGATGATCGCGCCCGTCTTCCTGATCGACGCCTTCTTCACGCGCGGCGAGTTCCTGCCATCGGATGCCACCATGTCCGGCAATGCGCTGTTTCATTTTGCGTGGGGGGTGCCCGCCTTCGTGCTGATCAAGGTGCTCGCGCCGGCCTTCTTCGCGCGGGAAGATACCAGGACGCCGATGCGCTTCGCGCTGGTCTCGGTCGCGATCAATACGGCGCTCGGTGCCGGCCTGTTCTTCTGGATGAAGTCCAATGGTCAGGCGGGCTTCATCGGTCTTGCCATTGCCACGTCGATTGCGGCGTGGGTGAACACTGCGCTGCTGGCCCTGACCCTGATGCGGCGCGGCTGGTATGTTCCCGGCGCACGGCTCGTCTCCGGTGTCGTCCGGGCGGCAATCGCTACGGCGATCATGTCGGGCGCGGTCTGGTTCATGCTGGAAAACCTCGCTCTGATCCGGGCCGAACTCTGGAATTCGCGCATTGTTTCAGCCGCCGCCATCGTGCTGGCGGGCGGTGTGATTTACGGGTTTGCCGCCCTGCTGACCGGCGCAATCCGCATTTCTGACATTCGTCAGGCTTTGCGGCGCTAGACAAACGCGCTAAAGCGCCAGCCCATGACTGATACACCTGCATCCTATAGCGGCCCGCAGCGCATTTTCTCGGGTATCCAGCCGACCGGCAATCTCCATCTGGGCAACTATCTGGGGGCCCTGAAGAAATTCGTGGACCTGCAGGAGGAGGGCTGGGACGCGGTGTATGCCGTGGTGGACCTGCACGCGATCACCATGCCGGTGGAGAAGGGGGCTCTGGTCAGTCAGACCCGCCAGATCGCGGCGGCCTTCCTCGCCTGCGGCGTCGATCCGAAGAAATCCATCCTCTATGCGCAATCCTCGGTGAAAGCACATGTCGAGCTTGCCTGGATCTTCAACTGCGTTGCGCGGATGGGCTGGGTCGAGCGGATGACGCAGTTCAAGGACAAGGCTGGCAAGGATGCCGAACGCGCTTCAGTGGGCCTGTTCACCTATCCGGTGCTGCAGGCAGCAGACATCCTGGCCTACAAGGCAACGCATGTGCCGGTAGGCGAGGACCAGAAACAGCATCTGGAACTTAGCCGTGACATCGCCGACCGGTTCAACCGGGAATATGATGCGCCGAATTTCTTCCCGCTGCCGGAGCCGCTGATCAAGGGGCCGGGCGCGCGTGTCATGAGCCTGAAGGACGGCACCAAGAAGATGTCGAAATCCGATCCGTCGGAATTGTCACGCATTTCCCTGGTGGATGATGCGGATGCGATCGCGAAGAAGATCAAGAAGGCCAAGACGGACCTTGAAGGCGACATGCCGAGCGAAGTGGATGGCCTGAAGGGACGTCCTGAAGTCGAGAACCTTGTCGGCATCTATGCGGCGCTGGCAGGTGAAAGCGTTGAGGCTGTGCTGAACCAATATGGCGGGCAGGGCTTCGGCGTGTTCAAGCCGGCGCTGGCCGAGGTGACGGTGAACCACCTTGCGCCGATCACGCAGCGCTATCGCGAAATCCTCGACGATACAGGCTTCATTGACTCGGTCCTCAAGGATGGCGCCGAGCGGGCGGATGCGATCTCCGCGCCGATCATCGACGATGTGCGCAAACTGGTCGGGTTCTGGGGCGCCTGATCCTCACCTGCGATACGTACCTGCGGCGCCGCGTTGCATTGACCCCAGCGACAGTCAGGCTACCTGTCTGGCAGCATTCAGACGGTTGGAGACCATTCATGCGTATCGTGTCCCTTGTTGCAGCCCTCAGCCTTGCGGCCGTTGCCGCCTGTTCGCCGGCCTCTGAAGAGGGCAAGGCCTCGGTGACTGTGAGCGAAGCCTATATCGTGAAGCCAACGCCGGGCCGGGATGTCGCGGGTGGCGGCTTGACCCTGACCGTGACCGGCGCACCCATCGCCCTGGTTGGCGCAGATACTGATATTGCCGACACGCTCGAGCTCCACACGATGAGCATGGAAGACGGCGTCATGAGAATGCGCAAGGTTGAGCAGTTCGACGTGTCTGAGGATGCGCCCCTGGTGCTGGAAAGTGGCGGCGCCCATTTGATGCTATTCGGCGTCAGCCCCGACATCGAGATTGGCGAGACGGTGGACCTCGTCCTGACCCTGACGGATTCCCAAGGGACCGAATCGACCCTGACGACCGAGGCAGAGATTCGCGGCCTGGGGGACTGAGCCGCATGCGGCGCGTAGCTTCGTGCCGGAATTGCCTTCAATTTGCGTTCTGAAATCACCTCGCCCGAACAATTCCCGGGCAGGCATGTTGCTTGCATATATTTAACAGTAAATAGACTGTTAAAATTAGCGGAACCTCGGCATAGTGTCCTGAACGCAACAGGTTCCGCGTGTGTGTGATTAAATACAGGGTAGAGTGAATGGCATTTGATAGTCGCCTCCCCGCGGCATACCAGGAGGAAGGTCCTGTCGTGACTGTGCTGGGCTCCGATCATCTCGTAACGTTCGACTACGCAGAGCCCAGTCCCATCATGTTGTTTGCCCAGCGCTGGTGGCGCCGGACGGTGACGCTCCTGAAAGTGGGAGTCGTGGTGTGCGCGGTGGCGGCCTATCCAATCATGACGGTCGCGTCCAACCGGATCGATGACAGCAGCATTGAGGTGGCCGGCCAGAACTGGACGCTTCCGGAAGTTGGCGTGTCAATTGTGAAGATTGCCCGCGAGTTGGAAGGCGGCGGCTGGGCAGGGGACCGGGCCAACTGGCACCCGCAAGCCCGCCTGACCGCAATGCCCGCCTGGCAGAGTGCGACCGCCGATGCCCTGTCCCAACATACCGCGCTTCTGGCGGATTTGACGGTCAAGGATGGCGAGGTCGATTCAGACCTCAAAGCCGCTGCGCGCCTGCTGAAAGGGGTTGAGGGCGAAGATATGCGTCCGCGCCTGACCGCAGCTGCCGAAGCGCTGAACCGCTATGATTCCCGCGCTGGCCGCGACCTTGCCGCTACACCGGACAAGGTGGACAAACTCGCAGCCGAGGCGACCCTGTTTGCAAGCTGGGCGGAGGCCGACCGGATCGACCTGTCCGTCCAGGTCAATCAGGATGTCGTGGAATGGCCGGCCAGCAAGGTCGACATCGAAACCTTCTACAGCACCAAGGCGCGGGCCCATCTGGCCCAGCAGATGCTGGCTGCTGCCCGCACGGCCGAGCCGCGTCTGGCCCGTCTGCCCTCGGTCAGCACCGCGTTTGACCGCGCCGAACTGGCCTGGAGCCGGGCGGCGCGCATGAAGCCGCTGGTTGTGTCAAATCAGAGCGGCGATGGCCCGTTCATGGCAAACCATCTTGCCAGTATCGGTTTTTATCTCGGCGAAGCGCAGGACGCCTCCCGCAACCTTGCTGCGGCTTTGGAGCAGGTGCCGGACGGAGCTCTGGAGAATGTGGCCGGGCTGGAGACGCTACTGGCGGCAGCGCCGTAATCTCACGCCATCCCTTGAACCTGCCCCTCGTCTGAGCCATCTGGAACGGTAAGACCGCAAGCCAGAAAGGGCCCCCAAGGCCATGTTCATCCAGACCGAACCGACGCCGAACCCGGATACCGTGAAATTCCTGCCCGGCCATCCTGTGGCAGGTGATGCGGGCCCATTCGATTTTCCCGACGCTGCCAGCGCCCGGATCAGCCTGCTGGCACGCGCCCTGTTCCAGGTCGAAGGTGTGGAGCGCGTGTTCCTCGGCAGTGATTTCGTGTCGATCAACAAGGACACGGACAAGGACTGGAAACATGTGAAGCCGATGGTGCTGGCTGCCATCATGGACCATTACATGGCGGGCCTGCCGGTGGTGGAGGAGGGGGCAGCGCCCTCAGCTGACACCGAAGCAGATGTCAGCTATGAGGGCGAGGCCGCCGAAATCGTCGAGGAAATTCGCGAACTGATCGAGACGCGGGTCCGCCCAGCCGTGGCGCAGGATGGCGGCGACATCATCTTCCACAAATTCGAACCGGATACCGGCATCGTCCACCTGTCCATGCGCGGCGCCTGTGCGGGCTGCCCGTCTTCCACGATGACCTTGAAACAGGGCATCGAGAACATGCTGAAGACTTATGTGCCGGAAGTCACTGCGGTCGAGGCCGTGCTGTAGGCGCCCGATCTGAGCAAGGGCTGTGGACAGCATTGATTGTTCAGGCGTTTCCCGGCAAGACTCGCACACACATTCCAGTAACAGAAGGAAACAGGTCATGGCTCACCCGGTGAACGACCATGCGCTCGACGTAATTTTTCGGGACGGACGCAGCTATAACGGGTTTCAGGACAAGGATGTCCCCGAAGTCCTGGTCAGGGCTGTCTATGACCTCGCCAAGATGGGCCCGACCAGCGCCAATTGTTCCCCGGCCCGTTTCGTCTTCGTCTCCTCCGCAGAGGGCAAGGAACGTCTTTTACCGCTTGTCTCCCAAGGCAACCAGCAAAAGGTGAAGGAAGCCAAATGGTCCGTGATCATCGCATATGACATGGAGTTCCAGGAAAAGATCCCGAAACTCTTTCCGCACAATCCGAGCGCCAAGACCTGGTTCGACAATAACCGCGAGGAGACCGCCTTCCGGAATGGCTCGCTTCAGAGCGCCTATTTCCTGATGGCTGCGCGCTCGCTCGGGCTTGATACCGGCCCGATGTCCGGTTTCGACATGGACGGTGTGAACAAGGAGTTCTTCGAGAATCAGGACGGCGAAGAGAAGAACTGGCGTGTCAACTGGATCTGCAATCTCGGCTATGGCGACAAGTCCACCATCTTTGCGCGCAGCCCCCGGCTGCATTTCGACGAGGCCTGCCGGATCGTCTAGGCTGAGATGCTCGTCCTTGGACTGAATACTGCCTTCACGGCCATGGAAGCGGCGATCGTGCGCGACGGGGAGATTCTCGCCGATGCGCGCGAGACGATGGCGAGGGGACAGGACAAGGCCTTGCCGGGTTTTGTCGAGCGCCTGCTCGAAGAGGCGCGCGTGACATTGACGGATCTGGACCGGATCGCCGTGGTCACCGGGCCGGGCAGTTTCACGGGCATCCGGATTGGCGTTGCCTATGCCCGCGGCCTGTCGCTCGTCACCGAAGCGCCCTGCGTCGGGGTCACCAGTATCGAGGCCGCCATTCCAGCCGGAATGGAAGACACTGTGCTCGGCTGCATTGCCGCGCAAAAGCGCCCGCCGGAGCAAACCTGGTGGGTGCAAGGCGTCTCGGGAAATCAGGGCATTGCGGACACGATGGAGGTTGGGCTGGACGAGTTGAAGGCCATGCTGACCGGATTCCATGCGCCCATCTTCATGCAGGGTGGGGAAGCGCTGGGAGACCTGGCAGACGCGCTGGATATTCGGCCGCTGATCCCATCGGCCGTAACGGCCGCGTTGAAGGCGCCCATGTTTGATCCGGCCAGCCATCCCCCCGCACCGGTCTATGCGCGCGACCCGGATGCGAAATTGCCGGAGCCGAAATCCTGATGTCCGGTCTGCTCGTATTACGGCCGGACGATGCCGGGCAGGTGGCCACCCTCCATGCCAAATGCTTTGACGATGCCTGGAGCGCCGCTTCCATGCGTGACCTGTTGAAGGATCCGAATGTCCTCACCCTCGGCATCCAGAGCGATGGACAGCTGGTCGCCTTTGCGATGGGCCAGACGGTGGCAGGTGAAACCGATATCCTGACGATTGCGACCGATCCGGATCAGAGGCGGCAAGGGCTTGCCAGCCAGCTGATCGAGGCACTGGTAAAGCGAATGGGCGAGCGCGGCGTGATACGTATCACGTTGGACGTTGCCGAAGATAATGTGGCCGCACGCGAACTCTACCGCGCGCATGGCTTCGTCGAAGATGGCCGCCGGCCCCGCTACTACAAGGCGGCGCGAGACATTCCGGTCGATGCGATCCTGATGTCACGCTTTCTTGGGATTGCCCGCTAGGTTCGGTCCTGCTGGGCGGCGGCGGAAAATGCGTTATGTTCCCGTTCAACGCGCCAAGGAGGACATCCGATGACCCAGAAACCTGATCCGGCAGACATCCCGCAGGAGGTGTTCGAACTATATGACGCCTATTGTCATGGCGACCTGTCCCGACGCGCTTTCTTTTCCGGCCTAAGCAAATATGCCGTTGGCGGCCTGACCGTGACGAGCCTCGCGGCCTGTGTGATGCCTGATTATAGCAAGCAGCAGACCCAGCCTGGCGCAGACGGCTTGTATGAGGAAACGCTGGTCTACAGCTCTCCGAACGGCGCAGGCGAGATGGAAGGATATTTCGTGCGCCCCGCCGGAGCTGAGCAGACTTTGCCTGGCATTGTCGTCATCCACGAAAATCGCGGATTGAATCCGCATATCCGGGATGTGACGCGCCGCGCGGCGCAGGCGGGCTATGTCGCCTTCGCTCCGGACGCGCTCTATCCCCTTGGCGGCTATCCCGGAACTGATGATGAGGGCCGGGCCATGCAGGCGACGCGGGACCGGGAATCCATGGTTCAGGATTTCATGGCAGCGGCCGATTTCCTGCGCGGACATGCGGCGGTCAATGGCAAGGTCGGTTGTGTCGGCTTCTGTTTTGGCGGCGCTGTGGCTAATCTCATGGCAGTGCGCCAGCCTTGGCTCTCCGCTGCCGTGCCGTATTATGGCGGTTGGCCGACGGCGGAAGAGGCTGCAGACGTGAAAGTACCCCTGCAAATCCATCTCGCCGGACTGGATGAGCGCGTGAACGGGGGGTGGCCAACCTACAAGGCGGCGCTCGATGAAAATCGCGCGGAGTACGAGGCCTATATCTATCCCGGCGTGAACCACGGCTTCCATAATGACACGACCCCGCGTTACGACGCCGAGGCTGCTGCGTTGGCCTGGGCGCGCACAGTGGAATTTTTCAGCCTGCATCTGGGGTGACGCCAGGAGAGGTTCCGGGTGCGTTTGAGGTTTCAATCCACTGGACTTCCTTGAAATGTGAGGGCAAAACATTCCCATGGATCGACTCGAAAAACTCTGTGCCGAAAAAGGCCTCCGGATGACCGAACCCCGGCGCATCATTGCGCGGGTTCTGTCCTCGTCTGAAGACCACCCGGACGCCGAAGAATTGCACCGCCGCGCAAATTCCATGGACGCGTCGATCTCGCTGGCCACCGTCTACCGGACCGTGAAACTCTTCGAGGATGCCGGCATCATCCAGGCGCATGATTTCCGGGATGGCCGCGCCCGCTATGAAGAGGTGCCGGACGAACACCATGACCACCTCATCAATGTGAAAAATGGCGAAGTGGTCGAGTTCCATTCCGAGGAAATCGAGCGCCTTCAGGTCGAGATCGCGAAGAAACTCGGCTTCAAGCTGGTGGACCACCGGCTTGAACTCTATGGCATTCCTCTGAAGGATGAAGGTCAGGCCTGATTAGCCGGTCTCTGGACGCAGCCCGTTCAAGTCCCGTAAATCATTCAGCGCCACACTGGCCGGACAGTTTTGACCGGTCCGAACTGGCGCGTGAACTCTTGCCCTGTGCCCAAGATCAGCCGCATTCCGGACCTATTCAGATTACGGGACGGTAATTCGAGATGCTTCTGGCTTTCCTTGCGAGCTTCATCATGATGACGCAGGCCCCGCCACTGGACGCGGCGCTGACCGCGACGGAAGCGCCGCGCACCCTGCGGGCCGCTTTCACTGTCGAACTGCAAAGCCAGCATGCCAGCCGCGTCTATTCCTATGATCCCCGCAACGAGAAGGGCGCTCGGTGGCAGGTTGTCTCCTGGGAGGGGGAAGATGACGAACTGGAAGAGGTGGCCGCCAACTGGGCCAATGAAGCTGCGCCGGATGGGCGCCTGTTCCCGGACGATCTGCGCGCCAGCATGGGCCGCGAAGTGCGGGTGGAGGATATGGGCCATGCCTGGCGAGTCGCGTTCAGGCACCAACCCTCGACCAATGACGGCGAATTCGATGTCTGGGCGGCCGAACGTCTGCAGGCGACAGCGTGGCTGGATCCCGTGGGCGAGCGCTTCCTGAGGATCGACTATCGCCTGCAGAAGCCGGTTGCGGGACCGGAGGGCGGCAAGCTGACCCGCTATGAGCAGAGCTATTTCATCCGGACCGAACCGCGCTGGGGTATGAGCTATGTGTCCAGCTTCTCGATTGATCTTGAAGCGCGCGCGGCCTTTCGCACGATCTCGCGACGCTATTCGGCGAACATCATCCAGACCGAATTCTTCTTTGCGAGCGCCGAGGCCGAAACAGATTTTGAAATTCGGCGAAAAGGGCCGCAGCTCATGTCTGGATTGCCGCGCTAAGGCGGCTAAATTAGGCGCATGACGATTCACATGGTGAAGCTCTGCGTCGGCGCGGAAGATATTGACGATCTGGTGAACTGGCAGAAGCGCCTGATGAAACAGGGGCATGAGCCGTTCCATCGCACGCGCATGATGCCGAAACAGAAAGACCAGCTGCTGGAAGGCGGGTCGATCTATTGGGTCATCAAGGGGGCGATCCGGGTTCGCCAGCGCATACTTGAGGTGCGCGAAGTCGCCGGAGATGGCCACTCGATGTGCGAGCTTGTCTTCGATCCCAATCTGGTGCGCACCTATGCCAAGCCGAAGCGGCCTTTCCAGGGCTGGCGCTATTTGAAACCGGGCGAGGCGCCGCGCGATCTGGGCAGCAAGGAAGCCGCTATCGACATTCCACCTTCACTGGACGCCGCACTCAAGCAGGCGGGCGTCTGGTAGGGGAGGCGACGTATCGTCACCAAAGGGTTTTCCTTGCGGCGTATGTCTTGGTATCCCTCGCGAACGATGAATCAGACTCCGGGGCAATAATTACGTGATGGATCTCCTTGCGCAGTATGCGCCCCTCCTGCTGGCGCTTGCTGCAGCCGGGATCGCGGCCGGGTTGGCCGCCGGCCTGTTCGGCATTGGCGGTGGGGCTATCATCGTGCCCGTTCTGTATTTCCTGTTCGAGGGCATGGGCTACAGCGAGACGGCGATGCATGTGGCGGTGTCCACATCGCTTGCGACGATCATCCTGACCTCGATCCGCAGCGTGCTTGCGCATAATTCTCATGGCGCCGTCGATTGGCAGATCATTCGCGGTTGGGCTCCCTGGATCGTGATCGGCGCCCTGATCGGCATGGCGGTGAGTGGCTACTTGTCCAATCGGGGCCTGCTCGCGATTTTCGGGTCTCTGGCCTTCCTGCTGGCCGCGCAGCTTTATTTCGGACGTCCCACATGGCGACTGGCGGATGACATGCCGACCGGCATGGCGCGGGCAGGGCTTGGCGCGTCTGTCGGCGCACTTTCGGCGCTGATGGGAATAGGCGGCGGCACGTTTGGCGTCAGCCTGATGACGCTTTGTGGCCGTCCGATCCACCGCGCGGTTGCCACGGCAGCGGGCTGGGGCGTTGCCATCGGTCTGCCGGGCGCGTTGGCGGCGATTGTCGTCGGCTGGGGCACAGAGGGCCGCCCGCCCTTCTCGCTCGGCAATGTGAACCTCGCAGCGTTTGCGCTCATCTCCACATTCACGGTGACAATGGCGCCCGTGGGCGCGAAGCTGGCGCACAGCCTCGATGCGGCCAAGCTGAAACGCTGGTTCGCCATATTGCTGGCCGTGGTGGCGGCGCGCATGTTGTGGAAGGCAATAGGCCTTTAGAAAAAGGTCGCAGCGATCCGTTCTATGGCCCAGAAACTGCCTGTGATGCCGATGCTGTAGGCCAAGGCTGTGCGCAGCGCGGGTTCGCCTTTGCGATAGAGGTGGCGCCCCAGCCAGGCGAGCGCCAGCACGAAAAGGACGAAAGCGACTTGTCCGGCCTCGACGCCAAGATTGAACAGGAGCAGGGCCATCACTTCCGCGCCCTTCGGCAAGCCGATCTCTGACAGGGCGCCCGCAAAACCGAATCCGTGCACGAGACCGAACCCGAAGGCGATGATCCAGGGGCGGGTTTGCGCGAGCGTCTCCTGTCCCCGCATCCGGTAAATCGCTTCAGCGCCCAGCAGGGCAATGCTCATCGCGATGACGATTTCCACCGGTGGGCCGGGCAGGGTGATCCCGCCAAGGGCGGACGCGGCGAGGGTGATGGAGTGCGCGACCGTGAAGGCGGTCACCGTGGCGAGCAACTGGCGCGGTCTGACCAGCAGGACCAGACCCAGCACGAAGAGCAAATGATCGAATCCGAACAGGATGTGTTCCACCCCGATCCGGAAATAGGCGAGTATTGGCGCCCCCTGTGGTCTGCTCAGCTCAACGGAACTGGCGCCGGGGCGCAGCACGGCTGAAATGTCGTCCACCCCGAGCCTGTCAAGTCGCAGGAAGACATCCGTCAGGGTGCGGTCCAGGCCGTCGATCGACAGGTCGCCTGAGTTCAGGTCGCAATTCATCGACCAGCGCGTGATCAGGGTTGCGGCGGGCGCCGACATGCGTTCATTCCGGCGCGCGCACTCACCGGGAAACATGGGCTCAAGTTTCAGACGTCGGCCATCGAGTACCGGCTGTTTCCATATGACGTCATACTGGCCCGTCTCTGTTTCGGTAATTTCCAGATAGGCCGGGCGCACTTCATGAGCGGCCGCGCACAGGGCAATCAGGACGACGGCCAGCAGACAGAGTGCAACCCGCATCAGTCCACTCCCTCTATCACGACCTCATAGCGGGCGATGATGTCCTGAATGGCCTTTTCGTTCGCGTCACGCCGGGTCTGCTCCAGCCAGTCCTTGCGGACCTCTGGTGCGACGTCCTCAAACGGGGAAAGCTTCTCAGGTGTAGATTTCGTGATCTGGACGAGGTGGACGCCATATGCCGAGGCGACGGGGCCTTGCCAGTCCTCGGAGACGGGAAGGGTGGACAGGCTCTCCGCAAAGGCGCCGCCGAATTGGCGCGCGAGTTCCCGGAAAGGAATGTCGCCATATTGCCGCTGGAGCATGAAGGGATCGCCGAGCGTGGCGCTGTCCGGGGGATTGGATCCGCTCAGGCGCGCGAGGGCGGTCTCAGCGGCCGGACTTGCCTCAGCGCCGCGCACATCCGGGCTGAAATAGACATGACTGAAGGTCAGGGTTGCTGGCTGAGTAAACCGGTCAGGATGTGCCGTGTGCCAATCCCGTAAATCGTGATCGGTCGGAATTGGATCTTCCCGGAGGTCCGAAACCATGAAAGTCATTTTCTGGGCAAGGCGCCGGGTGATGATCGTATCGTTTCGGTCCAGCCCGAGTCGGCGCGCTTCCCGTGCCAGCGCTTCATCACGCACATGGTCTGAGAGCATCGCAGCCATGTCGGCCTCGCCGGGGAGGGCACCTGCCTCGGACGTGTAGAGCGCTGCCATCCGTTCGAGCTCGCTTGCAGAAACGAGGATGGTGGACTCGGTCCGGGCCGACCGCGCCTGCCAGACTGCATGCGCGCCAAATACCAGGGCCGCCACCACGACAAAATGAACGAGTGGATCTCGCAGGAACTTCAAGGTGCCCGTCCCTTATTCGGCTGGAATGTACCAGATCGGCGAGGTGTAGGCGCGCTCCTGAATGGTCTGGGGCACGTCAGGGCGGGGCTCGACATTCCCGCGCATGGCTTCCCACGTGGACCAGCGGCAGCTCGGGTTTTCCAGCACACGGACATAATAGGTCGCGCGCTGCGCGACGTCGAAATCCGGATCCTGCCAGACGGCTTTCAGCTCACTGGCGCCTTCTCCGGTCGGCGTGCAGGTGTCCATGTCGACGGCTGCGCCATTATCTGCGCAGCGATGGGTGGCCGGGTCGGGCGCGCCATTGTGGCAGGCGACATCATAGATGGCTTCTCCGCCGGATGTGACCTTCACGATCTGGACGCGCTGAAGGGCGCCCATATTGGGATCGCGCTGTGCCCAAGCGAGGAACGCCGGAGCTTCACCGGTGCCGACAAGATCGCCGCCCATCGACACCCCGCCCTCATAGGCTTGCCGGGTCAGGTCGGCGTCGTCCAGCATGTCTTCCGTATACCCATACCCGCCGAAGAAGCGTACCTTCATGCGCGGGCCGGTCGTGGCAAAGGTTTCCTTGCGGCGGAAGGCATCAAAGATGGATTCGCGCGTATTTTCCTCGGCCCACACGCCGGTCAGGCCAGACGCGGCCCAGCGGGAAAACCATTCCCGTGCATTATTGACCATCGGATTGTCGGGCTGGGCATCCCAGCTTTTTGTGCCCAGGAACGGAACCGAGCCGCGTGCCATCGGGGTGCCGTCGACAATCCCCACTTTCGACCAGTAATCATTCTCGGCATAGGCGCCGCCTGCCACGTGGCTATCGGACGCTCCGACGAGGCCGAAGTGGAACGGGTCGAAACCCTGCTCCTCCTGAAGCTTCAAGCCATTGCGATAGGCTTCCCGGACATAGCCGCCTTCCGTTTTCGACACCTGGTAGGAAGCCAGTAGCCGGTCATAGATTTCGAAGTCGGCCCATTCGTCATTGGGCGAGAGGGCAGGGTGGGTCTCGCTGGTCCCTTTGACTTGGGTTACTTCGACGAGCGGCTCGTTGCGCATGCGCTGGTCGGCATAGGCCACGTCCAGCGGGTCGCCATTATAGGTTTCCAGACGGAACATCTGTCCATCGGATACATTCGAATTGTGCGGAATGGCGATGGCTTCATAGCCTTCAGCCCGTTGTTGATCCATCCAGTCCCACAAGTCTTCCGGGTTAGGCGAATCCAGGGTCGAGAAAGCACGGTCCGGCGCGTCGCCCTTGAAGAAGACATTGCGGTGGAGATTGCCCCCGGCAAATGAACCATCCTCCTCATTCATGGTCACGGACGTGAACTCATAGGCGGCAAACGTCGTGAACTCGCCGGGCACATAATATTTGTCGGCAGCGTCAATATTCTGTTGCCAGACCGAGCCCATGATCTCGGTATCGTACATTTCCTCGATCGGTTCGCCCGAGCGGACCGACGCACCGACGCCCTGGAATGCCGCAGTAATCTTTGCGGGATCGGCCGAGAACATATCCTTGGCGCGCGGTAATTCGGAAAGATCCGTGCCGGGCGTATCCATGACGGGCAGGATGCCGAGATATTCGGCATGGTCAGTCACGGTGTAGAAATCGAGCGGGCCGCCCGCAATGGTCATGTCAAAGCCGGACGGGTGGGCGATGGTCTCGCCCCGGGCAAACCGGTAGGCGTCATCGGCTGTGCGCCGGACATTGAAGATATATGCATCAAAGCTGGAGCGCGTGTGGATATGCAGGTCACCGAAATAGGCATTCCGGTCTTCATTGTATCCAGCCGTCCGCCCCGAGGCAGACGCAGATTGCTCAATTTGCGCAGTATCGCTGTCCGGTGCAGAATTGTCTGGCGCGGAGCTATCACACGCAGCCAGTGCGATCGCCGAAACGGCGAGGCCCAACAATCTCTTCATGTCTTCCTCCCAAGGGGCATGTTTGCCTGCCCTCATGGGTGGAAGTTTGCGATGATAACGGAGGGCTGTCCAGCTTGACGCCCGGGAAGGATCAGATGGGGCTGATATCGGTAATCTTGTAAGTGAGCGGCGTTTCACCATGGCTGGCGATGGTTACATATTCGCCTTCCTTGAAGATATGTTCGCCCAGCTTGTAGCCGGCTTCGTCATCCCCCTCATCGTCTTCATCATAATGGAAGTACCAGCGACTGCCGCGATGGGTCAGCAGGCCATCGGCATGCTCGTCAGGGTCCGGGCTGAAGCGTACGACGCGGCAGGCGGACCGGTTGTCGCGCCATGCATCAACATCGATCTGGCCCTCAGCGGTCAGCGGCGCGACCAGCGTGTAGCCTTGTCCGGCATCGCCGTTAGGCAGGCCGGGATTGCGGGCGAGTTGCAGTACGATCTTTGAAAGGCTCATGCCTGAATCTCCTTTAGTGGGCCAACGCCAGAGCGGGGGCGTTGTCGGCGCGTAGCAAGCGGCGTGTGGTGCCGCCGAAAATGCGTTCGGCGAGGCGGGAATGACCATAGGCGCCCGCCAGGATCATGCTGGCCCCAGTGCCTTTTGCCATGGCGAGCAGGCCGGAGGAGACTTCGCCCTCGATTTCCATCACGCGCGAGGAAATGCCCTGCAGGACCAGCCATTCCACGAGCGCTTCCGGTGCTGCAATCTCGCGTTGGGGATCCTTGTTCAGATCATCCGTGTTCTGGGCGATAATGACGTCACCAAAGGCCCGCAGGAGCGGGAGGTGGAAACGGACGGTCCGGGCTGCGCCATTGCTGCCATCCCAGGCGATAATGGCGGGCCCGTCCATGTCCGTCGTCGTCCCGGCCAGGACGACCGGAAGGTGGGCCTCCATCAGGACATATTCGAAGGACACATTCAGCGGTTGTGAGCCGTCCGCAGCGGAGCGCGGAAACACTACCGCCTCGGACAGGGCGGCGGCATCCGACGCCGCACGCTCAACCGTGTTGACCTCGTGCTTGAACTCGCAGGTGACCGTCTCCTCGCCTTGCGTCGCCTGTTTGAAGGCTTCGCGGGCATTGGTCAGGACCTCTTCCTGCATATCGAAGACCGATTGGGTGGTGACGCTGGTCAGACCTGCAGCCTCCGGCGTGGCAATCACCATCAGGGCGGCGTTCGGATCGGGCAGGGCGCACAGGGCCCGCAGCGGCACATTCATGCGGCGGGCAAGCGACAGGGCGGTGCGGATGGTGGCAAGGTCGGTCTCAACCGTCCCCTGCAACATGGCGACTACGGACATGGGCTCACTCCTAGCGTCAGTCAGGTTCGATAAATCTGTGTAACATTTATCGACCCCGTTGAACTAGGTGAGACTACCTAATCGGTCCGGCCAATCCTTTGCCGGGCAATCCGGCCAGCAACGAGATTGGTTGGTTCGTCGTTTTCCAGTGCAGTATCAAGTACTTGCCCCAGGGTCGTCATCAGGGCCTTCACCTTGCCGTCCACCCAGTCGCGCGAATAGGTGCCGGAAATCTCGGCGCATACATTGATGATCCCGCCGCCATTGATGACGTAGTCTGGTGCGTAGAGGATGCCGCGCCGGCGCAGCAATTCGCCCATTTCCGGAACGATAAGCTGGTTGTTTGCGCCGCCGGCAATCGCCTTCACACGGAATCGCTCCAGCGTCTGTTCATTGATGATGGCGCCCAGAGCATTCGGAGAGAAGATATCCGCCTCGACGTCATAGATATCGTCCGGCTGCACGATCCTTGCGCCGGTGCGGGCCGAAATATCCGACAGGGCCGCCTGGTCGATATCGGTGATGACGAGGTTTGCGCCAGCCTTGGCCAGATGCTCGCACACATGCCCGCCCACTGAGCCGACGCCCTGCACAGCAATCGTCCGGCCGGTCAGGTCATCCGTCCCAAAGGCGCGCTTCGCGGTTTCGCGAATGCCGAGATAAATTCCCATTGCGGTGATCGGAGAGGGATCTCCGCTGGCCGCGTCGCCTTCATCAAGGCCGGCGACATGGGCTGTTTCCTCGCGCACGATCTGCATGTCCGCCACGCCGATCCCGACATCCTCGGCGGTGATGTATGTGCCCTGCAGGCTTTCGACCGCGCGCCCGAAGGCCCGGAACAAATCGGGTGACTTGTCAGTCTTTGCATCGCCCCAGATCACCGCCTTGCCGCCGCCGAGGGGGATGTCGGCCATGGCATTCTTGTAGCTCATGCCCTGGCTGAGCCGCAGGGCGTCGCGCAACATGGCTTCGCCGGTGGCGTAATTCCACATGCGGCAGCCGCCTGCCGCCGGTCCCAGCGCCGTCGAATGGATCGCAATGATCGCTTTCAGGCCGCTTGCCGCGTCATGAAAAAGGTGGACGCCCTCATGGGCATCGAAGGATGAATGGTCGAACATGAAATGGTCATCAGTTGCAAATGAAACGAAGGGGCGTTTAGGCCCTTGCCGATGACCGCGTCAACAGGCGCGCGCCCTTGGACTTGGCGCGAAAATGGCATATCTGCCTCGGCGCAGGCCAGACACGGTCCGACATTATCGTCAGGAGTTCCCGGCAAACCCTCAAATTCCGCCCAAATCGCGTTCAGGGTGCATTCTGCTTAACCACCCAATGCGTTGACACCTCAGCAGGATTTGCGGCGTATCCTGCCCGCCAGACATGCAGCTTCGTCCCATCTTTCTCGCCATCGGCATCATGACCGTCCTGTTGGGCCTGGCGATGATCCCGTGTGCGCTGATGGATTACGCTGACGGCCGGGCGGAAACCTATGTGTTCGAAGTGTCGGCATTCGGCTCCATCCTGATCGGGGCGTGCATGTGGGTGCTGTCGCGCGGGGATGTGGAGCGGACCGGACAGCGCGAAGGCTTCCTGTTGACCGTACTGGTTTGGGTCTTCTTGCCGATGATCGCCGCCATTCCCTTCCTGGCATCGGGGATGACCGTCACCGACTCGCTGTTCGAGACAATTTCCGGCCTGACCACGACGGGCGCCACGGTGATGACAGGCCTGGATGACATGCCGCGCGGACTGCTGCTGTGGCGCGCCATCCTGCAATGGATCGGCGGGATCGGCATTATCGTGACGGCCATCGCCATCCTGCCCCAGCTTCGGGTCGGCGGGATGCAGTTGTTCGAGCTCGAAAGCTCTGACATGTCCGGGAAATTCCTGCCGCGCATTACAGATATCGCGGCCTATCTCGGCTTCACCTATCTGCTGATTTCGATGCTCTGTGCCTTGCTCTATTATCTGACGGGCATGGACTGGTTCGACGCGATCACGCACGCCATGACGACCATGTCAGCGGGCGGATACTCGACCCATGATGCGTCGTTTGGCTACTTCAGTGAAACCAACGCGCCCTATGTCGCCACGATCTTCATGTTCATCGCGGGCCTGCCATTCAGCTTGCTGGCCATGCTGATGCTGCAGGGGCGCCTCCGGCCCATGCTGTCAGACCCACAGCCGCGCGTTTATCTGGGACTTGCTCTCATCTTCTCCACCATCATTGTCGTCTATCACGAGGCGGTGGTGGACCCGCCAATCTTCGATCACATCTTCCACGGTTTCAAGGAAGCGCTGTTCAATATCATCTCCATCATGACGGGGACGGGCTACGCATCGGCGCCTTATGACAAGTGGGGCCAGCCGGTGATGGTTGTGTTTCTCGGCGCGACCTTTGTCGGCGGATGCGCAGGCTCGGCTGCGTGCGGCCTGAAGATGTTCCGGCTGGAAATCGCCGCGAAGACAATCATCGCCTACTCGCAACGCATGATCCAGCCGCACCGCCGCACGCCGATCCGCTATGCCGGCAAGGCGGTGGACGAGGAAGTGCTGCAATCGGTCATGGTGTTCGTCAGCCTCTACCTGCTGACCTTTCTGGTTTCGGCGGCCCTGATCAGCCTCACGGGCGTGGACGCGCTGACGGCCATTTCAGGGGCTGCGACCAGCGTTTCCAACGTAGGACCGGGGCTTGGCCCAATGATCGGTCCGTCCGGCACGTTCCAGCTGTTGCCGGACTTTGCCAAATGGGTCTGCGCTATCGCCATGCTGCTCGGGCGGTTGGAATTCGTTGCCGTGTTTGTCGTGCTGACCCGGCGCTTCTGGCGCGGCTAGGCCTCAGTTCCAGGGATTGAACCGTTTGACCGGACGGGCGGGCGCCTCCTCGGCTGCTACAGGTTCCTCGTCTTCGGCATGGGCTTCAGCCGGTTCCGGCTGGGCTTCCACGACGAAATCGGGCTCGGGAGACAGGTCTTCCTCGGCCTCGACCTGCGGCTCCGCCGTCCCGAATGCCAGGTCCGGAGCGGGTGTGTCTTCATTCAGGCCGGTTGGTTCGGTTCCTGGCCACGCATGATCATGTGTGGCATCAATCACAACCTGTGGGCTCCCCACAGATTCAACCGGATCGTTGGCTTCCATGGGGGCAGGAGGCTGGGCAGCAATGCCGGACAGGCTGAAGGAGGGTGGGGACGCTGGCTGTGGATCTGGGACGGGAGTGGGCTCTGGCTCGGGCGTTGTCTCGAAGCGGGGTTCCGTCGCAAACGCTTCATCCTCTGCATAGGAATGCGCCGAAGTTTCCTCCGTATCCGGCTCCAGTTCCGTCTCAGGGGTGTTTGGCTCAGAATTGTCACTGCTCAGGCTGCCACCAAGAGCGCCCGTGAGGGCACTGCTAGTGCTGCTCAGGAAATTAGGGGCTTTTTCCGGTTCTGGCTCAGGTGGGGACGTGGTGAAGGGCTCCGCCTGCGCATAGTTTGGGGCGTCTGCCACGATGTCGGAAAATGCCGGGGCGTAAGCCTCCGGCTCGGCCACGGTCTCAGCTTCGATCTCGATGTGTGGCGAGTCCTGTTCGGCGGCAGGCGCCTCTTCCGGCAAGGTGTCCACGAACCCGGTTGAGGTGAAGCCGGCAGCCGGCTCATCCAGTGGGCCGGCTTCGTCCACAGGTTCCAAAGCGGCGGGGGCATCTGGCGAGGAAATCCCATAGCCCATGATCGGGGGCGTAGGCGTCTCAGTTTCTACCGGTTCCGAAGCTTCCGCTATATCTGCGCCGCTAGCGGACTCCGCGACCGCTTCTTCAAGAGTGACGGCCGTGTTTTCATCCGTGAGAATGTCGTCTTCCGACGGCATTGCCTGCGTGCCGAACGTGTCAGTCGCGGGTTCTACCGTCTCGTCACTTATGTCGTCGATTGTTTCAAAGTCGACCGGGGCGGCAGGCAGGGGTGTATTCACCTGGTTGGCCAGAGAAGCGACCGCTGAGGTAATATCGGACTGGCTGTCCATTTCCCAATAGGCTTCCGGTTCCAGCGGGGAGCTGTCGTCCAGAGGATCCTCGACCGTATCCTCGCCAGCGGCCACGTCCACGGCTTCGGGAGCGTCTTCGGCAAGGTCGGAGGGCGAATCGCCGGCATCAATCTCTACCGCATCCAGCCCGGCCAGCACCGCACTGATCGCCTCTTCGGCGCCGCGGGCATGACGCTTGGCTTCGCGGTAGAGTTCTTCCACGAACAGGGTGTAAGGGCGGCCGTCGCTGTCGATATCGTCCGCGAAGTCGGACGGGCTGCAGGTCTCAATTTCACGGTCCTGGGCATCCGTCAGCAGGACGGCATAGGGTTCAGGCGTCAGCGTGACCCGATAGCCTTCCGTATCGTGCGTCATGCGGCCGTCTTCGGCCTCTTGCCAGGTCACTTTCTGACGGCGTGTCATGTCGCCGAGCTTATCTATCAGCCGTTTGGTGGATGGATGCAGCATCAAGACCCGCCTTTCCGTTTATCCAGAACGCTTTCTCTAACAGTTACAAGCTGGCAGGCGAATGATCAAACGCCCTGTCACGCCAAAACCCGTGAAATGATGTTAAATCCCGCAAGTTAGGCTTTCCGCGAGGTTAATCCGGCGACTTGGAGGCGGATGGGTAGTAGGTCATGCGCACCAGAACGGCATCGGAGTCGTCTTCCAGAGGGTCGAAAACGCGCTGAAACTGCGCATTCGCTTTCATTTCGTTGCACATCAGAAGACCTGCGGACGTGTCCTCGCCCTCCACACATCCTGCCCGATCAGATTCCGGCAGGTCGCTCAGGCGATAGGTGCCGACATGTTCTCCGTTCGGGCCGGCCACGTCCGGATGGGTAGTCGAAACGCGGTAGACTTGTCCCAGCGACCAATCAGATTCCACGACATAGACAGGCCTTGTGTCTGTCTCTGCAACAATGTTGAACACGGGATATGCTTGTCCTTCTGACGTCATTTTGTCAGGAACGATCTCATATCCCGAAAAGGCGGCCCGGATAGAAGTGGTGTTGAACGGTATGGCCCCCGTAACGCCCATCGCGCCATCCGGCCCAATCGAAGCGACGGGAGAGGTTTGCTCGGCTTTGGTGTTTTTCCTTTCGGCTTTGACGCGGGCAACATCTTTCAGAAATTCTTTCACCGGCTCTCCCTTGGCGACTGACAAGTCAGTCCTGTATCCCCGGACAATTCCGTCCGGATCTACCAGCAGGTAGGAAGGGGTCCAATTGATCTGCAACGCCTGGCGCAGGCTCGCATCCTCATCAATGAGTGTGGGGAAGCTATACCCCTTTGACTCGAAATAGGCTGCGACCGACCCATGCTTGCCGAACATGTCCTCCGGTGCTGTGCGATCAGTATTGAAGGGCGTGTGGATCGACAGGAAGTCGAGATCTGGGTCCTGTTCAATCGCGGTGACCAGCGCAGCTGTGTAGGGCGCATCCGCCATACTGTCGCCGCACCACAACCCCCAGACGTGAATTATCGTCCAATTGGTCAGCGAAGCAGGATCAAAGGTCGAGCCATCCGCCATTTCACCAGATAGAGGAGGCAGGGCCTCTCCCAGCAGGGCGTGAGTATATGGACGGCCATCGGCATCGCGGACAATGGCTTCACCCTTCCGGGTCTTGGCCGATTTCGGAAGCGGGGCATCGGCCGTCGTGAAAGACGTCGCGCCATGCGGATCGGTGCTGATGCCGTGTTCATGGGGGTGCGGTACGCTTTCACATGCGGACAGCAAGACCAGTCCGGCAGCGGCTAAGGTGGCACGCTTCATGGCAACTCCTTCGTAGATGACCGGATGAAGGCTAGCACAAAGACGGGTTCCAACACCAAGATCCTCACACCTGTATGGTCTCTCAAAACATTGGGCCGCAACCAAAGGTCGCGCCAATATTCCCCCTAATGGTGGGAGGTAGTTGAGCGCCCGATTGCTGCGATGCAAAAAAAACGGTCAATCGGCCACTTTTAGAACAATCACTCGAAATTTGATGTTCAAAATACCCTGACCTCTCCTGAACCTGAACTGGGCGTTACAGATTTCAGATTGGGAGAAAGAGATGATCACATTAAAAAAGCGGCAGCAATGGTTGCCGAAAACACCTTTTGTGTTGGGGGCGATCCTGGGCGCGACGAGTTTGATGGCACCCGCTTATGCACAGGAAGATGACAGCGCCGACGAGGCAAGGTTTGAGGCCGTTGTGGTTGAAGGCCGCCGCGTTTCGCAGACAGATCTGGCCATCGGGCAGGATGAGGCAAGCAACACGGTTGCGGTGACTCGCAAGGAATTGCTGTCCGCCCCGTCAGGCATTTCCGGTCTCAAGATGCTGGAATCGCTTCCGGGGTTCAACGTCCAGACCGATGGCGCGCTGGGGCTCTATGAGTTCGGCAACTCCGTTACCGTCCGTGCCTTCAATCTCCAGCAGATAGGCTTCGTCCTGGATGGTGTGCCGATGGGCCGGTCCGACGCGTTCGGGGGCAGCCCGATCTTCCGCTATGTGGACAATGAAAATCTTGGCTCCGTTGTGGCCTCGCCGGGCGCGGGCGATGTATCCCTGCCCAGCTATGCATCGCTCGGCCCTATCGTGTCCTACAATACGATTGCGCCGTCCGACGAAGCGGGCGGCATGCTCTCCTACACGCTGGGGGATGACGATCTGCAGAGGACCTTTGTCAAACTGGAAACCGGGGACATCAATGGCTTTTCGGCCTATCTCAGCCGGTCCAAGACAGACAGCGATCTGTGGAGGGGACCCGGTACGATCGACCGCGAACATATCGAAGGCAAAATGCGCTATGAGTTTGATGCCGACACATTCGTCACGGCGTCTTATGTTTCAAACGATTTCTTCGACTATGATTCCCCGTCCAACTCTCGTGCGGGGTTTGAGGCGGTGGGGACCGATTACGGATATTCGGAAACCTTGCCGGAAGGATGTATTTCTCCGGTCAGCGTTGACTTCAACAATGATGGGGTCATCAACGACGCCGACTATGTTCCGCTCCAGACCGGCAGTTGCACCGGATATTATCAGGACCGTGTGAACATCCGTCAGGACAGTCTTTACGCCCTCAATTTTGAATCCGACCTTGTGGAAGGCCTCAGCACGAAGGCCACGCTTTACTACGAAGACAAGGACGGCTTCGGCGTGTCACCGGACGGTTATGACAATACGCTGAGCCGCTATCAGGACCAGGTAGAAGTGGGCCTCGATGTCACGCATCCACGCGGTGTCCAATATGGGTTATCGGGCGTGGGTGGCACACGGAAGGGTGCCGTTCTGGGGTTTGAATGGGAACTCGCCAACCACACGATTGAAGCGGGGGGCTGGTATGAAGAAGATGAGTATCACCGGACTCAGAAACGCCTGAACAATGCTGACGGCAGCGCGGATGGCGCGGTCCTGTTTGATGAAGTAGCCTATTATCGGCGCGACTATGTGTCGGTCCGGGATACGATGCAGTATTATCTCAAGGATACGATCAGCCTGATGGAGGATCGCCTGAAGGTCGAAGTGGGCGCCAAGCTGCTCGATATCGACTACTCTCTTGATGGATATCGTGACTATGCGGACTACGCCATTCGGGTAGGTGGTGCGGGAGGTGGCGATACGCTTCCAGGTTATGGGCCGCAAAGTGTCTCCGCCACCTATACGAGCGACCTGCTTCCCAATGTGGGCGCGGTGTATGACCTCAGCGACACCGATCAGGTGTTTGCGTCCTTCTCCATGAACTATGCGCTGCCACGTGGCGCGGATGATATCTTTTCGACGGCGACGAGCTTTGTCGCTCCGGCACCCGACGCAGAAGAATCGACCAATTATGAAATTGGCCTGAGAACCAATCGAGCCACGTTCAATGGCGCGGTCGCGGCCTTCTATACCTCGTTTGACAACCGTCTCGTGACAGGGAATGTGATCAATCCGGCGACGCTCCAGCCAGAATCCTTCTCGGTGAATGCCGGCTCGACCACGGCCTATGGTGTCGAGGTGTCGGGTGTGTGGCAGCCGGAAATGTTCGATCGCAAGCTCTATGGCGATGTGAACCTGACTTATAATAATGCGACCAATGATGACACCTTCCTGGACAATCCCTCCGGCAGCTTGCTGGCCGACAGTCCGGAATGGATTTTCAGCGGCGGCATAACCTGGGAGCCGACTGAATGGTTCGTCGGAAACGTGTCGACGAAATATACCGGCGACCGCTACGCCGATTTCCGGGAAGCTGCAGACAGTCCCGGCAACAAGATGGAGGGCTATTTCCTGTGGAGCGCTTATGCGGACATTGGCGGTCCGAACAATTTTGGCCTGCCTGAGAATGTCAGTCTTCGTCTGAACGTGGACAACATCTTTGACGAGGACACACTGGCCTTCACGTTCACCACAACGGGTGGCGGCGACGCCTTCTTCCGTCCTCTCAATCCGCGCACGGTTCAGGCCACGCTGACGGTAGCCTTCTAGGTTTCCCGTAGTCCGAGATAAAGAAAGCCCCCGGTCCGAGGACCGGGGGCTTTTTTTATTGGATGATGGGGAAGGGGGTTAGCTGAAGATCTCGAAGAGACCGGCTGCGCCCATGCCGCCGCCGATGCACATCGTGACAACGCCATATTTTGCGCCGCGGCGCTGGCCTTCCATCAGCAAGGATCCTGTGCAGCGGGCGCCGGTCATGCCGAAGGGGTGGCCGATGGAGATCGAGCCGCCATTCACATTGTACTTCTCGGGATCGATGCCGAGACGGTCGCGGCTGTAGAGGCACTGCGAGGCGAAGGCTTCATTCAGTTCCCAGAGGTCGATATCGTCAACCTTCAGGCCGTGGCGCTCCAGCAGGCGTGGCACAGCGAAGACAGGGCCGATGCCCATTTCGTCCGGATCACAGCCCGCAACGTTGAAGCCGACGAAGCGACCGAGCGGCTTCAGGCCGCGCTTCTCGGCTTCCTTGGCTTCCATCACGACAACGGCTGCGGAGCCGTCTGACAGCTGGGATGCGTTACCGGCGGTGACGTATTTGCCTTCCTTGACGACCATGCCGCCAGAGAAAACCGGCTTCAGGCCGGAAAGGCTTTCAAACGTCGTGCCGGGGCGGTTGCACTCGTCGCGATCACATACGACTTCCTGCAGCGTCTCTTCGCCGGTTTCCTTGTTGACCAGTTTCATCGTGGTTTTCAGCGGCACGATTTCCTCGGCCATGTAGCCTTTTTCCTGGAACGCAGCGGTGCGCTTCTGGGATTCAGCAGAGTACTGGTCTTGGTATTCGCGGCTGACGCCATAACGGTCTGCGACGATTTCAGCGGTCTCGATCATGGTCATCCAGATCGCCGGCCACTTCTTCATCAGTTCGTCTTCGGTGTAGCGGTGAAGGTTCATGTGACCGCTACGGGAGACGAGGGACAGGGATTCAACGCCGCCGCCGATGGCAACAGGCGCGCCTTCATTGATGACCGTGTGGGCTGCGTTGGCAATCGCCTGCAGGCCGGACGAACAGAAACGGTTGATCGTGGCACCGGACGTCGTGGACGGGCAACCAGCCCAGAGTGCGGCGTTGCGGGCCACATTGTGTCCGGTCGCGCCTTCAGGCTGCGCGCAGCCGAGGAACACGTCTTCGACCAGACCGGCCTCGATGCCAGCGCGATCAAGGGCGCCCTTGATGGCCGTGCCGGCCATCGTGATCCCGTGTGTGTTGTTCAGTGAGCCCCGATTGGCTTTGGCCATGCCTGTACGGGCATAGGAAACGATTACGGCTTCACGCATGAGGTATCCTCCAGTGTATGCGATGCTTGTTGCGGCGCACACTAATCAGGAGATTGCCGCAAAGCCAGCCTTACCTTTGCGTAAACGGAACTGGGGGCCAGGTCTTTCCTACCCGCGATTGCCGTCTTCGAAACCTGCGAGAGTCCATTCGGCAAATTCAGCGAGATTCCCCCCGCGGAACAGGAAACCGGCTACGCCCGCCGCGCGCGCGGCTGCCATGTCGGTTTCCTTGTCGCCGATGAGAAAACTCTGCTCTCGTTTGACCGGGAACTCGGACATGGCCGCCAGGAGCATGCCGGGATTGGGTTTCCGGTCAAAACTGGCTTTTCGATAAGCCGGATTCTCGCCCTCTTCATGGTAGGGGCAGTGATAGATCCGGTCGATGCGTGCGCCTTGTTGGCTCAGTTCAGCCAGCATCCAGTCATGCAGCGTGTGCATGTCTGACTCCGTGTAATAGTTGCGGGCAATTCCCGACTGGTTTGTCACCACGAAGACGTACCAGTTCCGGGCATTGAAGGCGGCAATAGCCTCTGCCGCTCCGGGAACCCATTCGAAATCCTCCACACGGCTGACATAGCCCTTGTCGACGTTAATGACGCCGTCTCGATCGAGGAACAGGGCAGGTCGGGAAGCGCTCATCCCGCCGGTCTTTGCCCGCAGTTTCTCGCAGTTGCAACACTCGGACTTGTGGTAAATTTTCTGGACCTCTTGGCCGAAAAGCGATCTCATCCTTGATGGAGGGGCCGTCAGAGCCCCCCTGAATGCCTAAAGGGAGGGCAAATTATGGAAGACATTGTACCGCTCATTCTGAGCGCTATCGGCGGCCTTGTGGTCGGCCCGCTCGTATCACGACTGACCGGCGGCGGCGGCACCGGCGGACTGATTGGGGGAATTGTCGGCGGCATTGGAGCCCATTACGGGCTGGACGCGGCCAATATCCAGGTCCTGGGCGATGCGACTGCCAGCGCGACATCTCCGATGAACATCATCAACACGCTGCTTGAAGGCGGTGTCGGTGGCGGCATTGTCGGTGTACTGGCCGGCCTGCTGATGAAGCCGAAAAGCTAAAACCTACCGGAAATCATGTTGAAGCCGGCTCCGTGTGGGCCGGCTTCATTCGTCTGAGGGGAGCGCATCCTTGTTGGCCTGCACCCCGCGCAGGAACGGGATGATGGCAAGGGCCGTCAGAACGCCTGCCAGCAGGAAGGCAGCCCCCGGAAAGCGGAAGGGTGTGCCTTCTTCGGTAAAATAGAAGAGCGTGCCGGCCATGATCAGCGGGCCGAAGATCATGGCGAAGGAATTCAGGCTGGCCGATGCCCCCTGCAATTCACCCTGTGCATTGCGCGGTGTCACCGATGACATCAGCGAGTTGAGCGTGGGGCTCGCGACGCCGCCGAGTGCGCCAATCGGGATGATCAGATAGACCACCCATCCGGCGCCCGCGAATCCATACAGGACCAGCGCGATCGCATTGATGGCAATACCGTAGAGCGCGGTGCGAACTGCGCCCAACCGTTTCAGGACAATGCCGATCAGCCCGGCCTGCACCACGGCGGCGCCCAGTCCCACAAGGCCCAGCGACAGGCCGATTTCCTTCGGCGACCAGTCATACCGGATTTCGCCATGCACCGACCATGTCGCCGGGTAGACTGTATGGGCGAAGAAGAAGATGCCTGCCGCGACGAGGAACCAGGACACATGCGGCAGCTTCGAGAAATGTTTCACGGCGCCGAACGGATTTGACCGCGCCATCACGAATGGACGGCGATGTTCCCGGTCCAGCGATTCCGGCAGCACGAAAGAGCCATAGGCGAAGTTCAGAAGGGCAAGCCCAGCCGCGGCAAAGAAAGGCGCGCGCGCGTCGATATCTCCGAGGAAACCGCCCATTACGGGTCCGAAGACGAAGCCAAATCCGAAGGCGGCCCCGACCATGCCAAACGCCTTGCCGCGATTCTCCGGCTCGGTAACGTCCGCGATATAGGCATTGGCGGTCGCGGAGGTCGCCCCGGAAATGCCGGACAGGGCGCGGCCCAGAAAGAGCAACCAGATCGAATTGGCAAATCCCATGATCAGGAAGTCCAGGGACAGGGTCGCAATCGAGGCGAGCAATACGGGGCGTCGCCCGAAGCGGTCCGACAGGGCGCCCAGCATGGGGCCGAACAGAAAATTCATGAAGGCATAGGTCGCGCCGAGGCCGCCAATATAGAGCGTGGACCGCTCAGCGCTGATATTGCCCAGTTCCTGGACCAGGGTTGGCACGACCGGAATGATCAGGCCGAAGGCCAGCATATCGATCGCTACCGTGATGATCACGAACATGAAGGCATTTTTGCCATGGTGCGCTACAGTTGGGGCGGAGTCAGTCATGCGCGCATCTGGCCGCAGCCGCGGGGTGGGTCAATGCGTTTATGCCCGTGATGACAGGGGTATATCGCCGCGTGAAGTCTTGTCGCGTGCACCGTGTTATGGCCACCTCTGTTGCATGGCAGACGGAATACCCATCACACGGCGGGAGGTATCGCCTGAACGGGCCGACGGAATCCGTGATCGTGTCCGCCAGGCCGAACGGCTGGGGGATGCCCCCGACGCGTCGCGGCTGGCCGTTCCCGACGATGCGGCCGGGCTGTTCGCGCTCCTGTCAGATCCTGCCGTCTATGCGCCCATTTATACCTTGCCCCGGCCCCTGACCGAGGCGAGCGTCGGCGCATTCATCCAGCAACACCTTGAAGAGCGCGAGGCCGGCACAGGTCTTCTGTTCGTGCGCGCGGCAGAGGACGGGCAGATCATGGGGTACAGCGATGTCCAGGTCTGGCCTGAGTGGGCCGCCGGAGAGTTGGGCGGCGCGCTGCACCCATCCCAGCATGCCAAGGGGCAGGGGACGCGCGGCGCGGTGGCCAGTTTCACCTGGATGTTCGAGGCACTCGATCTGGACCTGTTGTGCGAAACGGCCAGTCTGGAGAACGTCCCGACGCAGCGCATGCTGGACGGGATGGGCTTTGCCCGAATGGGTGAAATCGAAAGTGTGCGGCCGGACGGGTCGCGGCGCCGGTCCCTGGTCTGGGAGATGACACGCGCAGACTGGCGAACCGGGCAAGCTGGCGGCTAGCCTTAACAGCACCCGAAAGGACAGTTAAGGATAAGGGTCTCAACCCGGAGGGCCTTCGACTGTGCTGATCTATTTCATACTCGGCCTCGTGGCCGTCCTCATCGTGTTCGGCGTATTGATCTACAACCGGCTCGTCAGCCGGGCGCAGATGGCCGACAATGGCTGGTCGGATATCGACGTCCAGCTGAAGCGCCGCGCCAATCTCATTCCGCAACTGGTCAGCACGCTGCAAGGCTATGCATCGCATGAGCGGGAGCTGTTCGCCGATGTCGCAGAAAAGCGGGCGCGGGCGCTCGCGGCGGGCGATGACCTTGCCAGCCGGGGTGCGGCGGAAAGCGCCCTGTCCCAACCTGTTGCGCGCCTGATGGCGGTGGCCGAGGACTATCCCGATATGAAGGCGAGCGGAAACTTTCTCGAACTCCAGAAGGAGCTCGCTGACACTGAAGACAGGATCGAGATGGCGCGCCGGTTCTATAATGGAGCGGTCCGGGAACTGAACACGAGCGTACAGAGCTTTCCGGCCAATCTGTTGGCGGCCCCCCTGGGATTCCGGGAGCGCGCCTATTTCGAAGTCGACATGGCGGACCGGGCGTTGCCCCAGATCGACATGGGAGGCGCTTCATGAGCGTGCGCGCGTTGATCCTCTGCCTGACCGCCTGCTTTGTCTCTCTCGTCGCGGTGGCGGAAGAGAAGATCGACAGTTTCGATGTGGCGATCACCGTTGAGACCGATGGTGACATCGATGTGTCGGAGACGATCCAGGTGACGTCCGAAGGCGTGCGCATCCGGCGCGGTATTTTTCGGGACCTTCCGCGATACTATGCCGACGATGAGGGACAGCCCGGCGACAAGCTGCCTTACCAGTATGACGTGAAACGCGTGACGCGCGATGGTCGTCGCGAGCCGTACACGGTCGAGAAGGACGGGAATGCCTTCCGCATCCGGATTGGCGATGCCGATGTCTTCCTCGAGCGTGGCAGCCACACCTATGAAATCGAATATGAGGTGAAGAACCAGATTCGCTATTTTGACGACCATGATGAATTGTATTGGAACGTCACGGGGAATTACTGGCTGTTCCCGATTGACCAGGCCGCTGCTCGTATCACCTTGCCGGAAGAGGCGCGGGTTACGGAGCAGAATGCCTATACAGGCGGGTTCGGTGATAGCGGCAGTGATTACGCCTATCGGCAGAGCGGCGGCGCACATGTGTTCGAAGCGACCCAGCCGCTCAATTCGGGGGAAGGATTGACCGTCTCACTCAGCCTCGAAAAAGGGGTGATCGAGCCACTTTCGCTGTCAGACAAGAGTACGCTCTGGTGGTTCCGGTACGGATCGCTCGGGGTGTTGCTTGCCTCTTTCCTTGGCGTGCTCGCCTTCCTGATGCGTGGTTTCCGGAAGGTTGGGGAGGACCCGCCCAAGGGGCCGGTTTTTGCGCGGTACGAGCCGCCGCAGAGTCTGTCACCCGCCGCTGTGCATCACATCTACTATCGCGGTCTGCGGGGGCATGGCGCCCTGATCTCCACGCTGATCAGCATGGGCACCAAGGGGGCTGTCGACATCGACGCCTCGGAGAAGAAGTCGACCATTCTGACGCGCAAGCCAGATGTTTCGGCGGCCCTGTCAGCAGACGAGCAGCAACTCGATGACGATTTGTTTGAGGGCGCCTCCACGCGTACGCTGGGCGGCAAGTATGATGCGAGCTTTACAACGGCCTATTCGCTGTTCCGAAAATCGCTCTCCCGGAAATATGGCAAAGCCTACTTCCGCTGGAATCTCGGTTATACGCTTGTGGCGGTCGTGTTGACCATCGCCGGCATCGTGCTGGCCGTGACGCAGACTATCAACTGGTCCTGGTGGCATATGGCCGTCATTCTGGCTCTTGCGGCGATCAATGGTCTCTTCATGTATCTGATGCCCGCGCCAACGCCCAAGGGGCAGAAGACGCGGACCGAAATCGAAGGGTTCAAACTGTATCTGGAAAAGGCCGAAAAGCTTCAGATGAACTCGGTCGACGTGGGCAGCGATGCGCCGCCTCCGATGAGTGTGGAGCGGTATGAGCGGTTTCTTCCCTACGCTGTCGCGCTCGATGTGGAAAAACCGTGGACGAAGTATTTCGAAAAAGCATTGCCTGCCGCAGCCGCAGCCTATTCGCCGGCCTGGGGACATTTCGGCAGCCGGTCCTTTGGCAGTGTCGGCGGCATGAATGATGCGATCATGTCGAGTATGAGCACGGGAGTCAGCAGCTCCCTGCCGCAAAGCTCCAGTTCGTCTGGTGGCGGGGGAGGCGGATTTTCCGGTGGTGGCGGCGGAGGTGGCGGCGGCGGCGGCTGGTAGGCCCCTAGGCGAGTGCACCGCCCCGGCCCTGGCCGGACGTGAAACGCGAGGCGCCTTCCACGGCGCTGCCCGCGCGAAGCACTTCCAACCCGCCTTCGGTTTCTGCCCTCAGGGCGTCCGGCAGGTCGAGGCTCCATTGGCGCAGGGCGGACAATCGGTCCTTCTGCATGCAGAGCTGGGGGAAGGCTGCAATGTGCTCTGCCACATTCATGGCCTTGGCGAGGGCGGTTTCCTCGTCGGTCTTGTAATTGGCGAGGCCGATGGCGAGCGCTTCCTCCGCGCCGACTTCTCGCCCGGTCAGGATCATGTCCATCGCGCGGGAGGCGCCGATCAGGCGGGGCAGGCGGATCGTGCCACCATCAATCAAAGGCACGCCGAAGCGCCGGCAGAAGACACCGAATTTCGCAGACGGCGAGACGACGCGCAGGTCGCACCATGCGGCGAGCTCGATCCCTCCGGCCACGGCGTAGCCGTCCACGGCGGCGATGACAGGTTTCGAGAGTTCGATGCGGCTTGGCCCCATCGGGCCGAAATCACCCTCGACCTCCACCCGGTTGCCGCCGCCGGCAGCCACGGCCTTCAGGTCTGCGCCGGCACAGAAATTTCCGTCGGCACCGGTCAGGATTGCGACACGGGCGCTGTCGTCGGAATCAAACTCCTTGAACGCGTCGTAGAGGGCCTTGGCGGTGGGGCCGTCCACGGCATTGCGCGCTTGCGGCCGATCTATGGTCACGATCAGGACCGGCCCGTTCTGGTTTATATGTACGCTGCTCATGATGGTTCCTCCGACAAGGCGCTCGTAACCGGTTCCGAAGACCATAGGTTTGAGAACAATCAATAATGCTGCGTCCGGAACCCTTTAGCGGCTGAGTTCCTTCATCGCTTCGTCAAGACCGTCCAGCGTCAGTTCGAACATGCGGTGTTCGCCAATCAGTTCCCGGATCAGCTTGATGGATCCGGTATAGTCCCATGCGCCTTCCTTGACCGGGTTCAGCCATACAAAGTTCGGGTAACGCTCCACGAAACGCTGGATCCAGATGCCACCGGCTTCCTCGTTCCAATGCTCGACCGAGCCGCCGGAATAGGTGATCTCATATGGGCTCATTGTGGCATCGCCCACAATGATGACCTTGTAGTCGCTCGGATACTTGTTCAGCACGTCCCAGGTCGGGATGCGGTTGTTCATGCGCCGGCGATTGTCCTTCCACAGCCCTTCATAGGGGCAGTTGTGGAAGTAGTAATATTCGAGATTCTTGATCTCGGACCGGGCCGCCGAAAACAGTTCTTCCATGATGCGGACATACGGATCCATCGATCCGCCCACGTCGAGCAGCAGCAGGACCGAGACCGTATTGCGCTTCTCCGCACGCATCTCGATGTCGAGATAGCCCTTGCGCGCCGTGTTGCGGATCGTCTGGTCGAGGTCGAGTTCATCTGGCGCACCCTTGCGGGCCCATTTGCGAAGCCGCTTCATGGCGACCTTGATGTTGCGTGTGCCAAGTTCGACCGAGTCGTCGTAATTCTTGAATTCGCGCTTGTCCCAGACCTTCACGGCGCGGCGATGACGGGATTTCTCCTGGCCGATGCGGACACCTTCAGGATTGTAGCCATTCGCGCCGAAGGGCGAGGTGCCGCCCGTGCCGATCCATTTATTGCCGCCCTCATGGCGTTTCTTCTGTTCCTCGAGCCGCTTCTGCAGGGTCTCCATCAGTTTTTCAAAGCCGCCCATGGCTTCGATTTCGTCCATCTCTTCCTTGCTCAGGAATTTCTCGGACATCTTGCGCAGCCATTCCTCGGGAATGTCCTCAACGTCGACGGCATCTGCCAGGCTGTCGAGCCCCTTGAAAACGTGACCGAAAACCTTGTCGAACTTGTCGATGTTGCGCTCATCCTTCACCAGCGCGGCGCGGGAGAGATAGTAGAAATCCTCGACGTCCATATCGATGACCTGCTTGTCCATCGCCTCCATCAGCAGAAGGTATTCCTTCAGGGTGACGGGCACTTTGGCTTCGCGCAGCTCATTGAAGAAGTTCAGGAACATGGGCGGGTCTCTTCGATTGGTTCACCCTGAAGATAGCGTCGCAGGGCCCCCATGTCCAAGATGACGCTGGGAAAAGCAAAAGCGCGCTTGACATGAAACCAATAGGTTTCTTATAAAAGGAAACTGAAAGGTTTCGTGATATGTCAGACCCAGATGTCTTCCGGGCCATAGCTGACCCAACCCGACGCGCGATCATGTCCATGCTGGCAGAGGGCGATTTGCGGGTCTCGGATATTGCCAGCCAGTTCGATATGAGCCGGCCCGCTGTCTCGAAACACCTCGCCCAATTGGAATCCGCTGACCTCATCCTGGTCGAGCGTCAGGGCAGGGAAGCGATCAACAAGCTCAATCCAGAGGGACTGAAACCCGTCGCGGAATGGCTGACCTTCTTCAGCCAGTTCTGGGACGACAAGCTCGCCAATCTGAAACAGGCTGTGGAGGGATCCGATGACTGACGCCACTCTGACCAAGACCATCTTCATCAATGCGGCGCCGGAGCGCATCTGGACCTACCTTGTCGAGCCGGACAAGCTCGCGCGCTGGTTCCATGAATCAGACAAGGTATTGGAGGCCGGGCAGGATTACGCCCTGCTGCGTGAGAACAAGGACAAGCCGGACCCGAAAATGTGCTGGGGCAGGGTGCTCGTCTCCCAGCCTCCTCACCGGCTTGTCTATACCTTCACGCACGCCTTCCTGAACGGCCATGAAACCGAGGTGGAATGGCGGCTGGAAGCCGCCTTTGGCGGTACGAAGGTGACGCTGGTTCACACCGGCTTCGAGTCTTTCGATGGCGATGTGTTCGAGATGCTGACAAGCCATGACAAGGGGTGGGACCAGCATTTCAGCCGGCTGCGTATGGTGGCTTCCTGACCGAAACGCTCATGCCCGGTTCAGCTGAATTTGCTAATCAGGCGGCATGAAACCACTGATCCTGGGCGTTTTGATGGGGGTGGCCGCTCTTGGGGCCGGGCCTGCAGGTGCGCGCGATGCGCAAACTTGCGCGGGCGAGAACGAAGCGGCCTATATGCTCGATGCGATCTGGGTGGCTGCGGCCGTGCTGCCGAAAGAGAAGCAGGCCCGGTTGGCTCGGCCTTTCCTTGAGACTGTCTCCTTGAGCGGCGACGCCCACTTGATACAGGACTGGCGTGCGCGCCTCGGCGCGCCGGTGGCGCACAGGTCCAGTGGCATACCCTATGCGCGCCAGAAGGCGGAACTCGCCTTGTCGGCGGGCGATTGGGACGAATTCCTACGCGATGCCCGCGCCGGCGTGAGGCCGTTCAATATCGGCCGGCCGGAAATCATGGCGGAAGGCGCACGGCTCGCTCCGAATGCGGCAATCCGGTCCCGGGTGATGGAGGCCATGTTCGACCTGGCTGGCCCGCGCCAACAGGCGTCCGGGCTCGACCGGTCCTTCGAACAGGCCGATTTCGGCTACGCCCTGGCGGAATTGTCCATGCAGACCTGCGACCTCGCACAGTTCGACCGGGCCGTGGCGCTGACCGCTGTCCCGGATTCCTTGCGCTATGCCCTGTGGCGGCGCCGCATGACCGGAAATGCGGCCGCTCTGGCCGGACGTATTCGCCAGGACGCCAACGCAGACGATACCCATCATGTCCGCACGGCCCTGGAGGGCTACGCTCCGATCCTGGAAAATGGCTATTGCCCGTAAGGGGAACCAAATCGCCACTTGTGCGTTGAAAGCACATGGAATTTACCCCAATCGAAGACCTGAAGGCCGAAGTCGAGAGCATGGCTTCGGCCTTTTTCAAAAGCCTGCCCAACCTGACCATTGCCTTGGTGATCCTGGTGATGACCCTGCTCGTCGGTCGCATCATTCGGGCGGTCGTGTCGGCGGCCATGCAGCGCGCGCATGTGCGTGAGGCGCTGGTCACGCTGGCGCGAAACCTGATCTCCATTGCGGCCTGGGTTATCGGCATCGCCATCGCGATGACCGTGATTTTCCCATCGGTATCGCCCTCTGACATCATCGCCGGGCTTGGCCTGACCTCCGTTGCCATCGGCTTTGCGTTCAAGGATGTGTTCGAGAATTTCCTCGCAGGCGTCATTATCCTAGGTCGGGAAAAGCTGCGCATTGGCGACGTGATTGAGTGCGAAGACGTTTATGGCCGGGTGGAAAACATCCTGATCCGGGAAACCCATGTCCGCGAGACAGATGGCGAACTGGTTATCGTGCCGAATTCCTATCTCTTCAAGAATCCCGTGAACATCGAGACCGATCGCGGCCTGAAACGCCAGGAACTGGTCGTTGGGGTCGATTATGACACTGACATGCGTCAGGCGAAGGCCGTGCTGCAGGATGCGCTGGAGTCCTGTGAGACGGTGAAACAATCCGAGACCAAGGATGTCCAATGCGTGTCATTCGGCGGCTCCTCAATCGATTTCAAATTGCTCTGGTGGTCCGGCAGTCGCCCGGCGGAGCAGCGTGAAACCTATGATGAGGTCGCCTTTGCCGTGAAGGATGCCCTGGACGAAGCCGGCATCACAATCCCGTTCCCGCAATCGACCCTGTCCTTCCGCGAAGAGGCTATGCCGATACCGCTGAAGTCCATCCTGACGGAAAAACAGGAAGCGGCGAACGAGAACGGCTGAGTTTGGGGCGGTTTGCCCCTTGGCGCGGTCAAGACTCGCGCCATAGAATGGGGTCATGAGCGATATCGAATTCCAGGAAGATCCGGACGGCGACCCGCCGGAAGCCATTGTCGGCAGCAAGGAGGTTGGCGCGCTGGCGCACCTCTACCGGGCGGAAGTCTATCGCTCCACCATCTGGCGCCAACGCCTCGACCAGACCACCAATTGGGCCGTGATCTCCACCGGCATCGGCCTGTCGGTCTCGTTTGCCAGTGATCGGGCCTCGCCCTTTCCTATTGTGCTCGTCGGCGCGCTTTGCATCATGTTCCTGATCCTGGAGGCCCGACGCTACCGGTTCTTCTATGTCTGGCGCTTCCGGGCGCGGGTGCTGGAGATCGCCTTCTATGTGCCGATGTTGCGCGGGGAAGGGGCGCGTATTCCCCTCGACCGGGGCACGGCGCTATCGGATGATTACGAAAAGCCGCAATACCGAATATCCATGCCGCGCGCGATCGGGCGACGCCTGCGCCGCAATTATGGCTGGATCTTTGCCATTCAAGGCGCAGCCTATTTTGCCAAGATTGCAATCCATCCCACGGATGTCCTGACACTTGGCGAGTTCATCCGCCGCGCACATATCGGGCCCATTCCGGGGCTGGTCTCGATCGTTTTCGGTCTGGCCTTCCACGCGGCCTGGATGACGCTTGCGTGGAAAACCTGGTTCGACGAACGCCAGGACAAGACCAAGATGGCCGACTTCCTGAAAAGCCGCGAAGACGTGAACCGCCGGCCAAAGGCAGAGCCCCTCGGCGATATCACGCAGGACTAGGGCTGGGGCGCTAGCCCGCAGGGCCTCTGCGGCCGCCGCCACCGTCGCCGCGACGGGCGAGGAAGGCGAGGCGTTCGAACAGGGCAACGTCCTGTTCGTTTTTCAGCAGCGCGCCATGCAGCGGCGGCGTCAGGCGATCCGGGTCATTTTCCTGCAGCGTTTCGAGGTCGATATCCTCGTTCATCAGGAGCTTCAGCCAGTCGAGCAGTTCCGAGGTCGATGGTTTCTTCTTGACGCCCGGCAGTTCACGCATGGCGTAGAAGGTCGTCAGCGCGTCCTTGACCAGTTTCTTCTTGATGTCCGGGAAGTGGACGTCGACGATTTCCTGCATCGTCTCTTCGTCCGGGAATTTGATGAAGTGGAAGAAGCAGCGGCGCAGGAAGGCGTCCGGCAATTCCTTCTCATTGTTCGACGTGATGATCACGATCGGGCGCTGCAGCGCTTTCACCGTCTCGTCGGTCTCGTAGACATAGAATTCCATTCGGTCGAGTTCCTGCAGGAGATCGTTCGGGAATTCGATGTCGGCCTTGTCGATCTCGTCGATCAGCAGGATCGGGCGCTTGTCGGCGGTGAACGCCTCCCACAGCTTGCCCTTCTTGATGTAGTTTGCCACGTCCTTGGCGCGCTCTTCGCCCATCTGGCCGTCGCGCAGGCGGGAGACCGCATCATATTCGTAGAGGCCCTGGCTCGCCTTTGTGGTTGATTTGATGTGCCATTCGATGAGTTCTGCCCCGAGGGCCTTGGCTACCTCGATGGCAAGCACCGTCTTGCCGGTGCCCGGCTCCCCCTTGATCAGGAGCGGCCGCTCCAGAGCAATGGCGGCATTGACGGCCACTTTCAAATCCTCGGTGGCGACGTAATCCTGGGTGCCTTCAAAGCGCATGAACTCTTCCTCATCTGGGTCTTAGCCAACAATAGTGTCGCGAAAGTCAGGAGCAAGCGCTTACGTGGCGAAAGGCATCGCCGCAGTGCAGCACCGAATTCATTTCAACCCGATCGTCGCCTGTGGTAAAAGGGAATGGCCATGCGCGCCGCCGCAGTGCTTCAAGCTTCAGATGAGCGCCGCGCTGGGTCTGGTTAGGTGGCCCGAACGGGCCGTGACGGACCGGAGCCAATGTAGGCCTTGTGATCCTATGCATATGGGAAACGGGCGCATGGCACATTTCCCCCGATTGCAAATCATTGTTTTGTTTCGGGGACACTTACGAAATCGCAATCAAGCGTTAACGCCTTTCTGCAAATTTCATCGAAATCTGCAGGAGTGGAATCAGACGCCATGCCATTGAAGCTGTCCCTGAAACCAGGCGAAACATTCGTGGTAAACGGCGCGGTTGTCAGAAATGGCGACCGGCGCGGGGTCCTGCTGCTGGAAAACAGGGCTCGTGTCCTGCGCGAGAAAGACATCCTGCGCCCAGCCGATGCGACCACGCAGGCAGGCCGCACCTATTTCGCGATCATGCAAATGTACCTGCTCGGCGAGGTCGATGGGCCGGCTTATGCCCAGGCTGCTGAGGCGCTGGCGGGCCTTCTGGCAGCGTGCGAGTGCGAGGAAGACCGCGAAGCCGTGCTCGAAGTCTCTGCCGACGTTGCCAGTTCTCAACTTTACCGGGCCCTGAGCCGTTGTCGCAAGATGATGCTTGCGGATGCGCGGGAGCCGGCATGATGGCGAGCCTGAAGCAGGTCGATCCGGTTCCGGACGCCAAGCCAGTTACGCTGGAGGAGGGCATTTCGCTGCTTGAAGCCGGGCAGGGGGAGGGCCTTGTGGTCGATCTCGGCAATGGGCGCATGGCGAGCGCGGACGGGCACCGGGGCACCGATGGCCTGCTCCAGAGATTGCGCGGCCATCGCATGATGTTGTCACTCGCCTCAGGCGGTGCAGACCTCTCCCGGTTTGAAGGCATGAACGACTCGCTCATCGTGGCGCCGCTCGTGCAGGAAATCCTCGACGCCGCGGCCCAAAAGGACTAGGTGCCCGGCCATGAGCGCCGACCTTCTCTCCCTGTTCACCGCGACCTTTGTCACCTTCTTCGTCCTGATTGATGCATTGGGCGTTGCGCCCGTGTTCGCGACGCTGACAGCGAGCGGCGATGCTGCCTATCGGCGCCGGATGGCGGTCAAATCCATCATTGTTGCGACCATCATCATATACGGGTTTGCGTTTGGCGGATCCTGGCTGCTTGGCGCCATGCATATCTCTATTGATGCCTTCCGGGCGGCCGGCGGCATCCTGTTGTTCATTATCGCGCTGGACATGGTGTTCGAAAAACGTACCGAGCGCCGTGAGCACCGCGCGGAAGAACATCTGGGCACACATGCGGCCGATCCTGAACCGGACGATATTTCCGTCTTCCCGCTGGGCATCCCGATGGTGGCCGGGCCGGGCTCCATCGCAACCGCGATGTTCTACATGTCGGACAAGTCCGACTGGGTCGAGAAGGGAATCGTGCTCTCCGCAATCGGCCTGAACCTGCTGCTCACACTGGTCATTTTCCTGATTGCCGGACCGCTGGTGCGCCTCATGGGAGCCAGCGTGGCGGGGGCGCTGACGCGGATCCTCGGCGTAATTCTTGCGGCCCTGTCGGTTCAGCTGCTGATTGACGGCATTCGCGGCGCGTTCAATCTCTAGCGATCAGATGCCGGAGGGCTCGACACTCTTTTTCGGCAGGCGGACATTCCGGCGGAAGGTCGCTATCATCACATAGAGCAGGGCCAGGCCGGATGCAGTCAGGCCCAGAACCTGCAGCATCAGCTGCCGCGTCCATTTGATGCCCGTGTCGGCAATGCGCAGGGCGCCCGGCCCGTCCTGTTTCACGAGGGCCACCGAGCGGTCCCCGCCCGCCTCCGCCAGCAGTCTGGCGCGGCGCAGGTCGGAACTGTCTTTCACATGCTCGATCAGGGTGATTGCCGCCGGGGTGCTGGTCAGCATCCCGAGCCGGTCGATCTGGGTCAGGTCGGTTTCAAGCTCCAGCAAGCCTTCGGCATTGATCGAGTCGAGATAGGCGTTCCGTACCCGGTCGACGCGAACGCTGGTCGTGGCCAGTTCACCCAGGGCCTCTTCCAGCGCGGGGCGCAGGACATCATCGGGCAGGGCGCTGTTCAGGCGGCCTTTCAGGTAAGCCGTGAATTCCGGCGTCATTCTCCGGGCGCGGCGGGCCGACTTGAGGATGGAGGCCGCCCGGATGTTGCCTTCCGACAGGCCGTCCGACGTGTCCACGCCGATCAGCGCAAGCGCGGTGATCTTGAGGGTGATCGGATCAACCCGGTCGCCCTTGAGCCAGCGCTCGGAATTGTTGGCAAGGTCGGCAAATGTCCCAAGCAGGACGAAGCGCCGGTCCGAGGGGCGGGCCGTGCTGGAGACGCTGACTTCGGAGTCTTCCGCAGCCTCGTCGGCACTCTCTTCTTCGGGCGCATCTTCCGTGCCGTCTGTATCTTCGATGATGGCAGACGCACTGGGGATATTTCGGGACCCGGCCGAGGCCTGGGCCTTTTCGAATTTCAGGCCGATATCCAGGGGCAATTTGCGCAGCGCTGCGGCCGCCATACGGTCATCTGCGCGGTCCAGCTTCACGCCGCTCGAATCGGCTTCCAGCTCGCGCACGGAGTCCCGGTCGAGCATCTGCGGCGCCGCCAGAAGGAAGCCGCGTGCGGCTGCGACATCCATGTCCGTCAGTTCACGTTCGACTATGTCATGCCAGAATTTGTACTTGTCGCCGCCATTGCGCGGGGCGATCGCGGCAAACGTATCATCCATGTTGCGGCGGGTCTGGTCGATCGATTCAATCGTGGGGGAGTCCGAAAAACTCTCGCCGGAAAAAGCCATGGCGAGGCTTTGCGCAGCGATCACGGGCATGAGGATCAGCAGCGAGTTGAACACCACCGCCTGCATCCAACCGGACGATTTATCCATAGTTTTCCGGCGTCGGGCCATCTACGCTGAAACCAGTCATCCGTTGTGTTTTGGACAGGCAATCATAGAGCGCGTCGTCGGGAGAAAGATCAAGTCCCGGCCTGTAAATTGCACGGGAATACGCGGTTTCAGACACTAAGGTTTGGTAACATTATAATGAAGATTACATGTTTTCGCCTCAATTGTCTGAAAACATTGACGAAAATTACACAGCATCAGCAATTGCAGAGAATCACTTGGCGGTCTATATCCGCCCCCAAACAGAGTAAGGTGATAAGCGATGAGTGTTGACCTTTCGGACGACTATCGCCCCTCGGATGACGAGGAGTTCATGAACGAGCGTCAGCTCGCCTACTTCCGTCGGCTTCTGGAAAACTGGAAGGCCGATATTCTGGACGGCGCGAAGCAGACTATCAACAACCTTCAGGGGGAGTCAGGATCCTTGCCGGACATCGTGGACCGCGCATCTGCGGAAAGCGACAAGGCCCTCGAACTGCGCACCCGCGACCGCCAGCGCAAGCTGATTTCCAAGATCGACTCTGCCCTGCGCCGGATTGATGACGGCTCCTACGGATATTGCGAAGTGACCGGTGAGCCAATTGGCCTGCGCCGTCTCGAAGCGCGCCCGACGGCGACGCTGAGTCTCGAAGCTCAGGAACGCCATGAGCGCAAGGAGCGCACGCTGCGCGACGACTGACGCCTTCAGAATACACGTGACCAGAATAAAAAGCGGCGGTGACCCTGATCGGGATCACCGCCGTTTTCATTTACCCATCAACCCAACGCTTCGGCGGTTATGCTTGGAGCCTCATGCGTTGAAGACATACTGCCACCAAGGTCCAAAGGATGTCTTACAGCATGGTAATCAAGGCCTTAACAGCTGCATGTGATATTTAACACAAAGCGCGCCTGCATTAAGGCTGACGGAGTTTTGGGTTGCAGCATGGCTGATGATGACCGCAGCAGAGCGGAAATTACTAACCAGTCGTTAACCGTATCTGGCGCACAACAAACTGGAACACATGAACCGGCTACCCGCTCCATGAAGACTGATCTGCCTCTTGCTGCCGATGACGGATGGGACATGTCTCCCAGACGTGAGGCCGACATCATGCTCGACATGCCGACAACGTTCGAGCCGATCACGCCGACGCGTCCAATCCCGACCTCTCGCGGCGTGCTGAGTGCCGCCGAGATCGAAGCGCTACTACGTCCCAATCTGGACGACATGCCTGAGCCTGAGCCCGAGCCGGAACAGGTGCTTGATGTTGTGGCGCCGGATCTGGTCAAACGGCCCCCTGCCGAACCCACCGAAATAACCGAAGATGCGCGCCGGATCGCATCGCGCCTGACCTTAGCGCTGCGGGATGGCTGCGGCCTGAAAGCGGCAGCGCTCGCCCGAGCCAGTGCGCGCGGCAGTTTCGACCAAGGGCTAGAGACCGAATGCGCTGGCCGTGGTTCGGCGATTGCCTGCTACGCCGCGCCTGGCGGCGAGATCGCAGCCATGCTGGTAATCAGTGCCTCGCTGGCGAACGCGCTGATCGAGACCGCCTGTGGCGGCAAGCCAACCGCAGGCCATCACCGCGCCCTCACACCGATGGATGCCGCGTTGCTGGAAGGGCTGGTCCGTCCGCTTGGCACAGCCTTGGCGCCATCTCTCAAATTCTCCCGCATCGAGACCGATGCGGAATTCGCCTCGGCGCTTGCCGGGCCGGGCACGACTTCCATCCTCGACCTCGATATCCGCGTTGAGGATCTGAAGATGCCGGCGCGCCTGATCCTCGCCGAAGACGATCTGTTCGACCTGTCCAGCGAAGTGCCGCCTGCGCGCCCTCAGGGACGTGTGTCGCACGCTGCTGCGCCGTCGGCTGGGGCAGGGGCGATGACCGCCGTGCTCACCGCGCGGGTTGCGTCGCTGAGCGTGCCCTTGTCCCGTCTTGCAGACCTGAAGCCCGGCTCGACCCTATTGCTGGGCATGCCCGCAGACCAGCCGGTCGAACTTCTGACGGGCGGCCGGGATGGCGCGGTCGTTGCCGAAGGCGAGATTGGCCGCAAGGGTAACCGGATGGCCCTGCGGATCACCCGGCGGACAGCCCTGCTGCGCTAGGCAGGGGCTGCCGGCCTGACTTTCCTTACATCTGGCCTTACATCTGCGATTCTGCGCCGGCGATGGAGGCTTCCTCCGTTCCGCCGCCGCGAATTTCTGCTTCCTTCTGCGCCCACAGGCGCCGCTGGTAGCGCACCGAGATGATGTCGGTGACCACCAGGACAAAGATGACGAGGTAGAAGGACGATTTCGACATCGCCTCGATCGTGTAGCTGAACAGCTTCATGTGGGCGAGGTGTGCGCCTTCGGTGACGAGAAGCACGCCAACGAGGAACAGGATGAACAGGCCCATGACTTCGTACATGCGGTTCTTCTTGAGGAAATTGGCCACAGTGTTCGCCATCAATGCCATGATGATGCCTGACGCGATGATCGCGATGGCCATCAGCCAGACCTGGTAATCCTTGCCAGGGCGGCAGCCAATTGCATCGGCAACGGGTTGTGCGATCAGGGCTTCCTTACAATCGGTGACCGTCCCGGTGAACGTGCCGATCGTCTCGCCAGCCGCATTCACGATGCGCGCGATCTCAATGTTCGCGATGGCCATGGCTGACAGGATGGAGTCGAAGGAAAAAACGAGGTTCATCGAAACGATCAGGATGATGGCCTGCATCACCGATTTCGACTTGCCCCCTTCACTGTGCTCGATGTGCTCCACCGTCAGCATGTGAGTGATTTCCTTGATCGCCGTGTAGATGATGAAGGAACCGCCTGCGAGGGTGATCAGGCTCTGGAACGTGAATTCGCCCTCAAAGAATCCGGGCAGATGGAACCCGAATAGTGGCTCTGCCAACGCATCGAACAGGGCGACGATGATGAACAGAAGAACGATCCGGAACAAGACGGCCAGCCCGATGCCCCATTGGCGGACCATGGGGGCCTTGGCTTCGCCGACCCGTTTTGATTCGATGGAAATGTAGAGCAGATTGTCAAAGCCGAGCACGGCCTGGAGCATCAAAAGCATCAATAGCGTAAACAGGCCCGATACGGAGAAGACCTCCGCCAACATATCACCCAGCATCCCCAAATCTCCTGATGTAAAATCTGATCCAATTCCCTGATAGGGAGAGTGGACCGGTCAAATCAAGTTACGCCGGAGGTCTTTAGCAGTTCCGCTTCGATTTCGACGTGCACCTTGTCGGTCAGCAGGCCACTGAACCGGTCGATACCGAAGACGGTCCTGTCGAGGTCTGTGGTGGCCGAGAATCCGGCCACCTGGGCATTGCGCAGCCGGTCAAAGCCAGCGCCATTGAAGGTCACCGACAGGATGATCGGCGCGTTCTGGCCGCGCAAGGTCAGGATGCCCTCGACGTCCGCCGTAACCGGGCCGGTAATCAGGATACGGGTCGACTGGAACCGGGCCTCAGGGAAATTGGTTGCGCTGAACCAGTCTGATCCCATCAGGGTGTCCGCGAAGTCGTCATTCGCAATGTCGAGCGAGGTCATGTCGACCACGCCTTCCACCCGCGCCTCTGCCGGAGCGTCCGGTTCGCCGCTCAACTGAACGTCAAACCGTTCGAACCGACCGACATAGGTGGAATAGCCGAGATGGTCGATCTTGAAGGTGAGGGCGGCGTGGGCTGGATCCAGCTGCCAGTCGCCGCCCTCCATGTTCACGACCTCCGTGCTCACATCCGGTTTCAGGATGGGCGCGAGCACGGAAGTGCACGCAGCGAGCCCGGCCAGTGCGAGCGGAGCAAGACAGGCGCGGGCAAAGCTGCGTGGGATCATGGTCAGGCGCCCTTCGTCTCGGCGACCCAGGCGTTCACATTCTCTTCGAGAATCTGAAGCGGTACCGGGCCATATTTCAGGACAACATCGTGGAAGTCGGCGATGTCGAAGTCTTCACCGAGCTCAGTTTTTGCCATTTCGCGCAACTCAAGGATCTTGAGCATGCCGATTTTGTAGGCCGTCGCCTGTCCCGGCATCACGATATAGCGCTCGATGGCCTTCTTCGCGTCACCTTCCGGATTGGGCGTGTTGTCCAGGAGGTACTGGATCGCTTCTTCGCGGGTCCATTTCTTGTCATGGATTCCGGTATCGACGACGAGCCGCGCGGCACGCCAGATCTCCATGGCGAGGCGTCCGAAATCGTCATACGGGTCGGAATAATAGCCCATCTCCTTTGGCAGAAACTCTGTATAGAGGCCCCAGCCTTCCGAGAAGGCAGTATAGCCGCCATATTTCCGGAAGCTCGGAATGCCTTCCAGTTCCTGCGCAATGGCGATCTGCATGTGGTGGCCCGGAATGCCTTCATGGAAGGCAAGCGCCTGCAGCTGGTAGGTCGGCATGTCCTGCATGCGATAGAGGTTGGCGTAATAGGTGCCGGGCCGGCTGCCGTCCGGGGCAGGGCGGGAGTAGAAGGCCTTGCCGGCAGATTTCTCGCGGAACGGCTCGACCGCCTTAACGATCATGTCGGCCTTGGGGAATGTGTTGAACACGCTCGGCAGATCGGCCTTCATCTTTTCGATCTGCGCGCGCGCTTCAGTCAGATAGGCGTCACGGCCTTCTTCGGTGTTCGGCATGTAGAATTGCGGATCGGTCCGCATGAACTCGAAGAACTCCTTGAGCGTGCCCTCAAACCCGACCTTCGTCATGATCCCGCGCATCTCGTCATGGATGCGGGCAACCTCGTCCAGGCCCAGCTGGTGGATGTCCGCGGCGCTCTTGTCGGTCGTGGTGATATGTTTCAGGCGCATGGCGTAATAGGCGTCGCCTTCGGGCAGCTTCCACGCGCCATCCTCGGTCGTGGCGGACTCCGATTGTGTCTCCATGACGGCAATCAGGTTTTCATAAGCCGGGCCCACCGAGGTCTCAAGCGCGGCAGCGGCACTGGCGAGCAGTTCATCGGCCTGGGCAGCCTCAATCGTGCCGCCCTCTACGAGGCTGGAAACCTTGCCGCGGAAATCCTTCATCAGGGGACTGTCTTCGCTGCCATCATCCACATCGGACGTGAAGGGGTAGCCGGTGATCACACCCTTGGAATCATTCAGGACATAGGGATACACAAAGGCGGGCGGCATGATACCAAGGCCTGCGGAATATTCAGCGTTTTCAATATTCTGGGCCAGATAAGTTTCAACGCCTTCAAGGCGGGCCACATAGGCTTCGGCATCAGACAGGCTGGTGACACCATGCTGGTTTATCAGGAAGGCCGGAATGCCCGACTGGACGCCGCCCATCTGGTCGAAGACATAGTCATAGTGGCGGTAGGGGAAGCCGGCTTCGGCGTCGGCCAGCTCATATTCGGCGAGGCGCCACGACAGCTTGGCCTGATCGTCCAGCAGGTCGAAATCGAACAGCGTCTTCATCTCGGCGATGTTGGCGCGCTGGATTTCCATCTCTTCGATTTTGGCCGCGTCGGAGGCGTCATTCCATTTGTCGTAATCCGTCTTCACACCGAGATAGGTCTGGTACATCGGGTTGCGCGCCAGGGTTTCCTGGAACTTGTCTTCGAACCACTGGTTCAGCCGGGCGCTCTCGGCGGCCACCAGCTCTGCGCGGTCGGCCTGGGTGGGGGCGGGGGGAAGGTCTGCGACTGGGGGTGACAGCGTCGACTCCGGCGTGTTCTGACAGGCGCCGAGCAGCAGGAGCGCTGCGATTGCTGTTGAAGTCCGTCTCATGAAAAGCTCCGATTCCACTGTGATTTCTGTAATTTTCAACGTTGGTCTTAACGTCTTTTTCGCTTTCATTAACCTTTGTCGTGCCACATTTGGTACACTAGGATTCCGTATGACTGAGTCGGCAGCGATGCCGAACGGAAAAGGCGTAGAGTGCTGGCCCAACCTTGGCGGCTGGCAACAGGAGTGTAAAGCGACCAATGGATTTTCAAGTGCAGGCGAAGGCCGCTCCCGCTGACGATCAGGAAACTGCCGCCGAAATGAGCGAGCTGCCTGAGCGTGGACGCGTGGACTTCATGCAGCTTTCGTTCTGGATATGCCTGCTCGTTTCCATCGCGGCCGCCAGTGTTGCGCTTGCCTGGCCAAACGCCTCCGGCGCGCCGGGACCGATCCTGCTGATCGCCATGGCATCTGGCGGACTCGTCTTCCTGTTGTGGAGTGTGCGCGGCGCTGGCCGGATGCTCGGCCTGTTTCCGGAACGCGGCTCGATTGCGCGCGCAGCGCAGGCCGCGACGCCGCGCTTTGGCTGGATCGAGGCGCTGGATGAATCCGTATTGATTGCCGACCAGGGCGGCGCGCCCGTTGCGGCCAACACATCCTACAGGGAACTGACGAGCCTCGCGCTGATCGGATCGCAATCCGAAGGCGCGCCTGTCACGGTGGACCGCCTGTTCGGCGCCAATCCGGGCTTGGCTGCGCCCGTCTATCGCCTGTCCAAGGGCGCCAAGGCCGGTCATGCGCGTCGCGAAATCCTGCCGCCGATCACGATCGGGCCAGAGCGCGTGCCCGCCCAGTTCGAAATCACGGTTTCCCCGCTGCCACGCGACAAGGTTCTCTGGCGTATCCGCCCGATTGCTGGCGAACGCGAAGCAACCGGCGCGGCTGACCTGAAATCGCTCTATGTCGAAGACGCCCCGATGGGTTTCTTCGCGGCGCGCCCCGATGGAACGATCACCTATGCCAATGGTTGGCTGCGCGACATGCTGGGCCTGCCGGAAACGGCCAAGAACATTCGCATCGACGACATCATGCGTCCGGAATTCGTGAAGATGCTGTCGCGTGACCGCAAATCCGGGGTGCCGGGACGGGTCGACATCCAGCTGCGCGGCCGCGACGGCGTCGAGCGCCCGGTGCAGGCGATCACGACCTGGTCGGGCAAGGGCGCCGATGCGACCGGCCGCACGATCATCCTGGCCAGCCAACAGGTGATGAACACCGGCGAGGAAGGTTTCCGCGTTTCCACCGCGTCGCGTCCGCCGCGCCCAGATGGCGACCCGATGTTCGACGATGCGCCGTTCGGCGCCGTGCGCCTTGAAGGCGGCAGCGTCGACAGCGCCATCATCATGGACACCAACCGCGCCCTGATGGACCTCACCGAAGGCAAGGCCGCGCCGGGCGGGAAATTCTCCGACCTGTTCTCAGCCGAAGAAGGTGAGGACAGCCTCAAGAGCCTGCTGGTCGACGCGATCGACAAGCCGGTAAACCTGAAACTGGCCGGCGAAGAGCCCAAGCACGTCAACGTGTTCGTGGCGCTGGACGGGGCCGGGCGCCCGTCAGTCGCTTATGTCATGGACATCACCGAACAGCGCCAGCTGGAAATGCGTCTGGCACATGGCGAAAAGATGCAGGCCATCGGCCAGCTCGCCGGCGGTGTGGCCCATGACTTCAACAATGTTCTACAGGGCATCATCCTGAACAATGAACAGCTGATGGTACACCATCCGCTGGGCGATCCTTCCTATTCGAATTTGAAGTCGATCCACGAATTTTCGATCCGTGCGAAGGATCTCGTGAAGATGCTGCTCGCCTATGCGCGTCAGCAGACCTTCAAGCGCGAAGTCTTCGCTGTGACCGACTTCATGTCCGAATTCTCCATCCTCCTGCGCCAGCTTCTGGACGAGCGGATCGAGCTGGACGTCAAGCATGGCCGCGACGTGCCTTACATCAAGGCCGACAAGAACCAGCTTGAAAACGCCCTGTTCAACCTCGCGACCAATGCGCGGGATGCAATGCTCAGCCACAAGAATGGCGGCAAGCTGACGATCCGCACAGCGCGCGCCACAGGCAAGGAAGCCCAGGACAAGGGCTTCGCCTTCGTCAATGATGGCGACTACATGCTGATCGAAGTGGCAGACACCGGCCACGGCATGCCGAAGGATGTCATGGACAAGATCTTCCAGCCCTTCTTCACCACGAAGGAAGCTGGCGTCGGCACGGGCCTTGGCCTTGCGACCGTCTACGGTATCATCAAGCAATCGGGCGGCTATATCTGCACCACATCCGGCGTCGGCAAGGGCACGACTTTCCACATCTACCTGCCGGCCCTCAAGGCCGAGGAAATTCCTGAGCCGGTCGACATGGCGCAGGCCGAGAAGATTGCCAGCCAGCCCGTTGATATTTCGGGTCGCGGCCGCATCCTGCTGATCGAGGATGAAGACGGCGTGCGCGGCATTGCGGCCTCCTTGCTGCGCTCCAGCGGGTATGAAGTCGAAGAAGCTTGCGATGGCGAAGAGGCAATGGAAATCCTGGAGGACAATCCGGAGAGCTTCGACCTCGTCATCTCCGACGTGGTCATGCCGGGCAAGGATGGCCCGACACTGATCCGCGAGGCCAAGGATTTGCTGGGCCATGCCCGTGTGATCTTCATCTCCGGCTATGCCGAGCGCGACATTGCCAAGCAGCTGGACGACGACCGCGCGGTCTCGTTCCTGCCGAAGCCGTTCACCGTCCGCCAGCTGGCCGAGCGGGTGAAACAGGAACTCGGCAGCCCCAAGAAGGAAGCCGCCTGAAAGTCAGGTCCAGTGTGACTGGAGCAGGGCAGCAAATTCGGTTGCCCGCTCCGCACAGGCCCAGTGGCCGGCGCCGCGCTCGACATGCAGCGGCACGTTCCAGCGCTTCGCGAATCGTTCGCCCACGGAAAGGTCTACGAAGGGGTCCGTCTCGCCCCAGAACAACTGGCCGCGCGCTGGCAGGTTTTCGAGACCCTTCACCCATTCATCCGAGAAACGCAGGCCAGCGGCTGACCGGTAGAGCCTGAGGATGCTCTGCCGCATCGTCTTGTCGATCAGGGGGACTTCCTGCTCGGCAAGGCTGCGCGGCATGCCGCCGGAAACAAGTGCCGGCAGGAGCCGTTTCTTGTTGCGCATGCCCAGCATGACAAGCTCACCCAGCACAGGCGTTGCCCAGCGCCTTGCCATTGTGTGGCCGCGATAGTCAGGATCGATCACGGCATTGGTGACGCACCAGCTGCGCACGAGGTCCGGCCGCAAGGAAGCCGCGCGCAGGGTCAGCAGCGCGCCCCAGTCATGGCCGACAATATCGACCTTCCCGCCTGCCGCTTCCATCTGGCCGACCAGCCAGTCAGCATAGGCATCCTTGGTGGCGCTGAACCCGTCCGGACGCGGGCAGCCGAAGCCGGGCAGGGCGGGCGCGAGATAGTCCTGCTCTTGCAGGCCGAGCGCCGCGACCAGCGGCTCCCACAGGTGCGGCGTATCGGGCACGCCATGTATGAACAGTTTCATTGCCATTTCCCCACCTCTTGCTTGACAATAGGTGAATATTCCTATTTAGCGGCAGGTGCAACCTTTGGGAAAATTATCCCATGAAACATCGTGATATCTGGCGGGGGCTTGATGCCCTTGCAGCTCATCATGGCCTGACGCCTTCCGGGCTGGCGCGTCGTGCCGGGCTGGACCCGACGGCCTTTAATCCTTCCAAGCGGGAAGGGGCCGATGGACGTCCGCGCTGGCCGTCCACGGAAAGCCTTGCGCGCGTATTGGAATCTGTCGGCAGCCGGTTTGAGGATTTCGCCGCGCTGGTCGATGGAAGGCGCGGCGCGATTGCCCCCCTGATCGGCTTTGCGCAGGCCGGGCAGGACGGCTTTTTCGATGATGCCGGGTTTCCGGTTGGCGGGGGCTGGGAAGAGGTTCGGTTTCCGGGGCTGGAAACGGAATCGGTCTATGCGCTGGAGATCAGCGGGGATTCCATGGAGCCGGCCTATCGGGCCGGAGACCGGATCATAGTGTCGCCGGGCTCGGAGGTGAAGCCGGGAGACCGGGTGGTGGCGAAAACACTTGACGGGGAAGTGATGGCCAAGGTTCTGGCCCGCAAGAATACGCGGACGGTTGAACTCGCCTCGCTCAACCCAGCCTATCCCACCCGCAGTTTCAAGCCGATAGAAATTGCCTGGCTCGCCCGGATTCTCTGGGCGAGCCAGTAAGCCTTATCCCTTGCGCGGGCCGGGTGCCGCTTGGGCCAGTTCCTCATCCTGGCTGGGCTCGTAGAGCGGGGCATATTTGCCGACCATGCTGATGCCGTCTTCCTCATGATAGACGTCACGCCAGAAATTCGGCTCCCCGTCTTCGTCAACTGTGACGGTCATGTAGGTGATGTGAATCTGGGTTTCGGACTTGAACTCGATTCGTTCCGGGTTTGACCCTTCAAGCGCCTTTGAGACATCCCGTTCCGAGACTTCGGGATCATGCGCGGCAATCCATTTCGCCATTTCTTTCGGCTTTTCCAGACGCACACAGCCTGAGCTGAACGTGCGCTGGGCCCGGTCAAACAGACTCATGCCCGGCGTGCCGTGCAGATAGACCGAATACTGATTGGGGAAGATGATTTTCAGGTCGCCGAGCGCATTGCTGGCGCCGGGGCCCTGAACCAGCTGGTAGGTTTCGGCGGCTGCCGGATCTGTCCAGTCCACCGAGGCGGCGGAGACGGACTGGCCGGTAGCGCGATCAATCACCTTGAAATTCTTGCGGGCCGCATAGGACGGGTCCTTGGCGAGCTTTGGCAGCTTGTCGCGGCGCACGATGCTGACCGGAGCATACCAGCGCGGATTGGCGACGGCATATTCCACCTGGTCGGAAAAGACCGGGGTTTCGCGGCTTGGCATGCCGACGATTGTCTTCATCGCGATTTCGCGACGGTTGTTGCGCCAGCCTTCGGCCGTGAAGGATGGAATATTGGCCCAGATATACTGGTCGCCCAGATCATCATAATGGCGCCAGCGATTCATCGTGTCGGCGATCCGGTCGATCTTGGAGTCGACACTCTCATTCAAGGCGGCAAGCGTATTGCCACCGACGACGCCGTCATCCTCAAGGCCGTGATGGCGCTGGAATTCCTTCAGGGCACCCTGAAGGCGCGCATCAAACACGATCTCCGTGGAAGATGTGTCGGTGTCATCATTCGAAGCCAGGCTGATGGTGGACAGAAGCTCTCCGGCCCAGGTCTCCGGCTTGTAATAGCCTTCCGCCTCCAGACGGTCGCGCAGGGCTGGAATACGCGGGTCTTCATCCTCCAACTCAATCGCGTCACCGTCCGGGATGGCGAGCCAGCCGCCTTCCGACCGGATTTCGCGGTACTGCTTCAGCTGTTTCTTGAGACGATTGTATTGGGGGTGTTCCGGTTCGAGCTCGGAAAGGATGTCATCGGCATCGCCTCGTGCGGCCTTGATCAGGCTTTTCTGCACGGTGGATTTGGAGGGCGCATCGGTCTTCGATTTGGCCGCTTCGCCATTGTCGGACAATCCTCCACTTACGGCAGAGGCCATACGGATCCAGGCTGCGGTCAGTTGCAGGTCGGCTGTGGCGCGAATCTCGTCGCTGTCGCCCTTCAGGCGCTTGGCGGCGATCTTGTCGAGATTGGCCTTCGAGACGTCTGATGCGACGAGACCGTAAGAGAAGAGATCACTGCGCGCGCGTTTCAGGGAGCGGATCCCTTTCTCGGTCCAGATCGGCTTGAAGACATTCTGAGCATAGGCGGCGCGCACTATGGTGAGTACGCCGGATTCGGTCTCATTACCGAGTTCGCGCTCCAGCCAGTCATTCAGGATCAGGGTCTGGATGGCAGAGGCTTTTTCCGCTTCAAGTTCGCCGCCCATGGCCTCTTTCTCGCTCAGATCAGCAAGCTGGACCGGGTCGGCTGGAGCCGCATGCTGGGCGCTGGCGGGAATGGCGGTCAGGAGGCCAGCTGTGGCGAGGAGGGTTGATGCAAGAAGTCGGCGATGCGTACGCATAAATAATCTCCAAAAATACTCTTATTAGAGAAGAGCGCGGCCGCCGCATCAGGCTGGCCTGGCCAATCGGAAAGACTGGCGGAACTCTTCGCGGTGTTGTTGGATAAACCGGTCGCGCCCGCTCTGGTTCCGAAATACGGCCCTGTAAAACATCAGAAAAAATATGGCACCATCTGCGCTTTGATGCGTTTGAGGGGGCATGCGTAATGGTTAAGATGACGCGTGCCTGCCCAGACCAGACAAGAGGACCAGACCCATATTTTCCGAGTTCATGAAATTCATCTTCCTGCCCTGGATCATTGCAACGGCAGAGCCGCACCCGACCCAGCCGGCCGGCAAGATCGAGACGGTTCCGACAGGCGCCGGCGTCGAGATTACAGTAAACGGAACGCGCTCTGCGCTGCCCCTGATCTCCGTCTCCGCCATGCCGGGAGACCAGATCAGCCTGGCTATTCCAAAAGATGCGCACATTGAGATTTCGGACGGGAAACTGAGCCGCGAGTCGGAGGAAATTGACTGGACCGCGCCGAAAGCGCCGGGCCTTGCCGAGATGGTAGTCTCGCATCGCGGGGCCGAAACTCGCCTGAACCTGCTGGTGCTGACGCCCTTCGAGAATGGGGTGGATGATTCCCTGAATGGCTATCGCATCGGAATGTATGCGCGGCCGTTGCGGGATCTTCCGTCCTATGCCGTACCCAAGGGGTTTATTGATCTGACCGCGATGCCGGAGGATCTGCACGTTTCGCCGAACTTCCAACTCGGCCAGTTCCGCTGCAAGCAGCAGCCGGGACATGAGCCGACCTATTTGCTGATGCAGCCGGACATGCTGGTGAAGCTCGAAACCCTTCTTGCGGCGGCGAATGAAAAAGGATGGAAGGCGGACACTTTCTTCGTGATGAGCGGCTATCGCACGCCATTCTATAATGCGGCCATCGGCAATACGACGACTTCATCGCGCCATCTCTATGGGGATGCGGCCGACATCTATATTGACCAGGACCGGGACGGGCAGATGGACGATCTTGATGGCAATGGTCGGATCGACAAGGAGGATGCCCGCGCGCTGGTCAGGCTGATCGACGAGCTTGCGGCAGAGCAGCCGGAAGGCTGGGTCGTTGGCGGCGCGTCGGCCTATGGATCGAATGCGGCGCATGGGCCGTTCGTGCATGTCGATACGAGAGGCTATTCGGCGCGCTGGTAGTCAGCTGCCCACGGTTTCAGCATTCCACATCTGCATGAAGGCGGGCGCCGGGGAGGGGGCGAACTCCGTTTCCGACAGGGCGTCGAGCGCGCGCTGGCGATCGGTTTCGGTGAACGCGCCCGTGGTCAGGCAGAACTCGACCGGATTGTTGTTCGGGTCGCGCGTATAGATCGAGTGGCACCAATTATGGTCAATCTCGAAGACGTCCAAACCAGCGCCTAGCCATTTCTGTTTCCAGCTTTCCAGTTCTTCCTTCGTGTCCACAGAAAAGGAATAATGGTTCGTGGCCGGCGGAAGCTTGGCGGCGGCGTTGAGGTCATAGACATATTCCTCGCTGCCTTCGGTGTCGTGCAATTCCCAGAAGGCGATGAAGTGGCTGTCATTGCCATCCATGCGGTAGAAGAAATGCTTGCCCCAGCCGCCGCCCATGATCGGGGCGACTTCCACCTTGACCAGTTCAAAGCCCATGATGCCTTCATAGAAGGCGTGGGTGGCCTTCATGTCTTTTGCGGCGAGCGCGAGATGATGGTAGGCCATGTCAGTTTCCTCCTCTGTCGACCATCGACATTACATCCGTATCCGATCCATCCGGCGCGGCGATCTCGACCACGCGGTCATCGACATCATCATATTCCAGTTTCAGCGCACGGCTCATGATGGCGTGCATCATATAGGTGCAGGTGATGTAGGTGAATTCGAGGATTTCCTCGTCTGACAGTTCCGCTTTCAGGGCCTCGAAGACGCCATCGGGCACGCGGCCGCGTTGCAGGACCAGGCCGTCCGTATAGGCGAGCACGGCGCGTTCCAGCGGGCTGAAACAGTCTGCGACCTGCCAATGGGGGATGGCGGCGATCTGGTCTTCGGTCAGGCCGACATCGCGGCAGGCCTTGCAATGCTGCGAGAAGACAAATTGCGAGCCGACGGCAAAGCCGGCGCGGATCTGGCCGAGCTCGCGCAGTTTCGGATCAAGCTTGCGGTTCTTTGAGCGATAGAACTGGAAGCCTTCGGTCGTGTGCTTGAAGGCGTCCGGCACGATATTGAACACGGTCCACCAGTTGCCGGGCGTGCCGGTTGCGGTGCCGGGCTCGGCAATCGGGTCGCGGTCGGCAAACAACAGATCGAAAATCTGGTTGGCAAACGGATTGCCGGCTTCGCGGCCCGCCTGTTTCAGTCGTGGCATACGCGTATCCTCCCGGTGGGGAGTGTACCACCGCGCGGAAAGAATGACAGGCATGACAAGGGGCCGTCACGCGAGGGAAACGGGCGGAAAGGAATGGTTTTTCGGGGGAGTCAGCCCGAGCTTTCCCACGTTTCCAGGCCCACGCTGATCTGCGCGGGCAGCAGCGTGGCCAGCGCGCCAAGCTCTGGCGAGAGGCGAAAGGCGGGCGTTGCTGCGCCGACCACTGGCTTGGGCTCGCCGTTTGTCTGCAGGCGTTTGAGGGTGCGGGCGAGGCGGGTTGCGTGGGCTTCGGGCGCGGCAATCACGCGCCGGAGCGCGGCAATGCGGGCCATCAGCTTGTGTGGGGACACGGGTCCATAACTGGTACCGGAAATGTCCGGAAAGCCGCCGGGGCCTTCAAAGGCCTGGCGCGCGGGCAGCAGTGTCAGCCGTCTGGGCGTAAGGCGGGGGAAAATGGCCAGCTCGACGCCTTCGGGCAGGTCCGGCTCTGGCGCGGGATTGGCAGGAGCCGGGCGCGGCTGCGTGGGGGCCAGTTGCAGGCCGAGCGCCATCAGGAGGATCAGCCGACGGACGATTGTCTCAAGAATGCGGAGCCGGCCAGAAACGCGCTGCGCCAGGCCGCGCCCGATCCGCTTCGGCCCGAGATGCAGGTTCGCCAGCGCCGACGCATCCATCACGGCAAGGGCGGCATGTTCCAACCCGCGTTTGAGAATGTCCATCTGCGCGTCCATGCGAGGAGTATGGGGGCAGGGGCTATCAGACGGATTGGGGAATCTATTTGGCGGGTATCGCTTTGCTCAACCCGCCCTACAGGTTGCGCCGCTGCCGCCTCCAGCATTCTCCGCTTGCCGTGGGGTCATTTAGGCGTCACAAACGATCCCCATGGATTGGGGTAAGCTGAAGTCTTTTCACGCGGCAGCGGAAGCGGGCAGCCTGACGTCTGCGGGCGAGCGGCTGGGCATTTCGCAGTCAGCAGTGTCGCGCCAGATCGCAGCGCTGGAGGAGGCGCTCGGCGTCTCCCTGTTCCAGCGGCATGCGCGCGGCCTGGTGCTGACCGATAGTGGCCACACGCTGTTCCGTTCGACCATGGAAATGGCGACGGCGGCGCAGTCGGCGAACACGCTGCTCAAGGATCAGCAGGAAACCCCGCAGGGCGAATTGATCGTCGCCGCGCCGGTTGCCTTCGGCTCGACCTGGCTGGTGCCGCGGCTCGGCGGGTTTGCCCGCAAGCATCCGGACATGAATCTCGATCTGCGCCTTGATGACAGCCGGGAATATGATCTGCTGAAGCTGGAGGCCGAATGCGCCATCCGGTTGTGGGCCGCCGACAAGGCCGACCTGATCCAGCGCAAGCTGGGCACGGTGGCGACCAATCTCTATGCTTCGCCGGAATATCTCAAGGCCTATGGCATGCCGCGCACACCGCAGGACCTCGATAATCACCGGATCATTGCCTATGGCGATGAAAGCTCGCTGCTCGACGTGATGAGCTTTGCCTGCCGGGTGGGCCGCGATGACAGCCCGCCGCGCCCGGCAGCCCTGAAGGTCAACAATGTGTTCGCCATGTTGCGCGCGGTCGATGCCGGGCTCGGGATCGCGGACGTGCCGGATTACATGGCCGGGACGATGCCGCGGCTTGTAAAAGTGCTGCCGGAGACGGTCGGGCCGATCTTCGATCTCTATTTCATCTATCCGAGCGATCTACGCCGCTCGAAGCGCGTGTCGGCCTTCCGGGACTTCATCACGGCTGAGACCGAAATCCTGCGCCGACCCGCTATGCGTCAGAATTAGTCAAAAATGCGACATCCATGCGTAAATGCATGAAAGCTCTGCTGTCTCGTTGGTTGTAATCAGCGTTGGAGAGGTTATCTACCACGCATGCCAAGGGCCTCGGGCATTAACCCAATCATTCCTCCGATTGGGCGTTTCCTCCCCCCTACGGGGCCCGATACTTTCAGCCCGGCGCGTTCAATCGCTGCCGGGCTTTTTTTTGCCTTGGAGTCAGGGCTCTGCTGGCCGCTTTTTTTCATTAACTGAATGCAAGATTGCCGCGCCTCATGGGGGCCGTCAAGCCCGCGAGACGCGGCAAGTGTTGTGCAGTGCAATATACAGGAAGTGCCGGCCCGAGCGCGGCGCTACCCGGATCAGAGATTGGCGCGCAGCATCCAGGCGGTTTTCTCGGCAATCGCGGCACGCTGGGTCATCAGGTCGGCCGTCACGGCGTCGCTGTTATCCTCGGCAATTTTCAGCCCGGCCTTGGCGGCGCGGCTGACGGCTTCGTGGCCTTTGACGAGATTCTCGACCATCGTGTCGGCGTCCGGAATGCCATTGTCAGGCTTGATCGAGGCAGGCTCGACCATCTCCCCGGCAGAAGTGGGGGCGAAGTGACCAAGCGCGCGAATGCGCTCAGCGATCTCGTCGAGGGCCATCCACAGCTCATTGTACTGGGTTTCGAACATGGTGTGCAGGCTGTTGAAGCGCGGGCCGGTCACGTTCCAGTGGTAGCCATGTGTCTTGGAATAGAGCGCATAGGTTTCCGCCAGCAGCACACGCAGCGCGTCTGCGGAAGTGTTGCGGGCTTCATCGTTCAAACCGATATCAACGGGCATGGGGTAACTCCTTTTTCTCTCTTATCAAGGATGTAAGAGCCGTCTTTGTTCCATTCAAATCAATAGGTGGAACACCGGATATAGGGTTACTCTATAGCGGGTTTCTATGACAGGTTTGCACAGAAACGCTGGATCCGCTTGAGCGCTTCCTGCAGCGCCTCGGTTGAAGTGGCATAGGAGACCCGGAAGGCCGGGGACAGGCCGAACGCCTCGCCGAAGACAATGGCGACCTTTTCCTGTTCCAGCAATTCGGCGGCGAAATCCTTGTCGGTCTCGATCACTTTTCCGGAGGGGCTGCTCTTGCCGATCACGCCCGCGCAGGACGGATAGACATAGAAGGCGCCTTCCGGCGTCGGGCAGGTGAGGCCCTCGGCGGCGTTGAGACCGGCGACGACCATGTCGCGGCGCTTCTGATAGGCGGCGCGGCGTTCGGGCAGGAAATCCTGTGTGCCGTTCAGCGCCTCGACGGCCGCCCACTGGCTGATCGAGCAGGGATTGGAGGTGGTCTGGCTGATCACCTTGCGCATGGCGGTGATCAGTTTTTCCGGGCCGCCGGCATAGCCGATGCGCCAGCCGGTCATGGCATAGGCCTTGGAGACGCCGTTCACGGTGAGCGTGCGGTCAAACAGGGCCGGCTCGACCTGGGCGATCGTGAAATATTCGAAATCGTCATAGACGAGGTGTTCGTACATGTCGTCGGTCATCACCCAGACCTGCGGATGGCGCAGCAGGACATCGGCGAGGCCGCGCAGTTCGTCTTTGGTATAGGCGGCGCCGGTGGGGTTCGATGGCGAGTTCAGGAGCAGCCATTTGGTGTTCGGCGTGATCGCCGCTTCCAGCGCTTCGGGCGTCAGCTTGTATTTGGCATTCGGGCCGCATTCGACCGGCACCGGCGTGCCGCTGGCGAGCAGGACCATGTCCGGATAGGACACCCAATAGGGGGCCGGGATGATGACTTCGTCGCCGGGATTCAGCGTGGCGAGGAAGGCATTGTAGATGACCGGCTTGCCGCCCGGTGCGATGTGGATCTGGCTGGGTGTGTAGCTCAGGTCGTTTTCGCGCTGGAATTTGGCGCAGATCGCTTCCTTCAGTTCCGGGATGCCGTCGGCGGGCGTGTACTTGGTCTTGCCATCGCGGATCGCCTGGATGGCGGCTTCCTTGATATTGTCCGGCGTGTCGAAATCCGGCTCGCCTGCGCCGAGGCCAATCACGTCATGACCGGCCCGTTTCAGCTCATTGGCCTTGGTGGTGACGGCAATGGTGGCGGACGGCTTTACGCGGTCCAGAGCATCGGAGAAGCGGAAGGTGTCGGACATGAGGTTTTCCCGTGAAATGTCACGCGCGGCGGCGTTTGTCCTCGCTTAAGCCTGAGGGCCCCGGCCTGCAAGGGGAGGGCGAGGGTAATTCTGACGCATGCGCCCCGGCGGGCGGGTGCCAATTCTTACCCGTCCATTAAGCATGAGGGGGAAAGTCACTTGCCCGAATAGGCGGGATATTAGCCTCGTTTTGGCATGATGGCGGTTATTGAGAGCCAGTCGGAAGGCGTTCCCAGGACGGGATTGACGGACGGAGCCATGAGTAATTCATCAAGTATGGACCTGTTGAACCGGGTCCTGGACAAGATCGCTGAAGTGGCCAATGAGGCCTATTACGACTTCTCGCGCTGGGTGCATCGCCTGGACGACATGGAGAAGCTGTTCTTCATGGTCGTCTTCATTCTGATCCTGTTCATGCTGATCCTGGTGCGCGCCGGGCGCCGCAAGGTGAACCCTGCGCCGGGGCGATCTTTCGTCTCGTCGGTGGTGCTGGTGATGCTGTTCAGCTTCGCGGCAGGCTGGATGATGGATTCCCGCTTCGAGATGCAGGATGTTCTCAACTTCTTCTGAGGCTCGCATCTGCGGCCAAGCCAGACTATCTGTTGAGGTATGAACCCGACTGATTCCGGCGCGACCTCCCTTCGGGGCATTGACGTCATCAAGGACAATCTCAAACGGCTGCCTGCCAAGCCGGGCGTCTATCGCATGTTCGGCGAACATGACGACGTCCTGTATGTGGGCAAGGCGCGGGACCTGAAGGCGCGCGTTTCGAACTATGCCCGCCTTGGCGGCCATACCCAGCGGATCGCCCGCATGATCTCGATGACGCGGCGGATGGAATTCGTCGTCACGGAGACCGAGACCGAGGCGCTTCTGCTGGAAGCGAGCCTGATCAAGAGTCTGAAGCCACGCTTCAACGTGCTGCTGCGCGACGACAAATCCTTTCCCTACATCCTGATCCGCCGCGACCATGAAGCGCCGCAGATCAAGAAGTATCGCGGCTCCAAGATGGATCAGGGCGACTATTTCGGCCCGTTCGCCAGCGCGGGTTCGGTGATGCGGACGCTCGACACGTTGCAGAAGGCCTTCCTGCTGCGCACCTGTGAGGACAGTGTCTACAGCGTGCGGGCCCGGCCCTGCATGTTGCACCAGATCAAGCGCTGCGCCGCGCCGTGCGTGGGCCTGATCTCGACCGAGGATTATCAGGCACTGGCCGACCAGGCCGCCGACTTCCTGCGCGGGAAGGGGGCCGACCTCCAGAAGCGCCTCGCGGCTGACATGGAAGCGGCGGCAGAAGATATGGAGTTTGAACGGGCTGCGCGCCTGCGCGACCGAATCCGGGCGCTGGCCCATGTCCGCGCCAGCCAGGATGTGAACCCGGAAGACATCGAAGAGGCAGACGTGTTCGCCATCGAGATGGATGGCGGGGTCTCGTGTGTGCAGGTCTTCTTCATCCGGGCGGGACAGAACTGGGGCGCGACGGCGCACTATCCGCGCCATGAGCGCGAACAGACGCCGGAAGAAGTGCTATCGGCCTTCCTCGTGCAATTCTATGACAAGCGTCCGCCGCCCAAGCTGATCCTCGTGAACCGGATACCGGACCAGGCCGAACTGATCGCTGAAGCGTTGGAGCTGAAGGCGGGCCGCAAGGTCGAAGTGCGCCGGCCGGAACGCGGCAGCAAGAAAGACCTCGTCACGCAGGCCGCCCGCAATGCCGGGGAAGCCCTGTCGCGCAAGCTGGCCGAGACGGCGAGCCAGGCACGCCTGCTGGCGGAAGTGGCGAAAGTGTTCGAGCTGGAGTCGCCGCCGGAACGGATCGAAATCTACGACAACTCCCATATCCAGGGATCGAACGCCGTAGGCGGAATGGTTGTCGCCGGGCCGGAAGGCTTCATGAAGAATGCCTATCGCAAGTTCAACATCAAGGACACGAGTATCGAGCCGGGTGATGATTACGGCATGATGCGCGAAGTGATGCGCCGCCGCTTTTCCCGCGCCCTGAAGGAGCGGGAAGAGGGCAATGGCGCGAACTGGCCGGACCTTGTCCTGATTGATGGTGGTCTTGGCCAGCTGAATGCCGTGATCGAGGCCCTGGCAGGAATTGGTGTGACCCCGGAGGATGTGAAACTTGTCTCCATCGCCAAGGGCGTGGACCGGAATGCGGGCCGGGAACAATTCTTCCGGCCGGGCCGGGCGCCCTTCAAACTGCCGGAGACGGCGCCCGTGCTCTACTATCTTCAGCGTTTGCGGGACGAGGCCCACCGCTGGGCCATCGGCGCACACCGGGCCAAACGATCCGCCGCCATCAAGATGTCCCCACTCGACGAGATCGAAGGCGTCGGCCCCGCACGCAAGAGGGCGCTGCTACATCATTTCGGATCGGCCAAGGGCGTGTCCCGCGCGAAGGTTGCGGATCTGATGGATGTGGAGGGCGTCAACGAAGCGCTCGCCGAACGCATCTGGGGTCATTTCAACAGTGGCTAGGCGCGCGCACGCTCGGCGCGTGTGTTGAGGTTTTCGATATAGCTCTCCAGCAGATGGACGAGTTCGTCTTCCAGCACCTCCGGATTGAGCTGCAGCTCCGGTTCGCCGGCTGCGGCGCGCAGCAATTGCACGGCGGTGTGCGTCAGGATGAAGGCGGCCTCACGCCCATGAGGGAAGTTGAAACTTTGCTGTCCACTGACCGATTCCAGGAAGGCATAATGCTGGCGGCTCATTTCGTCACTGCCGCCAGACCGAAACAGCGCATCGGACAGGATGAGCCGTGTCTGGGGAGACCCTTTCGGCCCATACATGAGCGCACGGATGATCGCGCGAACGCCGGAGGTTTCAGGCGCTTCCAGCACCAGCGCCGTGATCATCTTTCGCACATCATCGCTCTGGCGCTTGCTGAGTGCATAGAGGATCGCCTCCCGATCCGAGAAGTATTGGTATAGCGTGCCGATACTGACGCCAGCACGATCGGCAATGTGATTTGTGGTCAAGTCTGTGAGGCCATCCGATTCCAAAAGCTGAAACGTCGCTTCCAGTATAGCCTCCACTGTCGCCTGCGCGCGCGCCTGTCTTGGTTTTCTTCTTGTCTTTTCAGTCACTTGTGCGTTCCGATTTGCTTAACCATACGCATTTCCCGATGCGAGTGGAATATCTGAGCATTGCTTACATTATAGGGCGACGACTGCCAAGAACACTACAGGAGGCGTCTGGATGAATCCTTCGCTCGCGCAGGTACACGAACGAATTGCACTGCAAAAGTCAGCCTTGCCGGAGATGTACGGCAATATCGATTTTTCTCAGTCGCCGGAACGCTACACAGAATGTATCGAGGACAGCTCGCTGCCGGAATCCCTGCGCCAGATGCCGCCGCCCCCGGCGGATATGGTCGGGCGGGTGAAGGCCTACACGATGCTGGGGGATGTGACCGCGGATGCCTATGCGGCGCTGATGGGGGAGTATGGCTTCAAGCGCCTCGTCGAGATGCTGACGACCGCCTGCGACACGGGGCTGGGCGCTGTGCCCGATGCGCCACCGGAACTGGTGGCGCTGATCGAGGAAATGGAAGCAAAGCCTGACTGGCTGGACATGGATCTCGTGCGCGAAGGCGCGCGCCTGAACCGGCTGCCGATGGCGATCACATCTCCGTGGATGATCCGGGGCGCCTTTCTCGCGACCTTCCTGAACAAGTATACCGCGCTGCCGATGGCGATCACGGGGACGCTGGGCTATTCCACGTCAGCGCGGCGCGTCAACGAGACGGCGACCTTCTTCACCGTCACCACGCTGCCCGGCGCGCTGGAGCCGCACGGCGAGGGCTTCAAGGCCGCCGCCATGGTGCGCCTGATGCATTCCATGGTCCGGTTCAATATCCTGCGCAAAGTGAAAACCTGGGACGTCTCCGTGTACGGTATTCCGGTGCCTCAGGTGGACCAGATGCCCGCCGGCCTGATTGATGTCTTTCTGCTCGCTTACCAGATGCTGGGCGAAGGGCGGACCGAGTTCACCGCCGAGGAGCGGGCGCGTGTCGAGTTCAGCCGGTATCGGTGCTACTTGCTGGGCCTGCCGGAAGACCTGCTGATGGATACGCCACAAGGCATCATCGACATCATGAATGCACGCAGCGCGTCCATCCGGGAAGGCTTTGATGATGAAACCTGCGGTACGCTCGTGCGGGCAACACTGGAGGCCTATCTGCCGCCGGACCGGAAGCTTGGTCATCGCATCTTCAATGCGCTGGAAAAGCGGCTCGCGCGGCTCGTTCTGGTGAAGCATTTCCTTGGTGGCGACAGCCAGATAGCGCGTGAGATCGGCGTCCCGGTCGGGCCGCTGGACTATGCCGTCGCGATGGTCCTGTTTCCCTATATCTCGGCGAAGATGGCACTGTATCGGTTCGCCCTGTCCGTGCCCGGACTACGGGGTCTGGCAGACCGCCGCCTGACCGCACGCATCCGTCGCCTGCTGAAGCGCTACGGCCATGCCGAGTTTACAACAGATGCTGAAGCTTATCGTCCTGCAGTTCCCGTGACTGCATGACGGTGGGAGGGGAGTTTGATGCCCTCCGAGGGATCCCGGTGGGCGGAGGGCATCAAACGATTTTTTAATCCCCACTATCCATGGACAAGATGATCTGGGCGTAGCCTTCCGACAGGCGTTTCATGTTCTCGACTGCCAGGCGCTCATTGGTGCCGTGAAAGCCGGACAGGTCAGCCGGGCTGAGCACGGACGGCGCAAAGCGGTAGACGCTGTCGGTGATCGCGCTTGCATAGCGGGCATCCGTCGCGCCCAGCACGAGGCCGGGGGCAACCGGCACCCCGCCGCCCTGGGCATCCGCCACGCTGGCAAGCACGGCATAGGCCTTGTTGTCGGTGGGGGAGACGGGCGAAGCTTCGCTGCCGCTGATGCCGCCCTCGGACACGCTGACCTCAATGCCCTTGATGTCGGAGGTGACGTCTTTCACATGCTTGATGACGTCCTCCACCGTATTGTTCGGGTGTACACGGAAATTCACCGTCGCCATGGCGCGCTGCGCCAGGATGTTTTCCTTGGCAGACCCCGTCAGCATGGTCGGCGCGGTGGTCGTGCGGATCATGGCATTGCCAGCCGGGATGCCAGCCATCGCGGAATCCACACTGCCTTCGAATAGCCAGAGATTGGCAAGGGCCATTTTCTGCATGAAGGGCAGGTCGGGCGCGGAGACGCGGAAGAGGTCCGACACCGGAGGTTTGGAGAAATCGGCTGGCATCTGATTCTCATCAAGCGCGACAATGGCGCGCGCGAGGCGCACGGCGGCGGAGTCGCGTGGCGGCGTCGAGGAATGTCCGCCTTCGGCCAGAGCCGTCAGGGTCAGCGTGAGATAGCCTTTCTCCGAGACACCGATATAGGCCATCGGCTTTCCGGTGAGCGGGGACGGGTCGATGATCGCAAAGCCTTCGTCGAGGGCCATGGCCGGTTTGATGCCGCGGGCCTTGAGCAGGGCGATCCCGGCCTCTGCGCCATTGCCGAGCACTTCCTCATCATGGCCAAACATGAAGATGACAGTACGCTTCGGCTGGAAGCCATCTGCGGCGAGCGCGTCAGCCGCTTCCATCAGAGCCACGAGGCTGCCCTTGTCGTCCAGCGCGCCGCGGCCATAGACATAGCCATCGACAATGTCGCCAGCGAAGGGGGCGCCGGTCCAGTCGCTCTCTGTGCCGATATTCACGGGCACCACATCCTGATGCGCCATCAGGAGCAGCGGGTCGAGCGAGGTGTCAGAGCCTTCCCATGTGTAGAGCAGGGTCAGGGTGCCGGGCACGAGTTCGCGTGTCATGGCGGTATGCGCGGCCGGGTAGGTCGTTTCCAGCCAGTCATGCAGCTCCAGCCACGGGCCTTCCTGGCCGGGGCGGGGATCGCCGGAGGCGACGGTGATGGTACGGAACCGGATGGCTTCGCTGAGATGGCCTGCGGCGCTGTCTGCGGAGACGGCAGGGACGTCCGGCAACGCCACGCGTTCACCGGCCGAGGCACCGCCATAGGTAAACGTGCGGAACAGGATCACCCCTATCAACAGCACAATCAGGGCAATTGTGCCCAACAGGATTTTCTTCAGCATCGGTCCATTTCCTCCCGGCTCATCTTTTCTCCGGTGTCAGGCCCGACCGCCCCGACGTCAAGCGCTCAGGGGATAAAAAAATGACTTGGCCGTCACGTTTTTACCGGGCAGGCTGTGCACATGACTGACGCTCGTGGCCCGCGCCTGTCCCTACCGAGAGTACTCGCCTTTTCCTCGCTCAGCATACCGCTGGCGGGGGTCGGATTGCCGTTGGCGGTGTATCTTGCACCGCTCTACGCCAATGAAGTTGGCCTTGGACTGGAACTCACCGGCTTCCTGTTCATGGTCCTGAGGTTCTGGGATGTTCTGACCGACCCGATCATGGGGTATGTGGTCGACCGCTATCGCAGCCCGTGGGGCCGGGTACGGCACTGGATCGTGCTCAGCGTCCCGCTGCTGGGGCTTGCCACCTATTTCGTCTATATGCCGGAACGGGGCGCCGGGCCGGGCTATTTCGTCGTCTGGATGCTGCTTTTCTATGTCGGTTTCACCCTGTTGCAAACGGCGCGGTCGGCCTGGGTGCCGGCAATTGCCGTAGACTATGATGACCGGTCCCGCTTCTTCACCTGGGCGGAAGTGACCAGCATTGTCTCCATGTTGGCGTTGCTCGCGGTGCCGGCGATCCTGGCCATGTCTGGGGTCGAGGTCGATCGGTTCGGGCAGGTCGCTGTGATGGGCTGGGCCTTGCTGATCTCGCTGCCAATCGTTGCGTTTCTCTCCTGCGCCTTCGTGCCGGACAGGCAGATGCGGGGCGACCGCGGCAATGCCATGAAATTCGATTTCAAGGCCATCGTTGCGGCGCTGAAAAACCGGTATCTTGGTTCGGTGCTTCTGATGGAATTGCTGGTCGGGACGGCGATCGCGATTACCGCGTCGAACTATCTGTTCGTGGCGGAATATGCGTTCGGCCTGTCGGATTCGATGTCCAGCATTGTCTTGATGATCTTCTTTTCCACGGCGGTGGCGGCCCTGCCATTCTGGCTCAAATTCTCGGCCCGCACGGAGAAGCACACGGCGTTCCTGTGCGCGGTGCTCATGGGGATGTCGAGCTATGTGATCTATTATTTCGCAGCACGCAGCGGCGGCGGCTTCGGGCCACTCTTGATTGGCGCACTCGTCAATGGGGCAGCCTTCAGCGCGCCGGTGGTCATTGCGCGCTCCATGGCGGCGGATGTGGTGGAATACCAGGCCGCCAAGACGGGGGAGAACCGCGCCGGGATCTATTATTCCGTGCTGACCAGCGTCTACAAGGTGGGAAACAGTCTTGCTTTCGGGATCGGCTATTTCGTGCTGGGCCGGGTCGCAGGCTTCCGGCCGGGCGTGGAGAATTCTCCCGAAGCCATTCACGGCCTGATCATCGTGTTCTGCCTGTTGCCCATGATCCTGTATGGTCTCGCGGCAATTGTGGCGTCCCGCTATACGCTCACCCGGTCGATGCAACTCGACATCAGCAAGAGCCTCGATCCGCGCGGACCCGAGATTCTGGATTAGCCCGGACTAGAAGCCGCCGCCTTCAGCAAGCCACGCAGCTTCCTCAATGGTCGTCTCTCGCCCAAGCGCCTTGTTGCGGTGTGGGAAGCGACCGAAATCCTGGATCACTTTCAGGTGCTGTTCGGCATAGTCGAGCGTGCTCTTGGCAAACTCCTTGAATTCGGGGCGGGCGTCTTCGACCAGTTCGCGGAACAGGGCGACGCAGCGTGTCTGGTCTTCCAGCGATTCCGAATGTTCCAGCGGCAGGCAGAAGAAGACGCGTTCGGTCTCACTGAGCGCCTTGTGCCCGTTCAGGGCCAGACCATCCTTGCACATACGAAGGGCAAGCGAGTCCTGGCGGAACGCGCGCGCCTCGCCGCGAAACAGGTTGCGGCTGAATTGGTCGAGCACGATGATCGCCGCAAGCCGTCCGCGCGGGCCATCACTGGCCCAGTCATCGGAAAAGGGGAGGTGAGAGGCATCTTCCAGCAGGCCCAGGAAACGGGCCCGGATTTCGGCATCGGTCTCATCCGATTTCCCGAACCATAGTTTGTGTTTTTCCTGCAGCGAATCGGCCGAGTTGCGCGTGTCTCCGATCCAGTAATCGAGCACCTGTTCCGGCGTGGGCACTTTCGTCATTCAGCAGGCCTCCTGGCCACGATCATATAGTTTACCTTGGTGTCGCCAGAGAGCTTCCAGCTGTCCGCAAGCGGGTTGTAGGACACGCCTATGGCGGGCTCGGTGACGAGGCCAGCGGCGGTCAGTCCGGCATCTGCCTCGTCGGGGGTTACAAATTTTGACCAGTCATGCGTGCCGCGCGGCAGCCAGCCGAGCACATATTCGGCGCCGATCACGGCGGTGGCCAGCGCCTTGGCCGTCCGGTTCAGCGTGGCAACGATCATCAGGCCGCCGGGCTTCACGAGCCCGCCCGTGTCTTTCAGGAATTGGTGCGGGTCGGCGACATGTTCGACGACTTCGAGGTTCAGCACGATGTCGAAGAGCGGCTCTCCGGCCTCGATGAGGCCTTCCGCCGTCCCGGCGCGATAGTCGATGTCGAGGCCCTGTTCGCGTGCATGGGTCAGGGCAGTCTTGATGTTGGCTTCTGACGCATCGACGCCGGTCACCGAAGCGCCGAGCCGCGTCATGGGCTCGCAGACCAAGCCGCCGCCACAGCCAATATCCAGCAGGCGCAGGCCCTCCAGCGGACGCTTGGCGTCCGGCGCAATTCCGAAATGCTTCTCGGCCTGGTCGCGGATAAAGCGCAGGCGCACGGGATTGAATTTGTGAAGCGGGCGGAACTTGCCGCGAGGATTCCACCAGTCTGCCGCCATCGCGGAAAACTTGGCGACCTCATCCGGATCGATGCTGGGCGTGGCGGGTGCGCCACTGGAACCGTCAACTGTAACTGTCATAGCCAAAGAAACCTGTTTGATCCGGGCGTGAACACACCCTATGAGGGCGCATATAAGGGGAAATCCCTCGAAGACGACAGGATATGGGGCGAAATGGCGCGCACGGTTCTGAAATTTGGCGGCACATCCGTGGCCGACCTGGATCGCATTGCGAACGTGGCGGACATTGTAGCCGACCGCGCCGCAAAGGGCGAGCATATGGCTGTGGTCGTGTCGGCCATGTCGGGCGAGACCAACAAGCTGGTCGGCTATGCCGAAGGCGCGGCTGGCGACGGCCTGCCGCGCGAGCAATTCGACGATGAATATGACGTGGTGGTCGCTTCCGGTGAACAGGTGACGGCCGGCCTGCTGGCGCTGGCCTTGCGCCGCCGGGGCCTGAAGGCGCGGAGCTGGCTTGGCTGGCAGCTGCGCCTCAAGACCAATAAGAGCCACGGCCGCGCGCGCATCATGGGCTTTGACGATTCCAAATTGCCGGACGCGATAGATGCGGGCGAGATTGCCGTGATCGCGGGCTTCCAGGGCGTGACGGATGACGAACGCGTCGCAACGCTCGGTCGGGGCGGCTCGGATACCAGCGCCGTGGCGGTGGCCGCCGCGCTCAATGCAAGCGTGTGCGACATCTACACCGATGTCGATGGCGTCTATACGACCGATCCGCGGATCGTGCCCAAGGCGCAGCGGATCGAGAAAATCTCGTTCGAGGAGATGCTGGAACTCGCATCTCTCGGTGCCAAGGTGCTGCAGACCCGGTCTGTCGAAATGGCGATGAATCACAATGTGCCCGTCCGGGTCCTGTCCAGCTTCCTGAAGCCGGGCGAGCCAAACCCTGGAACCATTGTCTGCTCAGAGGAAGAAATCGTGGAAAAACAGGTTGTCAGCGGCGTTGCCTATTCGCGGGATGAAGCCAAGGTCACGCTTTACGGAGTGCCGGACAAGCCGGGTATCTCCGCCAAGATCTTCTCGGCCCTCGCCCGGGCAGGGGTGAATGTGGACATGATCGTGCAGGCGCAGGCGCGCGGGCCTGAACAGGCCAACATGGTGTTCACCTGCACCGACCGTGACAGCCCGATTGCGCGCGACACGCTGGAAAGCATGCATGACGAAATCGGCTATGAGCGCCTCGAAGTTGTGCGCGACGTGTCAAAAATTTCCATCGTCGGTGTCGGAATGCGCAGTCATACGGGCGTCGCCGAGACAATGTTCAAGGCCTTGTACGAGAAGGGCATCAATATTGACGTGATCTCTACTTCCGAGATCAAGATTTCAGTGCTCATCGCAGATGCCTATACTGAGCTGGCCGTTCGGGCCCTCCATACGGCATTCGGCCTTGACGCTGCCTGATAGAGGCTGCGACATACGGGCTGACCATGCCTTATAATCTGCCCGCGACGCGCTTGCTGATGAACCGGCTCCGCCAGGTTATGGCGGAGGAAGGCGAAACACGATCTCGGCTCGACAAGGTCGTGCGGCTGATTGCGTCAACCATGGTCGCCGATGTCTGTTCCATCTATTTGAGATTGCAGGACGGCGCGTTGCTCCTGATCGCCACGGAAGGCCTGAAGGCGGACGCCGTGGCGGCCACACGCCTCACCGTGAATGAGGGCCTAGTCGGCCTCGTGGCGCGCCGGGCCGAACCGATGGCCATCCAGGACGCCCCCCGGCACGCCTCCTTCTCCTACCGGCCAGAAACGGGCGAAGACCCGTTCCACGCTTTCCTCGGCGTGCCGATCCTGCGCGGCGGGCGCGTCATCGGCGTGCTCACGGTCCAGAACCGGACCGAGCGCGCCTATGATGACGAGGAAATCGACAATCTCCAGACCATTGCCATGGTGCTGGCCGAGATTGTCGACCGGATCGATCCGGATGCGCTGAACAATGGCGGCAACGAGAAACGCGAGCGCAATACGGCGTCGCTGACCGGCCGCGTCTTCTGTGAGGGGCTCGGTTATGGCCGCGCCGTACTGCATGACCCGGTCGTGCCAGCCGCCAAATTCTTCGCCGCCGATCAGGTGACGGAGAGCCATCGCCTGTCCGATGGCATGGCGGAGCTGAAAGCCTCCATCGACCGGATGATGGCGCTGGATGGCGCGGCGCTTGGCGAAGATCCGCGCGATGTGATGGAAACCTACCGCCTGCTGGCGCATGACCCGTCCTGGGCCGAGAAACTGCAGGAGGGTGTGAGGTCGGGCCTGTCTGCCGAAGCCTCGGTCGACCGGGCCCGCCGCGAACACCGCGCGCGCTTGCAAAACGCCCGCGACCCTTATCTGCGTGAGCGGCTGCACGACCTTGAAGACCTCGACAACCGTCTGCTCCGCATTCTCGGCGGGGAAGAGGGCAAGCCCCAGATCAGCGAAGAGCGCAGCGTGCTGGTCGCGCGGCGGCTCGGCCCGGCAGAGCTGCTGGAATATTCCAATACGGGCCTGCGGGCGATCCTGATGGAGGAGGCGGCTGCCTCGTCTCATGCCGCGATTGTGGCACGCGCATTGGGCATCCCCGCATTGGGCGGAATTCCTGGCCTCACCACCCGCATTGACCAGGGCGACTGGGTAATTGTCGATGCCGAGGAAGGCACGCTGCACATCCGGCCGGATGACACTCTGTACGATGCGTACAAGGGCCGCGTTTCGCTGCGCTCGGAGCGTCAGGCGGCTTATGAAGCGCTGAAGGATCTGCCCGCGCGCACCACGGACGGGACCGATGTCTCGCTGATGCTGAATGCCGGGCTCGATCTCGACATGGAGATGATGAAGCAGGCAGGCGCCGACGGGGTGGGCCTGTTCCGCACCGAATTCCAGTTCCTCGTCTCGGAATCCCTGCCCAAGCTGAATGACCAGATCGACCTCTACAAGCGTGTGCTCGACAAGGCGGACGGCAAGCCGGTCGTATTCCGCACCGTGGATCTCGGCGGCGACAAGGTGTTGCCCGCGCTGAACCTGCAACGGGAAGAGAACCCGGCGCTTGGCTGGCGGTCGATCCGCTTCGCGCTGGACCATAAGGGTCTGTTCCGCCGGCAATTGCGCGCGCTGGTGCGCGCCGCCGGGGATCGCCCCCTGACCATCATGTTCCCGATGGTGACCGTGGTGTCCGAATTCGAGGAAGCCCGCGACCTGTTGCTGGCAGAAGTCGAATGGTCGGCCCAGCGCACCGGGCGCAGGCCGTCCCGGGTGGAAGTCGGGGTGATGCTGGAAACCCCGGCGCTGGCCTATGGCCTGCCGGAACTGGCCGGGAAGGCGGAATTCCTGTCGGTCGGCACCAATGATCTGATGCAATTCTTCTTCGCCGCCGACCGGATGACGCCGCATGTGTCGGATCGCTACGATCTGGTGTCACCCAGCGCCTTGCGCTTCCTGAAAGAGGTGTCGGATTCCTGCAGGACCTACGGAATCCGGATGTCGGCCTGCGGCGAGGCAACCGGGTCGACCCTGTCCGCGCTCTGTTTCGTGGCACTGGGATTCACGGCGCTCTCGATGTCGGCGGGCTCTATTGGTCCGGTCAAGCAGATGATAAGATCCTTGAATCTGCAGGCCTTCAGGCCGGACTTTCTGGTCGCCCTGAAAGCGCCAGAGCAGGATTTCCGTAACCAAGTATTAGCCTTGGCGGCCGATCATGGGATTGAGCTCTCTGATGGTTAATATGGACTGGCCCATATAATAACCACATTCATGGACCAGAAATTGCGCTGCAGGGAGGGGAACCCCTTTGCTGTATCTATAAGCTGGAAGAATATGACACACGACGACCTGACCCCTGAGCAAGATCGCGACGATGCGAGCCTGATGGCCTCGCAGGACGTCTCTGCGTATGCGTCGGAGACGGTCTCTGTTGATGCGGACATGACCCCGCGCGAGCGTGCCATGGAAATCTTCCGGACTCGCGAATTTGAAGACGAAGCGCTGCGAATGGGCCAGGTCCTGCGCCGCGTTCGCGAGGCTTTGGGCCTTGAAATTGCAGATATTTCTCGCGCGACGCTGATGCGCAAGGACTACCTTATGTGGATCGAGCGCATGGAAGTCGGTGAACTTCCACGCGGCGGCTATCTGACCGCGATCCTCAACACCTACGCCAAGCATCTGCAGCTGCCGGAAAAGGATGTCATCCGGATCTACAGCCAGGAATGTGGCGCGCTGGAAGAAGTGCACAATGATGCGCCGGTGCCCAAGATTGGCGGGATTGCGCCGGAGAAGTCCAAATGGCCGCTGGCTCTTGCAGCAGCAGCCGTACTGGTTGCCCTGGGCGCTGGCGCGCTCGGCGTGTCGCAATTGGTGCGCCCGAATGTCGAACTCTCGCCGGAACCCGGCGTAGTTGCTGTGAATGGCGCGCGCGACAGCCTGTTTGCGGACACGGCGAAATCGGATCGCCCCGTTCCCAAGAATTTGCCGCTTGAACTGGCCGCTGTGCGGCAGGGCTGGCTGGAAGTGCGCGGCGCAGACGGCACGATCTTCCGCAGCCGTGTCATGGCCGCCGGCGAGAGCTATTTCCCACGCCTGCAGGCCGGCTGGACCGTGTCCGCCCGTGATGGCGGTGCATTTGAATGGCGCGTTGGCGATGTGACCGTGGGGCCGCTCGGCCCTGAGGGGGCTGCGGTCTTCTCCGTCAGCATTGATGACCAGATCGGCCGCGCCGCAGATGCCGCCACCCCGGCCATGGCTGCCAATGGTGGCAACAAGGCCACCCGCTAGGCTTGCCATCCGTCGCCGGACCCGCCATGTGAACCGGGACACTCACCGGACAGGACACCGCGCCCATGTCGCACAATCCAATCCGTCCCTGGCGCAATATCGAGCGCCGCAAATCCCGCCAGATTCGCGTCGGTAACGTGCTGGTCGGCGGAGATGCACCGATTGCCGTGCAGACCATGACCAACACGCCGACCGAAGATGCGGCGGCCACGATCGCCCAGATCGAGCGCGCAGCCGAGGCTGGGGCGGACATTGTTCGCGTGTCCTGCCCAACGGAAGAATCCACCGCGGCGATGCATGAAATTTGCCGGGCGAGCCCCGTGCCAATCGTTGCGGACATTCATTTCCATTATAAGCGCGGCATCGAAGCCGCCGATGCCGGGGCGGCCTGCCTGCGCATCAATCCGGGCAATATCGGGTCCGAAGCACGGGTCAGGGAAGTCGTCGCGGCGGCGCGCGCCAATGGCTGTTCGATCCGGATTGGCGTCAATGGCGGCTCGCTGGAGCGCCACCTGCTGGAAAAATATGGCGAGCCGTGCCCGGATGCTATGGTCGAGTCCGCTCTGGATCATGCCCGCATCCTCGATGATCTCGGCTTCCACGACTACAAGATCTCGGTGAAAGCCTCGGACATGTTCCTGACCGTGGCGGCCTACCAGCAACTGGCCGAGGCCACGGACGCGCCATTGCATCTCGGCATCACTGAAGCCGGCGGCCTGCGCACCGGCACGGTCAAATCCTCCATCGGTATGGGCGCTCTGCTCTGGGCGGGCGTTGGCGACACAATCCGCGTTTCCCTGTCCGCTGATCCGGTGGAAGAGGTGAAAGTCGGCTTCGAGATGCTGAAATCGCTCGGCCTGCGGACGCGCGGCGTCAACATCGTGGCGTGCCCGAGTTGCGCGCGGCAGGGATTTGACGTCATCAAGACCGTCGAACTGCTCGAACAGCGCCTCGCGCACATTTCCGAACCGATCAGCCTGTCCATCATCGGCTGTGTCGTAAACGGACCTGGCGAGGCGGCGCTGACCGATCTCGGCTTTACCGGCGGTGGCAAGGAAAGCGGCAAGATGTTTGTCTCCGGCCGCGCTGACCATAATGTCTCCAATGCCGAAATGGTCGATCACATTGTCGGTCTGGTCGAACAGAAGGCTGAAGTCCTTCGTCGTGAACGCGAGGCGTCAGAAGTCGCGGCCGAGTAGTCCCAAAAATACGTATTTTTTCAATTTGTTGACCTGTGTTCATCTTCACCGGGTTACATTCCCGCAATGTTTCAATCCTGAAGAGGGGCAGTGCGGACAATGAAGGTGGTCATGTCGGCTATAATCGTGGCTACGGGCGTGGCCGTATCCGGGTGCACGTCTGCAGACCTGGCCGCATTTTCAGAGGGTCTTGCGGAAGCCTCCTACGACCTGCAGGCAAATTCCTCTGCCCCCTACGGATCGCCTGGAGTCCCAATCTATGCGCCGAACTATTACGGCGGAGCGCCTTCCTATGCTGCAGGTACTTGGGTCGGGTATGGCGAATGCCGTAGCACGGGAAGCTTTTATCAGTGCGATACGAGCGGCGATGGATATGCCGATATGTATGGCGATACGGCGGATGGTTCGATGGCCTCTTCAAGCCTGCGCATAAACGGGCGAGGGGAAGCCTTCACCTGGGGCAGTGATTGTGCCTGCTGGGAGCGCAACCGGGCTTATGATGGCTCGCGGTCTGATGGCGACTCCCACCATCATGGGCATCGCGACCATTGATCCGGCTGGCAAAGCCGATTTAATCGCTTAATGACTCCAGACTTGCTCCTTCTGTTTGCCGACCGGATCGGTGTGTTCGTGTTTGCGATCTCCGGCGGCATTGTCGCCGTGCGCAAGCAGATGGACATGTTTGGCGTCATTGTGCTGGCCTTCCTGCCCGCGATTGGCGGCGGTACGCTGCGCGACCTGATCCTGTCCCAGCCGGTCTTCTGGCTGGAGGACACGCAGACCCTCGGCCTTGCGGTGGCTGGGGGCTTTACCGCGTTCTTCTTTCATCGCTGGCTGGAGAATTTCCGGCCCCTGCGCTGGGCCGATGCGTTCGGCATGGCGCTGTTTGCGGTGACCGGCGCGGCGAAGGCCATGTCGCTCGGCTTTGGCTGGCCGGTCGTGCTGATCATGGGCACGATGACGGCGAGCGCGGGCGGCCTGCTGCGCGATGTCGTGGCGAATGAAGAGCCGCTGCTGCTCAAGAAGGACATCTATGCGACGGCCGCCCTGATGGGGTCGCTCGTCTATTTCCTCCTCAAGCTGAGCGCCGTCGAGGAGACCTTTGCCTTTGGGGGCGGCCTCCTCGCAGCCTTCATGATCCGCGCGCTGGCGATCGTTTTCAAACTGTCGCTGCCGCGCTCGCCTTTCTAGATACGGGCGACGCGCTGGCGGGTTTCAGCCCGAACAGGGGCCGCAGGAAACCGACGCGGCGAATGACCAATTCGTGCAACAGGGCGCATCCGGCAAATGTGCCGCCGATGACGAACGGCGCTTCGATACTTACGGGGAGTTCCTGCCGGGTCAGCCAGAAGCCAAGCATGACGGTCAGCGTCTGGTGCAGGATGTACCAGGGAAAGATGGCCTCGGTCATGTAGGTCAGCGCGCGGCTGGGCCGGTTGAGGTAGCGTTCGGCAAGGCCGAGCAGGGCCGCGATGGTGATCCATGCATAGGCGAGGCGCGCGATGCGGGCTGGCCAGATGATCCAGTCCCAGTCTCCGCCCTCGCTGAGCATTTCCCAGTTTGCCCAGATGACCGACAGGCCTGCGCCGAGGCCGACCATCAGACCGACCGCAAAGGGCAGGACGCGGCGGATTGCGCTCCAGAAATGGACATCCTTGGCCAGCAGGAAACCAATCATCAGCATGGTCAGGCTGTGGGCGTGATTGGCCCAGTCCCAGGTGAGGTCGTGGGTGGTTTCAAAGTAGGGATCGAGGGTAATGCGGTACAGGATGTGCGGCAGTACGGGCAGGATAAGCGCCGCGGCTGGCCCCAATTTTCCGCCAAACAGGCGCTTTGTGTTCTGCGCACCTGTGCCGCCCATGAAGCGTGCGATCCGGCCAGCAAACGGTGCCAGCATCAGCGTGTAGACGAGCAGGTACACAATGTACCAGAGATGGTTCCAGGTGGGGGTTGTGATCGAAAAATCCGACCCGAAATCAAGGTATTGAGGCCAGAAGGCTAAGAAGTTGCCTGAAAACTCCCCGGATTCGACCAGCTGCAGCCAGCTTTGCGGCGCGACCACGACTGCCATGCCGAACAGGATGGGCAGGCCCAGACGTACGGCGCGTTCCCGGGCCAGTTTCGAGCCGCCCAGCTTGTCGGCTGCAAAGCGCAGGGCCACACCGGAGATGAAGAAGAGCAGCGCGAGCCGCCACGGGTTCAGCAACATCATGGCCCATTCGGCCTCGGGCCCCGCATGGACGCTTTTCACGTGCCAGCCCCATGTCACGTAGAACATACCGGAATGGTAGAGAATGAGCAGGCCGAAGGCGATGATGCGCAGCCAGTCGAGATCGTATCGGCGCGGGAAGGCGGGGGCGTTGGGCATGGGAATCTCCTGAAGATTTGACCCCAGCCTCTCGCGGGCCTGTGGTCAGGTCATGCGGATTGGGATGTCCGGTGGATGCGGGGGATGAATGACCCGCCAGAGGGGTGGACGGCGGTATCCAGGGACGAAATCCTGAGATTTCTGTTCCGGACTTGGCCGGGCTTGTGGCAGGAAGCGAGGCATGGAGACACGCGCCGCCCATCCGGAAATCGAAGCCGACCGCCGCGCGGACCGGAAGACATGGATCTATTTCGCCTGTTTCCTGTTTGCGTCTTTCCTGGTGGAATCCCTTTCGGACCAGCATTTGCTGAATCGGGTCGGGGATCCGTACCCAAACCTGCCTTGGCTGAGCCAGGCGACCTCGCATGGCGTGATCCTGACATTGACGCCCTTTATCACTTTCATGCTCAGCCGGTTCCCTCTCTCGGCGGGGCAGTGGCGCACCAATCTGCTGGTGCATGCAGCGGCGACAATACTGTTCTCAGTCGCACATATCCTGGCCATGGTGGCATTGAGGAAACTGCTCACGCCGATTGTCTTCGGCATTCCGTATGATTTCGGGCTCTCGAATGTTTCGATCTGGCTCTACGAATACCGCAAGGATGTGCTGAGCTATTCGCTGATCGCCGCGATCTTCTGGATGAACCGACTGGTCGAGCAACGCGCACTTGATTCCAGGGTGGCGCAACGCGACGCAACCGATTTGCACCGGCTGACACTGAAATCCGGCGGGCGCTCCTATTTCGTGACGGCCTCCGATATCGTCTGGGCCAAGGCGGCGGGCAATTATGTGGAAGTGGTCACCCTGGGCAAAACCTATCTGGCGCGCCTGACATTGACAGAGTTGTCACGTCTGCTGGATGCGGCTGGCGGGCGGCATGTGCGGGTGCATCGCTCGCACATCGTCAATCTCGACCGGGTGAGCGAGATTCTCCCGACCGGCGAAGGGGATGTGACCCTGCGGCTGGACACGGGCGACGAGGTGCCGGGCTCGCGGCGGTATCGCGCCCAGTTCGAGCCTGAACGGGCAGCCTGACCACTTTTCCGTGAGGGGGTAGGCGGCCGAAGAAATGCCGCTAGGGTGCCGCTTATTCCTGTTGGAGACGCTCATGCTTCACATGTTCCGCGCCATTGTCTGGTTTCTCGTCCGCTTGCCACTACTGTTGCTGATCTTCGTGACGGCGCTGGTGATGAGCAGCTGCACCATGCTCGGGCTCAACTATGCGAGCCTTGAAACCGCGAACAAGGCGGCCCCGCAGCCCGCCCTCAATGTCGCCGCGATCATGAGCGAACCAACCTACCGAACAGGCCTGATGCAGAGCTTCGAGGAGGTGCTTTACGGGCCCTGGCCAGAGGGCATGCCGGTCAGTTGGGGTGAGCCCCGGCTAGTGGAGGCCGATCTGCTGGACGGCAAGGGCCGGTTGGAGGAGATACCTGTCACGATCGGCACGGGCGAGGGCGCGAGCCAGTTCTGGCTGGCCGTCGCGATTCCGGCCGGCGAGGGGCCTTTCCCGCTCGTGATCAGCCAGACCTTTTCCAGCAATTGCGCCGCCTTCCCCGGCTATCCGGTCACCTCGACTGCGGGAACACCGTGCGAGGGCAGCGAGATGGACGGCACATTCGGCTATCTCGCGACCCAGATTTTCGGCACCTATATCGCCAAGGTGCCGCTCGAACGCTTCATGGATGCGGGCATCGCCTATGCCACTTTCTATGGCTCCGATTTCGTGCCCGACCGCCGCAATGAAGCCCCAGACGTGATGGAGCACCTTGGCGGCCCGATCAATCCGACCAGTACGCTGATGGCGTGGGCCTATGGCTATTCAGCCGCCATGGATGCGCTGGAAGGCCGGGACGAGATTGATTCCGGGGCAATGATCCTGTTCGGACATTCGCGCTTCGGCAAGGCGGCATTGATTACAGGAGCCTGGGACCGGCGCGCCGATGCCGTGATCGCCCATCAGGCCGGGTTTGCGGGGGCCTCCCTGTCACGTTCGGAAACGGGCGAGGGGCTCAAGCGCATGGCGGAATCCTATCCTCATTGGCTGGCACCGCAGACCCAGGACTGGCTGAACCGGCTGGACGAATTGCCGGTGGACCAGCACCAATTGCTCGCGCTGCTTGCCCCGACGCCGGTCCTGCTGGGTAATGGCCGCCGGGACGTCTGGTCCGATCCGAATTCTTCCTTTCGCGCCGCCCTGTCAGCCTCCGACGCCTATGTGGCGTCGGGCGAAGAGGGCTTGCCCGCAGGCGGCATGAAGCAGGAATTCGACCCCGGCGCCGGCATCGCATGGTGGCTCCGGCCGGGCGGGCACAGCATCGTATCTGAGGATATCGAGACGTTCATTGCCTTCATTGATGCGCAATTTCCAGGTGCGGCGCGCAAGCAAGGTGCTGTTCATGCAGCAGAATAGCGCATAAGCTCCATACAGAACAAAAAGCTGTGGGAGGCCCAAATGCCAATCAATGTCGAATTTCTCTATCCTGTCCTTGCCCTGGTCGTGTGGACGCTGATCCTCTGGTTGTGGATGTATGCTACGCGCATTCCGGCCATGCAGAAGGCCCAGATCAACCCGGATGATGCCCGCCATCCCGGTACCTTTGGTGACAAGCTGCCGGCAAATGTCCGCTCGGTCGCCGATAATTACAATCATCTCCATGAGCAGCCGACGATATTCTATGCGCTCGTATTCTTCGCGGCGCTGACGGGCGGCGGGGACCATGTCGCGACCCTGTTGGCCTGGATCTATGTCGGCCTGCGCATCGTGCATTCCTTCGTCCAGATCCTGTCGCCGAAGGTGACTTTGCGTTTCTCTGTCTTTGCGCTCGCCTCGATCACGCTGATCGTACTGGCTGGCAAGGAAGTGATCCGCATTCTCGTCTGAGGCAGGCAATCACAGCCGAAGGGACTTATCAGGTGGCCAAAAGCGCTCTAAAGGGCGCGGATGGCTACTCTTTCTCTTTCCCGGCTCCAACAGGTTGTTGATCGTTTCGAACAGGTCGAGGCGCGCATGGGCGCGACGACCGAAACCGACGAGATCATCGCCCTGTCCAAGGAGCATTCCGAACTCAAACCCGTCGTCGACAAGGCACGGGAAGTCATGACTGCACGCAAGGGCCTGGAGGAGGCGCAGGCACTGGCTTCCTCTGGCGACGCCGAAATGGCGGAACTCGCCCAGATGGAAATCGAGGACATCAAGGACCGCCTGCCGGACCTTGAGCAGGAGATGCAGGTCCTGCTGCTGCCCAAGGATGTCGATGACGCGGCGAACATCGTGCTTGAAGTCCGGGCTGGAACGGGGGGCGACGAGGCGGCGCTATTCGCGGGCGACCTCTACCGCATGTATACCCGCTACGCGCAGACCATGGGCTGGAAGGTCGAAGTGGTCGACGCCTCTGAGGGCGATGCCGGCGGCTATAAGGAAATTGTCGCCAATATTGCTGGCGACGGGGTGTTCGGTCACATGAAATGGGAAAGCGGCGTGCACCGCGTCCAGCGCGTCCCGGCCACCGAGACGCAGGGCCGCATCCATACGTCGGCGGCGACCGTGGCGGTTCTGCCTGCACCTGAGAATGTCGAGATCGAGGTGAAGCCGGAAGACATCCGTATCGACACAATGCGGTCATCCGGCGCCGGCGGGCAGCACGTCAACACGACGGATTCGGCTGTGCGGATCACGCACCTTGCGACTGGTATCATGGTGACGAGTTCGGAAAAGTCCCAGCACGTCAACCGCGAGAAGGCGATGGAACAGCTGAAAATCCGCCTCTACGAGAAAGAGCGCTCCGAGCGCGACGCGGAACGCGCCGAAGCGCGCGCCAGCCAGATTGGTACCGGCGACCGCAGCCAGAAGGTTCGGACCTATAATTACCCCGAAAACCGCGTCACCGATCACCGCATTGGCCTGACCCTATACTCCCTCGACAAGATCATCACCGGCGACAAGCTGAACGATGTTGTTGAAGCGCTGATCACGGAAGACCGGGCCCGGAAGCTGGCCGCAATGGAGGCAAACTGAGCTGCCTGGCAAGACGTATGATATCCTGCTGGCAGAAGGCGCGGCTCAATTGCGCGAGGCTGGCATAGATACGGCCCGGCTCGAATCCCGCTGGTTGCTGGCCCATGTTGCGGGCTGTCAGTCGGCAGACCTTATCGCGCGTGGCGGCGATCCGGTTTCGGATGAAACCATTTCCGATTTTTCGGACGTCATAGCGCGCCGCGCCACGCGTGAACCGCTCCAGCACATCCTCGGCACGACCGAATTCTACGGGCTCGACTTCCTGAGCGATGCCCGCGCGCTGATCCCGCGTCCGGACAGTGAGATCGTGGTCGAGGCCGCCCTCGCGCGCATCCCCGAGGGGCAGCCGGTCTTCGTCGCCGACCTCGGAACGGGGAGTGGATGCCTTCTCTCCGCGATCCTTGCGCATCGCCCCGAAGCGAGCGGGGAAGGCGTGGAGGCGGGCCCGGAGGCCGCGACGCTCGCCCGCGAAAACCTGTCTCGCCTCGGCCTGTCTGATCGTGCGTCTGTTCACGATGGCCCCTGGTCTAGTTGGCAGAAATGGAATGAGGCGGACCTGATTGTTTCCAATCCTCCCTATATCGTCAGCGCGGAGATGGCCGGCCTGATGCCGGAAGTCAGGGACCATGATCCGGTCGCAGCGCTGGATGGCGGCGCCGACGGCCTCGACGCCTATCGGGAGATTGTCCAGTTGGGGGCCGCAGCCATGAAACCCGGTGCCTGGCTGGTGTTCGAGATCGGGTATGATCAGAGGGAATCCGTCAGCGGGCTGCTTGAAATGGCGGGATTCGAGGCCATCTCCTGTCTGAACGATCTCGGTGGAAACGACCGGGCCATCGTCGCGCAACGCCCTGTTGTGTAATACTTACATTTCTTCTTGGCGTATTGTGAAAGTCACGCTAGAAGATTCTCGTGAGACGGCGACCACACACGGTGTAACTGCATGTCCCCCTCACAAGACTCGCGCAAATCAAGGGCTGGGGCCACTTTATCCAGAAGGCCGGTTGCGCTGGGAATTGCCTGAAAACAGATCAGGCGCATGAAACGGGAAGATCTGCATGAAACGTTCACGCGGGCGCAATCGTCGCTCAGGCGGTAGCAGCCAGAACAGCCATAACAATCCGAATCGTCACTATGAAAGCGTCGGTCCGGATGTAAAGATTCGTGGATCTGCCCAGCAGGTGCTGGACAAGTATCAGCAATATGCTCGTGACGCGCAGACGAGCGGCGACCGGATCCTGTCCGAAGCCTATTACCAGTTTGCCGAACACTATCAGCGGATTGTGGCCAAGCAGACGGAAGCGAAAGAACGCTCCCAGCAGCAGCGCAACCAGAATCGCGACACTCGCCGCGACGACCGTGATGACAGTGACAGCAGCAACTCCGACAGCGACAATTCCTCCAAGCAGGAAGCCGAAGTCGAATCGCGCACCAAAAGCCGTGATGACGATGACCGCTCCAGCCGTGACAGCGAGTCTCCCAGCGAGGCTGCTTCCCGCAGTGACGAGTCTTCCGAGAGCTCCGGCCGGTCTGAAGATAGCGATGACAAGGCTGAAAAGCCCCGCTCGCGCACCCGCCGCAAGCCTTACGCCAAACGCGAAAAATCGGACGACGCCCCTGAGGCTGAGACCGATGGCGTGTTGAAGACTGTTTCCCGTGGCCGCCGGAAAGCGGCGCCAAAGGCAGATGATAGCGCCCAGCCCAAAGAGGCGTCCGCCGAAACCACTGACTGAGGGTGAGGCTGTCATACACATTTCAAAGAGCCCGGCTGCTATCTCGCAGGCCGGGCTTTTTCTTGCGCCTATCGTAACAATACGGGCGGTTGTAAGACAGATAAAGGCTACCCACATCAGGGAAGAACCGGATACCGGCTGCCGCTGAGCGGGGCCATCATCCAGAACCTTCCATGATCTGCCTTTCAAAGGGGATGTAGATGAATATTGAACAATATACCGAACGCGCCCGCGCGATCATCCAGGGCGCCCAGACGGCTGCCCTCGCAAACGGGCATCAGGTGCTGACACCGGCCCATGTCCTGAAAACCATGCTGGAAGACCGCGACCAGCTGGCTGTGAACCTGATCCGCGCAAGCGGCGGCCGGCCGGAACTGGTGGCGCAAGGCGTTGATACAGCGCTCGGCAAATTGCCCAAAGTGCAGGGCGCAAGCTCCGGCCTGCGGCTCGAACAGGCAGGGGCCCAGCTTTTCCAGTCGGCAGAAGAGGGCGCCAAGAAAGCGGGCGACAGCTTTGTTACCGTCGAGCGCCTGTTGCTGGCCCTGGCCAGCCTGAAGAATGATCCGGCTGCAGACGTGCTGGCAAATGCCGGCGTCACACCTTCTGGCCTCGAAGGCGCGGTGGCCGAGCTTCGCCAGGGCCGCACGGCCGACAGCGAGAATGCCGAAGAAGGTTATGAGGCGCTCAAGAAATATGCCCGCGACCTGACCAAGGATGCCCGCGAAGGCAAGCTCGATCCGGTCATTGGCCGCGACGAGGAAATCCGCCGCGCGATCCAGGTCCTGTCCCGCCGGTCCAAGAACAATCCCGTCCTGATCGGTGAGCCCGGCGTGGGTAAAACCGCCATCGCCGAAGGCTTGGCGCTGCGCATCGTCAATGGCGATGTACCAGAAAGCCTGAAGGGCAAACGCCTGCTTGCGCTTGACATGGGCGCGCTGATCGCCGGGGCGAAGTTTCGCGGTGAATTCGAGGAGCGTCTGAAAGCTGTGCTGAATGAAGTTCAGCAGGCGGAAGGCGGCGTCGTCCTGTTCATTGACGAGATGCACACGCTGGTGGGCGCAGGCAAGGCCGATGGCGCGATGGATGCCTCCAATTTGCTGAAGCCAGCCCTGGCGCGCGGCGAACTGCACTGTATCGGTGCGACCACGCTCGACGAGTACCGCAAGCATGTCGAAGGCGACCCCGCTCTGGCGCGCCGGTTCATGGCGGTCTTCGTCGATGAGCCGACCGTAGCTGACACGATTTCCATTCTCCGTGGCCTGAAAGGCCGGTATGAGGCCCATCACGGGATCCGCGTATCGGATGCGGCGATTGTGTCTGCCGCAAATTTGTCGAACCGCTACATCACGGACCGTTTCCTGCCGGACAAGGCCATCGACTTGATGGACGAAGCCTCCGCGCGCCTGCGCATGCAGGTCGACTCCAAGCCGGAAGAACTGGACGAAATCGACCGCCGCCTCCTGCAGCTCCGGATCGAAGCTGAAGCCCTGAAGAAGGAAAAGGATGCCGCGTCTGTTGATCGCCTGAAGACAATCGAGAGCGAGATTGCAGACCTGCAGACAAAGTCTGACGAACTGACGTCCACATGGTCAGCCGAGAAGAACAAGCTGAAGGGCGCTGCCTCTGCGAAAGAGCAACTCGACCGGGCCTATGCCGATATGGCGGAAGCCCAGCGCCAGGGCGATCTCGCCAAGGCGTCCGAGCTGAAATTCGCGACCATACCGCAGCTCGAAAAGCTGATCGCCGAAGTCGAAGGCAGTGAGGATGACCAAGGCGACGGCGGCCTCGTGTCCGAAGTCGTCCGTCCAGAGCATATCGCTGCCGTTGTCTCGAAGTGGACAGGCATTCCTGTTGACAAGATGATGGAAGGCGAGCGCGAGAAACTGCTCAAGATGGAAAACGATTTGCGCAAGCGGGTCGTTGGCCAGGATGCGGCGCTGGAAGCTGTCTCCAATGCCGTGCGCCGGGCGCGTGCGGGCCTGCAGGATCCGAACCGGCCCATCGGCTCTTTCCTGTTTGTCGGTCCGACCGGCGTCGGCAAGACCGAGCTGACCAAGGCGCTGGCCGAATTCATGTTCGATGACGATACCGCGATCCTGCGGCTCGACATGTCGGAATTTTCCGAGAAGCATTCCGTCGCCCGTCTGATCGGCGCGCCTCCCGGCTATGTCGGCTATGATGAAGGTGGTGTACTAACGGAATCGGTGCGGCGCCGACCCTATCAGGTCATCCTGTTCGACGAAGTCGAAAAGGCCCATCCGGACCTGTTCAACACGCTGTTGCAAGTCCTCGATGATGGCCGCCTGACCGATGGTCAGGGCCGTACGGTCGACTTCAAGAACACAATCATCATCATGACATCGAACCTCGGTGCAGATGCGCTGGCGAGCGGTGAGGAGGGCGATGTGTCGGATGCGGCCAAGGATGCTGTCATGGGCGCCATCCGCATGCATTTCCGGCCGGAATTCATCAACCGGATCGACGAGATCGTCTTCTTCAAGCGGCTGGGCCGTGGCGAGATCGACCATATCGTCGACATCCAGATGGAACGCCTCGAAGCGCTGCTGAAGGACCGGAAGATGACGCTGCAGCTGAGCCTCGATGCCCGCAACTGGCTGGCCGCGCGCGGCTATGACCCCGTCTATGGGGCGCGGCCCCTGAAACGGGTCATCCAGAAGGAACTTCAGGACCCGCTTGCCCGGCTTCTGCTGGAGGGGCGCATCCATGATGGCGAGACCATCGAGATCGGCGTCGAGGGCGACCAGCTCTCCATCAACGGTGTCCCGAACGGGTTCGCAAAAGGTGCAGCGGCCCTGAACTAAGGGTTGATCCCTTTCAGCAATCATGGTGGCCTTCCTGGCAACAGGGAGGCCATCTTGCATTTGAAGACAAAGATTTTGCCCGCGCTCGCGGTGATACTGGCGGCTGCACTCCAGACGGCGCGTGCGGACACGAACGAAATTGCCGAACTCTATGGCCGCGCCGCAGGAATCGCCTCGCCTCAGATATCCCCCCAAGGCACGCACCTTGCCATCGAATGCGCCCCCCAGGGGCTGCCATCTCTATGTGTGTTCGATCTGACGGGTGAGGCCGAACCTGCGCTGCTGGGGCTCGACTCTACCTACCGCCTGAAGGATTTCTTCTGGGCGGATGAAGAACGCCTGATTTTTCGCTTCGGCTCTTTCGAACGTTTGCAGACCCAGAGTGGCATGCAGGAATTCGAAGCCAAGCGCGCGGTCTCGTATGATGTGAATTCCGGCGAGTCGACCATGTTGATGAGTGACATGCGGGGCATGGTGAATACATCGAACATTGTTTCCCTGTTACCGCAGGAAAAGCACAAGGTGCTTGCGCTTGGCTGGATGTATGATGGTGGCGAAACGTCCGGAACGATCATGCCCACAAAGTCCACGGGCGGGTGGCTGCCGCGTACCTATATTGTGGACTTGAAGAATGGAAAAAGCCGGAAGGCCGAGACATTTCCCAAGCATACCGATGAGGTGGTGTTCGATCAGTATGGACGGGAAGTCGCCCGCCTGCGCCGCGATACGAACCTTGGCACGTCCACCGTCTACAAGGGACGCGACGAGATTTATTCGGAAACCGATATTGATGTCCGGAATCTCAGCCTCATTGCTCTTGAGGAAAGCGTGGGCGATCTCATCGTCTGGATCGACCGTGGGGAAAATCATGGCCTCAATTACATGTCATTGCGTGACGGTGCGATATCACCAGTCATGATCGGGGACCGGCCCGCCAGCGGCGCGGCGACCATTATTGATCCGTATACGCGGACTCTGGTGGGCGTGGAGTATGGCGGCGCATGGGACCAGCAGGTCTTTCTTGTGCCGGAACTTGATGCCGCCCAGTCGGCGATCGAGGCTGCCATGCCGGGCAAGCATGTGACGATCACGTCATGGACAGCGGACAGATCGAAAGTCACCGTCGCCCTGGAAGAGGCCGGGCGCCCCGCCGATTACTTTGTCTATGATTCCGCAGCCGGAACCATGGGCGGACTAGGAAGCGCCGGATCCCATCTGGTGAATCGCCCTGTCGGAAATGTCATTTCGATTTCGTACGAGGCGCGTGATGGCTTGACGGTGCCCGGCTTTGTGACGCTGCCGCCGGGCAAGACGCAGGCGGACGGGCCATTCCCGCTGGTCGTGTTGCCGCATGGCGGGCCTTTCTTGCATGACACGGCCTCGTTCGACTGGTGGTCGGGTGCCTATGCAGAGGCCGGCTATGCCGTGCTGCGACCGAACTATCGTGGATCGACCGGATCAAGTCCGGCGCACCACTTCGCTGGCTATGGCGAATATGGGGGCAAGATGGTTGACGACGTCATAGACGGCGCCGCATGGGCTGTGGCGCAGGGCCTCGCCAATCCGGGGGGCTATTGCATCGTCGGAGGCAGTTATGGCGGATATTCCGCGCTCATGGTGGCGGCGCGGGATGCCGCTCAGGTCAAATGCGCGATTTCCGTGAACGGGGTCACCGACCCGATCCTGCGCCTGGCGGACTTCACCCCGAAAAGTGATGCCTACAATGAGTATGAAGCCATGTTGGGATCCGGCCGTTTCTCGGACGAAGCCAGCCGGGCGGCCATCATGCCAGTACGTCAGGTGAATACCATTTCTGCGAACACGCTGGTCATGCATGGCCGGGAGGATACCCGCGTGCCGTTCCGCCAATTCACCCAGATGCGCAGCGAGGCAGGAAACCGTCCGAATTTCACCTTTGTGGAAATGGAAGGCGAGGATCACTTCCTGCAGTCCACATACGCACGGACAGATGTGCTGAAGCAGACGCTAGCCTTCCTTCAGGCACATCATCCGGCACAATAGGCCAGTGAATGCGCGGAGCCTTATTGGCTCCGCGATACTCCGTTTACGGTGAGCGGGGATTGACCAGCGGGGTGGCCGCCATCAATTGCGCGCCTTGGGCCGTGCGGATGGCGTCGATCTCGGCCTTGCGGGCTTCGAACTCGGCCAGCATGTCCGGCGTTTCCGCCAGCTTGCGCCCGGTCGGCAGTTTAAGCTTCATCGCATTGACCGGCTTGCCCTTGATGTAGACTTCATAATGCAGATGCGGACCCGTCGAGGCGCCGGTGGATCCGACATATCCGATGACGTCGCCCTGGCGGACCCGCTTGCCGGCACGCACACCCGGTCCATAGCGCAACATGTGCGCATAGGCGGTCTTGTAATTGTTTGCGTGCTTGATGCGGACATAATTGCCATAGCCGCCATAGCGGCTCGCGCGCTCCACCGTGCCATTGCCGGCCGCATAGATCGGCGTCCCGGACGGGGCGGCGAAATCGGTGCCCTTGTGCAGGCGGTTATAGCCGGAGATCGGATGGCGGCGATTGCCGAAGGATGACGACAGGCGCGCGCCGTTGATCGGCGTCTTCATCAGGAATTTCGTGGCGCTCTCGCCATTCTCGTCGAAATAATCGGGCACCCCGTCATCGCTCGGCGCGAAACGGTAGAAGCCGCGCGTCAGGGCACGTCCGTTCAGCTTAGCATAGACGAGGTCACCGCTCTTCACGGGCGTGCCGTGCTCGTCAACCTGCGTCTCATAGACCATCTCGAAGGAGTCACCCGGATGGATCTCCCGCTGGAAATCCACGTCATAGGCAAAGGCGCTGGCGAAATCGACGACCTGCTGGTCACCGGCGCCCAGCTTGCGGGCAGCCTCATAGATCGAGGTTTCGATCGGCGCCGCCACACGATGATAGGTCGGGCTGAGGCGAGCCTTCAGCTCGCTGGCCGTCCAGCCACCGGAAGCCGAACGGGTGATGAAGAGGTTGCGTTCGGCATCTGCCTTGATGTTCAGGGCGGTCAGCTGGCCATTCGTGATGAAGGCATCTGCCTTGACCCCCGGGCGCAGGCGCCGTGGATCCAGCAATTCCTTCTCATAGATCGTGTGCAGCGCGGCGGCGGCATCGGAAGGCTGCGCGCCAAGCCGGGTAACCAGTTCGGTCAGTGTCTCGCGGCTCTTCAGCGTGTCGCTCAAATGATCAGGAGTGCCGAGACCGGGCTCGAATTCCGTGGCGGACAGCAGTGTCGTCGCCAGCGGCGGCGGGGCCGGGGAGGCGTGCGCGGCCCCCATTCCGACCGGATCGTTGGACGGGCCGATCGTGACCAGGCCCAGAACTGCCGAGACAGATCCCAGCAGGCCCAATACGATCAGGCTTTTCACCCCATGTGACACCGTGCGGCTTGGCTCGGCGGTATTAGTCTCAATTGTACTCACGTCATGCATCATGGCGCGCTCTCCCTCACTCCAGTGCCACCCAGCACCTCTGTCTCTCAGGACTGTGAATGTCAGAAGGACCTTTTATACCGTTTATACGTTAAGAAACGACAATTTTGCTCAATTTGGCCTTCTTGCTCTCCTACAAATCCTAGTAGCCAACCAAAGCAAGAAGCAAGCCGGAACCATCAGTGAATACGCCACATTACAAAGATTTAGAGGTTGAAGGCTCGAAGACGGGCAGGCGGCGCCTGAAATGGGGGCGATGGCTGTTGGTTGCGGTCCTGACCCTGATCCTCCTGTTTGTGGCCCTCACCTGGCTGGGACGGAAGTACATCGCTCATCAGGCGCTTGCCCAATGGTGCCACGAGCAATCCCTGGTCTGCGAAGCGAATATCGAGCGCCTCGGGCCCGGCGGCGCGGTGATTTCCGGCGTCCGGGTCAAATCCGGCGACCATGTGCCCTTCAGGGCGGAAGACGTGACGGCAAACCTCACCTGGAAGGGCCTGGTCCCCTCGCTTGGGGCTGTGGCGATCACGGCGCCTGAATTGCACGGCACACTGGATGATCGCGGCATTCGCTTTTACGGGCTTGAAGGCCTCGGCAGCAGCAGTTCTGGCGGGGAAGGTAGCAGCGCTCTGCCACCGGTGAAGATTACCGATGGTCGGGTCGTGCTGGTCACGAGCGCCGGCGAGATCGGCGCGTCGGTCAATCTGGAAGGCGAGTTCCCGCAATCTGGCACATTGCAGATGACGCTGGACCCGGTGTCCCTGTCCGGACCGGACGGTACGCTGGTCTGGTCGGAAGGGCGGATCGACGTGACCGCGAGCGACGGCCAATTGGAGGGCGAGGCGTTTCTCGATCTGGCCGAGGCCGATGTCCGGGGCGTTCAGGCCCGTGACGTTCAGCTGACCGCCCTGCTGAACTCGCCGCTTAGCGGAGAGGGCGACACACAAATTGTCTGGGATGGCGACATCACGAGCGCAGCCTGGGGCGGGTATGCCGTGTCGGAGGCTGCTACGAGTGGCCGCGCCATTCTGGCCCGCCTGCCATCCTCGGATCTCGCCTCGATCCTCACTGCTCTGGTTGAGGTCTCGGCCGAAGCGAACGCCGCCAAAGTGTCCGGCAGTGCATTTGCCGGCCGTGACATCGCACTGGAATTCGATCTTGAAGGTGAAGCGGGACGCGTGAACGGCCCAATCCTCGCCTCTGCCAACGATCTTGAAATCCCGCAAGGGCGGGCGCAGGGGGCCTCGATCCGCGGAACGCTCCTGCGGTCCGTCGACGGCGACATCGGGTTCGAAGCTGACCTGTCGACCTCCGGCACGTCGCTGAACGCGGGAACGACCAGCCAATTGCTCGACTTCGTGAATTTGCCCGACACGTTCGCCGCACATGAGACCAGCCTCACGGACGCGCTTCGCCGTATTCTGGCAGCGTTCGATGGGGCCGCGTCCGTTCAGGCCCGGCGCAGCGCGGAGGGCTGGGCGATCTCGGCGGAGGGACCAGTGCAATTGACCTCTCAATCCGGGCTCGCGCTGGGTATTGAGCCGGGGCCGGAAGGCCGTTGGCTGTCCTGGGCAGGGCACGACCGCTCCGTGACGGGGCATCTCGACATGAGCGGTGGCGGCCTCCCGGCCTTCTCCGCAGACCTTGATGTCCGCATGGGTGAGGCCGGACTGTCCCGGTTCAACGCAACGGGTCTGAGCCTGTCGCCGTGGACAGCGGGCGGACGTACCCTGTCGGCCAATCTCAAGCAGATCGACTATGAGCGTGTCGGAGAAGGGGAGATGACCCTTCAAACGTCCGGCCGCATCGGCGTGGCTGGAAACCTGTCCGGCTTCGATCTCAACTCTACCAGTGTTGCCGGAGAACTTCTTGTCGCGTCGAGCAAGGCCGGTTGGCGGGTGTCCACACCGAACCGGGCCTGCCTGACGCTGAACAGCCAGGGACTGCGCTTTGGGTCTGTCAGTCTTGGCGCGTTCCAGACGCCGATCTGTCCTGAAGGCAAGGACTTCGTCGCGCCGGGGGCCGGGTTTGCGGGCGCGACCAGGCTGGGAGACTTGTCGCTTCCGGTCGCCTTTTCGTCCAATTCCGGCACGGTGAAGTTCACCAATGCCGCGATCGACTGGACGGGCGGCAAGACCGCAAGCGTATCAGCCGTCTCGGACACGGTCGCGCTGGCCCTGAACATTGGCGAGGAAACCCTCACCATTGAAGGGGACGCCCTCAGATTGGGCGTTGCCACGCGAATCAACGCTGCCCCGGCGCTTTCGGCCCGACTGGGCGCAACCACATTCAACGGCTCGCTCATTCCCGCCAACGTCACCTCCAGCGACTTCCGCTTCGATGGCACGACCGGAGACAGCGGCGTGAAGGGCGGCATGAGCGCCGATGGCGTGATCATCCGGGATTATCGCGACGACCCGCTCTACCAGCCCCTGACGGCAGACCTGGACGCAACGCTCAACGGCGCGGACTTCTACATGACGGGGCCCCTGAGGCTGGCATCCAACGGGATCAGCGTGGCGGACACGTTGTTGCGCCTTGATGTGACGAAGCTGAGCGGGAGCGCGGGTATTGAGAGCCGTGACCTGCAATTCGAACCGGGCGGATTGCAGCCTTGGCGGCTCTCGGACCGGCTACGCGGCGTCTTCACCGATGCGCGCGGCGGACTTGCGGCGTCTGCACGCTTCGACATTGTCGAAGGCAAGATCGAAGGGACGGGTCAGGTGTCGGTGTCCGAATTTGGCTTCCAGACGACCCGCCTTGGCCGGGTGCAGGGTGTCAACGGCACCGTGACATTCAGCGAGCTTCTCGCGCTGACCACAGAGCCCGGCCAGACCATTTTGGTTGAGCGGCTGAATCCCGGTGTTCCGCTGGAAAATGGCGAGATCATCTTCCAGCTTGTCGAAGGAACGCAATTCAAGGTCGAGTCAGCTTCCTTCCCCTTCGCGGGCGGCACGCTCGCGCTGCCCGCCTTTGTGTGGACGCTGGGCGGAGAGCAGCAGAACATCGAAGTCACGGCGGATGCCATCGAATTGGCGAAACTGGTGGAAGTGCTGAAACTGCCGGATACGCGGGCCACGGGCACCGTGTCCGGTCGGTTCCCCATCGACATTGACGGCACGAACATCCTTGTTCGTGACGCCCGTCTGAAAGCCGACGCCACAGGCGGCTACATCTCCTATCAGGGCTCGGCCGGGGATTCCGCCGGGGCGGCTGATCCGAATGCCAAAATGGCGTTTGAGGCGCTGAAGGATTTCGATTTTACCGTTCTCGAACTCGGCCTCGACGGCAATGTGCGGGACCGGATGACGATCTCCCTGATCCTGGAAGGCAAGAGCCGGAAGGGGATTGTGTATGGGGACGGAAATCAGGTGCTGACCGGCCAGCCCTTCCTGTTCACGATCACCGTCAATTCAGCGCTCGGGGAACTCTTGCGCAATGCCCAGTATTATACCAGTCAGAAGAGCCTGACGGACGAGGTTGTGAAACAGGTCACGGCGAAACGGCTCGACGAATCTGAATAGCGCGCAACGACCAACTTCATTGACGTTAAGGTTGCTTATGTCATGGTCGCCGCTGAACCCTGAGGAGCGAATCCTGATGAATTTTTCCAAAGCCCTGCTGGCTGGTGCGGGCGTGGCAGCATTGGTTGCCTGTACGCCGACAGTCCGCATTGAACCCTCCGACAAGCCGATCAAGATCGATTTGAACGTAAATATTACCCAGGAAGTCCGCGTGATCCTCGACAAGGAAGTCGAAGACCTGATCGCGGACAATCCGGACCTGTTCTAAACTCGCGAAATCAGGAGACGATATGATGAAATCCCTTCGCACTTTTTTCGCTGCCCTGGCCCTGGCATTCGGGCTGGCCACATTGGCCCCAGCCGCTTCGGCGGGTGATCCTGTAATCGACGCCGCCATCGAGGCGGGTGAGGTCGGTGAGCGCATTGATGGACGCCTCGGCGTCATCGGGTCCGGCGACCCGGCCCTGATCCGCAAGGTTCAGGAGATCAACAACCGACGCGCTGCCAAATACGCCCAAGTTGCTGCTGAAACCGGCACCACGGTGGCGGAAGTGGCCCGCATCACGGGCGAAAAACAGATCGCCAAGCTGAGCCGTGGCCAATGGTACATGGACGCCAGCGGCACCTGGAAACAGAAATAGCTTGTTTCCGGCGCCGTCCGGCGTAGGTGAATCTTCATGTCGCGCAAGCTGATCTTATGGATAGTCGCCAGCTTCGTGCTTCTGGGCTTGATGCTCTGGGGCATATCGCTGCTGTGGGAAAGCAATGCCGATGGCCTCTCCGGTCATGGCTGGCTCGCCTATATTCTGGGCGGTGTGATGACGCTCGGCCTCTCCATTGGCCTGTTCCTGCTGACCTTCCATAGCGCGCGGCATGGTTATGATGATATGGAGCGCCCGGAAGACACAACTGAGCAGAATGTCGAATATCGCCAATAGTTCATACAGCCTTGATTGACACACCGGGCGGCTCACACAATCCTGCGCAAAATCTGAACTCTAGAACGGGGCGCTCCCATCCATGATCGATCCTGCACGCCTGTCTGCGTACATCGCATCGCGCATCTGCCATGACCTTGTTTCGCCCGTTTCCTCGGTCACCAATGCGCTGGATCTGCTGAACGATCCCGGTGACATGGAGATGAAGGCTCAGGCACAGGACCTGTTGCATGATGGCGCGGAGAAGGCTGGCGCGCGGATCCAGTTCCTGCGCTATGCCTTCGGCTCGATCGGGCTGAATTCGGGCGCTGCCGACATTCACGAAGCGCGCAAGATCACCCAGAATTTCGTGGCGAGCCACCGGCCCAGCATCGAATTCGACATCCAGACCGACCATCTGAGCTTCTCGCATGTGCGCATGATGATGAACCTCGTCATGATGGGGATCGACTGTCTGCCGCGGGGCGGGGTCATCCATGTCCGCATTCGCAATGAGCAAGTGGGCCTGACCATCACATTGACCTGCAAGGGCAAGCGGGCCCGTTTGCGACCCGACATTGCCAATGGTATCAAGGGAATCGAGCCGGAAGATGGTTGGCGGCCGGAGACGATCCAGCCCCTGTTCTCCAAGATCATCTGTGACGGTCTGGGCGGTGAACTGACTGCCAGCGAAAGCGATGAGACCGTCATCATCATGGCGGCGGGCATCCGCGCTGAGGGCTGACGGCCCGGCTGAAATTTACACTTTGGCAGGACTTTCTTAACCGGGGTCGGCCAGATTCGACGCCAAGCTGCTGCGCACAGGATATCCTATGAAAACCTGTCTGATCGTCGACGATTCCCGTGTTGTCCGAAAAGTGGCGGCGCGTATCGTGCGCGACCTGAAATTCGATGTCCTGGAAGCCGGTGACGGCGCCGAGGCCATGCGCCAGTGTCGCCAGAAGATGCCGGATGCCATCCTGCTCGATTGGAACATGCCGGTGATGAACGGACTCGATTTCCTGCGCGCCCTGCGCCGTGAGGAAGAGGGCAAGCATCCGCTGGTGGTGTTCTGTTCTATCGAAAACGACGCGGAACACATCAATGAGGCGTTGAGTTCGGGTGCCGACGAGTTCATCATGAAGCCATTCGACGCTGATATTCTGGAAAGCAAATTTGCGGAAGTCGGTCTGGTCTGAAGCATTTCTTAATAAACCGCGACCTATGGGTAAGGTTTATGGGCAGAATGTCCGATTCGGAGTGTTAGATGCAGGAAGAGGTCTTCAACGAGTTGGCTGAGCTGGCGCTGAAAGGCTCCGGACAGGCGATTCCGAAATCCAAATCCTATCTGATCGAAGCCCGTCTCGCCGCAATTGCGCGCCGCGAGGGGTTTGGCACGATGGCGGACCTCGTCCACTGCCTGAAATCCCGCGCCAATCCCGTTTTTGCCGCTGAAGTGGCCGCAGCGCTGGTCTCCAAGGACACGTGGTTCTTCCGGGACCGCGACGCGCTGAAGCGCGTGGTGGAAGAGATCCTGCCCAAACGCCTGAAAGCCTCCAACACCGGCCGCCTCAAGGTCTGGTGCGCTGGCGGGGCCACAGGCCAGGAAGCCTATTCGCTGGCCATCCTTCTGGAAGACGAACTGCCGGCCAGCCTGCGCGGTGCCCAGATCGACATTCTCTCGACCGATATCTGCAAGGTTGCGACCGAGAAGGCCCGTGTGGCCCGCTTCGGCCATTATGAGGTCCAGAAGGGGCTTTCGATCCACCGTCTGGTGAAGCATTTCACCCGGCTGGAAACCGGCCAGTGGGAGGCGTCGGAAGCCCTGCGCTCCCGCATCAGCTTCCGCCAGCACAATCTGCTGGAACGCGCGGATGGGCTGGGTAATTTCGATGTCATCCTGTGTCGCAACGTGCTGTCCGGCATGGCCCGGTCGGCCCGGACCAAGGTGATCGACAGTGTCGCGAAACAGATGATGCCTGGCGGCATGATCTTGCTCGGCGGCGGCGAAAGCGTCATCGGCCTGACCGACAAGCTGGAGCCAGCACGCCATTTCCGGGGCGGCTGGGTCGCAGCTGGAACGGCCAACGCCGAAGCATCTGCAGCCTGACCCCCTCGCAATTTGGCGCGTCCCGCGCTATATGCCCCCATTCCTGAAACTGCTCCGGGCCTTTAACCCGGTTGGAGTGAGACATGACTTATGAATTGCCGCCGGCCTGGGATGGCCGCGTGAACTCTCTTGGATTTGCCAAACCGCCCGCGGAAACGCGCGTCGTCGCTGCCATGTCGGGCGGAGTCGACAGCTCTGTCGTGGCCGCCATGCTGAAGGCGCAGGGCTATGACGTGATCGGGATCACGCTGCAGCTCTACGATCATGGCGCGGCCATCGAGAAGAAGGGGGCGTGCTGCGCCGGACAGGACATCCATGATGCCCGGAATGTGTCCGACCAGATCGGCATTCCGCACTATGTGCTCGATTACGAGTCCAAATTCCGCGAGCAGGTGATGGAAGACTTCGCCGATACCTATCTGGCGGGGTCGACGCCCATCCCGTGCATTCGCTGCAACCAGACGGTCAAATTCTCGGACCTTCTGAAGACCGCCCGCGATCTTGGCGCGGATTGCCTTGCCACGGGCCACTATATCCGCCGGACAGGCGGCGACACCGGGCCGGAGCTTCACCGCGCGGCCGATGCCAGCCGCGACCAGTCCTATTTCCTGTTCGCCACGACGGCAGAGCAGCTCGACTATCTGCGCTTCCCGCTGGGCGACTTGCCGAAGACGCAGGTGCGCGAACTGGCCGACCAGTTCAATCTGCCGGTCGCCTCAAAGCCGGACAGCCAGGATATCTGTTTCGTGCCGGAAGGCTCTTATGCGACGGTGGTCGAGAAATTGCGTCCGGGCGCCGGGCGCGGCGGCGAGATCGTGCATCTCGATGGCCGCGTGCTGGGCGAGCATAATGGCGTGATCCACTACACGATCGGCCAGCGCCGCGGCCTGGGTGTCGCGACGGGCGATCCACTGTACGTGGTGAAAATAGACGCGCCGAACCGCCGGGTCATTGTTGGCCCGCGCGAAGCGTTGATGACGTCCGGCTTGCTTCTGGAAGAGCTGAACTGGCTGGGCGAAGGCTCTCTGGAGGCTGCCGCCGATGCGGGCTCGCCCGTGCTCGTTCGTGTGCGGTCTACACGGCCCCCAGTGCCTGCCCGTTTGGGCTGGAGCGATGGCGTGCCCGTGATCTGGTTCGATGATCCGGAAGAGGGCGTCGCGCGCGGCCAGGCCGCTGTGCTCTATGACGCCGAAGGCAGCACGCGCATCCTCGGCGGCGGCTTCATCCTGAAGCCGATCCCGGCCGATGAGCGCGTGGTGGCAGCCTAGCTCAACAGACCGAGCGCCATCCCTCGCAGGGCGGCCGAGACCCGATCTGAAACATCCAGCTTCTCGAAGCTTCGCTTCACATATGTGTGCACAGTGTTGGCGGACAGGTCGAGTGTTTTTGCGATTTCTCCATTGGTTTGTCCTTTGGCGACAAGTCTCAGGATCTCCCTCTCTCGCTTGGACAGGGCAGGTTCAACGGGAAGCCGACTGAGAAGCACATCTATGTAGGCAAGGTGTCCCATTTGACACGCCATATGCAGTGTAGAGATCATGGATGCGTCAGGGGAGTGTTCATCTCTGCCAAAACCGAAGCCGCAATATCCATTCCGGCCATTCGGGCCGAACACGGGCACTGTAATGCCGACGTCGAGCTTGAATTCACGGGCCCGGTGCAGGAATTCGAGTTCCCGGTCCGTCAGGTCTGGCATCTGGCGCGCTTCGCGCCAGAAGAACGGGTATATGCGCGTGGAGGCCAGCCGGGCCATAGGATCGCATTCATATAGCCGATGCTGATAATAGATTTGCACCCATGCCTTCGGGAAACCGACCGAAGAAACATTCAGGTTGGTGTTGAATTCCTCAACGCCTACCGGAGGATAATGGATGTAACTCATCATCTTTACGGGAGTGTGGTCATAGAATTCGAAGGCGGCGGTTCTGAGGTCCTTGAAACTCGTCGATTCCCGACAGGCTTTCGCATACGCATGCAGAGGTGCAAGACTCTCCTCGGTCATTTCATCTCCCCTTGGAGCAGGATTTTTTCCGCTCTCTTTCAGATGAAGATAGAGCGAAAAGCTGATTTGGAAATGGCCGAATTATTTCGGGAGTCTCGCACCCATTCCGGCAGGGGCCGGACGGTACGCAACGAGGCTGATGATGGCGCTCACATGTATCGGCGGGCTATAGGAGCCGTAGCGGCCTAGCGCAGCCTGCGCGCGGTCGCAACCGCCAGGCCTATGCCTCCCAGCACAACCAGCGCCGCAATGACAAAGCGTAGTGTCAGCGCCTCGTCGAGCAATGCAATCCCGCCCAGTGCGGCAAGGACGGGGACACTGAGTTGGGCCACAGCTGCGGTGGATGAGGCAAGGCGGGGCAGGATGGCATACCAGAGCGCATAGCCGAGCCCCGACATGACCATGCCTGACAGGCAGGCGAGCAGGATGCCCAGAGGCGCTACCTGTGGCGTAGCGGCAAACAGGGCGAGCAGGCTGAATGGCGCGGCTATCGCGAAATTTGCCGCCGTCTCGGCAGTGGCATTCCTTGCGCCGCGTCCCATCAGCGAATAGATGCCCCAGCCGAGCGCAGCGATGCCCATCAGTGCAGCGCCGGCCGGGTCGATCCGCGCATCCTGCGCCGGCCACAGGAACCAGGCGAGCCCCCCTGCCGCGACCAGTGCGCCGACCCATTTCAGGGCGGGGACATGCTCCTTCGCCACCAGAGCGCCAGCGAACATGGTGATCTGTACCCCGCCGAACAGGATCAGCGCCCCGGTGCCCGTATCCAGGGAAAGATAGGCAAAGGAAAAACCGAGCATATAGGCGAGCAGGGCCGCTACGCTGGTCCATCGCCTTGGCGACAGGAGGGCAGGGCGGGCCGCCGATTTCAAAAGAACGATCAGGCCGAGGATGAGTGCGCCGCTGAACAGGCGAATGATGGCGAAGCTTGCCGGGTCGATGAGGCCGCCTGCCAGCGCCAGACGGTTCAGTATCGAATTGGCCGCAAAGGCGAGCATGGTCAGAAGGGTGAGCGCGAACAGCTTCATGGGGCGCTGGTCATGCGGGGAGCCGTATCAGGCTCATTCCATCCAGTCCGGCGGGGCGACCTTGGTGTCATCGCCGCCCATGTCAGGCTGTGGATGGCGGGCCAGCAACTTCTCGACAATCGCATCGGCGACCCGGTCCGCTTCGCGCAGGGCCGGATAACTCCAGGTTTCGAGTGTGCCCCCGAACCAGCGGGCAGCGCCATGATCGATCAGGCTCTGGTGGAGGCTGTCGAATTTCTTTGAACGGCCTTCGAGGCGCGCCATATGGATTGGCAAATCGTGCCAGGCGGCGTCCGACAGCATGTTGGCGCTGTCTTCCGTGACAATCGCGCAATCGGAAAAGACCAGCCAGGCAAGATACGGGTTCTCGCCATCTTCCGGGCCTGCCCAGAACCGCGCCCCGATTTCATCCGCCATCGAACGGAAGCGGGCAATAACCGGCACAGGTGTGCGATGGGATGTGGTGATGCGCAGGCGCCAGCCCTGTCCGGCCAGTATGCGCAGCTGGGATTCAAGGCGCTCGGCTGCCGCATCGGTGAATGTATGTGCACGGGAGTTCCCGCCGAGAATGACAATGGCGCTCTTGCTGCGCTCGTCGGCAAGGTCTGCGAAAGACTGTCCGGCCTCTTCGATCAGGTCCGGTGCAAAATAAGACGGTGAGCCAATTGTCTGGATGACGTTCGGTCCACTGACCTCATCATGAGTGGGCGTGACGAGAAGGTCGAAATTGTCTGCGGGTATGCGCGGGTCGAGAATCTGGACGGTCAGGGTCTTGCCCCCGGACAATTCCCGCACCTTGCGGGTCAGCGCGGCCGAGCGGCGGCCTGCAGCGACCCAGACAGTCGGCCAGGGTGCTTCCAACTGGGCGCGCTGGCCTTTGGGCAGTGAGGCCAGGGGGGCAGGCCATTTGTCGGCCGGCAGCCAGGTCCAGGGTATGCGCGGCGTCAGCCTCAGGGGGTCTGAGCGGTGCGCTTCGCCAATAATATGAGCGATCTGGATCCATCGCCGCGTATCGCCCAGTGCCTGCAGCACCGCGCGGACCTGAGCAGCATTGCCTGCGCGGCCGTCGGAGACCGCCCAGACGGATGGTCCGAGCGACCCCGTCTCAGCCATTTACAGGTACTCGACCTTGGCAACCTCGTAGGCGCGCGCCCCGGACGGGGCCGCCACCTCGGCTTCGTCGCCTTCTTCCTTGCCGATCATTGCGCGGGCAATTGGGGAGGTAACGGAAATCTTGCCGTCCTTCACATTGGCTTCGTCTTCGCCAACGATCTTGTACGTGCTTTCTTCTTCCGTATCGACATCAATCAGGGTGACGGTCGCGCCAAAGCGCACCTTGCTGCCGCCCAGCTTGGAGACGTCAATGACGTCCGCCCGTGCCAGCTTGTCGTCGATCTCGGCGATGCGGCCTTCGATGAAGCTCTGCTTCTCCTTGGCGGCGTGGTATTCAGCGTTTTCGGACAGATCACCATGCGCACGAGCTTCCGCGATCGCCGCGATAATGTTCGGGCGCTCAACGGATTTCAGCGTCTTTAGTTCTGACTGAAGCGCAGCATGGCCTTCTGCGGTCATGGGAATGCGGTCCATCTGTGTCACCTCTATTGTTGGCGGCAAAATCGTTGTCTTAATTGGTAATTGCGTCAAGTGGGGCTGATCAGGCCGATTGCAAGGCGCGCACCGAGATTTCCCGGTCTTTCATGCTTTCGATGGCCTGAACCGACGCCATCGAGGAGGCAAGAGTTGTGAAATACGGAATCTTCCGGTTCACGGCGGTCCGGCGAATCGAGGCGGAATCTGCCAGCGAGGCTGCGCCTTCGGTGGTATTGAACACCAATTGCACATTGCCATTTATCATGGCGTCAACGATGTGCGGCTGGCCTTCCAGAACCTTGTTGATGCGCGTCACTTTCAGGCCTTCGCCTTCGAGGAAGGCGGCGGTTCCACTGGTCGCCAGGACGGAGAACCCGAAATCGATGAGTTTTCGGATGGCCGGCACAATGGCCTGCTTGTCTCCGTCTCTCAGCGAGACGAATACCGTTCCTGAGTCCGGAAGCTGGACTCCGACACCCATCTGGCTTTTCAGAAAGGCCATGCCGAAATCATCATCCCAGCCCATGACTTCGCCGGTCGAGCGCATTTCGGGGCCGAGCTGCGGATCGACGCCCGGGAAGCGGGCGAATGGGAAGACGGCTTCCTTCACCGCGACGCGGCGGGGGTTGGCGTGGGTCAGGTCGAAATCGGTCAGACTGGCACCGGCCATGACCTTGGCGGCGATGGCGGCAATCGGGGCCCCGACGGCCTTGGCCACGAAGGGCACGGTCCGGCTGGCGCGCGGATTGGCCTCCAGCACATAGATCTCGTCATCCTTGACCGCGAACTGGATGTTGATCAGGCCGCGAACTTTCAGCGCCCGCGCGAGCGCAATCGTCTGCTCGGCGAGACGGCCCTGAAGGGCGGGCGACAGCGTGTAGGGCGGCAACGCACAGGCGGAGTCGCCCGAATGCACGCCAGCCTCTTCGATATGTTCCATGATGCCCGCGACATGCACATTCTCGCCGTCGCAGAGGGCGTCCACGTCCACCTCGATCGCATCCGACAGATAGCGGTCGATGAAGAGTGACGCGTCGCCGGAATCCTTGGCCACGTTCAGGGCTTCGGCCGCGAACTTGCGCAGGTCTTCATCATTGCGGGCAATTGCCATGGCCCGGCCACCCAGCACGAAGGAGGGGCGCAGCATGACCGGATAGCCGATCTCATTGGCTTTCACTTCGGCTTCTTCGACCGAGCGGGCCGTGCGGGACGGGGCCTGCTGGATGCCGAGCTCGTCGAGCAGGGCCGCGAATTGCTCGCGGTCTTCGGCAAGGTCGATCGAGGCCGGGCTGGTGCCGAGGATTGGTACGTTCTCATGGTCCAGTGTGTTGGCCAGCTTCAGTGGCGTCTGACCACCGAACTGGACGATCACCCCGTTCAGCGTGCCGGCCGACTGTTCCTTGTGAATGATCTCCAGGACATGCTCGTCGGTCAGGGGCTCGAAATAGAGACGGTCCGACGTGTCATAGTCCGTAGACACTGTTTCCGGGTTGCAATTGACCATGATGGATTCAATGCCGATGTCTTCCATCGCAAAGGCGGCATGGCAGCAGCAATAGTCAAACTCGATGCCCTGTCCGATCCGGTTGGGGCCGCCACCGAGGATGATGGCCTTGTTACGCATCGAGGGCAGGGCTTCACACTCTGCCTCGTCGGCGCCGAACACCGGCTGCTCATAGGTGGAATAGAGATAGGGCGTCTTGGCGGCGAACTCCGCCGCACACGTATCAATGCGCTTGTAGACGGGGCGCACGCCCAGTCCGTGACGCAGGGCGCGGATCTCGGCCTCGTTCTTGCCGACCAGCTTGCCGAGACGCTTATCGGAAAAGCCGAGCATCTTCAGGCGCAGCATGCCCTCATGATCCTGCGGCAGGCCGTCCTTCAGAATCTCAGCCTCGACCTCCATCAGCTCCGCGATCTGCCGCAGGAACCATTTGTCGATGGACGTGATCTGGTGAACTTCGTCCACGGACAGGCCCTGGCGCAGGGCTTGTGCCACAACGCGCAACCGGTCCTGTGTCGGCACGCCCAGTGCATTGCGCAGATCGGCTTCGGTCTCGAATGCGATATCGTCCAGGCCGGACAGGCCCGTCTCCAGTGAGCAGAGCGCCTTTTGCAGGCTTTCCTGGAAGGAGCGGCCAATCGCCATCGCCTCGCCGACGGATTTCATTGCGGTGGTCAGCACCGGATCGGCGCCCTTGTACTTCTCAAAGGCAAAGCGGGGGATCTTGGTGACCACATAGTCAATTGTCGGCTCGAACGAGGCTGGCGTGACGCCGGTAATATCATTGTCGAGTTCATCCAGCGTGTAGCCAACCGCCAGCTTTGCCGCGATCTTCGCAATCGGGAAGCCTGTCGCCTTCGACGCCAGTGCGGAGGAGCGTGAAACGCGCGGGTTCATCTCGATCACGACCAGGCGTCCATCGGCCGGGTTCACGGCAAACTGGACATTCGACCCGCCGGTCTCGACGCCGATCTCACGAAGCACCGCGATCGAGGCGTTCCGCATGATCTGGTATTCCTTGTCGGTCAGCGTCAGCGCGGGCGCGACCGTGATGGAATCTCCGGTATGGACCCCCATCGGGTCAATGTTCTCGATGGAGCAGATGATGATGCAATTGTCCGCCTTGTCGCGGACGACCTCCATCTCGTATTCCTTCCAGCCGAGCAGGCTTTCATCGACAAGGATCTGGGCCATCGGTGAGGCGGCAAGGCCCGACCGGCAAATCTCTTCATATTCCTCGACATTGTACGCAACGCCGCCGCCGGTGCCGCCGAGCGTGAAGGCCGGGCGAATGATGGCGGGCAGGCCGACTTCGTCCAGCGCGGCCATGGCGCGCTTCAGGCCTTCGATCCGATCATATTTGCCGTCTTCCTTCTTCGGAGACGCAATGATGGCGGCGCGGGGATTTTCGAGACCCAGCCGGTCCATCGCTTCGCGGAACAGCTTGCGGTCTTCGGCCATCTCGATGGCTTCGGCCTTCGCGCCGATCAGCTCAACGCCATGCTTTTCGAGGATGCCGGCATAATGCAGGTCCAGCGCACAGTTGAGCGCGGTCTGGCCGCCCATGGTCGGCAACAGGGCGTCCGGCTTTTCGGCCTCGATGATCTTCTCGACCACTTCCGGCAGAATGGGCTCGATATAAGTGGCGTCAGCGAGTTCCGGGTCGGTCATGATCGTCGCCGGATTCGAGTTTACCAGGATCACCCGGTAGCCTTCGCTCTTCAGCGCCTTGATCGCCTGCACGCCGGAATAGTCGAATTCACAAGCCTGCCCAATGATGATCGGACCGGCACCAATAACCAGGATAGAGCGGATATCCGTGCGCTTCGGCATGTTGCTTTTCTCCTACCGGCCAAACGGCTGCTCCATAGCTGGGAGTCGGGGGCGGGGGCAAGGCCAAAGGGATGGGTTTCCGTCAATAGCTGTAATTGATTTTCACCAGCCAGCCGGATGCCCGGCCTAGACCGGGGCGTCATGCACGGTGGAATGCTCCTGGACGAGGTGCCAGCGGCCTGTGATCTTCTCCCAGACCTGCGACACAGCCTGGACCTGATTCATCAGACCGTCATGATGCGTGACGCCGCTCAGCTGGGTAAAGAAATGGGCCGCTGCCATGTCGCGTGTACAGCGCAGATTGATCGCCGAGACGATGCTGATGTGCCAGCGCTTGAAAGTATCCTCCAGAATCGGCTGCCAGAGCTGGCGGTAATCGTTCAAAGTACGATTCACTGAAACGTCCCGGCCAAAATCGCTGAGTAAACGAATACAGCCGGGGCCCGTGAGAGGCTCATCGGCCGCTGCCAGTTGGCCTTGCGGCCAACAGCGATACCAGTCCCGGATGCGTTCGCGCACGGCGCGATCATCCGCTTCGATATGCTTCGAGCCGGAAATGTAATTATTGAGGGGCGTAACTCGTCCCATGTAGTGTCTCCTGTCTCACAATCTTGCTGAATAAACGTGTCAGCCTTTGGCGTGTTCCGGTTCGGCCGGGGAGAGACAGGGGTCATACGATGGCGAAAATGTGCCGCAAAAGAAAAGCCCCGCTTCCAAAGAAGCGGGGCTCACCATCACTCTACTACCTCGGCTGCTTACCAGCGCGAGCTGTCATACGGGTAGCGGTCATAGATGTCGGCGCGGCCATCGCCATCCGCATCTTTTTCATCCGCTTGGTCTTTCACGCCGGGCATGTCGCAATCCTCGGATTCCGTACAGCCTTTGGCGGCGCCGGCAGACCCGCCCAGAACCGCGCCAATGGCAGCGCCTCGGCCAGCATCGCCATCGCCAACATTGTTACCGATTGCGGCGCCTGCGACGGCGCCTGCTGCGGCGCCAACTGCGGCATTGCGTTCCGTCGTACCCGTTTGCGTACAGGCGGCCAGAGCAAGGGCGCTGGCGCCAATGGCGGCAAGTTTCAGATAAGCGGTCATGGGACATTCCTTTCCGTTGTATACGGGGCAGAAACGTCTTCTTTTCGGCTTGGTTCCAAGCAATTTCAGAGACTTGCCGGATCGTAATGCGGAATTCCGTCAGCTCCAGCGTTTGGCAAGCTTCTGGTCTGTCGCGTCCGCATCCTGTGTTGCGGCGCCTTGGTATCCGGTGATCGAGTCCGCGACGAAGGGATTGTCCTGCCGTTCCTGACCGAAGGTGGACAGGGGGCCGTGTCCCGGCACGAAGCGCATCTCATTACCCAGCGGCCAGAGCTTGCCGGTGATCGAGTCAATCAGCTGCTGGTGATTGCCGCGCGGAAAATCGGTCCGGCCGATGGAGCCGCGGAACAGGACATCGCCGACAAAGGCCAATGCGCCATCCTTGTGATAGATCACGACATGGCCCGGCGTGTGACCGGGGCAGTGGGCAACGCCGAATTTATTGCCCGCCAGTTCCAGTTCGTCGCCATCCTGCAGGTAGCGGTCCGGCTTCACATTGCGGCCGTCTGTAATGCCATATTTGGCGCCCTGCGCTTCCAGCTCGTCCAGCAGCCATTGGTCATCTTCATGCGGACCGATGATCGGGCAACCCGTGCGCTCGGACACTTCGGTCGCCGCGCCGGCATGATCGAGATGGCCATGCGTCAGCCAGACGCCGACGATCTTCACGCCGAACTGTTCGGCCGCGCCCATCAATTTGTCGACCTCGCCGCCCGGATCGATGAACACCCCTTCCATCGTGTCGGTGGACCAGATCATCGATGTGTTCTGCTGCAGCGGCGTCACAGGGATGATGCGGATTTCGAGCTTCGGCTGGGGGGCTTGGTCTGTCATGCTTCAGAAATAGCGTCCGGAGGGGCCTTCGTGAAGGTGCAAGCGTGCTTTCCCTTGCGACGGGTCTTGGTTTAAACGGTTTACCAAGCAGATTTGACGGAGATTGCTCATGCGCCTGCCGCGTCATGCCTATGGCCACAAGACCCGCAAAAGCGGGCTGGGCGGCCTGTTGCGTAGCCGGTTCAGCCTGATCCTGGTCGGCCTGTTCCTCATCTTCCTCTACTGGCAGGCGAACCAGACCGAAGTGCCCTTCTCGGGCCGCAAACAGCTGAACACCGTCTCCATCGAGAAAGAGGTCGAGTTGGGCCAGCAATCCTATGTCCAGATCCTGAAGCAGGAGCAGCAGCAGGGAAATGACGTCCTGTGCGCAGACGGCAACAATTGTGACGGCGCCGAAGCGGAGTACACGCAAGCCGTCCGCGAGATTGGTGTCAGGCTGCAGCGCGCCGCCATCGAACTGGAGCAGGACCTCCTGCGAGACGGCGCCTCCTTCACGCCGGTCGCCGACCAGTTCGACTGGACCTATTATGTCGTGGACTCGTCCACGCCCAACGCCTTCTGCCTGCCGGGGGGCTATGTCGCTATCTATACCGGCATCCTCGACATCACCGGCAATCATGACGGCCAGGTCGGCACCGACGATATCAGCGATCTCGACAAGCTGGCCGTGGTGATGGGGCATGAGATTGGCCATGCCCTGGCCCATCATGGCGCTGAGCGGGTCAGTCAGCAGCGTGTTGTCCAGTTCGGACAGATCGCCGTCGGCGTTGGTCTTGGCGACATGGACGCCTCGCAACAGCGCGCCATCATGCAGGCCTTCGGCATCGCGGTGCAGGGCGGCATGCTGGCCTATTCCCGCAAGCATGAGACCGAAGCCGACAAGATCGGCCTCGATCTGCTCGTGCGCGCTTGTTACGATCCGCGCGAAGCGCCGGATCTGTGGGAGCGCATGGGACAGATTGGCAGCGGCCAGCGCCCGCCGGAATGGATGTCCACTCACCCGGCCTCTGAAACACGGGCCGAAAATTTCCGGGAATGGATGCCGGACGCCATTGCGGAATACCAACGCCGCTGCGGCCCTCTGGGCTAGGCGCCCTCTTCGTCCCCGCGCAGGCGGTCGATGATCGCGTCCCGCCAGCTTTCAGGCATCAGGAACAGTGCCCAGGCGCCGGCCTCGTAATGCGCGCGGCGCCAGATATCCAGCGGGTTGTATCCGCCGCGAGGGCAGGCGGCGAACGCCTTGGGCTGGTCGCCCGGATGGCTGGCATAGATCGCCTTGGCGCGCAGGACGTGCATGCAGTTCGAAATGAAGACGATCTTGCCGCTGTCGGCGGCGCTGGTCGTATTGGCGAGAGTCTCCAGCCCGGAGATCGTGTCCCGGCTTTCAACGTCTGCACTGATCCGGGCGGCCTCTCCGGACCGGCGCGCCGCCAGCAGGGCCATCTCCTGGCTGCCGAGCCGACCTTCCTGCGGGCGATGGCCGCCGACCATTTTCAACTGGTCGAGCTTGCCGGCCTTCAGCAGGGCGAGACCCTTGTCGATGCGCGCCGAGGCATCCGCGGCATTGTCGGTATAGAAGATGATCCCGCGTCCGCCGGACAGCTTGCCTGTCTGGTCCGAAAGCCGGGTGGCGCCCCAGAAGAGAAGCGTGGCGACCAGGTCCGCCATGACCAGCCAGATCAGCAATATTCGGATGCGTCGAATCACACGGCTATAATCACCACTTGGCTCCGGCCCGCTAGAGCCAAGCCGCAACACGCACTGCATATTTGCAGTTTCAGTCCGGGTTGGACGTCCGGTCCAAAGCGGCCAGATAATCGCGAACCGGCGTGGTCAGCGCGTCCGGCAGATTGTCCAGCGCATACCAGCCCCAGCCGCCATGCTTTTGCGGTTCCATCACGCGGGGCTCGCCGGACACGATCCGCGCAGAATAGACCGGGGCGACCCAATGCTTGCCGTCGCCCTTGTCGATGGTCTCGGCGATACAGGCGAGCCCCGTCAGCTCGATCTTGACCCCAAGTTCTTCCTCGATTTCCCGGCGAGCGGTGTCCTCGGCGCGTTCACCGAAATCGATCTTGCCGCCCGGCAGGCCCCATGCGCCGGCTTCCGGCTCCTTCAGGCGCTGGATCAGCAACAGGCGGCCGTTTTCGTCATGGATCGCGGCGCCGCAGCCCGCGCCGGGCAAGGAAACAGAATCGGTCATAGGGGGAGTCTACAATCATCCCTTGCGAATTGCAGGGATGAAAAGGAACTCAATCGGGCTCGCTCGCATTGCGTTTCTTTCCAATTCAACTAGCCTTTGCCCAGGCACACTCTCGGAGATTTTCGATATGGCCTATACGATCACTCGCACCCTTGATGGCGTCTCGCTGGAAGAGGCTGACCAGCGCACGCGCGCGGCGCTCTCAGACAAGGGTTTTGGCGTGCTCACCGAAATCGATGTGAAGGCGACGATGAAGAAGAAGCTCGACGCTGACATGCCTGGCTATCTCATCCTCGGCGCGTGCAATCCGGAGATGGCGTACAAGGCGATTGGCATGGAGCCGCGGGTCGGAGCGATGCTGCCCTGCAATGTCATTCTGCGCGAAGTGGAGGGCGGCATCGAAATCAGCGCCATTGATCCTGTCGCCTCCATGCAGGCGATTGAGAACAGCGAGTTGCACGGGGTGGCGGGGCAGGTCCGCGACATGCTGGCGGAGGCCGTAGGCGCGATCTAGGCGCCGGTAACCGGGTAGGGGGATGATGAAATGGCAAAAGTGATCGGGCTCGGCGGACTGTTCTTCCTGTGCAAGGACGTCGACGCGACGAGGGGATGGTATACGCGCGTTCTGGGCGTCGAGATTGACGCGTATGGCGGCGCGAGCTTCTCGCAGGCCGACGCTGCAGCGCAGTTCCCCAAGGGAGCCCGAACCATCTGGGCGCCGTTCAAGGCGGAAAGCGACTATTTCAAACCCTCCGACAGTGACTTCATGATGAATTTGATGGTCGATGACCTCGACACCATGATCGAGCAGATCAAGGCCGAAGGCGTTGATCTGGAGGGCGACCCTATGACCGAGAGCTACGGCAAGTTCGCTTGGGTCATGGATCCGGATGGCCGCAAGGTCGAGCTCTGGCAGCCGATCGAGTCCACACCGGCCATGTAAGTATCTTTGTCAGAACCAGCCTGCGACCTGGTCCCAGGGCACGAACAGGATGGTGATGGTCACGGCCGCTGCGGTGGCGGCAAACCCTGCCAGCATCAGGGCGCCATCACGCGCCACAAGGGCCAGGCCGAAGAGGACGATGGCCGCGCCCGGCGCCGCGACCGCGAACGGCACGAGTTCGAGCGGAATCATGAGTAAGGCAAGAATCGAAACGGCGACCGCAGCCAGATAAGTTGCGGGCTTGCCCGTCGCCCATGACAGGCGTTCGGTAATCATCCGGTCGATGCGCTTCAGCCAGGGTTTCACATTGCCTTCGGCTTTTTCAAGCTTTGAGGCCTCGATGGATTGCTTCTCCACGAAGGACGGCATCCAGATATGATCCGCGCCAATCAGAATTTGCAAGCTGAACAGCAGGATGACGAGGCCGACCACGGCAGGCAGGCCCGGTATGGCACCGATGGGTGGCAGCACGACCAGCAGGCCCAGCAGGGTGATGATGGGGCCGAAGGAACGGTGGCCGAACATGTCGAGCAGATCCCCCACGGAAATCTCGCCGTCACCGCCTTCCTCGATGGCGGTTTCCAGCACATTCTCCAGCGGGTCGCTTTGTGATGCAGCCATGTCCTTCCTCAATCCTGCCGACTGTAACGCACAAAGTCGGGACGGGTTCGCGCGCAGGCAAAAAAAAGGCCGTCTGGCAAACACCAGAACGGCCCGAGGAGAGGACTGCTAATCGGTCGAACGCGTTAGCGCGCAGATTTCTTGCACGCTTCAATATCGTTTGCTTCCAGCGCGGAATCGGAATTTGCGAAAGAGATGATCTCGCCAGCCTTTTTCGCGATCTTCTTGCAGTCGCGGACAGAGGCTTTCTTGCGGTCGAGATCGCCCTTGCAGACCGTGCCTTCGCACAGCCAGACGGTGCCGATGGCAACGACCTGACCATCTTCAACCGGCTCAGCGGTTTCGAAGGTGAATGTGGAGGCAAAGGCCGGCGCGCTGAGTGCGAGGAAGGCTGCGGCGGTAAGAGCAGAACGGATCATGGGAGGAGACCTTTCGGTGCGTGGATAGGAAAACTGTGTCGGACCCTGAGTGCCCGTCTGCTCTCAATACCGATTGCTGACGAAAGCGTCAATCATTCAGCCTTCGGGATTCAGCACCTAATCGGCATTCGCCACAAGTCGTGGGGCCAAACCCGACCGGGACACATAGGCTTCAGTCAGTGTGGGATGGTCGATCTTGTTTACCGCCTGGGCGATCACCTGTGACACGCAGGAATCGTCGATGCGAGGCGCCCGGGAGACCGGGGCATCATAGCGACACACCGAAATCGCCTGTTCCTGCAGGGAATCTAGCACGGTTCCCGCGCCGGAGCGTGAGTAAAGTGCGCTGATATCATACTGGATTTCAGCCGACACAGGGCGGGTGGGTTCAGCCATGGCCGGCGCAGTATAGGCGACGCCTGCGATGGCTGCGGCGGCGAACAGGTAAGAGAGACGGGAAGATGGCATGGGAGGAAACCTTCTTGCAGTTGCGGCCGGTGATGACCGTAGAGGTAGAATATGAGCGTTGAATAAATTGTCAATCGTTCAATCATCAACTTTTGTTTCAATCCTGCCGTGGCGGCACAAATTGCCGTCCGGGTGCGGCGCGGTATGCTCAGAGGGGAAAAGGGATTGCCGCAAAGGCGACCGCTCAGGAGGAAACGCATCATGGATTTCAACATCCCGCAGGACATTGCCGATTATCTGACCGTGCTGGACCAGTTCATCGAAGACGAGATCAGGCCACTCGAACAGCAGGACGACAATATCCGCTTCTTCGACCATCGCCGCGAATGGGCGCGCACCGATTTCGACAATGAGGGCCTGCCGCGCCCCGAATGGGAGGAATTGCTCCGCGAAGCCAAGCGCCGCGCCGACAAGGCCGGGCATCTTCGCTATGCGCTGCCCAAGGAGTTCGGCGGCCAGGATGGCTCGAACCTCGGTATGGCGATCATCCGCGAGCATTTTGCCAAGAAGGGCCTCGGCCTGCACAATGACCTTCAGAACGAACATTCCATCGTTGGCAATTTCCCTCAGATCCTGATGTTACGGGACTTTGCCCGCCCGGATCAGAAGCATCTCGCCGACGATGCGCTGAACGGGAAATTCCTCGCCTGTTTCGGCCTGACCGAACCGGACCACGGCTCCGACGCGACCCATATGGAAACCCGCGCCGTGCGTCATAAGAAGGACGGCAAGGATGGCTGGCTGATCAATGGCGAAAAGATGTGGATCACCGGCATGCATGTCGCGACGCACATCATGCTGTTCTGCCGCACCAGCGGCGAGGATGGCGACGCGAAGGGCATTACCTGCCTGATCATCCCGGCGCGCGACCCCGGCGTGATCATCGAAGAATATATGTGGACCTTCAACATGCCGACAGACCATCCGCGCCTGACCATCAAGGATGTCTGGGTGCCGGAAGATGCCGTCTTCGGCCCGCCGGAAGGGGGCCTCGCCCTGGCCCAGCATTTCGTCCACGAGAACCGCATCCGCCAGGCGGCGAGTTCGGTTGGCGCTGCGATCTACTGCATCAATGAAAGCGTGCAATATGCCCGTGAGCGCAAACCGTTCGGCAAGCCGCTCGCCACCAATCAGGCGATCCAGTTCCCGCTGGTGGAGCTTGCCACCGAGGCCGAAATGCTGCGCCTGCTGATCTTCAAGACGGCCTGGGAAATGGACCAGATGTCGAAGCCGGACGTCGCGATCCACCTCTCCGACAAGGTCTCCATGTGCAACTACCGGGCAAACCGGCTTTGCTGTAATGCGGCCGACCGGGCGATGCAGGTGCATGGTGGCATGGGCTATTCGCGCCACAAGCCGTTCGAGCACATCTACCGCCACCACCGCCGCTATCGCATCACCGAGGGTTCGGAAGAGATCCAGATGCGGAAAGTCGGCGGCTACCTCTTCGGCTTCATGGGCCCCGGCAAACACGGCCAGGCCAAGGGCGAAAAGGACGCGAAAGGCAAGAGCGCCGAACCGACCGATTTTGCGGTGCGGTAGGCAGGTTCGATTTAGCTCTTAAAGCAGTTTCGTCTGTGCCATTCTAAGAATGCTGGATGCGGTTGCAGCTTTGGGCTTTCTGGGACGGTTGCTTTGCGTGTTGGCGACATCAGTTGCCAAACTCGCTCTGTATCGTTGACCTGTCTCGATACCAAAATATCGAAGTCATTTGATAGGCTGATCAGGCCTCGATCAAACATCCAGTGGATCGTTCCGGATAGGGCGATACCATTTTGTATGTGATCAGGCCCACTGTGCTCAACCGGTTTGATATGTGCAGCCTGGACTTCGGCGCGTCCTCCACCATTGATGAATTGCATCCCGGTGAAGGCGCAGCGCTTGTCGTATGCATGGATAACGGAGTTTCGAAATATCTTTTTACGGACTGGGCGTGACAAGATTTGTTTGAAGCGCTGACGGTCCTCATCAAAAATAAATGGTTGCGGCTGTTCACGAACACCGTCGGAAGGCGCGTCGTCGTCATCATCTGCATCGAACCTTGGGAGTTCGTCTTCCAAAGGATTTCCTCTGTAGCAAATTCGAAAGAAGTCCTCATCTGAAACTTCGCGAACGGCCGACTGGACGTAGCCGGACGGTTTATTCGTTCCGGTACTGAGCCGCGTTTCCATGAAACGATTGCCTGTTCGGTAAGGAACAAATTTTTCGAAACCAAGATAGCTGCCGGGTTCCATGTACGCAAAATATAGACCTGGCTGTTGGGGGTCGGGCTGAACCCGGTCCACCTTTGCGATCGCGCTATAGCCTGAGCTGCCCTTGCCCCCCATAAGTTCATTGTAAACGATCCAATCTCCTACGGTGCGCTCTACAGATTTGAGGTATCTCGCGGGAAAGTGGTACCTTTCGTGGGGGAGATCGTCATAAATCGAGCCGGGTCTGTGCAGGAAAACACCTTTGGCCATTCACTAGTCATCCTTGGTCGCGCACTTCCCTGGTATCTCACCAATTTTAAAGCGCAATAGCTTCGCCTAACAAAACTCTCCTTCTGGGCGAATGGTTAATGATAGCGTAACTATCATTAGGCATTTCTCGTCTGATCCAGATTGAATCAGGCGGGAAGGGAGACGGGACATGTCTCTGCTCGAACGAGTAATTCGCGGCCATCGGTGCCGGTCGACGCACCATTTTATCGCGATGGACGCGCTGTCGCTCATTGCGTCCGATGAGGCGGAGAAGTGGAAGGATCTGTTCCTGGTCCACCACGAGCACCTGCTCGAAGGGGCCAAGGCACCGGATTCCAAATTCAAGGATTTCCGAAATCACGTCCTGCACCTTTCCGAAGGGGAATGGGGCGGCGCGCCGGGCAAGGCGATGGAATGGTATGCGACGGCGGTTGATCATCTGCGTCGCAAGCAATGGAGCAAGGCCGCCTATGCGTTCGGTGTGCTGAGCCATTATTATGCCGATCCGATCCAGCCCTTCCACACCGGCCAGACCGAGGAAGAGGGCACCATGCACCGGGCGGTGGAGTGGAGCATCGCCAAATCCCGCGACAAGATTGATGGCCGCATCGAGACGCTCGGCTATCCCGATGTTCCGGTGCCGGAGGGCGCAGGCTTCGTTGCGGACATGGTGCGCAATGGCGCGCGCCTGTCGCATCCCCACTACCAGACCTTCATCGACCATTACGATCTCGAGGTTGGCGTAAAGGACCCAGCGGCCGGTCTCGACGAGACCATGTTCGAAGCCATTGTCGAACTGGTCGCCTATGCGACCGCAGGCTTTGGTGCGATCCTGTCACGTGCGATCACGGAGGCCGCTGTCAGTCCGCCGAAAACCAATCTCACCCTCCAGGGCTATATCGAGACGCTGGACATTCCGCTGCGCTGGGTAACGGCGAAACTGTCGGATGCTGCCGACAAGCGCACCGTCACGCGGATGTACAAGGAATATCAGAAGACCGGCAAGGTGATCCGCACCCTGCCGGAAGATGACAAGGCGATCCGCAAGCTTCACGCCAGACAGGTGCTGCGCGTTCCGCTGAAAGAGCTGAACAAACAGGCACTTGGCCCGATAGGCTCGAAGAACAAGGCGGTCGAGGAGCGCCTGCTGACCGCCCTGATCGGGGACGAAGCCGAACTCAAGGCCGAGGACACTGGGGGCGAAGAGGCCGCACCAGTCGCCGAGCCCGCAGAGCCGGTCGAGGCCGAAGCGCCGCAGGCGGAGGAAGCTCCCGCGCCAAAGAAGCCGGCGCCCCCCAAGGCCGAAGAGGTCCTGTTCGAACCCGAGCCCGAAGTAGAAGCCGAGGCCGCTACCCCCGTGCCGGTTGCTGATGATCTGGGCGACGAGTCCGGTGACATCGCCCGCCGCAGCCGCATCACCCGCGAGTCCCCCGTGGTCGAGGCGCCGAGCATCGGCAAGAAGACCGCCAAGCGCCTGTCGCGCGCCGGCATTACCACGGTCGGTGACCTGCTGGATTGCGACACGGAGGAAACCGTCTTCCTGGTCGATGTGGCCTATATCGACGTCGACACGCTGAATGATTGGAAGGACCAGACCATCCTGATGATGGAAGTTCCGGGCCTGCGCGTGCATGACGCCCAGATCCTTGTCGGCGCGGGCATCCGCAACCGCAAGGAGCTGGCCGAGGCGCCCGCACGCACCCTGTTCATGCTGGCCAGTGAATTCCTCCAGACCCCGCAGGGCGACCGCGTGATCCGCGACGATGACTACCTCGCCGAAGAGGAAGTCGAACAATGGATCGACTTGGCCAAGACGGGCTAGACACGATACCCGCAGGCTCATCCTTCGACTTCGCTCAGGATGAGCGCTTCCTTTTGCTAGAGCGGCGCAAACTCCGCCGTGAAGTGGCGCATCATGGGCGGTTCTTTTACGATCTTCAGGCCGCGAATGTCATCCTTGCGCTTGGCGAGTTCCTCGAACACTTCGACGATATAGTCCGCATGCGACTGGGTGTAGACGCGCCGCGGCATGGCAAGGCGAACAAGGTCCATCCGGGCCGGCTCTTCGGTGCCGTCCGGCTTGCGGCCGAACATCACCGTGCCAATCTCGCAGCCCCGGATGCCGCCTTCCTCATACAGCGCGCAGGCGAGGGCATGGCCCGGATATTCCAGCGGCGGAATATGTGACAGCCAGTCCCGTGCATCAATGAACACCGCATGGCCGCCGGCCGGCTTCATCACCGGCACGCCCAGCGCGTCCAGTCGCTCGGCGATATAGGCATTGGTACGTACCCGGTAGCGCAGATAATCCTCGTCCACGATCTCGGTCAGGCCCTGTGCGATGGCGTCGAGGTCGCGCCCGGCAAGGCCGCCATAGGTCGGGAAGCCCTCGGTCTGGATCAGCCGTGTGCGAGCCTGTTCGGCCAGCGCATCATCATTCAGCGCGAGCCACCCACCGATATTGGCGAAGGCATCCTTCTTGGCGCTCATCGTCATACCATCGGCCACGTCGAACGTGTCGCGCACAATCTCCTTGATCGAGCGGTCCTGCTGGCCGTCCTCGCGCAGCTTGACGAACCAGGCATTCTCGGCAAACCGGCAGCCATCAATGAAGAAGGGTTTGCCATGTGCATGGACGATCTCGGCCGCGCCGCGAATATTGGCGAGGCTGACCGGTTGGCCGCCGCCCGCATTGTTCGTGATCGTCATCATCACACACGGCACGGCGTCGCCGCGCTCGCTCATCAGCTTGGCGAGGGCGTCCAGGTCCATGTTCCCTTTGAAGGGATGGTCGAGGGACGGAATCTTGCCCTCTGCAATGGGCAGGTCCAGCGCTTCGGCACCTGCGGCTTCAATATTGCCGCGCGTCGTGTCGAAATGCGTATTGGACGGAATGACATGACCGGGTTTGGCAATCAGCGAGAAAAGCAGGTGCTCTGCCGCGCGGCCCTGGTGGGCCGGGATGATGTGCTTGAAATCCATCAGATCCTTCACGGCCGCTTCGAACCGGTAGAAGCTCGGCGCGCCGGCATAGCTCTCATCGCCGGTCATGACCGCGCCCCATTGGGCGGCGCTCATGGCCGAGGTGCCGCTATCGGTCAGCAGGTCGATCAGCACGTCATCCGAATGCAGTTTGAAGAGGTTGTAGCCAGCCTCTTTCAGCAGGCGTTCGCGTTCGTCCCGCGAGGTCATGCGGATCGGTTCGACCGATTTGATGCGGAAGGGTTCGATAATGGTTTTCATCTGTCAGCACTCCTGGCTCTGAATGTCCTGAGGGGTGCCGATAGCGGCGCACACACAGGACTTATCCTGCGCCGCGGTTGCCTCGTCTTGGTGACGCGACCGCGCTCAGCGCCTGTTGTGAGATGGGTCGAATATCATGGAGCCGGCGCGCGGCGCAAGATGCCGCGCAGGGCGCTTGTCAGTCGTTAAAGACGTCCGACAGGGCCTTGTCCATTGCCAGCAGGGCGACACCGAAGAACAGCATGTTGATCCCGGCTAGCGTGCCAATGGCCCAGGCCGCCGTGCTGGGCAGGCCGATCAGGATCAGCGCGCCTGCGATGATGCCGGCAAGGCCTGCCACGATCAGCATGGTCTTGCTGTTGCCGCGTAGACGCGGACTGTTGGAGGCGAGGGCGAGTTGAACCCCGCCCTGGATCAGGAAGGAGACGCCAAGGATGATGGTGAAGGAGATGAGCCCGATCCACGGGAAGACAAGCAGGCTGATCCCGCCTGCCAGAAAGAGTAGGCCAAGCAGCAAATGCTGCGTGCGCCCTTCCAGGCTCGGGCGCCAAGCCCACCAGAGATGGGCCGCTCCTGCGAAGATGATCAGATAGGCGAGGATGAAATTGTAGGAGAGCCCGGCCACATAGGGGAAGAGGATGGCCAGTGCGCCGAGGATGACAAAGATGATGCCTGCGATTTTCATGTGATCAGCTCCCGGTCGAATTCAGACCGGTTCAGCCTATCATGTCTTGCCATGCGCTTTTACCGGACTCTGCCGTATTGACTACGCCCGGCGCGCCTGCATGGGCGTCTCGTCGGGCCGCAGGGTCAGGACTTCAACACCGGTTTTCGTTACAGCAACCGTATGCTCGAACTGGGCGGACAGTTTTCCGTCATCGGTTACGACGGTCCAGCCATCAGCCTCTGTCGAGACTAGGCGTGTGCCCAGATTGATCATGGGTTCAATGGTGAAGACCATGCCTTCGCGCAGCTTGAGGCCCGTTCCGGGTCTTCCGAAATTCAGCACTTGCGGGTCTTCATGCATTTCGCGGCCGATGCCGTGTCCGCAATACTCCCGCACGACCGAGCAGCCATTCTTCTTGGCGTGCCGTTCTATCGCGAACCCGATATCGCCCAAATAAGCCCCCGGCCGGACCTGTCCAATGCCTTTCCACATCGCCGTCTGGGCGATCCGGACGATCCGCCTTGCGGCAGGGGAGACGTTCCCGACCATGTAGGTCTTGCTCGAATCCGCGATGAAGCCGTTCTTCTCCAGCGTGATGTCGAGATTGATGATGTCGCCATCGCGGATAATCTCGTCCGGATTGGGCACGCCATGACAGACGACGTGATTGATTGAGCAGTTCAGGACATATTTGAAGCCGTATTGTCCTTTGCTTGCTGGGCGCGCATCGAGGTCGACCGTGATGAAACGGTCGACCAGATCATTGACCTGAAGCGTGGACATGCCAGCCAGGTTCTTCTGGTCCAGCATTTCGAAGACGGATGCCAGCAGCTTGCCCGATTTACGCATGAGCGTGAGTTCGTCCGGCGTCTTGACCATGTCAGGCGACCTTCAAATCCGCCACGGGCAGGTCTGCCGCTTCAAGCTGCATCTTCACGATGTCATTGAAGGACAGGGTTGGGTTGGCCTCCGCGAGCCGGCCCATCTTTATCCAGAATTCGGCCTGTGCATTGATGGACCGGCACATGACCGCACTGGCCCGTCGGACCTCCTCATGCAGGTCATTGTCAATTTTCACGATACCCATGAGTGCCTCTCCATACGAAACATATACATATCGTATACGTTTCATATATCGAGCGGTCAAGCGGGCGGGAGATCACTCCGTGGCGACAGGCCTGCCGCTTCATAGATCGCATCAATCGTGGCCATGTTGCCGATGGCGTCCGCCCCGCCAGTTAGCGGAAGGGCCCGTCCGCTGAGCACATCCATCACATGGTCCAGCTGGTGCTCATAGGTGATGTTGCCTTCGGCCGTCTCGGTGCGCACGTCTCCGCCGCGCCGGATGGTGATTTCATGGCCGCGATGCGGGTGCACCGGATTGAGCAGGGAGACGCAGCCATCGGTGCAGACGACTTCCAGCCAGATCTTGCGCTCGCCGTCGGCCATGCTGCATTCGACGCTCGCTGACGCGCCGCTCGAAAAGCCGAGGTGCGCCTTCGTGCTGATGTCGACGCCCGGCCGGTCGCACTGCGCGCTGGCTGACAGCACATTGGGCTCGGCGTCCGCCAAGGTGCGGATCATGTGGATGGAATAGCAGCCAAGATCCATCAGCGCGCCGCCACCGAGGTTGAGCGTATGGCGCAGCTCCCCCTCCCGGTAGGGGATCGACACATTGAAGACGGCATCCATCGTCTTGATCGCGCCGAGTTCCCCGCTGCGCACGATCTCCAGCACGCGCAGGAAGGCAGGATGGAACCGATAGTGAAACGCTTCGATCAGGGGCTGTCCGGTGCGGTGCGCGGCGTCCACCATCCGGATCGCCTCGGCGGTGTTCATGGCGAAGGGCTTTTCGCACAGGACCGCCTTGCCGGCTTCCAGGGCGGCAATGGTCAGATCGGCATGCCGGTGCGGGGGCAGGGCATTGTAGATCAGGTCCACATCCGCGCGGCGCACCAGCGCGTCATAATCGGTCTCGACATGGGCAATGCCGTGCGTGTCGGCATAGGTGCGCGCTTTCGCTTCGTCGCGCGCCGCAACGGCGACAATCTCACAGTCGCTGCGGGCTGCGGCTGGGTCGATGATGGCCTTGGGGCCGATCTTGGCTGCGCCGAGAATGCCGATGCGGATCATGAGGGCTCCTTGTCGAGGGGGCTGGAGGGGAAAACGTTGGTTAAAAGGTAAACGAATTGACCGGGTTTGTTTACCCGGCCCTAACGCGTCTTAACGCTCTTTGTCCCTTTTGGATCGCACATGAACATGTCCGGTAACCAAGCGGTAAGCACAATAAGGGTTAATGGCATTTCCGAAGCCGTTAATCTCAGGAGTGCTTCCGCACATGTTGAACGATATCTCTGCGCACCTCGCCCGGCATAACGGCCTCTCGGAGGAAACATCCAAACAGGCTCTGGGGATTGTCCTGAATGCTGCCGAGCGTCAGGAGTCTCCTTTCGCTGCGGCGATGTTCAAGACCGTTCCGGGCGCCCGTGCCCTGTCCGCCCGCACCGGCAGCGAGATCGGGGCGCCGACCGGCGCCATCGCCCGCCTGATCGAGCAGACCCCCGGCGGCAAGCGGGTCGTCGCCCAATCCATGATTACCGAGCTTCACAGGCTGGGCCTCGACCACAAGGCCATCGGCCAGCTCCTCCCATGCATCTCGACTTATATGGACGAGCATCATGGCCTTGTCGGGTTCGGCCATCTCGGCGACCTGATCGGATCCGACCTCGACGCCATTGCAGCGGCTGCGCAAGCGGCCTGATGACGGGTCACAATCCAAGCTGAACCAGCCGCTCTCAGGGCGGCTTTTTCATGCAGCAAATTTTTTTGCATTCAATTTGAACCAATCCGCTCATGGAGCGTAAAGCCTGTATCTTGAAGGCATACCCCCTGACATTGTCAGTGCCTCAAGAGGTTCCCAATGTAGGGCCAAGTCGGACTCCCCCTCTCTTCCCCCCGCCGGCTTGGCCCTTTTCTTTTGGGCCGAGCCTGTCTATGTGCATCGGCGACAAGAAGAGGGGCCGCGCCACATGCAGGACGTCAATTCCGTGAAACCCGACGAGCGCCTGGCGCTGGACCTGATGGCGGCCATCCGCGCCGATGCCGAGGCGGCCTGTGCGCCAAGCCCCGTCGAGATGGTGTCGGTCACGATTGATGTCTCGTCCGAGGCCGGGCAGGACGCCGAGACGATCATCGAACCCCGGATTGACCGGCGAACGCGGACCATCCTGTTCACCGGCGGCATGGCCCGTCAGGGCGAGACGCCGGTCATGAAGGCGACGGCCGTCTACCGGATCCTGCCGGAGGCCTGATCGGCCCTTGCCGAATGCCCTGAATGGCATATCCCTTCTCCGGACAGCAGCCTGACGGAGAGACATCATGCCCACCACCCTCATCACCGGCGCCAATCGCGGGATTGGCCTTGAACTGGTTCGGAAATTTCTCGCCGAAGGGCATGACGTGATCGCCACCGCACGCGAGCCGGGCAAGGCCGATGAGCTGAATGGGACGGGCGCCACCATCTATCCGCTGGAGGTGACAGATGCCGGGTCGGTCGCGGCCCTGAAGGCCAGTCTCGGAGATCGGCCAATCGACTATCTGATCAACAATGCGGGCATTGGCAGCTTCGCCGGCTTCAAGGATGTCGACTTTGACGAGTTCGCCCATATCCTGGCGGTGAACACGATTGCACCTGTGCGGATGATCGACACGTTTCTCGACAATGTCGCCGCCAGCGATGTGAAGATGGCCGCCAGCCTGTCCAGCATGATGGGCTCCATCGAAAACACGACCGCCTCCTACGGGCTGATGTACCGTACTTCCAAGGCCGGCCTGAACATGGCCTTGCGCGCAGCTGCGCCGGAACTTGCCGAGAAGGGGATCACCCTGCTGGCCCTGCATCCGGGCTGGGTGCATACCGACATGGGCGGCAAGCAGGCGCCGGTCAGTCCGGTCCAGAGCGCTGCGGGGCTCTACAAGGTGATTACCACCGCAGGGCCATCCAGCGAGTTGCGCTTTCTCGATTTCGAAGGACAGACGCACCCCTGGTAGGGATTATCCCTGCTGGGGCGTGAAGCCACCAAAGTCTTCTGGTAAATTCACCGCGGTATCGGCGCGCAGGCGCGGCAGCGCTTCGGGATGCTCGGCCTGCAGCCATTCGATCATCTGCTCACGGATCAGACAGCGAAGGTCCCAGGCCTTTGGCGATGTGCTGGCGGAGGCGAGCCCGCGCACCGTCACGGAATTGCCCGCCGCTTCGGTCACCTGCAAATTCACCACCTCGCCATTCCAGAGCGGGGTAGACTTGCAGATCTCTTCCAGTTTCTCGCGCATCGCTGCAATTGGCGCGTGATAGTCCACCGTCCAGTAGACGCTGCCGATGATGGAAGCGCTCTTGCGGGTCCAGTTCTGGAAAGGTGTCTCGATGAAATAGGAGAGCGGCACGACGAGGCGCCGCCAGTCCCAGATCTTGATGACAACATAGAAGAGACCGATTTCCTCGATCCAGCCCCATTCACCTTCGACGACGACGGCGTCATCCAGCCGGATTGGCTGGGTGAAGGCGATCTGCAGGCCCGCGATGAGGTTGCTCAGCACGGGCCGCGCGGCCAGACCGAGGGCGATGCCCGCGATACCTGCGGAGGCGAAAAGGCTGACCCCGATCTGTTTCACGCCGGGAATGACGGTGAGCGCGGCGGCGAGCGTGACAATTCCGGCCAGGACGATCCAGATACGTCGCACCACATCGAGCCGCGTGGCGGATTTGCGCGCCTCCAGATTGTCCTCTGCATCGAGATGAAGGCCAGCCAGCCGGCGCTTCAGCAGCGCATCGACAATCGTGCCGACCAGCCAGCCGAAGGCGACAATGAACAGCACGCCGGAGCCGATTTCCGCGACCTGCTCGACTTGCGGGGCTGCGATGACGGTGTCGGGAATGTAGCGATGAAGATAAGGCGCAGCGAAGACCAGCGCCGCCCCGGCCAGTGCGAACAGGACCGGAGGGCGAAAGCGCTTCAGCCAGCGGGTATTTCTGTGGGCGCTGATCTTCGTCCGGATACGCGATCCCCTTTCAATGGTCAGTCGGGACTACGCCCCAGCCTGTGAAAGGTTTCATCGATCTGGCAAGGCGCGACGCCGGAATAGGCTGTGCCGGGCCTCACTTGCGAGGGCTCCGGGCAGGATGCGCCGAAGTTTGCGGCAGGGGGGGGGCGCCGCTATTTGACCCGTTCGACCCGGAACGCGATGCCGCCATCGAGCTTCATCTTGAAGCTGCCCAGGGCTGCTTCATAGATCTGGGCTTCGGTCTGGTCATTGTTTCGCAGGGGCTTGGAATCGATCTGGCGCCAGACTTGCCCGTTCTCCAGCGTGATGACGAGATTGCCGCGCGCGCCGCGAACGGCTTTTACGGGAAGGACCACTTCCGTGAGGCTGTTATCGTCGGACTTGCCGATCATCAGCGAGGGCAGGGAGGGGATGGAGAAGCCGAAGGAATCCTGCCGCACCTGCTCGACTTCCTTGCGGGTCACGGTGGTGACGTCGCCGGCCGCTTCGGCCTCCTGAAGACGACCAACGGCTGCGTCATAACAGGCAAGGCGATCTGCATCTTCGGCGACAGATGTGCAGGCATAAACGTCGTCTGTTGAAACGTCTTGTGCAGTGGCTGTTGCGCCGAGCGCAAAAACCATCCCTGCAATGCACCAAATTCGGGTCATTCCTGTTACCTCATGTGCGACTTCCAGCAGGAAGGCTTTGCAAAACCGTAATGGTCTGGCAGCACTGTTGCAAATCGTGCGAGAGCCGAAAAGACATTGGAGACACAAAACCCATGAAGTTGACCGCCTTGATGAGCACCGGCTTGGCCGTTGCGCTTGCCCTGACCCTGGCCGCGTGTGGAGGTGGAGGGGATTCCGGGGCATCCGATGTGCCGACGCTTCGCCGGGGCATTTCGGCCAAGGTGGACACTCTGGACCCGAACAAATCGTCCGCCCAGTGGGAAAACATCATCATTGGCGACATGATCATCGGCCTGACCACGGACGGCCCGGATGGGCGCCCGCAACTCGGCATGGCGGAGAGCTATGATGTGAGCGAAGACGGCCTCATCTGGACTTTCACGCTGGGCGATCATGTCTGGTCCGACGGGACGCCCGTCACGGCCGGAGACTTTGTCTACAGCCTGCGCCGTATCCAGCAGCCGGAAACCGCATCGCAATACGCATCGCTTCTCTGGTTGATCAAGAATGCACAAAAGGTCAGCGAGCAGGAACTGCCGCCGGAAGAACTGGGCGTGAAAGCGGTTGATGACAAGACGCTTGAGATCACGCTGGAGTATCCGGCGCCCTACCTGCTGGGCCTGCTCAGCCATTACACGACTTATCCGCTGCCGCGCTGGGCCATCGAAGCGCATGGCGATGCCTGGATCCAGCCCGAGAATATTGTGGTGAACGGGCCGTACAAACTGGTCTACTGGCGCACCGGCGACCAATTGGTGGCCGACAAGAACCCGACCGGGTTCGGTGCGCCAGAAGCGTGTTTCGACCGGGTCGTGTATCTCGAACTGGAAGACCTGACAGCGGTTGAGAACAAGATCGCTGCCGGCGAACTGGATATCAACAATGCCTTTGACGGCTCGCGCTATACCGAACTGGATTCGAAATTCCCCGGCTGGCTGCGCACGACGCCGTCCCTGATCTCGACCTATTGGACCTTCAACACGACCGTTGCCCCCTTCGACGATGCCCGGGTGCGCAAGGCGCTGTCGATGGCGCTCGACCGGGAATTCATGGTTCGCAACGTGCTGACCCAGGGCTATCTGCCGGCCTATTCCTTCGTGCCGCCAGGCATCGACAATTACGATGTCGAACGGCCTTCGATGTCGTGGAAGGACATGCCGCGCGAAGAGCGTCTGGCCGAAGCGCGCCGCCTGTTGCAAGAGGCCGGGTTCGGGCCGGACAATCCGCTCGATTTTGAATTCATCCATCGTTCGACGGATGACAATCCGAAGGTCGCGCCGGTCGCCCAGTCCAATTGGAGTGATATTGCCCCGTGGGTCAATCCAACCATCGTGAAACAGGACACCAAGGTTCTGTATTCGCGTCTTCGGACCGGCAACTTTGTCGCCGCGGATGCGGCCTGGGTGGCCGATTTCGATGATCCGATCAATTTTCTCTACCTGCTCGAATCCAATACCGGCCAGCAAAATTATGGCGATTATTCCAATCCCGAATATGATGCGCTGCTGAAGCAATCGAACCAGCAGCTGGACCTTCAGAAGCGGGCGGAGACGTTCGCGGAGGCCGAAGCGCTGATGCTGGAGGAATATCCGATCACGCCGATGTGGTTCCAGGTGACCAAGAACATGGTTGATCCAGCCATCACCGGCTGGGAAGAGAATGCCAAGGACCAGCACCGCTCCCGCTTCCTGTGTCGGCAGGGGCTGGACGCTGAATAGGGGCAAGAAAACGGGGGTCTCGAGATGGAACATGAAATGGAAGCGGCAGGCCTTGGCTCGGCCAGTGGCCTGTCGACCGGGGACCATCATCCGGTAAAGTCGGGCGAACCTTGCGCCAATTGCGAGACGGTCGTCGAGGACCGGTTCTGTACCACTTGCGGCCAGCTCGCGTCTGACTTCCATCGCCCGATCTGGGACCTCGTCATGAGCAGCCTGGCGGACGTGTTCGCGCTGGATGGCCGGTTGTGGCGATCCCTGCCGATGCTGCTGTTCCGGCCCGGCCGGATGACCCGGAACTATCTGGACGGAAAGCGCGCGCGCTATGTGCCGCCGTTTCGCATGTTCCTGATGGCGTCGGTGATCTTCTTCCTGACCCTGTTCACGCTGGGCGAGCAGATGGGCTGGTACTCCGCCCTCAAGATTGACGGTCTCGTCGAGGATGGGGTCGAGTCCCTGGCGGAAGGGGAGGAGCCGATCCCGGTCATTACAGAGGACCGGCTTGAGACATTGCGGGAACGGGCCGAAGATCCGGATCTCAGCGCGGAAGAGCAGCAGGCCGCGACGATGGAGCTTGCCCAGGCCGAGGGGGGCATCGCGCTCCGGCGTATTCTGCAGGAAGATGGCCGGATCAACCGGGATGCCCTGTATGAGGAAGTCACCTCGCGCCTCAGTGAAGAGGCGACGCCGGCTGAGCGGGAACAGGCCTGGCGCACCGCCGACCACGCCGCGACCGTGTACGAGAACCAGGACCGGTACGGGGCCCGGATGCGGGAGTGGGCGCCCCGGTTCAGTCTGATGTTCATGCCGATCCTGGCCCTGGTCCTGACCCTTCTCTATGCGTGGCACCGCAGCCGCTACATCTATGACCATGTGGTCACGGCGCTGCATGTGCAGACCTATATCTACCTCATGATGACGGTGATGCTGGTGATTGCCGCGATCAACCCGGCCAGCATCGGCTGGTTGGTCCTGATCGGGAATATCCTTGTTGTCGCCTATATCTATCGGCAATTGCGCGTGACGTACGGGACCGGCCGGTTCATGGCGGCATTGCGGACTTTCATCGTGCTCGTCACCAGCTTTTTGGTGCTTGTGAGTCTCGCTGCCATCCTGATCATTGTCAGCTTCATGCTGGTCTGACTGCTACAGGTCGCAGGAGGGGAGAACCGGGCGGGGCCCATCGCCAATGGCGTGAAATTTGCCCAAAAAATGGGCAGGAGATAGCAAGGCGCTAAACCCCGTTTAGGTGGTTTTTCGGATTTCTTGGGGGTAAATAGGACAATCTTGCCCCAAATGGGCCAAAAAGGTGATGCGATTCTGTCACACCAGCGTCATTTTGCTTTCCGGTGCCGCTGCCTCCGATTGACTATAATGAATGCGCCATCCTTACTGCAGGGTAAGACTTGGTCTAGGGGGCCAGGTTTGTCCGTGCCTAGCGGACACCTTTTTTGACAATCCTATTCGGAGGTTCAGGTGAGCGAACTTAACTTGAAGAAGCGCCTATTGGCGTCGTCGGTATTTGCCGGCGCTGCACTTGCTGCAGCTGCGGCAATGCCAGCGTACGCACAGGACGCGGACGAAGACGTAATTGCTGTAACAGAGGCGGGCGGGGACGAAGAAGCTTCCGTGCAACAGACCATCGTCGTCACGGGCTCGCTGATCCCGCAAAGCGGCAATCTGGTTGAAACCAGCCCGGTCACGTCCCTCGGCTCCGCCGACTTCGACGTGCGCGGTGTGGTCCGTGCGGAAGACATGATCAACTCGCTGCCGCAAGCATTCGGCGCGCAGGGGTCCAACCTCGCCAACGGTGCAACTGGTACGTCGTCTGTTGACCTGCGTGGTCTTGGCGCAACCCGCACGCTGACGCTGCTTAACGGCCGTCGTCTGCCTTACGGCTCGCTGAACACGGCGGCTCCGGACATCAACTTCATTCCTTCCGCACTCGTGAAGAAAGTTGACATCCTGACTGGTGGTGCATCCGCGACCTACGGTTCGGACGCTGTGGCTGGTGTTGTGAACTTTGTGCTCGACACCGAGTTTGAAGGCGTTCGCCTGGAAGGTAACTATTCCTTCTACCAGCACGACAATTCCAACAGCTACATCCAGGACATCCTGTCCGGTTTTGCAGCAGACAACCCATCCCAGTATCAGGTTCCAGATGGCTCCACCGCGGATGGTGAGACGGTCGATCTGACCGCTGCGTTCGGCGGCAAGCTCGACAATGGCCGCGGCCATGTTTCCGGCTTCCTGTCCTACACCAACACGAAGCAAATCCTTCAGGCCAACCGCGACTACTCGCAGTGCGCCCTGTCGACCACCAATGGTGGTGAGGACTTCACTTGTGCGGGTTCCTCGACCAACCAGTTCACAAACATTCTGGATCTCGATGGCCTGCTGCCAACCGGCTCAGGTGCGCGTGTTGATCCTACGACGGACACCTTCCAGGCACGAGATGGTACGGTTCCTGATACGTTCAACTACAACCCGTACAACCACTATCAGCGTCCGAACGAGCGCTATTCCTTTGGCACGTTTGCCAATTATGACATCAACGAATACGTGAATGCGTATGCCGAAATGATGTTCATGGACAACCGCACCAATTCCCAGATCGCACCGTCCGGTGTGTTCGGTTACGGTGTGGCTGGCGAGAATGGCGGTATCAACTGTGATAACCCATTCCTGTCCGCTCAGCAGGTTGATTTCGTCTGTACTGCACGTGGGGCAGGCGGTGACGACATCGTCGGACTCTTCGATGCGGAAGCCGAAACCAACGGTTTGTACTTCCTTCGCCGTAACGTCGAAGGCGGTAGCCGGAACAACGATATCCGTCACACCACCTATCGCGGCGTGATTGGTATTCAGGGTACTCTGGGCGATACGCCTTGGGGCTATGATGTCTCAGCTGTGTACGCCAATGTGCACCGCTCGGAAGTCTACAACAACGACCTCTCCATCAAGAAGATGTCTGCCGCGCTTTATGCGGTTGCAGACCCTGTCACTGGCGATCCGGTCTGTGCGATCAACGTCGACGACGATCCAAACAATGATGATGCCGCTTGTGCACCTTATGACATCTTCTCCGGTGCAGGCCCAAGCGACGCTGCTCTGAACTACATCGTCAACCCACTCTTCCGGGATGGTGACGTGAAACAGACGGTTGTTACGGCCAAGACCTACGCTGACCTCGCGGACTATGGCATTGTGTCGCCAATGGCCGAAGAGGGCATCAAGGTTGCGTTCGGTGCTGAATACCGTCGGGATTCCCTGAATTCCCGTCCGGACCCGAACTTCATCTCCGGAGATGGCGCTGGTCAAGGCGGACCCACGAACCCGATTGCCGGTTCACAGGAAGTCTATGACTACTTCGCTGAGGTCAACGCACCTCTGATCGAAGGCTATGAAGGTATCGAGTCTCTCGGTGTTGACCTGGCTTATCGCCGGTCGAACTATGACGCCGTGTCTTCGGACGCCTACAAGATCGGGGTAGAATATGCTCCGGTTGAAGACATTCGTTTCCGCGCCTCCTATCAGCGGGCTGTTCGTGCCGCGAACATCTTCGAACTGTTTGCCGCTCAGGGCCTGACCTTGTTCGACCTGTCTCAGGGCGACAACGGTCTTTATGACCCATGTGCGGGTGCCAACCCGACCTATACCGAAGCCCAGTGTGCCAACACAGGTGTTCTGCCAGGTCAGTACGGCTCGATCGTCGACAACCCGGCTGGTCAGTTCAACACGCTTCAGGGCGGTAACCCGAACCTCGAGCCAGAATCCTCCGATACTTATACGGTTGGTTTCGTTGCGACCCCTTCGGCCATTCCTGGCCTGACGGTTTCGCTCGACTACTTCGACATCTCCGTTGAAGATCTGGTTGGTACGGTTCCAGAAACCCTGACCGTGTCTCAGTGTGCTGAGACTGGCAGCGAGTTCTTCTGCTCGCTGATCAATCGCGGTGCAGGCGGCACGCTCTGGGCTTCCAACACGGGCTACATCACCGCCACGAACATCAACACGGGGTCCCTCTCGACGTCCGGTGTTGACCTTCTGGCCAGCTACGCAATCGATCTGGACGCCCGCGGCGGCCTGGACTTCGATTACGTCGCAACGTGGCTCGAAAGCCTGGAAACGAAGCCACTGCCAACGTCCGGCGCCGATGAGATCTATGACTGCGTAGGCCTCTACGGTTCCAGCTGTGGTGCTTCCAACCCGGAATACCGCCACAAGGCTTCCTTGACCTGGTCGGCTCCAAGCGGTGCCGTCAGCGTGACGGGTACGTGGCGTTACTATGATGAGGTGAGCGTTGCGCAAACCTCGTCTCAAGCGGCCCTCAGCGGCTCGTTCGCTGCCATCAACGAAACCCTCGACGCCCAGAACTATCTGGATCTCTCGGGCAACTGGATGGCAAACGACACGATCACCCTGCGCGCAGGTATCAACAACATCACGGACGAAGAGCCACCGCTCTCCTCCATCGTTGGTACGGCACCGGGTAACGGTAACACCTACCCGCAGGTGTATGACGCCTTCGGTCGTTACGTCTTCTTCGGTGCGACGCTCGACTTCTAAGTCGAACGCCTTACCAGAAACAGGAACGGCGGCTCTTCGGAGCCGCCGTTTTCTTTTGGGGAAAATGTTTTTGAAATCAGGGGTGGGGGCCCGGTGAGTTCAGGTCCTGTCAGGGGTCAGGCGCCCGCGTGCCAACGCGCATAGATGGCCGTCGGCAACAGGCGGTCCGCGCCTTGCTGGGGCAGGGCCATCTCGCCGGTCTCCATCACGCCGCCGAGCGGGGAGAGCCGGTCGGCCAGCGCCTGCGACAGCGCGAGATAGGACAGGCGCACGGCATAGGCCGTCAGGATCACGAAGAGCGGCCGGTCGCTGAGCAGCTCTTTCACCACATCCAGCAATTCGGGAAGGTTCTCTTCAAAGCGCCAGGTCTCGTTCTTCGGGCCGCGGCCGAATTTCGGTGGGTCGAGAATGATCGCGTCATAGGTATTGCCGCGGCGGATTTCCCGCGCCGTGAACTTCATCGCATCATCGGCGATCCAGCGGATCGGACGGTCCTGCAGGCCGCTCATGGCCTGGTTGTCCTTGCCATAATTGTTCGATTTCGGGCTCGCATCCAGATGGACCACTTCGGCGCCCGCGGCTGCGCAGGCGAGTGACATCATGCCGGTATAGCCGAACAGGTTCAGTGCCCTGATCGGCCGACCAGCCGCGCGGATCTTCTCCTGCGCGAAGTGCCAATGGACCGAATGCTCCTGGAACACGCCCATATGCCGGAAGGCGGTGCGGCGGGCCTCGAAAGTCAGGCCGTTCCATTGCATCGGCCAGCTGTCGAGCGCCTTGGGGGAGAGCACGTCCCAATTGCCGGCGCCGTCATCATCCTGCGACTTGGTGGAAAACCGTGCATCGGCGCGCCAGCTCTCGACGGGGCGGGCCGGTTCCCAGAAGGCCTGCGGGTCCGGGCGGATCACGGTCTGGCTGCCGAAGCGTTCTAGCTTCTGGAGGTGGCCACTGTCGAGCAGGGCGTAATCATCCCAGTCATCGGCAATCAGGAGGCGGGTCTCGGTCTTCATGTGAAATCCCTCTGGCGCCATGCCTCATAGGTCATGATGGCGGTGGCCTGGGCGAGGTTGAGGCTGTCGGCGCCGCCGCGCATCGGGATCAGGCAGAGCTGGTCGCAGGCGGCTTCGGCTTCGGGTGGCAGGCCGGATTGTTCATTGCCCATGATGATGACCGATCCGGAGGTGAAATCGGTGCGGTCATGGCGGGCCGTGCCGTTGACCGACGCCGCGCTCATGGTCAGGCCGAGGCCTTTGCGCCAGGCATTGAACGGGTCGAACGAGGCGGTCGCGAACGGCATGTCGAAGATCGAGCCCATGGAGGCGCGCACGGCCTCGAAACTGTAAGGATCACAGCAGGTTTCGACCAGGATGACGCCGGAAATGCCAGCGCAGTCGGCCGTCCGCAGGATCGTGCCCAGATTGCCGGGATCGCGCACTTCATAGAGGGCGACGAACAGGCCATTGCCGTCCTGCGGCAGGGCGTCGAGGCTGAGATGGCGCTGGTGGAAGGCGGCGACCACGCTCTGGGCATTGTCCTTGTGGGTGATGCGCGACATCAGCTTGTCGGCGGCCAGCACGACCCGCGCGCCGGAGGCCTCGGCCTGCCGGATCAATTCCGCGAGGTGTGGCCGATCTGCCATGCTGGCGGCGACAATCAGGGAGTCCGCCTTCCAACCGTTTGCAAGCCCCTGGCCGATCAGGCGTGCGCCTTCTGCGAGAAACAGGCCGGTTTCGGCGCGGCCCTTCTTTCTTTCAAGACTTTTCAAGGACTTGATGAGAGGGTTTGATGCGCTGCTGATCGTCTCTAAGGGGCGGGTCATGCGGAAATTTCGGCGTCTCTGGCTGTGCGGGGTAAGTCTTGCGAGGACATGCTGAATAGGGCATCCCTGATTATCAGGGGATTAGCAATGGAGGAGGTCGTGGGGCCTCTATGAGACTGCTCGACTACCTTTTCGGATTTGTAGCCTTGCTGGGATTAGTCTGCACGGGCTGGTGGGCCGTGTACCAGTCGGCCAACACGCCTGTAAACCTCCAAGCGCGGCTGCAAGCCAACGCCAATGCGGCGCTCACCGAACAGGGGTTTGACTGGGCGGGTGTGCGGATGCACGGCCAGCGCGCCGAGCTGACCGGCAAGGCACCATCCATTGATGCGATCGATGCGGCGGCCGAGACCGTGTTGACCTCCAGCGGGGCTGGCGGGGTGCTTCTCGGCGGCGTGACGATGGTGCAGAGCGGGGTCGGTACGGCGCCGCCTGTCTCGCCCTATGTCTGGCGCGCCATCAAGACCCATTCCGGCGACTATATCCTGATCGGCCATGTGCCCTCGCGGACCATTCGCGCCGACCTGATGGGCGAAGCGGCCTCACATGCGGGTGATGCGGCCGTCGAGGACCGCATGCAGCTTGCCAATGGCGCCCCCGCCGCGAACTGGCAGGGCATGGCCCGGCTGGCGCTTGAACGCCTGGCGGAACTCGATTCAGGCGAAGTGCGCCTGCAGGACAAGACTGTGCGCCTGCGCGGTATTTCGATGGACACGGCCACACGGGCGCGGATTTCGGCCGATGTCGCCAATGTCACGGCGCCGTTCCGGGGCGAGCCCTTCCTGCGCGGGCCGGCCCTGTGGAGCGCGGTGCATGGTGAGGGCGAACTGGTCCTGTCCGGCAAGGTGGCGACCGAGGCCGAGCGCGCGGAAATCCTCGCCATTGCCAAACAATACTATGCCCGCAGCGTGCGGGACGAGATGCAGGTGGCCGGCAATCCGCATCCGGGCTGGCTGGAAGGGGTCCGCGTGGGCCTGCCGCATTTCGCGCATTTCCAGTCGGGTGAAATGGCCTTTGATCCGGAGGAGACCGGCCTCAGCTTCGAGGGTGAGGCGTCGGGCTCCACCATCGCCTATCTCCAACAGGACCTCGCGACCGTGAGCGGCCCTTATCCTGTCACAGTCTTCACCGATACGGTTCAGGTGGACGTGGACGAGATTCGCGGCATCGACTTTGAGGCAGACCCGGTGGCGGCCTGCCAGAGCGCTTTCGACGCGGTGATGGAGACCAACAAGGTGAATTTCGAGACTGGCCTTGCCAATCTTACCCGCGAAAGCGGCCAGACGCTGGACAAGGTGATGACCGTTTCGCAGCGGTGTGCGCCGGATCTGGTGTTCGAAGTGGGCGGCCATACCGACGCCACGGGGGCGCGGGAGGCAAACATTGCGCTCAGCGAGGCACGGGCGCGGGCGGTGCGGGATTATATGGTGTCTGCCGGATTTTCTCCTTCGCGGCTGACTGTAATTGGGTATGGTCCCGACGAGGCGGTGCAGAGTAATGACACCGAAGACGGTCGGGCGAAGAATCGCCGGATTGGGTTCAAGGTTCGAGAACGGAGCGAATGATGGCGTGGCTATTGGCACATATGTGGGCGGCGCTGATAGGGGTCGCCGTATTCGGCTTGCTGCTCGGCTGGTCCATTCGGGGCATGTTGCTGGTCGGCCGGATGCGCCGGGCCGTGGTCGAGCGCGATGTCACCCAGACCGAGCTGGAACAAGCCAAGGAAGAGATTGAAAGCCTGTATGCGGCCCAGCGGGGCCAGCCTGTCGGCAATACGAATGCCCGCGAAGCGCAGGCCGAACAGACCGTCAAGATGCAGCGCCTGACCGATGAACTGGCCCGCGCCAAGAGCGAGCTGGACGCGCTGAAGGCAAAGGCTGACGAGGCGCTGGTAAGCGGCGCGAAAGCGGCAGGGGCGGCCGGAGTGGCCGCGGCCGGCACGCTGGCCTCCGTCGGTGGGGCGACCGATCCGAACCCGGCGCTGGTCTGGCGCAATCGCCATCTGGAAAGCCGTGTGCGCCATCTGGAAGCGCTCGTGGGCGAAGGCGGCGAGGCCGCGGCAAGCGCTCCGGCAGGCGAGGCCGCGCCGGTCATGGCCGCTGCTGCTGTGGCCAGCGAATCCGATGCGGCGAAGGCCGAATGGCAAGAGAATTTCCTGAAACAGCGCGTCGAGGCGCTGGAAAACGAACTCGCCAAGGCGAAAGCCCCGGCGCCTGCGCCGAGCGGGCGCAAGGGCAATGGTGACGCAGAAGAGGAACTGGCACGCCTGCGCTGGCGCAACCGCTTCCTGGAAGGGCGCCTCGCCTATTTTGAAGGCGATCAGGATGCAGCCGAAGAGGCCGCTGAGGCTGAGGCGGAAGAGACTGCCGCGTCGGAGCCTGTCGCGGAGATTGTGGCCGAGCCGATGCCACTGGCCGACCTGCCGGAAACAGACATTCAGCCCGAAGCCGAGGCCGAAACCGACATCGAGCCCGAAATCGAGCCTGAGCCGGAGACCGAACTTGCCGAGGCCGAAGCCCAGCTGAGCGAAGATGAACCTGCCGCAGCCGACTTTTCAGAGGCCGAAGAGCCTGTCGAGGACGCGCCGGTTATCGAAGCGCCCGTCGAGTTGGCCGCCGACCCCGACGCGGAGCCGGATGTGCCGCCTTTCGAGATCATGGACCGGTTCGCCGATCCCCAGCCCGCAGAGCCGGAAGAGGACAGCCATGACACGGAGCTGACGCCGGTCGAGGACGAACTCGCGGAGGATTATGCGGGCGAGGCGGAGGAGTCCGAAGAGTCCCGCGAGACCGATCTGGTCAGCGCGGAGGAGGCCAGCCAGGCCATCTTGGCGGCGCTGGAACTGACTGATGCCGCGGACGCATCCGACCAGGACACCGAGGCAGACGACGAGACCGATCTGACCGAAGCGGATGCAGACGCGACCGAGGACGACACGCAGGCAGAGGCCGAAGCTGACGATGAACCGGCAGGCGTCCAGCCGATGGCGCTCGACAAGCCGGTGGCCAATGCGCCGGACGACCTGACCGTGATTGGCGGCATCGGCCCCAAGATCCAGGAAGTGCTGAACGCCATGGGCATCTGGCATTATGACCAGATCGCCGCCTGGTCGCCGGAGAACATTACCTGGGTCGATCATGAGCTGAATTTTTCCGGCCGGATCGTGCGCGAAGGCTGGGTCCAGCAGGCCGCGATCCTGGCCGGCGACACGATCGACGAGGACGCCTAGGCAACGGGCCGTTCAGGACCAATTCAGCCGGGATCGTCCAATCTGGGAACCAATCGTGCAGGGGTGCGATTGCTTTTTGATTGGGCAGGGTTACCCTCGTCCCAGAGGCGATAGGGAGATTTGAGATGGCCGATCTAGTCGAATTCGATAGTGAAGTTCTGGCCGGAGCGCCGCAGGTGCGCCTGTCACGCCGCGCGCTGATCACAGGCATTGCCGCCGGCACCGTGTTTCCCTTTATCTCCAGCTGCACCACCAATCCGGCGACCGGGGCCAGCCAGCTGATCCTGTTCGATGAAGCCCAGGTGGCGAGCATGGCTGCGACGGCCTGGACCGACATGAAGTCCCAGACTCCGGTTGTGTCCAATACCCGCCTGAAAAACCAGGTGCTGAACGTATGGGAGCGGACCTCGGCAGGCGCGGCCAAGGCCGGACATATCGACCCGAATGCAAACTGGGATGTCGCCGTGTTCGACACCGATGACGTCAATGCCTTTGTCATGCCCGGCAATCGGGTCGGCATCTATCGCGGCATCACCGAACTGACCGAGAATGACGACCAGCTCTCCTCCGTGCTGGGCCATGAGACCGGCCATGTGGTCGGCCGCCACGCTGCGGAGCGCCTGTCGGTCTCGACTGCGGCGCAGGTTGGCCTGATGGCGGGCCAGATCGCGGTCGCGCAGTCGGAAGAGCTGAGCAAGTATGGCACTGCCATTGGCGCCCTTGGCGGCGCGGCGATGCAATTCGGCGTGATCCTGCCCTATAGCCGCCGCCATGAGCTGGAAGCCGACAAGCTCGGCGTCGATTACATGCACAATGCCGGCTATGATGCGCGTGAATCCGTGCGCCTGTGGGAGTTGATGGCGGCGCAGTCTCAGGGCCAGCGCCCGGCTGAATTCATGTCCACCCATCCGGACCCGCTGCGCCGGGCCGATGAGCTCAAACGCTACATCAATGCCAAGGGCTATGCCCTGATGTAGGCGGCGCCTGCTGAATTTCCGAGAGCCCGGTTGCCCCGTGCCGCCGGGCTTTTTGCTGCCTCTGACTGCCCAGCCTGTGCACACGCCCTTGCGGAAGCCGGAAAAAGGGGGCATATACGTTTTTCGACTTTTCGCCGGACGATCAGGCATTGAGCGTAAGGGCCTTGCCCTGCAGCTCCTTTCAGAGACCTCCCTTACAAAATTCGTGTTCCCGCGGACCGGCATGTTGCAGGACCGCAAATTAATCAGGAGTGTTTCATGACAAGTGGCACCGTAAAATTCTACAACGACCAAAAAGGCTTCGGCTTCATCCAGCCTGACGATGGCGGCACCGACGTGTTCGTCCACGCTACCGCGCTTGAGCGCGCCGGCATGCGCATGCTGTCCGAAGGTCAGAAGGTTTCCTTCACGACCGCCGTTGACCAGCGCAGCGGCAAGACCGCCGTTGACACGATCACTGCTGAATAGTCCGCAAGGACTTTTCCAGTAGGACCAGATTGGCCGTCTCCGAAAGGGGGCGGCCTTTTTGGTTATGGGGGTGGGATTACTCCGTCATTCGTGATGTCCTGACCGGGGAGCAAAAGCGCGTCGCGCTGCGCAGGAACGGGGGGACAGGTGACAGCAACCAACACGCCAAGGACGGCCGGTACAAATGGCCGGTTGTGGGGCCTGCGCTCGCGTGACTGGGCCGATTTGCAGGAGGGTGGATTCCGCGCCGGATACCTTGCCGCGCTGGACCGTGCGGCGGTCGGGGCGGGCACGCGCTACCTTGATGCCGGGTGCGGATCCGGCATGGCTGCGGCGCTGGCGGCGGATCGCGGCGCGCAGGTGACGGGGATCGATGCCTCGGACTCGCTGCTCCAGATTGCCCGCGACCGTGTGCCGAAAGGTGCTTTCCAGACGGGCGACCTGGAAGACCTGCCATTCGAGGATGACAGCTTCGATGTGGTCGTCGGCTTCAACTCTTTCCAATATGCCGGAAATCCCGGCGCAGCGCTGGCCGAAGCGCGGCGCGTGACGGCGCCTTCGGGCATTGTGGTCATCATGACCTGGGGCGAGCCGGAGGGCATGGAGGCGGCCGCGATTGTGGGCGCGCTAAAACCGCTCCTGCCGCCCCCGCCACCGGGCGCATCCGGACCGTTTGCGCTGTCGGACGAGGCCAGGCTGCGGGCATTCGCCGCCGAGGCCGGGCTGACGCCGCTGGAGGTCGTGGATGTGTCCAGCCCGTGGGAATATGAAAGCGAAGCACTGGCGGTGCGCGGGATCGGCGCCTCCGGTGTGGCGGCGAAGGCAATGGACGCCTCGGGTGAGGAGGCGGTGAACGCAGCCCATGCCGCCGCGATTGCGCCCTTCGTTCAGGCCGATGGCCGCGTCCGCATTGGCGCGACCTGCCGGCTGTTGTTTGCCACGCCGGCAGGAAAAAAGACTTGAACTCTGCCGGTGATCTGGCAGCCCTTCAGCATGACTGACCTGATGACAATTTGCCCGGTTGGGCCCGAAGACCTGCCGGTATTGCGGGATCTGGCCGAGGCCACTTTCCTCGACACGTTTGCAAGCCAGAACGCTCCGCAGGACATTTCCGCCTATACGTCCGTCGCCTTCGATATGGACAGGGTCAGGGCAGAGTATGAGAATACCCATTCCCGCTTTTATTTTGCCCGGACCGGCTCTGACATTGCGGGATACCTGAAGCTGAATACCGGGCCTGCCCAGACCGAGCAGGACCTCGAAAACGCGATGGAAATCGAACGCATCTATGCGACCCGCGCCTTTCAGGGCAGGGGCATCGGAAAGCGCCTGATGGCCACGGCGCTGCAGGCGGCGCGGGAGGCCGGTGTGGACTGGGTCTGGCTGGGCGTCTGGGAGCACAATCAGAGGGCCATCGCCTTTTACGAGCATCAGGGGTTCGAACCCTTCGGCCGCCACAGTTTCCGCCTGGGGGACGACGAGCAGACCGACGTGATGATGAAGAAGAAGATTGCGCAGGATTAGCCGCGCAGGCTGTGGCCCGGCGATTCAGCTGGGGAGTTGCAATTCCCCGCACTTTCAGCCATACGCCCCACTTCCGTGGGAGGCCGTTAGCCCGGCCAGACCACGAACCTCCAAAGTAACCGGGCGGATCGAAAGACCACCGCCCCATCTGAAACGTTCGAGAGGACAATATGGCTAAGAAACTCCTGGGGCATCTCAAGCTCCAGATTCCTGCCGGCCAAGCCAACCCGTCGCCGCCAGTCGGCCCGGCGCTCGGTCAGCGCGGAATCAACATCATGGAATTCTGTAAGGCGTTCAACGCCAAGACCCAGGGCATGGAACCCGGTCTTCCGACCCCGGTCGTGATTTCCTATTATCAGGACAAATCGTTCACGTTCATCACCAAGTCTCCGCCGGCCACTGTGCTGCTGAAGAAGGCTGCCAAGCTGAAGCTCGGCAAGAAGCCTGCTTCCGGCGCCAACAAGCCGGGCTATGAGACGGTCGGCAAGGTCACCATGGCTCAGGTTCGCGAGATCGCGGAAATGAAGATGGAAGACCTGAACGCAAACGACCTCGACGCAGCCTCGAAAATCATTGCCGGGTCCGCCCGCGCAATGGGCATCGAAGTGACGGAGTAAGCATCATGGCGAAACCAGGAAAGCGTACCCGCGCAATCGCGGAAACCGTGGATGCCGACAAGGCCTACACGATCACCGAAGCTGTCGCGCTGGTGAAGTCGAACGCGAAAGCGAAATTCGACGAAACCGTCGAGATCGCCGTGAACCTCGGCGTTGACCCGAAATATGCAGACCAGATGGTCCGCGGTGTGGTCAACCTTCCGTCGGGCACCGGCAAGGACGTTCGCGTCGCCGTGTTCGCAAAGGATGCCAAGGCTGACGAAGCCAAGGAAGCCGGAGCCGATTTCGTCGGCGCCGAAGACCTGATGGAAAAAATCCAGGGCGGCTTCATGGACTTCGACCGCGTCATCGCATCGCCAGACATGATGGCCGTTGTCGGTCGTCTCGGTAAGGTGCTCGGCCCCCGCGGCCTGATGCCGAACCCGAAAGTCGGTACGGTCACGCCAAACGTGGCACAGGCCGTCAAGGACGCGAAGTCCGGCTCGGTCGAGTTCCGCGTCGAGAAGGCTGGTCTCATCCATGCCGGTATCGGCAAGGCCAGCTTCACCGAAGGCGACATCGAAACCAATGTCAAAGCCTTCCTTGATGCCCTGACCAAGGCTCGCCCATCGGGCGCCAAAGGCCAGTTCGTGCGCAAGATCACCCTGTCGTCCACCATGGGCGCCGGCGTCACGATCGACACGTCCGAGGCCAACCAGACGGCCTAAATCCGGCACCGGATTTCAGAGAGAGAACAAATTGAAGCCCGGCGCAGAGATGCGCCGGGCTTTTTTCATGCCTGCCTCCTCATCCTTCGACCCCGGATTTCATCGGGCAGGCCCCGCTCAGAATGAGTCCGCACTTTGTTTCCGCATTTTCGAAGCGCTCATGCTGAGCGAAGTCGAAGCACGAGCGCGGGCTTGGAGTCGATGCTTGTATCGTCAGCCTACGAAGGACAGGCGGAGGAAGGCGCCGCGACCAGCGCCGGGCAGGCGGGTGCCGATGGCGACATCGCCATAGGCGTTGCGGTTGTAGCCGGAGAGGTGGTCGCGGGTGATTTGGTCGAGGAGGTTCTCGACACCTGCCGACAGGCGCACGCCGTCATTTACCTGCCAGTCGCCATACAGGCTGAGCGTGACATGGCCCGGTGTCCCGGCTTCCTGAAGCGTTTGCGAGACCTTGTCATGTTCGGCGACCGCGCGGGTCTCGAACGTGGCGGACCAGTCCGGCCCTTCCCAGGTCAGGCCGGCGGTGAGGCTGGGCGGGGCGATGCGGTAGAGATCCTCGTCGAGATCGCGCCGCTCGCCGCGCACATAGGAGAGGACGGCATCTGCGCGCAACGGTCCGGGCAGATCCATGCCCGCATCAAGGTCAAAGCCGATCAGACGCGCGTCAACATTCGTGAACCGCAGCAGGGCGGCGGAGCTGCCATGCATGCTGGCCATCATCTCTTCCAGTGAGTCGGCCACGCCCGGCGTGTCATCAAAGGGCGTGCCCTGAATGAAGTCGTCGATCTGGCGGATATAGACCGTGGGCCGGATATAGGCGTTTTCGGTAACATAGTCGAAGCCGGTCTCGGCGATCAGGGCGACTTCCGGGTCGAGTGACGGGTCGCCGAGATAGATGTTGCCGTCGGCAAGGCCCGCGCTGGAACCGGATGGCAGCCACTGGAACCATTCGAGATAGAAGGGCGCGCGGGACTTGCGGGCCAGCGTGACACGCCAGATGAGATCATCCGTGATCGGACGCCAAAGCCGGGCGGCCGCATCGACCGTGGTGGCGTCCGCCCTGCGATCCGAGGCATTGTAGCTGGCGGCCAGCATTTTCTGGCCCATTGAGGCATCTTCACCAAAAGTGGCTGTGCCGCCTTCGCCCTCATAGTCATCGACGCGCAGGCCAAGCTCGGCATTGAATGCGCCGAGTGTGCCGGTCCATTCGGCGAAGGCGCCATAGCGGTCGATCACGATATCCGGCAGGGAATAGACATAATTGTCGAGGTTTTCCGGTTCGACCACGGAAACATTGTGGTCTTCTTCCGCCGTGTCCGCGCCAAGCTGGAGCCTGCCGCCAAAGGCGGGGAAGGTGGCGGAGATGTCTGCCTTGCGGGTGATGGCATAGGCAAGCGCCTCGCGCCGCATCATGGCGGGGCGGAGGTCATACGTGTTCATGCCATGCGCGGCATCGGTATAGCTGGCCGAAGCCTCAACGCGCACATCGCCGAAGCCTTTCTCATAGCCCGCTTTTACAACGTCCGTATCGACAAAGCGGATATCCATGCCGAAGGGCGGGTTGCCGGAAAAGCCGGTATTGTGGCGCCGCCAGTCAAGGCTGAACTCGCCAAGACCGGTACGCAGGCCCGTGGAGAGGCCCTGGATGCTGCGCTGGAATTCCGAGCCCCCAATCGTGCCGTCCTTATACGCCGTATCGCCGCCCTCTTCATAGGCCCCGAGCAGGTTTGCCCGCCATGTATCGGTCGAGGCCCCGATGATGCCGCCAGTGGAGAGGCTGTCATTCACGGTCCGGCCGCCAATCGTCAGATCATATCCGAGCGTGGCCTCAGACGAATTGGCGTAATCGGTCTTCTTGAAGACGGCGTCCACGCCGCCGCCGATGCCGGGCCCTTCGGAGACCGGGCTGATGCCGCGATCAATATGGACCGCCGCGACGAGGGGTGTGGGGGCGTAGTGCAGCGCCGGGTCCATCAAATTCGGGCCGCCGGAGGCAAAGCTGTGGCCGTCGATGCGCAGGTTGAGGCGCGGGCCGAACAGGCCGCGATACTGCATCTGGCCGGACATTTCGCCATTGCCGATGCGGGCTGCGCCGGGGGTGCGGGCGATCAGGCGGGTGATGTCCATGCCGTCCATCGGGGCAGCCTCGGGGAGAAGTGCCGCGTCCGTGGCGGTGGTGGTGCGGTGGCCGGTGACGATGATCACGTCCTGCAGGGCAGGATCAGGCGTCTCGGCGGCGGCGAGCAGGGGGCAGGTGGCAAGGGCGATCAGCGCCGTGCCAGCGGAAAGAATGCGTTTCATGTGGAAGTCCTCTTCGCCTGCCGAAGCGGTCAGGCGGTGTCTGATTGAAATTCGGGAAAAGTCAGATCAGGCGGAGAGGGGCGGCCCGCGCGCAGGCAGGCGGGTGTCGATGGGCCGCTGGGTGAGCGGCAGGACATAGAGGCTGGCGCCGAGCCGGGGCAGGCCGAACTCTGCCGGGGCCGGCAGGGCGGGCGGCGTGTGCGGCAGATCAAAGGCTGCGGTCAGCGCAAAGGGACAGGTCGAGGTGTCGGAGGCATCGGTGTCGGCCGGGGCGTGCGGGTCGAAATCGTCCGGCAGCTTTTCAAGCGTGCCGGCCTCGGGGTCGAGCCGCATCAGCGAGCCTGCCCCATCGCCGCAGATGCGAATGATGATGCCGCCATTGTCGGCCGTGTCGACCATGTAGCCTGCCGGGACCGCGCCGCGCACGCCGAGACCTGCCACGAGGAGCAGCAGGGCGAACAGGCGCAGATGTCTGAACAGGGCAGCCATGGAGCGGGCCTATAGCGCTCTTGTCCCGACATGCGAACGCGACACTTGCACACGGGGGCTGATCTTGGGGGCAGCAACAGGGGCGTCGCCTCCGGCGGGGCCGGGGCGTTTCGGGAGGGCTGGCGATGGCTGCTTGCGTCAGCTCGTGTCGGGGCCGAGCGCCATCAGGACGAGGAGGTAGAGATCGGAGAGGACCGGCACGGCGGGCTGGGTCTTCGCGATCACGGCATGTTCGGGCGCCGGGGCGACGGCGAGCGGGCTGAGGCGTTTTGCATTCTCCGATGCCTGCCGGGCGATCCACTGGGCCATGCGCATGGCATAGGCGTCGAGATTGGCCACGGCGTCGGCAAGCGCCAGGGTGCGGCGGAGGTAGCGGTCTTCAAGTCCGGGTCCTGGTCTTGGGCGCGGCGCAGCGGTGGTGGGTTCATCAGGAATGAAGGGCCGGGCCGCGCTGTCCATCAGCGTGATGCGCGGGCAATCGGCCGGGGCGAGCAGGGGGCGCGGATCGCGGTCCTGTTCCGGTTCGATCAGGCGGAAGCGGGGCGTCGAAGGTGCGCGGGGCGCATCGGAAGACGGTGTTGGCGTGTCGCGGCGCTGTGACGGGGCGGCGGGTGATGGCGCCGGGGCCGGCACATCGAGCCGCAGGGCCATGAGATAGATCACGCGGCGCAGCAGGTCTTCGACGAAAGGGAGATCCCGCATGCCGCGCCGGGCCAGCGCGATCCCTCGCCCGGCGAGTTCGGTCAGCGCCGTGGCCATGGTCGCGACAATGTCCAGCGCGAGAGCTTCAAGCCGCTCCGGCTCGGCAGGCGTGGGGAAGGGGTCGGCAGGCGTTTCCATGAGACGCAGTATCGCCCAGCCTGAGAGGAGGGGGATGAGATTGCCGGAATTTTTTACAAGAGGTTGATTTGATTGAGGGCGGGAGTGGAAACTTCGTCGGAGAGGCCGGGCGCGATTGCGCGGGCGGGTGATTCGTGGTGAAGGAATTGCAGCAATCCGGACCCGGTCGCTGCCGGGCTGGCGGCCACTCACCGGACCGGCCCCGCAAGCCTCAGCAGGCTTTCTGACCCGCCCTTGACTTTTTATCACAATGGGGGGTTGCGGGTTTCCACAAGAAGCGTTAACAACCCGCTCTTGACGGGAGTTCTCTGATATGCATCGGGGACCTCCCGTTTTCCTGTCCTAGACCATAGGCCCCTCTTTCGGGAGGGATAAAGACAGTCTTCTGTCACCTATGCAGACGGGGTGAGGCGTATAATCGGTTCGGAAACAAGGGGTTAGCGCCCTGAGTTAAACAACCGGGCAGGCCAATCCCTGGGCAGGCGCTGGACGGCCGCAAGGCCAGAAGGCGATTACCAGGGCGGCCGGATGGTCCGGGCGCCTCAAACTGGAGACCCGCTATGGATAAAGCTGGAAAAACAGTGGCTCTCGAAACCCTCAAAGGGGTTTTCGGCGAGTCCGGTGCTGTCGTCGTGGCGCACTATACCGGTCTTACTGTTGCGGAAATGACCAAGCTGCGCGGCATGCTCCGCAAGGATGGCGCACAGCTTAAGGTGGTCAAGAACCGTCTGGCGAAAATCGCTCTAGACGGACAAGGCGGCGATGCTGCCCAGGAACTCTTCTCGGGTCCTGTGGCGATTGCCTACTCTCCCGATCCGGTGTCGGCGGCGAAAGCCACTGACGAGTTTGCCAAGGAAAACGACAAACTCGTAATCATCGGCGCGGTGATGGGCGATCAGGTTCTCGATGCCAAGGGCGTCGAAAGCCTCGCGAAACTGCCTTCTCTCGACCAGCTTCGTGGCAAGCTTGTTGGCCTCCTGCAGGCACCGGCAACGAAAGTTGCAGGCGTCGTTCAGGCTCCGGCTGGACAGCTCGCTCGTGTGGTGGCGGCCTACGGCTCCAAGGATGCCGCATAAGCTACCCGTTTTCGCACTTTAAAGACTACAAACACCGAACCATATATAGGAATTAGAAACATGGCAGATCTCGAAAAGATTGTCGAAGACCTCTCCGCCCTCACCGTTCTCGAAGCGGCTGAGCTGGCAAAACTGCTCGAAGACAAATGGGGCGTTTCCGCCGCTGCTCCGGTTGCTGTTGCAGCCGCTGCGGGTGATGCGGGCGGCGCTGCTGCTGCAGAAGAAAAAACCGAGTTCGACGTTGTTCTGACCGGCGCTGGCGACAAGAAGATCAACGTGATCAAGCTCGTCCGCGAAGTTCAGCCTGCACTGGGCCTGAAAGAAGCCAAGGAGCTCGTCGAAAGCGCTCCGAAAGCTGTCAAGGAAGGCGCTTCCAAGGCAGAAGCCGAAGAGCTCAAGAAGAAGTTCGAAGAAGCCGGCGCAACAGTCGAGCTCAAGTAAGCTCCGGCGACTTCAAATCCGGGCGGCGTTCGCGCGAGGCGCAGCCCTATCAATGACTTGCGCGGCGGTTTCATTTTTGAGGCCGCCGCGAACTCGCGTTCTGGCGATAAAGTTGTCAGCCCGGTGGCTGTCGACACAAAAAATGGGATCCTGGGATGGCACTCTCCTTCACGGAAAAGAAACGTATCCGCAAATCCTTCGGGCGCATTCCCGAAGCCATCGAAATGCCAAACCTGATCGAGGTTCAGCGCGAAAGCTACGAACACTTCCTCCAGATGCACACATCCGCCGACAAGCGGACAGATGATGGCCTGGGCGGCGTGTTCAAATCCGTGTTCCCGATCTCCGACTTTTCCGAGCGCGCGACGCTGGAATATGTCTCTTACGAATTTGAAACGCCGAAATTCGACGTGGAAGAGTGCGTCCAGCGCGACCTGACCTATCAGGCGCCGCTGAAGGTTCGCCTCCAGCTCGTCGTGTTCGACGTTGACGAAGATACCGGCGCTCGCTCCGTCAAGGAAGTGAAAGAGCAGGAATGCTATCTCGGCGACATCCCGCTGATGACCGACAAGGGGACGTTCGTCGTGAACGGCACCGAGCGCGTGATCGTCTCGCAGATGCACCGGTCGCCGGGTGTGTTCTTCGACCATGACAAGGGCAAGACCCATGCGTCCGGCAAGCTGCTGTTCGCGGCCCGCATCATTCCTTACCGTGGCTCGTGGCTCGACTTCGAGTTCGACGCCAAGGACGTGCTGAACATCCGGATCGACCGCAAGCGCAAGCTGCCGGCCACGACGATGCTGTACGCGCTCGGCTATGACACCGAGCAGATCCTCGACCTGTTCTACACCAATTCCATCTATCGCATGGACAAGGCGGGCTGGATCACCGGCTTCCGCGCCGATGCGTGGAAGGGTGTGAAGCCTGAATTCGACCTGGTCGATGCCAAGACCGGCAAATCGGTCGCTGAAGCCGGCAAGAAGATCACCGCCCTGAAGGCGCGGCGGATTGCCGAAGCCGATACGGACGAGATCCTCGTGCCGTCCGACGCCCTCGTCGGCAAGTTCCTGGCGCGTGACGTCGTGAACAATGAAACCGGCGAGATCTTCGGGGAGGCCGGCGACATGCTGGAAGAGGAAATGATCGCCGAGATGCGCGAGTATGGCCTCGACACGATCGAAGTGCTCGACATTGACGCCTCCGGCCGTGGCCCGTGGCTGCGCAACACGCTGAAGGCTGACAAGAACGAAACCCGTTTCGAAGCCCTGTCGGACATCTACCGCGTGATGCGTCCCGGCGAGCCACCGACCCAGGACGCCGCTGACGCCCTGTTCGGCCAGCTCTTCTTCGATCCGGAGCGCTATGACCTCTCGGCCGTTGGCCGCGTGAAGATGAACATGCGCCTGAATGTCGGCGTGCCCGGCTATGAATCCGCTGCGGACGACATGCGTGTGCTGCGCCATGAAGACATCATCGGCGTCATGAAGGTCATCCTCGACCTGAAGGACGGCAAGGGCGAAGTCGATGACATCGACAACCTCGGCAACCGCCGCGTCCGCTCCGTCGGCGAGCTGATGGAAAACAATTACCGCATCGGCCTCGTGCGCATGGAGCGCGCGATCAAGGAACGTATGGGCTCGGTCGATATCGATACCGTGATGCCGCACGACTTGATCAATGCGAAGCCGGTTGTGGCTTCGGTACGTGAATTCTTCGGCTCCTCGCAGCTGTCGCAGTTCATGGACCAGACCAACCCGCTGTCCGAGATCACCCACAAGCGCCGCCTGTCTGCGCTTGGACCGGGCGGCCTGACCCGCGAACGTGCCGGCTTTGAAGTCCGCGACGTGCACCCGACCCATTATGGCCGGATCTGCCCGATCGAGACGCCGGAAGGCCCGAACATCGGCCTGATCAACTCGCTGGCCACCCATGCCCGCGTCAACAAGTACGGCTTCATCGAAAGCCCGTACCGCAAGGTCGTGAACGGCAAGCAGACCGATGAAGTGGTCTACCTGTCGGCCATGGAAGAGAGCATCTATTCCATCGCCCAGGCCAATGCGACGGTCGACGAGAAGGGGATGCTGGCCAATGAATTCGTCAACGCCCGTGTGGCTGGCGAAGCGACCATGGTTTCCCGTGACGACATCCAGTTCATGGACGTCTCGCCGAAACAGGTTGTCTCGGTAGCTGCCTCGCTGATCCCGTACCTCGAAAACGATGACGCCAACCGCGCGCTCATGGGATCGAACATGCAACGCCAGGCTGTGCCGCTGGTGCAGTCGGAAGCGCCCTTCGTCGGCACCGGCATGGAAGCCGTCGTGGCCCGTGACAGCCGCGCGGCCATCACGGCCCGCCGCTCCGGTGTGGTCGAGCAGGTTGACGCCATGCGGATCGTGGTCCGTGCCACGGAAGATCTCGAAGGCTCCAAATCGGGCGTCGATATCTACCGTCTCGCGAAGTTCCGCCGCTCGAACCAGAACTCCTGTATCAACCAGCGTCCGATCGTGCGCGTGGGCGACGTCGTTTCCAAGAACGACATCATCGCTGACGGCCCGTCGACGGACCTTGGTGATCTGGCCCTCGGCCGCAACGTGCTCGTCGCGTTCATGCCGTGGAATGGCTACAACTTCGAGGACTCCATCCTGATTTCCGAGCGGATCGTGAAAGACGACGTCTTCACCTCGATCCACATCGAGGAATTCGAAGTCGCGGCCCGTGACACCAAGCTCGGCCCTGAAGAAATCACCCGCGATATCCCGAATGTCGGTGAGGAAGCGCTCCGCAACCTCGACGAAGCCGGCATCGTGGCCGTGGGCGCCGAAGTCAAAGCCGGGGACATTCTCGTCGGCAAGGTGACGCCGAAGGGCGAAAGCCCGATGACGCCGGAAGAGAAGCTCCTCCGCGCCATCTTCGGTGAGAAGGCTTCTGATGTGCGTGACACCTCGCTGCGCGTGCCTCCGGGCGACGCCGGTACGGTCGTGGATGTTCGCATCTTCAACCGCCACGGCATCGACAAGGACCAGCGTGCCCTTCAGATCGAGCGTGAGCAGATCGAGAAGCTGCAGGAAGACAAAGAAGACGAACAGGCCATCCTGGAACGCAACACCTATAACCGTCTGCGCGACCTGCTGACGGGCAAGGAAGCGGCAGCCGGGCCGAAAGGCTTCACACCGGGCAAGATCAGCGCGTCCGCCCTGGACGAGCTGAGCGAAACCCAGATGTGGGACATCGCCCTGAAGTCCGAGAAGGCCCAGGCCGACCTCGACGCCCTGCGCGACCAGTTCGACGGATCGATCAGCGAGCTGGAAGCCCGTTTCAACGACAAGGTTGAGAAGGTCCAGCGCGGCGATGATTTGCCGCCGGGCGTGATGAAAGTCGTCAAAGTGTTCCTGGCCGTGAAGCGCAAGCTGCAGCCGGGCGACAAGATGGCCGGCCGTCACGGCAACAAGGGGGTTATCTCCAAGATCAACCCGCAGGAAGACATGCCGTTCCTGGAAGATGGTACGCCGGTCGATATCGTTCTGAACCCGCTGGGCGTTCCATCGCGGATGAACGTCGGTCAGATCCTCGAGACCCACACAGGCTGGGCCTGCCGTGGTCTTGGCCGGATCATCCAGAACGCGCTCGACGAGTTCCATCAGGACAATGATGTCGAAGGCCTGAAGAAAGCCCTGAAGATCGCCTATGGTGAAGAGCAGGAGCTGCCGGCAGAAGATGGCGAGATCATCGAGCTCGCCGGAAACCTTCGCAATGGTGTGCCGATGGCCACGCCGGTGTTCGATGGTGCCCGCGAAAGCGACATCAACGCGATGCTGGAACGGGCGGGTCTCGACTCGTCGGGTCAGGTCAAGATGTTCGACGGCCGGACCGGGGTCCAGTTCTCGCGCCCTGTCACGGTGGGCTACAAGTATCTTCTCAAACTGCACCATCTGGTGGACGAGAAGATCCACGCCCGTTCGACCGGACCTTACTCGCTCGTCACGCAGCAGCCTCTGGGCGGCAAGGCCCAGTTCGGCGGCCAGCGCTTCGGGGAGATGGAGGTCTGGGCACTCGAAGCCTATGGCGCCGCTTACACGCTGCAGGAAATGCTGACCGTGAAGTCCGATGACACGGCCGGCCGTGCGAAGGTCTACGAGGCCATCGTTCGCGGCGACGATACGTTCGAAGCCGGTATCCCGGAATCCTTCAACGTGCTCGTCAAGGAAATGCGGTCGCTCGGCCTCAACGTCGAACTGATCGAAGAAGGTTCGGGCAATGACGACGCGGATACCCCCGTCGCCGCCGAGTAGAGCTGATACCAACCGGATAGCCCCGCCAGACCGGCGGGGCGACCCGGACGAAACTGAGATTTCATAGGGCAGGGGCCCGCCAGCCCCGTAACAACCGCCCACCCAAGGAGCAGACACCCATGCGCCAGGACGTCGCCAGCATTTTCAACCCGAATACCCCGTCGCCCACTTTTGAGGCGATCCGTATCTCTATCGCCAGCCCGGAAAAGATCCGGTCCTGGTCCTCAGGCGAGATCAAGAAGCCTGAAACCATCAACTACCGGACCTTCAAGCCGGAGCGGGACGGCCTGTTCTGTGCCCGTATCTTCGGCCCGACGAAGGACTATGAGTGCCTTTGCGGCAAGTACAAGCGCATCAAGTATCGCGGCATCACCTGTGAGAAGTGCGGCGTTGAAGTGACGTTGGCGCGCGTGCGCCGCGAGCGGATGGGCCACATCGATCTGGCTGCGCCGGTTGCGCACATCTGGTTCCTGAAGTCGCTGCCGTCCCGGATTTCCGCGCTGCTCGACATGGCGCTGAAGGATGTGGAGCGCGTGCTCTACTTCGAAAGCTATATCGTCATCGAGCCGGGCCTGACCGAGCTGGAGCCGCGTCAGCTGCTGACCGAAGAAGAATACATGGACAAGCAGGACGAGCTTGGCGAGGACGCGTTCACCGCCATGATCGGTGCGGAAGCCATCCGCGAATTGCTGCAGGCCCTGGAGCTGCCGGTCCTGGCCGAGACGCTTCGCGAAGAGCTGGCCGAGTCCACGTCCGAACTGAAAACCAAGAAACTGTCCAAGCGGCTGAAAGTCGTCGATGCCTTCCTGACATCGCGCGCCAAGCCGGAATGGATGATCCTGCACGTGATTCCGGTCATCCCACCGGATCTGCGCCCGCTGGTCCCGCTGGATGGCGGCCGCTTTGCGACCTCCGACCTCAACGATTTGTATCGCCGCGTGATCAACCGGAACAACCGCCTGAAGCGCCTGATGGAACTTCGCGCGCCGGATATCATCATCCGGAACGAAAAGCGGATGCTGCAGGAATCCGTCGACGCCCTGTTCGACAATGGCCGTCGCGGCCGGACGATCACGGGCACCAACAAGCGCCCGCTGAAGTCGCTGTCCGACATGCTGAAAGGCAAGCAGGGCCGCTTCCGTCAGAACCTTCTCGGCAAGCGCGTCGACTATTCCGGCCGTTCGGTCATCGTGGTTGGCCCGAGCCTGAAGCTGCACGAGTGTGGCCTGCCGAAGAAGATGGCGCTGGAGCTGTTCAAGCCGTTCATCTATGCGCGTCTCGACGCCAAGGGCCTGGCTGGCACCGTCAAGGCTGCCAAGAAGCTGGTCGAAAAGGAAAAGCCGGAAGTCTGGGATATCCTGGACGAGGTCATCCGTGAGCACCCGGTTCTGCTGAACCGCGCGCCGACGCTGCACCGTCTCGGCATCCAGGCGTTCGAGCCGAAGCTGATCGAGGGCAAGGCCATCCAGCTGCACCCGCTGGTCTGCGCCGCGTTCAACGCTGACTTCGACGGTGACCAGATGGCCGTGCACGTGCCGCTGAGCCTTGAGGCCCAGCTTGAGTGCCGCGTCCTGATGATGTCGACGAACAACATCCTGTCGCCTGCCAACGGCAAGCCGATCATCGTTCCGTCGCAGGACATCGTCCTCGGCCTGTATTACCTGTCGCTGGACCGCGACGGCGAAGTGGGCGAAGGCATGATGTTCACGGACGTGGCCGAAATCGAGCAGGCGCTCGACAACGGCCACATCAGCCTGCACTCTAAGATCAAGGCGATGTATGAAGGCGTCGATGATGAAGGCAATGCATGGCGCCGTGTGATTGACACGACTGCCGGTCGCTTCATGATCGCCAATATCCTGCCGCGCTTCAAAGGCATCCAGCCTGACCTCGTCAACACGACGATGACCAAGAAGACGATCTCCAAGATCATCGACGAGGTCTATCGCCTGTGTGGCCAGAAGGCGACGGTGATCTTCTGTGACAAGATGATGGAGCTGGGCTTCCGCGAAGCGTGCAAGGCCGGCATCTCGTTCGGCAAGGATGACATGGTCATTCCGGCCGCCAAGCAGAAGCTGGTCGACGCAACCAAGGAACAGGTCTCCGAGTACGAGCGTCAGTATGCTGACGGTCTCATCACGCGTGGCGAGAAGTACAACAAGGTGGTCGACGCCTGGTCGACCTGTACCGACAAAGTTGCTGACGCCATGATGGATTCGGCCGCTGAGGCACAAGTTGCCAAAGGCGACCGGAAAGCTCAGGTCAACTCGATCTACATGATGGCCGATTCCGGTGCACGTGGTTCGAAGAACCAGATGAAACAGCTGGCCGGTATGCGCGGCCTGATGGCCAAGCCGTCGGGTGAAATCATCGAGACGCCGATCATCTCGAACTTCAAGGAAGGCCTGACCGTCCTTGAATACTTCAACTCGACGCACGGTGCCCGTAAGGGTCTGGCCGATACGGCTCTGAAAACGGCGAACTCGGGTTACCTGACCCGCCGTCTCGTTGACGTGGCTCAGGACTGCATCATCAACGAAGATGATTGCGGTACGGAAAACGGCATCGACATCGCTGCTGTCCTGGAAGGCGCCGATGTGGTCGTCTCCCTGGCAGAGCGCATCCTTGGCCGTGTCACGGCCATCGACGTGAAGAATGTCGAAGGGGAACTGGTCGTTCCGGCCAACACCTATATCGACGAGGATCTGGCCGACACGATCGAGAAAGCCGGCGTCGACATGATCAAGGCCCGTTCGGCCCTGACTTGCGAAGCCAAGAACGGCATCTGTGTCCAGTGCTATGGTCGTGACCTGGCACGCGGCACCGTGGTCAACCGCGGCGAAGCCGTCGGCGTCATCGCGGCCCAGTCCATCGGTGAGCCGGGTACCCAGCTGACCATGCGGACGTTCCACATTGGTGGGGCGGCCCAGGTGGCTGACCAGTCCTCGGTGGAATCGAGCTTCGAAGGCACGATCCGCTTCAAGGATGCCGAGATCGTTGCCCGCAAGGACAAGTCGCTGATCGTGGTCGGACGTCGTATGCAGGTGGAACTGGTGGACAGCGATGGGCGCACCCGTCAGTCCTTCCGCCCGGCCTATGGTACGCGCCTGATGGTCACGGATGGCCAGAAGATCCCGGCCGGCACGCTGATGGCCGACTGGGACCCGTTTGCCCAGCCGATCGTTTCCGAGGTCACCGGCCAGATCAAGCTGGTCGACGTGATCGACGGCGTGTCTGTCCGCGAAGAAACCGACGAGGCCACCGGCATCTCGTCGCGGGTCATCATCGACTGGCGTTCCGCCATCAAGTCGGCAGACATCAAGCCGTCGGTTCAGATCATCGGCAAGGATGGCGAGCCGGTGAAGCTGCCGAATGGCTCCGATGCGGTCTACCTGCTGTCCGTGGGTGCAATCCTGTCGGTCGCAGACGGCGACACGATCTCTGCCGGTGACACGATTGCCCGTGTCACGACCGGTGGCGCGAAGACCAAGGACATCACCGGCGGTCTGCCGCGTGTGGCCGAATTGTTCGAAGCGCGTCGTCCGAAGGACCACGCCATCATCGCGGAAGTGGACGGCAAGGTCGTCTATGGTCGCGATTACAAGAACAAGCGTCGCGTCTCGATCGTTCCGCTAGAGGAAGATCGCGAGCAGATCGATTACCTGGTGCCGAAAGGCAAGCACCTTGCCGTTCAGGACGGGGACTTCATCAAGCGTGGTGAATACCTGATGGACGGTAACCCGGCCCCGCAGGACATCCTGCTGACGCTGGGCGTCGAGGCGCTCGCCAATTACCTGATCGACGAAGTGCAGAAGGTCTATCGCCTGCAGGGCGTGCCGATCAACGACAAGCACATCGAAGTGATCGTGCGTCAGATGCTGCAGAAGGTCGAGATCACCGATCCGGGCTCCACAGCGCTGATCAAGGGCGAGCATGTCGACGTGATCGAGTTCGAACAGGCCAATGAAGCGGTGCGCAAATCCCGCAAGAAGGATCAGGTCGAGGCGAAAGCCAACCCGCTCCTGCTGGGCATCACCAAGGCCTCCCTGCAGACCCGCAGCTTCCTGTCGGCAGCTTCGTTCCAGGAGACCACCCGCGTCCTCACCGAGGCGGCGCTCATGGGCAAGATCGACACGCTGGAAGGTCTCAAGGAGAACATCATCGTGGGCAGTCTGATCCCGGCCGGTACGGGTGGGGGCATCCGCCAGTTCCGCCGCGTTGCCGCCGACCGCGACCAGAAGCTGCGTGCCAAGCGCGCCGCTGCGGCCGCCAAGGAGCAGGAAGCGCTGGAAACGACGGCCGCGCTGCCGGCCCCAGAGCCGGAAACGTCCGCCGAATAGGCCGGGTCTCCATCTTGTACCTTTTGGGAAAGCCTGCCAGTCTTGGCGGGCTTTCCTGCTTTTGGGCCTGCATTCTGGCCCGCACTGGAACGCCTGATCGGGGAGCGCCATGCGCAGTTCGCAGTTTGACCGCAAGGACATGATCGGGGCCGGCTGCGCCGTGCTGGTGATCGGCATGATTGCGGTCCTGGCGGGTGACAGCTGGGCACGGGCAGATTGTCGAGACCTGCTCCGATTCGGCGATTTTGCCTCTGCGGAAGGCGGCGTGACCGACCCCGATCTGGCCGCGCTGGAGGCCCGCTTGCGGGCCGGGGAGGGGACTGTGGAAGAGGCGGCCTGCGTCCAGCGGATCGGATTGCCCTTTTGAGGAGACCATCACGGGCCCGAAACAGCTGTAGCCAGACAGCACCCCGCCCTTGACGCCAGCCCCTGAGAGGCTTAAACGCCACCAATCGTCAGAGAGGTGGGAAGCTTGAAAAGGCTGACTGCCGCACCGGAACAGGCGGTTCCGGTCAATCTGGCCCCCAAGTTTTCGTCCGTCCCGGAAGCCATTCTCGGCATTCGGGGCATCATTCGTTACCGGCCCATCGGGCCACTGAGATCAAAAGAGACAGAAGGCCCGAATGCCAACGATTCAACAGCTTATTCGCAAACCGCGTCAGCCAAAGCCGACGCGTACCAAGACACCGGCCCTCAAGGCTTGCCCACAGCGTCGCGGCGTTTGTACGCGCGTCTACACGACCACGCCAAAGAAGCCGAACTCCGCGCTTCGTAAAGTGGCCAAGGTGCGCCTGACATCCGGCTTCGAATCGCTGTGCTACATTCCCGGCGAAGGCCACAACCTGCAGGAGCACTCCGTTGTGCTGATCCGCGGCGGCCGCGTGAAAGACCTTCCGGGCGTGCGCTATCACATCGTGCGTGGTGCCCTGGATACCCAACCCGTCAAAGACCGTAAGCAACGCCGTTCGCACTATGGTGCGAAGAAGCCTAAGTAAGGAAGCCGAAGCATGTCTCGTCGTCACTCTGCTGAGAAGCGCCAAGTCCTTCCTGATCCGAAGTTCAAGGACATCATTGTCTCGAAGTTCATGAACCAGATCATGCGCGACGGTAAGAAGTCCGTTGCCGAACGTATCGTCTATGGTGCGTTTGACCTGGTCGAAGGCCGCGCCAAGAAGAACCCGGTCGAAGTCTTCCATGAAGCCCTCGAAGCCGTTGCCCCGTCCGTCGAAGTGCGCTCGCGCCGCGTCGGGGGTGCCACCTACCAGGTTCCGGTTGAAGTCCGCACCGAGCGCCGTCAGGCTCTCGCCATTCGCTGGCTGGCCGCTGCTGCCGCTGGCCGCAATGAGAACACCATGCGTGAGCGCCTCGCCGGCGAACTGATGGATGCCTCTCAGGGCCGCGGCAATGCCGTGAAGAAGCGGGAAGACACACACCGCATGGCAGACGCCAACAAGGCGTTTTCACACTACCGCTGGTAATCAGCACTGGAACTGCGGAGCGATTGCGGGTAACGCGCCCGAAAATCGCTCCGAACTTCCTCCCGGAAACCAGACACGAAGGTTTATCTCATGGCCCGCGAATATACGCTGGATCGCTATCGTAACTTCGGCATCATGGCTCACATTGATGCTGGCAAAACGACCACGACCGAACGCATCCTTTACTACACCGGCAAGTCCCACAAGATCGGTGAAGTCCATGATGGCGCTGCCACGATGGACTGGATGGAGCAGGAGCAGGAGCGTGGCATCACGATCACGTCCGCTGCGACCACGACGTTCTGGTTCCGCACCGAAGATGGCGAAAACCCATCGGGCATTTACGGCGACACGCCGGACGAAGCGAAATTCCGCTTCAACATCATTGATACGCCCGGACACGTTGACTTCACGATCGAAGTCGAGCGCTCCCTGGCCGTGCTCGATGGCGCTGTGTGCGTTCTCGATGCGAACGCCGGTGTCGAGCCGCAGACCGAAACCGTCTGGCGTCAGGCTGACCGCTACAAGGTTCCGCGGATCGTGTTCGTCAACAAGATGGACAAGATCGGCGCAGACTTCTTCAACTGCGTTCACATGATCAAGGACCGCACGGGTGCGATCCCGGCTCCGATCCAGCTGCCAATCGGCGCTGAGACCGAGCTGGAAGGTCATGTCGACCTGGTCACCATGAAGGAATGGGTCTGGGAAGGTGAAGACCTCGGCGCAAGCTGGGTCGTGCGCGAGATTCGCGACAGCCTGAAAGAGAAGGCCGAAGAGATGCGCTCCGAGCTCATCGAAATTGCCGTCGAAATGGACGACGCGGCCATGGAAGCCTATCTCGAAGGCAACGAGCCTGACGAAGCTACCCTGCGGTCGCTGATCCGCAAGGGCACGCTGTCCATGTCCTTCGTGCCGGTCATGGCGGGTTCCGCGTTCAAGAACAAGGGCGTGCAGCCAATGCTGAACGCTGTCATCGACTACCTGCCGGGCCCGCTCGACGTGCCGCCTTACATGGGCTTTGCGCCAGGTGATGAAGAAGAAGTCCGCAACATCGAGCGCCGCGCAGATGATGCGCAGCCTTTCTCGGGCCTCGCCTTCAAGATCATGAACGACCCTTACATGGGCACGCTGACCTTCACGCGTATCTATTCCGGTACGTTGTCGAAGGGCGACAGCTTCATGAACTCGACCAAGGGCAAGAAAGAGCGCGTCGGCCGTATGGTCATGATGCACTCCAACAAGCAGGACGAGATCACGGAAGCCTATGCAGGCGACATCGTTGCACTCGCCGGCCTGAAGGAAACCACGACCGGGGATACGGTCTGTGACCCGAACAAGCCTGTCGTGCTCGAAACGATGACGTTCCCCGATCCGGTGATCGAGATCGCTGTTGAGCCGAAGACCAAGGCTGACCAGGAAAAAATGTCGGTTGGCCTGCAGCGCCTTGCTGCAGAAGATCCGTCGTTCCGCGTCGAGACCGATTTCGAATCCGGCCAGACGATCATGAAAGGGATGGGCGAGCTTCACCTCGACATCCTGATCGACCGCCTGAAGCGCGAATTCAAGGTCGAAGCCAATATCGGTCAGCCTCAGGTGGCTTACCGTGAGAAGATCGGCCGCGCTGCCCAGATCGACTACACGCACAAGAAACAGTCCGGTGGTACCGGTCAGTTCGCTCGCGTGAAGCTGGACTTCGAGCCGCTGGAATCGGGTTCGGGCTTCGTGTTCGAAAGCAAGATTGTTGGCGGGTCTGTTCCGAAAGAATACATTCCGGGCGTCGAAAAAGGCCTGGAAAGTGCCAAGGAAAACGGCCTGCTGGCTGGCTATCCGGTGACGGATTTCAAAGCCACGCTGACGGACGGCGCCTTCCACGATGTCGACTCCTCGGTCCTCGCCTTCGAGATCGCAGCCCGCGCTGCGTTCCGCGAACTGAAGGGCCAGGGCGATCCACGCCTGATGGAACCGGTCATGGCAGTGGAAGTTGTCACGCCGGAAGACTATATGGGCGACGTGATCGGCGATCTGAACTCTCGCCGTGGCCAGATTCAGGGCTCCGAGCCGCGCGGCAACGCCGTCGTGGTCAAGGCCTTCGTTCCGCTGGTCAACATGTTCGGCTATGTGTCCGACCTTCGCGGCATGTCGCAGGGCCGCGCCCAGTTCACGATGCTCTTCGATCACTATGATGAAGTGCCGCGTGCTGAAGCGCAGAAGATCATCTCGGACGTCGCTGGTTCGTAAGCAATTGAGGCCGGTTTCCGGTCCTGTATTTAGAATAAAGGAGAGGCCCGATGGGCAAGGCAAAGTTTGAACGTAACAAGCCGCACGTTAACATCGGCACGATTGGCCACGTTGACCACGGCAAGACGACGCTGACGGCAGCGATTTCGATGGTGCTGGCGGAA